>Ga0157369_10002367_pt1 | contig 22651 bp, 21 predicted proteins | sample C25metaG_FD_113461 | JGI IMG/M metagenome (GOLD analysis project Ga0157369, IMG submission 113461) | Corn rhizosphere microbial communities from Kellogg Biological Station, Michigan, USA - C2-5 metaG | ecosystem: Host-associated > Plants > Roots > Rhizosphere > Soil | place: USA: Michigan... | reverse complement strand
CGGCGTCTGCGGCTCCGACACCTCGTGCCGCCTCGCCAACGACGGGGCCAGCCAGGCGGCCGACGCCATCGCGGTGATGAAGCAGGAAGGCGTACCAGCGCCGATGGTGTGGGTCGACGTCGAGTTCCGGCACAAGTTCCCGTGGACGGCGCGGCACCCCGCGGCCAACGCGCGGGTCGTCGAAGGCGTGATCAACCGCCTCAAGCTCGGCGGCGTCAACGTCGGCGTATACACGACGGCGTACATGTGGGCGCACATCGTCGGCAGCTACCGGGTCAACCTGCCCAACTGGCTGCCCGCCGGCGACGGCAAGGTCGCCGACGCCGAAGCGAAATGCAAGACGACCGGCAGCGGCGGCGTGACTTGGATCGGGCAGTACACCCGGACCTTCGACGAGAACGTCACCTGCCCGGTGATGGACGCAGTGCCGGGCCACCCGGGCCCCCTTTGGCCCTACCGCAACACCACGTTGAGCCTGGGCTCGAGCGGCGACGCCGTCAGGGCGCTGCAGAAGGCGCTCGCGATCACGAACGTCACCGGCCAGTACGACGTGAACACGACCGGCGTCGTCGTGCAGTGGCAACAGCAGCACGGCCTGCCGGTGAACGGCGCCGTCGACGAAGACGACTGGCGGGCGCTCGGCGCGTTCACGCTGACCGGCGGGCACCCGTTCTTGCTGTCAAAGGTCGTCGCGCCGGTCTCGTGAGCGCCGTCGCGTAACGAGAGATCTGGCGGTCCTGACGGGACTTGAACCCGCGACCTCCGCCTTGACAGGGCGGCGAGCACTCCAACTGCTCCACAGGACCTTGCTGGCCTTGCCTTGCGTGCCCCCAACGGGATTCGAACCCGTGCTACCGCCTTGAAAGGGCGGCGTCCTGGGCCTCTAGACGATGGGGGCGAGGTCGCCCACGGCGTCTGCCGCTGGAGACCGAGTAAGTCTAGGGGTTACCCGGGGCGTGGTCGAATGCGCTATGACCGACGCCCCGATCGACGAGGTGAGATACGAGGCCCGCGGGCCGGTCGCCGTCGTGACGATCGACCGCCAGCACCGCCGCAACGCGATCGACGGAGCGACGGCGCAGGCGCTCGCCGAGGCGCTCGACCGGTTCGAAGCCGACGCCGCGGCGCGAGTGCTGGTGCTGACCGGCGCGGGCGAGGCCTTCTGCGCCGGCGCCGACTTGACCGCGATCGACACGCTCGCCCCGCGCGCCGACGGGCCGGACGGGCCGCTCGGGTTCACCCGCCGTACGGCGAGCAAGCCGACGATTGCGGCGATCGACGGGTGGGCGGTCGCCGGCGGGCTCGAACTCGCGGTGTGGTGCGACCTGCGGGTGTGCTCGCCGCGGTCGAAGTTCGGCTGCCTCGAACGCCGTTGGGGCGTGCCGCTGATCGACGGCGGCACCTGGCGGCTGCCGCGCATCGTCGGCATGGGCCGCGCGCTCGACCTGATCCTCACCGGGCGGACGGTCGAGGCCGACGAGGCGCTGGCCATCGGCCTGGTCACCTCGGTGGTCGACGATCCGCTGACTGCCGCGATCGCGCTGGGCGAGCAGCTGTCGGCGTACCCGCAGGAGACGATGCGCTCGGACCGGGCCTCGGTCTACGACGGCTGGGGTCGCTCCCGCGACGACGCGTTGGCGCTGGAGATGCGCTACGGCCTTGCCGTCGTCGGGGTCGGCCGCGAGGGCGCCGAACGGTTCAAGGCCGGCGCGGGGCGCGGCGGCTCAGCGTCGTGAGTCGGCGGTCGCGCGAATCGCCGCGAGCCATTGCAGCGACCGGGTCCAGAACTCGTCGGTGGCCGGCTCGGGAAGCATGAGCCACATCGGCGCCGCGGTGCCGTCGCTGACACCCAGATCGGTGCGAGCCTCGTACGGCGGATCGCCGACGCACCGGTACCACGTGTAACCCCGCTGCTCCATCTCGGCGGTGACGGCCTTCTCGGTCCGGCCCGGCAACACTTCGAGCAGTAGCCACGGCCGCTGGGCGCGCAGCGTCTCGTGCCCGCCGGCCAGCACGTCGGGCTCGCCGGTCTCCGCGTCGATCTTGACGACCGCGGGCACGAGGCCGTGGGTTTCGACGTACTCGTCGAGCGTCGTGACCGCGACCGTGAGCGTGCGGGTTGAGGCGCGAAAGGCCGGGTTGAGCGAGTTGGACGAGTCGCTGACGTCGGAGAGGTAGAACGTCGCCTCGCCCGGCTCGCGGCCGACCGCCTGCCGGCTGACCGCGTAGGTCAGGCCGTTGGCGAGGCCGGTGGCGATGGCGACGTTGGCGAGTTCGGGCACCGGCTCGAACGCGTGCACGTCACGATTCGACAGGGCGCGGGCGAGCAGGCCGTAGACCCCGACGTTGGCGCCGATGTCGAGGACGGCGCCGGGCGGCGCGAGGTCGACCGCCGCGAGGTAGACGGCGAGAGTCTCCGGCTCGTAGCCCGCGAGGCCCGACTCGTCGAGCAGCCGCGGGATGAGCATGCCGCTCGGCGCGCTGAGTTGGAGCTGGCGCGGCCGGGCGCTGCCGTCGGGCGGGACTGGCAACTGCAGCGACACCCGGCGCACGCGGTGGTAGCGCTTGTCGCGGATCCACTTGCGGGCGGGTTCGGGGACGGTGGCTCGGTAGGCCGCGCGCAGGCGGGGATGCACCGCGTCACGCTAGCGGGCTTCGTTGGGAGTCGGCGCCGATCAGTAGGCCGGCACGTCGTCGACGTCGAGCCGCGCCCACACCCGCTTGCCGTCGGACTCCATGACGGCGGCCCAGTCGGCGGCAAGCAGCCCGACGAGCAAGAGCCCATGGCCGCTGCTGTCGGGATCGTCGGCGGTCCAGCCGGCGTGGTCGGAGACGACGAGCTCGACCGAGTCCTCGTCGACGGCGGCGAAGACGGTGAACGGCGTGCCAGCGTGTTCGACGCTGTTGGTGGCGAGTTCGCTGGTGATGAGCTCGGCCGCTTCGCGGGCCCGGCGGGGGAGGTGGCCGGTGACCCGGCCGACCAGCTGGCGCGCTGCCGGCACGGACTCGGCGGTGGGCGGCAGCTCCACGCTTTCGACACTGAACACGGTGCATCCCCTTCGCCGTTGCCGGGTGCTGGGCGTGCTGGGCGTGGTGGGGTGTCCTCCTCGTTCGGTTCACCATGCGCGGCAGTGCTAAACCGCCACACTTGCCTGACCGGCGGCCGGCGGCCGGCGAGCCGACCGGCCATAGACTCCCGAACAGCCAGGGCCGTTAGCTCAACTGGCAGAGCAGCGGACTTTTAATCCGCGGGTTCGGGGTTCGATCCCCCGGCGGCCCACTCAGCGCTTGTTACTCCGGCTGATTCTTGACACTCCCTCTGCGCGAGGGAGATGTGAGAGTGGCGGAGCAGCGGCGCCAAGTGGCGTTTGGACGTCAGGTCTGAAAGTCGCCCGTAAGCGCAGCGGCGTCTCGTACGTAATACACGGTAGCTAAAGAGTCCTGCGGCACGACGTATGCGCGTGCCGCATGAATCCCCTGCAGCCGCACCGGAGCGCACGAACATGATGATTCGACTAGCACGGCGGCTCGCGACCGTGGATCCCATCGCCAACGCCGTTAGCCGGCCAACGCCGCGCTTCTTCGCGGTCGCGGCACTCGCAACCGCTGCAATCGCGCCGGCTGGCGCCCTGCCACTGCCAACCCCACCCGTCGCGCTACCGGCGATTACCGCCGCCGTGGTGCTGACCGCCGTCGACAGCAACGGGCAGCCCCTCGCGCACGCCGTCTTCGAGGTGTACCGAGCGGACCAGCCCGACGGGGTGCAGACACCGCTACTTACCGTGCCTGGGAGCGGAAGCGTGACCGTACCGCTGCCGCCGCCGAGCACAATCCCTGATCCCGAGCAGCAGCAACCGCTCAGCGCCAAGTTTCCGCTCGGCGGAGGTCTGAAGATCAGCCACGACGAAGGGCTGAGCGAGGTCTACGAGAGCGGCGCGGGCGCCGGTATCGCAACCGGACCGAAGGACTCGTCGTTCAGCGCGGGCTTTGGTTTCGACGTCTACTCGCAGTCCACCTACTCGGCAACCCACGAGGTCACCATCTACAGCGGTGGTGGGTGCGGGCCAGCGACGAATCCGACCTGCTTTTACTGGACGGTGAACTCCTCGGCCGCCGCCGACTGCCCCTGGCAGCTTTCGTGCGGAACGGACTACTACACGGCGACACAAGCGCCGTCTGCCGTGCCGCAACCAGAACCTCAGCCGTGCTCCAAGTTCGCGCCGCACGGTGGAACTTGTTAGGGCACCGAGTGTTGCGCAGCGTCGCGTCCCTCGTGGGCGCGGCGCTGCTCTCGGCCTGCGCGGGGAATTCGACACCGCTTCGGATGAACGACTATCAGCGCAACAGCATCGGTCAGGCTGAATGGCCTCTCGGGAGGCAAGAGTTTCTGGTCATGCCCGCACCGGCCTTCAACCAGCCGGTCCACATCATCAGCATCGAGTTGCGGACGGTCTACAGCGTTGGGCTGTTCGACCATCCGAACGCCTACTATCTCGCCTACAGCGACGACCGCTTCTACGGGCATTTCGAGGGCCGGACCCGCGTCGTCGGGCTCCAACTTACAGACCAGCTCCAACCGACAGACACCGCCGACTCAATACCCCAGCCGCTCGATGCCCGCACGGTTCAAAAGCTCAACAACCAACTCAGCATCGTCATCCCCGTCAACATCCGCGAGCCCGGATGCCACGAAGCTCAGGTCGTCTTCCATGTGACGACGCGCGACGGCACTAAGCATGTGCTCCCCAGCCGTTGGTACGTCACCCTCGACACCGGCTCGTCCCCTGGCGACGGAGTAAACTTCTGCGCGCCAAACGCCCGGCGACCAACGCCAACGGTGACCACTACGAGGTAGGCGTTCGCGGCGTCCGGCAAAGCCGCGCGGCCCGCTGCCAGCGCCGCACATAGGAACCAAAAGACCCGCGCGGTACGAGACGTTTTGCGACCGGCCGGGGGCTGCCTGCCACCCCGGCCCCTCCATCGTCAAACCGAGACTTCGCGCGTCTGACGCTGCGCGCTCGGCGGACACGTCCGCCTCTGCTCGGCTTGACGACGGAGCCTCTGCCGGGGCAGCGAACGGCCGCTGCAGTCGCGCCGGCTGGCGCCTTGCCACTACCAACCCCGCCCGTCGCGCTGCGGCGATTACCGCGTGCGTCGTGCTGACCGCCGTCGATAGCAACGGGCAGCCCCTCGCCGCACGCCGTCTTCGAGGTGTAGCGCGCGGACCAGCCCAACGGGGTGCAGACGCCGCTCCTAGCGAGAACCCGCTCGCACAGGCGAAGTAGTTGATTTGGACGCCTCAACAGAACGCCAACGGCTTCGGCATGTAGCCGCCCCCATCGAAGGATTGCGGAGCGCGAACCGCGCGGCCTTCTCGTACTGAAACGTAGGTAGACGAGCACCGGTTCGTCACGTATAAGGAAACAGAGGAGCGAGAAGGAATGATCGAACGATGGCATCGCCGCAGTCTGCGCATTGCGGCCCTGCTGATAGCGACCGCGACGGCGCAGGTGCTGAGTCCCGGCATGGCTCACGCCGACGATTCGACCGCCTACACCTTCTGGGTGGGGCACTTCGCCGGGTCGGGCAATCTACTGAAATGGAAAGACGACACCGGGGCCATTAGCTACGGCAACGGTGCGCTGGCCGGCGCGACATCGTGGAGTTCCGCGACGACACACATCACGCTCACCGAAGTCACTAGCGGCGCGAACATCGACGTGCGCCTTGGACAATTCGGGACCAATACGGAGTCCGGCCAAACCAATCCCTCGCCCGTCGACTCGAGCGGGCACTGGATGACGACGGTTGTCTGGTACTTCAACACCGACAACCTGAGTGGCTCGACCCCGACTCAGCGCAAACAGGTTGCCGTGCACGAGTTCGGGCATGCGCTCGGGCTGGCACACACTAATCGCAACCAGTGCAGCCTCACGCAGATGATGGCCGGCTCGAACCCCGGAGAACCCCCGCCGGCCTACAACATGTTCACCTGTAACTACCAGGATCCCCGTGCCGGCGATGTCAACGGCGTCAACCATCTCTACTAGGAGGCAGGCTATGAAGAAACTTCTTATCGCCTGTGTCATTGCCGGCCTGTCGCTAGCCGCCTGCGGTGGTCGCAGCAACACAAGCACCACCGCGACGAAAGCGAAGAGCACACAACCTGGGGACGGGCAAGCCGCCCCGGTGCCGCCCGGCATGGCTATCACTACCATCCAGCAACTGCGCGACCGCAGCAGTGTCATCGTGCTGGCGACAGTCACCGGTGACACGGCACCCGACACGTCGACATCGTCGCAAAGCGACGCGGGCGCCGAAAACACCCCGGTGCGGGTCGATCGGACCGTGTGGGGGAGCATGCCGGCCCTCAGTTCCGGCACCTTCACACTGACCCGCTACTTCAGCGACCCGAACCCGCTGGTAGTCGGCCAGCAATACCTCATGTTCTTGAAGATGGGTGGTCCCGGTACGGCCGGTGGATACGTCATTCCGAACCAGATTTTCGGGATCGACGGCTCCGATTATGTGAACGACAGCCAGAACTCCTGGTTCCCAGGGCGGCGTGACCGAGCGCAGACCGATCAGCAGATCAGCGGCTGACGACGCTAGAGGGGTCGGGCCGGTTAGCGCCGCACGGCGGATCGTGCGGCTGATGGTGAAAATGCGGGGTCAGGTTGCCGACGCGAGAGCTGCTGCGTCTCATCCACGAGCGAAAGATTCGTTACGTGATGGTGGACGGCATCGCGCATGTGCCGGCGGACGCGGTCGACGAGTACCGCGCGGAGGCTTCCTAGCCTCCGGTTCAGTTGATCGGCAGCCAGAGGAACGTGGCTGGCTTTGACGACTGGATGAGGCTCGCCCCAGCCGCCCAGAACCCTTGCGACCACGTCTGCTTGCCGATAACGAACGCGATGCCGTAACTGCCGCTGGGGACGTTGACGCCCTGCTGAAGAATGATGAAAGACGGCGGGCTGACGACCCGGTCGTCGCCGACGCATCCGGGCAAGTACTGGCCATTGGGCGGCGGGTGAGTCCCGCTGAACAGGCACCAGTTCGACAGATCGCCAACGCGAACGGTGAACCGGTACGAGATCGCGAACACCACGACGCCGAAGTTCGACGTCAGTGTCGATTGTGCGCCCGCCGACAGCTCGTTGGCCGCTAGCGGCGTCGGCAAGAGCGACGGCGAAACGCTCTGGCTCACGGCGCCGACGGCCGTCGGCGGACTCAGCGTCGTCTTCCCGGTGAGCCCGTCCAGGGAGAGCGTCACGGAGACCGTCGCGGCGTCGGCGATCAGTGTCAGGTCGTATTCGCCAGCCGGGAAGACGAGGTGATCCCACTCGGTCTTGCCGGTCGTCTCAGGAAAACCGGTCGCGGCCGCGATCAGCTGGCCGTCGACGATGTCCGGCGGCGTCGACCGGCCGGGCATGCAGTTGCGGGTGCCGCATCCGGTCACCCGGGTTTGCGCGAACCACTGTCGCGTCGCCGCGTTGCCGGTGACGCGGATGATGGCGAGGCCGACGAAGCGGCCCGGCCCGCTCACTGTCACCGCGGGCGACCACGACATCGCCGATCGGTACTGCAGCGTCGCTTGGCGCGGAATCCGCACTCGGATCCGTGCCGTGTGGTCGCCGCGAAGCGTGGTCTTCGCCGCGAGGATCGGCTCCCGACTTGGCGCCTTGGACTTCGCCGCCACTGCGCTCGGAGCGGAAAGTGCAGCGAGGAGAAGTGCGGCCGCGACCAGCTGGCGAACCAGTGGGTTGAACCGTGTGGTCACGGCCGCGCCTCCTCAATCAGTTAATTAAAGGTTCGCTGTCTGAATCGCCTGGCAGACCCGCGGCGCCACGACGAGCTGGCCGCCCAGCAGCACCTCGGGGAACGAGGCGAAACCGGTGATGCACGCCTGCACAACGGTGCCGGCCGCGAACACGAACGTCGACGCGGTCGCCGACGCGGTGCCCGGCAAGGTGGTCGGCGGCGCGTTGTGCCCGTTGATCGAGCACTCGGAAATGCTCGTCGAGATTGCCGCCGGGGAGGCCTCGGCCTGGCAGTTCCAGGCCACGGCCACCAAGCCGACACCCTCGGGGCTGACGTCAGCGGTCAGCGTTCCGACGTACAGGTGGTTGCCAGACTGCGCCGTCGTGACAACGGCGCCGCCGCCGGCTTCGATGCCGACGCTCGCGTTCGCGGCAAACGGGACGGCCGCGAGGCCGCACGCCAGTGCGGCAGCAACAAGAACTCGAACTTTACGCATGATGGGAAGATCCCTTCCAATTGTCCGGTTTCGACGTGATCGACGTCGATTCCTGCTAGATGGATTTGGCCTATAGGCCGGCGTAGCTCTGCCCCTCCCCTCCCCCCTAGACCAGCAGAGGTTGAGCACGGTATGTTCACGCGGAATACCTGTCAATAACCCTTTAAATCCGGATATTGCAGGTGAAACTGGACGTAATACCTGCTGGGGGGAACATGAGAAAGTCCGCGCATTCGATGCTGCGCAGAATCCCGATCGTCGCGGGAATCGCTGTCGCCATTGCCGCCGCATTGGTCGCTCCGTCACCCGCATACGCCGGTGGCGGCACGGTCACGACGTCGGGCCAGAGCGGCAACCATCTGTACTCCGCCACGGCGACGATGAACGTCGCGCCGTTCCCGAAGGACAACAAGGTCATCGTCGTCGTCAATTGCCAGGCCGAGGCCACGCCCGACGCGTCCGCGACGACCATCAGCACCTGCGGAGCCGGCGCCGCCGCCTCGGCGCCTGCCATCAGCGCGCCGGGCGACGCGGTCGCGACCGGAACGGTGGGAGTAGTCCCGGCCGGACTCTCGGGCTACCTCTGCATCGCGGGCAGCGCGTCGTTCGTCGAAGGGACGCTCGGCGCGTCGGTGGTAAACGGTCCCCAGCATTGCGTGCCCGTGAGCATGTCCGTCGGCGCGTCGGTGACCATCACCGGCTAGCCGCTGCCCGACGGGCATTCGCCCGAACGTAGAAACCGACTTGGGGGGAACGTGAAGCGACCCGCGCGCACGATGCTGCGCACCGCACCGGTCGTCGCCGCGATGGCTGTCGCCGTCGCCGCAATCACCGTGGCACCGGCGCCGGCGTACGCCGGGGGCGGTGTGGTCATGACGTCGGGCCAAAGCGGTCCGCATCTGTTCACCGCCACACTGACCGTCAACGTTGCGCCAGCCGCGAACCGGGACGTGGCCTTCGTCTACAACTGCCAGGCCGAGGCCACGCCCGACTCGTTCGCCACGACTATCAGCACCTGCTCCGTCGGTTCCTCCGCAGCGCCCTACACCGATGTCCCGGGCGATGTGGCGGCAATTGGCGGGGCCGGGCTGGCCCCCGCGGGGCTGCAGGTCCAAGCCTGCATCGCCGGCGCCGCGGCATTCGTCGAGGGCCTGATCGGCGCGGGGGAGGTCGCGGGTCCGGAACGATGCGTGACCGTCTCGATGTCCGTCGGCGTGTCCTCGGTGACCGTCCCGCTGTAGGCGGGACTCAGCACGGCCGGGGCATGTCGGCGAACGCCGGACGCTATAGGCATTGCTGATTTACGGTGCTCAGAATGTCGCCGATTTCCCGCAGTGTCGTCCGTGTCCTGATCGCTGCCGGCCTCGTGGCGCCCGCGGTTGTCCCGCTGCTCGCCCAACCGTCGGCCGCGACGCCGCCGACGATCACTCGCGCGACGGCCGTCTACGTCGCCGACACGAACGGCGACTTCTACTACGGCATCTACGCCGCCGCGGCCAGCAATCCGACGGCGCGCCAGGCGGTGCTGCCGGAGTCAACGGCGTACGACGTCCTCGACGCGGCCGTCTCGCCCGACGGGACGAAGGTTGCGGCTACGGTCGACCGCGTCGGCAACGGCGACTACTCACTCGAGGTCATCGACGTCGCGACCCGCGCGCATCATCTCGTCCAGACCGCGTCGCACACCCGCAACTACGCGTCCGGCGCGAACATTGTCGGCGTCGACTGGAGCCGCGACGGAACGACGCTGCTCTACGGCATGCAGAAGTGGAGCACCAGTCCCGGCGGCACGGTCTCGTACGCGAACACGTTGATGACCCGGCCGGCCGACGATTCGACGTCGCCGGTGACCGTCGCCGGCAGCACCGGGCTCGCCTTCCCCGAATACAACCCAGCCGGCACCAAGGTCGTGGCGTCGCACATCCGCGGCTTCGGCGGCGGGCTCTACGTGCTCGATCTCGGCACGCATGCCGTCACCGAGCTGATCGCAGCGGCGAGCAACGCGCGATTCCGCGACCCGACCTGGTCGCCCGACGGCACGACGATCGTCGCGAGCTACGCGCACTTCGACTCGACCGGCCACGAGGCCTACGCGGACCTCTGGTCGGCCGACCCGACGGTCTCGAACCAGCAGGGCGGCGAGATCAGCCCGTCGCGGAACAACACGCGCTACGCCTACCAACGGCCGTCGTTCTCGATGGACGGGTCGGTCTGGTCCGACCGGATCGACGTGACGCATTGCTGCATCGGCGACCTGTTCCAGGCTCACCTCTACCCGCGCGGCGGCTGGTCGTTCAGCAACCGGACGAACACCGCGACGGTCGATGAAGCGTCCGCGTCGTTCACTCGCCCGGTCGACGACGGCGCGCCCAGCGCGGCCGCGACCATCACCGGCGTTACGCTCGACGGCCCGAACATCGTGCTGCACTGGACCGTGCCGGCCGGCCTCGACGACTACGCGTCCGTCGACGTCCACGTCGTCAACGTCACGTCCGGCGAAACCCGGACGTGGCACCACGTCTACGGCACTAGCTGGAGCTTCCCGGTCACCGTCCGCGACACGTACACGTTCACGATCCCCGCGATCTTCGACGGCACCGGCAACCAAGGGCCGGCGTCGAGTGGATCGATCACGGCGATCGCGACCGGCGCGAAGATCTTCGTCACCTCGCCCGCGACGACGCAGAACCGGGTCCTGCCGATCGGCATGCGCTGGGGCTGGACCCAGCAGGCCGGCGTCACCTACGACGTGACCTACAAGGTCAAGACCGCGCCAGCATGGGGGTTCGGGCCGACGACCAACTGGCAGACCGGCGTCGACGTTTACTCGGCGCCGTTCACCCCCGGCGTCGCGGGCCAGACCTATTACGTCCAGTCGACCGTGCACGACTCCTACGGCAACGTCACCTCGAGCGCGACGACGCCGATCAACATCCCCTACGACCAGACGATCGGCCACTACAGCCGCGGCTGGGTCACGCTGAAGGAAACGCTTGCCTGGCTCGGCAGCATCGCCGCGACGAGCACCAACGGCGTGTCCGCGACGTACACGGTGACCGGCAAGCAGGAGATGGTCATCGGCGACAAGTGCAGCAACTGCGGCAAGTTCGCGGTCTACCTCGACGGCCATTACAAGGCCACCGTGTCGACGTACAGCTACTCGTCGAAGGTCGTGAACCGGCAGGTGCTCTGGCACTGGACCAACACGGCGGTCGGCTCGCACACGATCAAGCTGGTCGCGATCCTCGCCAAGGGCCAGACCCTGCGGATCGACGCGATCGCCGACCCGCGCTAAGCCTTACGAAGCGAACGACGGCCGGCGTCCGACGAAGCCGATGAACCGGTCGATCGCCGGCGCGTCGTCGGGCACCGGCACGATCTCGGCGAACCCCTTTCCTTCGCCGCGGAACTCCGGCCGTAACGTCTGCTGCGCGCGCCGTAGCGTCTCCTCGGCTTCGGCCGCTGAGTAGGGCGCCGGCAGGCCGGCGCCGGTCGCGAGATCCCAGCCGTGCGAGAGGTATTCGATCGCCGTCATCGTCACGAGCATCGCGGCCGGCAGTTCGCGGCCGGGCCCGAGTTGCACCGTCCGGTCGGCGCCGAGCGACTCCCACGCGCCGAGCATCCGGTCGGCCGCGGCCCGGAACCGCGCGGCCGTGTCCGGCCCGGCCACCGCCGCGTTCGGATCCTGATCCGGCACCTCGCCGGCCGCTGCGGTCGCGAACACCTCGGCCCACCCGACGATGTGGCCGAGCAGCGTCCGCACGTCGTAGTCCGGGCACGGTGTCGCGCGATCCCACGCTTCCGTTGGCGCCGCGTCGACGAGGTCAGCGGTCTTGGTCAGCACGCCGCGCAACAAGGTGATGTCGTCCACGCCGTCCGACCTTAGTCAACGCGTCGCCGCCTGCGGCGACACTGGACTCATGCGTGCTGCTCTCGCTGGGGTCGCCGCCCTCGCGCTCGTCACCGGCTGCTCGTCGGCGTCGCCGGCGCATCCGCATGTCGTCATTCAGGAAACGCTCGGCCCCGGCGAGGTCGTGCTCCCCGCCGCTGAACACGTCTCCGGGCACTTCGCGGTGCAACTGCTCATCGGCCGCTGTGGCATCACCTATCTCACCGGCACGCATGCCGAATTCGAACCGAACAACCCGCTCTGCCGGATCCACGAACGGGTGCAATCGCGGGACGCGTCGTACCACTCCTTCAGCACGTCGCGGCAGCGGCTCGTGCTGGCCGACGGCACGACGGTCGCGCCGAGCATCGACGCTATGCAGATCAAGCGCCAACCCGACGCCGTCACCGTCGGCGGCCGCGACGTCGTCGAACTCGACGTGTACTTCGAGCCGCCGCCGGGCGCCGTGATCGCCGCGCTCCGCTTCTACGGCGACGCCGACACCGGCAAGTCGGTGGCCCCGCCCGGCCCGCCGTCGGTCGACCTTCCAGTCACCGGGCTGTCGCCGGCAAAGAGATAAGAGTCAGCCGCGGTGTCCCCCGAATGGCGGTCAATCCGTTCTGTCAGAATGTCGATGTTCCGGGGGAACAATCAGGACAAATGCGGATCGGCCGGTCTTATCCGGCCAACGGGAGGGCACCACCATGCACACCAACGTTCGCCGCGCGACGCTCATCCTCGCGCTGACACCCTTGCTGTCGCTGCCGGCCACGGCCGCGTTCGCCGGCGTGACCGCGCCGACCGTCCCCGCGCCGCTCAGCCCGGCCACCTCCACCTCGACGACGACCGTCACCCCGGCGCCGGGCGCGTCGGCTTCGGCCAGCGCCGTCCAGGTCACCGGCCTCGTCACCGTCGGCGGCACCGACACGAACGCCAACGGCAGCGGTGGCAGTGCCAGCGCGGACGCGCTCGACATCCTCGGCACCCGGGTCGCGGGCGGCAGCACGAGCGACCCGAGCAAGCCGGCCAAAGGCCAGCTGATCGGCACCGGCTCCACTCCCGCCGGTGACGCCGAGGTCGCGCCCTACTCCGCCGCGGTCACGCACAGCGGCGACATGTGGTCGTCGGACGCCGACGCCGCGCTCGCACACGCCGGCCTCGCCGGTCTGCTCCAGGTGTGGGTGTTGCACTCGCACTCGCATTCGGACTACACGACCGAGCACTCGTCCGGCTCGTCGAGCAGCGACGGAGCCGAGGTCCAAGGCCCGAACGGCACCGACATCAAGGTGCTGCACGCCGAGGCCAGCAGCGGACATAACGGCAAGTCCGACCTGCTCGTCGTCAACGGCACCGAGATCGGGTCCAGCGACCAGGCGAACGGCGCCTGCAAGCTCAAGGTCGATCCCGTCATCAACCTGCTCTGCTTGCTCGCCAACGGCGGCACCGGCAGCAACGGCGTGACCACGTCCGGCGCGCAGGTCGTCGGCGCGACGGGCATGGTGCCCGCGACCACGGTCGTCGGCGCCGGCACGTCCGGTGGCAGCGGCGTGGCCGCGCGCACCCCGACCGTGCACGTGATGCGGCCGCCGGCGCACCGCCCGGCGACCAAGCCGGCGTCGGGCCCGCTGCCGCACACCGGCCCGAGCCTCCGGCTGCCGCACACCGGCACGGAGATCGCCCTGCTCGCGGCCTACGGCGCCGCCCTCGCCCTCCTCGGCGCGGGTGTCGCGATGGCCGGTCGTCGGCGAGGCAGCGCGGCCGCGGCAGCGCACTAGTAGCGAACCGCGAAACGCGCGTTCTCGCCTCCCGAAGTGCGTAAGGGGGCGCCACCAACTTGTCGTGCGCACGGTGTCGTGTGGTGGCCGCGTGATCATGGCGTTCGCTGCCGTCCAACGCCATGATCACGAACCCGACGCCGGGCGCAGCGGGGCGGCCGGTGCGGGGCCCCGACTAGATTCAACCCATGCAACAGCTCACCGGGTTGGACGCGGCGTTCCTCGCGATGGAGACGCGCACGACCTACGGCCACATCGGCAGCGTGATCGTCCTCGACGCAGCCAACGCGACCGAACGCCTCACCCTCGATCGGTTGATCGAGCACACGGAGTCGCGGCTGCACCTGCTGCCGCCGTACCGCCGCCGGTTGTTGCGGGTGCCGCTCGACCTGGACCAGCCGTACTGGATCGACGATGCGGACTTCGACATCGAGTTCCATGTCCGTGAGCTCGCGCTGCCGAAGCCGGGCACCGACGCGCAGCTCGCCGACCAGGTGGCGCGCCTGCACGCGCGGCCGCTCGACCGCAGCCGGCCGCTGTGGGAGACCTATCTGATCCACGGGCTGTCCGGGGGCCGGCTCGCGGTCTACACGAAGATCCACCACTCCGCGATCGACGGGGTGTCCGGCAACGAGATCCTGACGGCGCTGCTCGACACGTCGCCGGACGGCCGCGACGTCGGCGAGCCGGAGGAATGGAACCCGGGCCACCGGCCGTCGACTCCCGAGCTGCTCGCGCGCAGCGCGCTGTCGCTGTCGGCGCAACCGGTTCGCGCCATCCGGTTCGCGACAGCGTTGGTGAAGTCGCTGCCCACCCTCGCGACGTCGCCGGGCCGGCCGCGGGTTCCGGTCATCGACCGGTTCGTGCTCGACAACGTCGCGCCGCGCGAAGGCAGCGACGTGTTGCAGCGCAGCGGCTTGCGGGCGCCGAAGACCCCGTTCAACCGGCCGATCACACCGCATCGCCGCTGGGGTTACGCGTCTGTCTCGCTCGACGACGTGCGCACGGTGCGCAAGGCGTTCCCGGGCATGACCGTCAACGACGTCGCGATGGCGATGTGCGCCGGCGCGCTGCGCCGATACCTGCTCGACCACGACGCCTTGCCCGACGAGCCGTTGGTCTCCGCTGTGCCGGTGTCGGTACGCAGTGAAGAGGAGAGCTCGGCGCTCGGCAACCGGGTGTCGATGATGTTCGCGGCGTTGCCGACGACCGAGCCGGATCCGTTGAAGCGGCTGTACGCGACGCACGAGTCGATGCGCGGGGCGAAGGAGCAACATCAAGCGCTGCCGGCCGACTTGCTCGCCGACGTCACGCAGTTCGCGATGCCGGCGGTCGCCGCGCGGGCGGCGCAGCTGGCCGCGCGGTTGCGCATCGTCGAACGGGTCAACCCGTTCAACCTCATCATCAGCAACGTGCCGGGCCCGAACATCAAGCTCTACCTCGCCGGCACGCCGCTGCTCGCGACGTATCCGGTGTCGGCGATCACCGACGGGCAGGGGCTGAACATCACGTTGCTCGGCTACCTCGGCCAATTGCACTTCGGCTTGCTCGCCTGCCGCGAGTTGGTGCCGGACGTCGACGCGCTGGTCGGCTACCTCGTCGACGAGCTCGACGCGCTGGTCAAGTTGGCGAGCGAGTCGAGCCAGTCGAGCACTAGCGCGGCGGTCCAGTCCGGCGCTTCCAGCTGAGGAACGTGGCCGAGCCCGCGGCCGATCTCGAAGCGCCACCGCGGGTTCGCGTTGGCGATCGCCTGCGCGGCGCGCAACGACACCAGCCGGTCGGCCTCGCCGTGGATCAGCAGCACCGGCGCGCTGACGCGGCTCATCGCGTCGCGGAACTTGCCCGAGCGGGTGAGCATCCGCACGAGTGAGCGGGCCGCGTCGAGGAAGTCGCCCGGCCCGGCCGGCTGACCCAGCCGCTCCTCGGTCAACGCGATGCCGAGGGCGAGCACGTCGGGGTCGATCCGTCTCGGGTCGACACAGCAGAGGGCGAGGGTTTCCCGCACCTGTTGTTCCGGCGTCCGCAGTCGCCGGCGGCGCTTCATCGCCGCCTCGCCGATGCCCGGCAACGACATGACCGCGAAGGTCGCCGCCACCCGCGGATCGATCGGCGCCAGCGCGGGCCGCGGCAGCGCCGGGTTGACGAGGACGAGGCCGCTGACGAGTTCGGGCGCCGCGGCCGCCTGCAGCAGAGAGATCGCGCCGCCCATCGAGTTGCCCATGAGCAGCGCGGGCGCACCGACCACCTCGCGGACGAACCGGTCGAGCAGCCGCCGGTTCGCCGGCACCGTCGTCGACCGGCCGGCGGCGGGAGTGCGGCCATGCCCGGCGAGGTCGATCGCGAGCACCCGCGCGCGCTCGGTTAGGTAGGGCGCGACCGCGGCCCAGTTCCAGGCGGCGCCGCCGAGCCCGTGCACGCAGACGATGACCGGGCCCTGCGCCGGGCCGCCGTAGTCGAAGTAGTGCGTCGGGCCGTCGAGGTCGACCGTCGCCGACCGCACCGTCTGAGGAAGCGTCACTGTCATCGCGGCGACGCTACCTGCCGCTCGGCCGGCTGTCCCGGGCGAGGCGCGATTCGGCTGCGATCGGGCTTCGGTGACAACGGCCGATGCCTGGATGGTCGCGCAACGTCCGTTTCTCCTCCATGCCGGCAGGTGGCGAATGGCCCGATCGGATAGTTCTGGCTACAGAAGCGGCGAAACGGACAGAACGCGCGCCTGACCGTCGTATGGTGACCGAGCCGTGCAGAATGCCGGCCTGATTCCCGTTGGAGATTGTCTCGTGACGACCATGCGTGTCGCCCTTAGCGCTGCCGTAGCCGCGGCCGCCGCCCTACCGCTCACCCTCGCCGTACCGTTCGCGACCGGAGTCGCGCACGCGACGGCCGTATCGCCGACGCTCGTGTACGCCGCGGACCTCAACCGGGACGGCCCCGCCGGCCTGTACAAGGCCACGATGCTCGACCCGACGAACCGGACCGCCATCCTCGCGGACGACGGCTCGGTCTCGGTCCGGAAGGCGCTGCTGTCGCCAGACGGCACCCGGATCGCCGTGCTCGCCGACTTCAACGCCGCGAGCGCGTCCGACAGCGGCGCGAGCTCGATCGTCACGATGAACCTCGACGGCTCGAACCGGCACACGCTCGTCACCGAATTCTTTGCGATGACGGAGACCACCTTCAACTTCCAGGCGATCGACGGCTTCTCCTGGAAGGGCAATAGCCAGGTCGTCTACAGCTGGTTCACCGACAGCAACACGGCAGCCGCCCCCTCGCAGAAACTGCGCGTCGTCTCCGCATCGGGCGGCGCGAGCACTGACATTCCCGGCGCTGTCAACATGAGGCAGCCCGCGGCTTCGCCGGATGGGTCGCAGATCGTCGCGGTCGAGCCCGGCAGCACCACCGGCACGGAAAACCTCACGGTGTTCCCGTCGAGCAGCGCCTCGACCAAGCACTCCATCGTGACCGGCGCCACCACGTCCCTCTACGCGCCGGCGTGGTCGCCCGACGCCTCGAGCATCGCGTTCGCGCGGGACGAGAGCGACGACACCTACGACGCGAGCGAGGTTGACGTCGTTCGCTACGACTCCGGCAGCAGCACCTGGGGCACCGCGGCGACGGCCGTGGCCGCCGTCAAGGGTTCCGGCGCCGCGTGGATCGACGACGACATCTCCTGGACCGACAACGCGACGCTGCTGTTCGAGCGTGTCGACGACTCCAGCACTGTCGCGCCCGCCGGCTTCTACGCGCCGATCGACCTCTGGACCTCGGCATTCGACTCCGGCACCTCGACGTGGGGCGCCCCCGTCGACCTCACCAACACGTCGACCCTCGACGAGTACGGCGCGTCGACCGGGCCCGTCGACATCACCGCGCCGAACAACGTCACGGTGTTGCCGTTCGTGCTCAACGGCACCAGCATCACCGTGCGCTGGACGCCGAACGACGCCGACTTCTCGCACGTCGTCCTGAAGCGCACCGACATGACGGCGGGCACCCCGCAGGTCACGATCGGCAACAAGTACGGCACCAGCTACGTCGACACGAACCTCAGCGTCACCCACACCTACGCCTACACCTTCCAGACCGTCGACGGCGCCGGCAACACGACGACCGACGACGGGACTTACCTCGTCACCGCCACCTACGCGCCGAAGATCGTCGCGGTGACGCCGACCGCGCTCGGCACGCCGTACCTCCCGTTCCTCGTGACGTGGGGCCACAGCGGCCAGCCGGCCGGCACGACGTACGACGTCGACTACACCGTCAAGAGCGGCGCGACGTGGGCGCTCGGCGCGACCTACCACTTCGCGACCGGCACCACGGCGAAGAGCGGCGCGTTCACCAAGGGCGTTCCCGGCCAGACCTACTACTTCCGGGCGACGGTGCACGACACCCATGGCAATGGGACGTCCACGTCGTGGAGCGGCGTCAACGTGCCGCTCGACCAGAAGAACGGCACGTTCAGCAGCGGCTGGACGACGATCAGCAACAGCCGTAACTACTGGCTGGGCTCGATCGCCGCGACGTCGACCAACGGCAAGACGTTCACGATCACGCCGACGTCGAAGAGCGTCACGATCATCGGCACGAAGTGCGCGGCCTGCGGCAAGTTCGCGGTGTACGTCGACGGCCACTACCGCGGCACGATCTCGACCTACGCGAGCACCACGAAGTTCCGCCAGGCGCTCTGGACGGGCATCAATGTCGCGATCGGCAAGCACACGATCAAACTGGTCGCCGTGCTCGCGGCGCACCAAACGTTGCAAATCGACGGGGTTGCTGACCCCCGATAACAGAAGTGTCGCTGTGAATCCGGCCGGGTTGCTTGATGCCCGGCCGGATTCGCCGATACCTTGCCTGAGACCTGTTCGTGACCTGCGAGCTGCCCACGGCTTTGCGGCGAACGGGCCCGCCTAATCCAGTGATGGAACCGGGGACCCACGTTTTTGGGGTGAATCAGCGCCGACCCGCAAGGGCCCGGCGTCGTAGGGCGAGCTAGTCTTCCGCGCCCGAACCCGACAGCTAACCCGGTCGGCGGCTACCCGGAAGAGGAGCCAGCCCGCCCGTGGCGCGCCCAGGCCAAATCAGCCGTACCCCTTATGCCCGTCTTGTCGCGACTCTCGCTGTCGCTGCCACCTTGTTCACCGCTGGCGCGGTCGGTCTCACCGCAGGGTCGGCCTCGGCCGATTCGCTGACCCAGCAGATCGCCGACGCGCAGAAGCAACTCGACGCGCTCGACGCGCAGGCCGAGGCCGCGAGCGAGCGCTACAACGCCGCCCGCATCGCGCTGGCGACCGCGCAGCACAACGTCGCCAGCGCCGAGCAGCACCTAACCCAGGCGCAGTCGCGGGTCGCGGGGTTGCGCAAGACGATCGGCTCGTTCGCCGCCGCGGCCTACATGGACGGCACCGCCGACGACAGCCTCGGCATGACCGCGAACGATCCAGCCGAATACCTCGCGAAGCTCGGCACCTTGCAGATCGTGTCGTCCCGGCAGGCCGAAGCGCTCACCGCGGTCGCCGCCGCGCAGCGCGACCAGGCCGCGGCGCAGGCGTCCGCCGACGCGGCGCTCGTCGTGCAGAAGGCGTCGGCGCAGCAGATGCAGAGCGAGCGCGACCAGGTCCTGGCCGCGGCCGCCAAGGAACGGGCGATCCTGAACACCCTCGAAGTCCGCGAGGCGGCGGCCATCCGGGCCGCCAAGGCCGCGGCCGCGAAGGCTGCGGCCGAGCGAGCTGCCGCCGCGTTGCGGGCCCGGGCCGAGGCCGCCGCCGCCGCGGCCCGCGCCCTTGCCGACCAGAGCGTGTCGAGCTCGCCGGTCGTCGGCGGCTCGGGTGGCGCGCGGGTGGCCGTGCAGTGGGCCTACCGCGAGATCGGCAAGCCCTACGTCTGGGGCGCGGCCGGTCCGGACTCCTTCGACTGCAGCGGCCTGACGCAGTACGTCTGGGCGAAGGCCGGCGTCTACCTCGACCACTACACCGGCTCGCAGTGGAACGAGGGCCGGCACGTCTCGCGCTCGCAGCTACAGCCGGGCGATCTGGTGTTCTTCGGCAGCGACCTGCACCACGTCGGCATCTACATCGGCAACGGCCGGATGATCGAAGCGCCCCACAGCGGCGCCGACGTCCGCATCTCCGGGGCCTTCCGGTCCGATTACGCCGGCGCCGTCCGCCCCGGCACCTGAGCCCTCATTTGGGTTCGTGATCATGGCGTTTCACCCTGTGTTTCGCCATGATCACGCCCGAAACCGGGTTACAACGCCATGATCACGAACTGAGGGCACTGTCGTAGCGGTCCAGCACAACGTCGGCGACCACGTTGTGGTCGCCGATCGGTGCGCTGATGACCTTGGCGCCCGATGACGCCAGCTTGTCGTGGAACACGCCTGGCGCGAGCAGGTACGACGCCACCACGTCAGGCTTGACGTCCGAGAGCCTTGGCTCCCCGGCGGACAAGAACGCCGCCGTCACCTCCACGCCGAGACGCGCCGCCAGCATTTCGGCCTGCCGCCGTACGTCATCGAGGCTCTGCTTGTCTGCTGAGCCGGCTGCCGCCAACGCGACTGGCGCGGCGCCGTCGTAGCCCGCTTCGGCCAGCCGATCCGCGAGTGCGTCGCAAAGCAGCGGGTCCGGGCCGACCGGCGACGCCACCTGGGCACCCGGCGCCTGGGCCGGCAGGTCGACCCGGACGTGATAGCCGGACGAGAGGAACAGCGGGACCGCGACCGCGCCGGCGATGTCCGCGACGTGCGGCGGGCCGTGGTCGAGCAACCCGACCCGCACGTCGACGCTGGGCCGCAGCGCACGTACGCCAGCGGCGATCGACTCGACCGTGCTCAGGAACCTCCGATCGCTGCTGCCATGCGCGACGAGCAATAGCGGACGGTCAGGCGTGGAGACCGCACTCCACCTTGCCGGTGCCGGCCCAGCGACCCTCGCGCCCGGCGCCGCGGCGCGTGCACGGCGCGCAGCCAACCGAGCCGTAGCCGTCGGACAGCAGCGGGTTGACGAGCACGCCGTTGGCGGCGATGTATTCGTCGACCTGCGCCTCGGTCCACGCGGCGAGCGGGTTGACCTTCACCATCTGCCGGGACGCGTCCCACTCGACGACCTTGATGTCGCGCCGGGTTTCCGTCTCGTCGCGGCGGATGCCGGACGCCCAGGCGAGATACGAGCTCAGCGCGCGGCGCAGCGGCAGCACCTTGCGCAGCCGGCAGCACAGGTCGGGGTCGCGGGCCCAGAGGTCCTTGCCGTAGGTCGCGTCCTGCTCGGCCACCGTCTGCTCCGGGCGGACCCGCAGCAACTGCACCGGCACGACGGTCTCCACCGCGTCGGCCGTGCCGATGGTCTCGGCGAAGTGGTAGCCGGTGTCGAGGAACAGCACCCGCACGCCGGGCCGGACCGACGCGGCCATGTGCGCAAGCACGGCGTCGGCCATCGACGACGCGATGACGAACCGCGGCCCGAACCGGTCGATCGCCCACCGCAGGATCTCCTGCGGCTCCGCGCCCTCGAGCGCCGCCCCGGCATGCAACGCCAGGTGCTCCAGGCCATCGGAAGCGTCGTAGAGGTCGTGGAGCTCAGCGGCGCCATCGTGCAGATACGAAAGCTCGAGCGCGGCGGTCATTGGAGGGCCTCACAGACGAAGAGTCGCGGAAACTGCTGCGGAAGATCAGCAGCCGCGACACGCCGCGCTCTGAACGCGCTGCAGGTCTACATGCAGCCGCGCTACCAGAAGCACGGGTGAGGTCACCCAGTTAGTGTGACACACTTGTTGCGTGAGCAACAGTCCGGCGTTGGTGGCCCGCCTCCACGTCGACCTGGCGCGCGTCGCGAGCGCAATCTGTCTCGCCTGCTGAGACATCCGCCGTCCTGCTGCGCTCCCGAAAGGCTCCCCAACTTCCCATGGCCGATGCCGGTCTGCCCCGTGCCCGACCCCCTCGCCGTACGGCGGGGCAGGGTCAGTGGGCGCTCGGCCACCTCGAGCCGCTGAACCCCAACGAGCGGACCAAGAAGGACGACGATGGGCTGAACGTCCGGGCCCGGATCGAGAACATCTACTCCAAGCTCGGCTTCGCCTCGATCGACGCCGCGGATCTGCGTGGCCGGATGCGCTGGTGGGGGCTGTACACGCAACGCCGGCCCGGCATCGACGGCGGCAAGACGGCGATTCTGGAGCCGGAAGAGCTCGACGACGAGTACTTCATGCTCCGGGTCCGCATCCCCGGCGGCCAGCTGACCAACCAGCAGTTGCGGACGGTCGCGGCGATCGCGACCGAGTGCGGACGCGACGTCGCCGACGTGACCGACCGGCAGAACATCCAGCTGCACTGGATCCGGATCGAAGACGTGCCGTCGATCTGGGAGCGGCTCGAAGCGGTCGGGCTGTCGACCACCGAGGCGTGCGGCGACACCCCGCGCAACATGCTCGGCTGCCCGCTCGCCGGGGTCGACGCCGACGAAGTGCTCGACGCGACCGACGTGCTGATGCGCACCAACCGGCTCGCCGAGGGCAACAAGGAGTTCTCCAACCTGCCGCGCAAATACAAGACGTCGGTGAGCGGCTGCCCGGTGCAGTGCGTGGGGCACGAGATCAACGACATCTCGTTCGTCGGCATGCGGTTGCCTGAAGGCCGGGTCGGCTTCGACGTCTGGGTCGGCGGCGGGCTGTCGACCAACCCGATGTTCGCCCAGCGGCTCGGCGTCTTCGTCGAGGCCGACGAGGTGCCCGAGG
>Ga0157369_10002366_pt1 | contig 22674 bp, 24 predicted proteins | sample C25metaG_FD_113461 | JGI IMG/M metagenome (GOLD analysis project Ga0157369, IMG submission 113461) | Corn rhizosphere microbial communities from Kellogg Biological Station, Michigan, USA - C2-5 metaG | ecosystem: Host-associated > Plants > Roots > Rhizosphere > Soil | place: USA: Michigan... | reverse complement strand
TGGTCTCGTCGCGCTCCTGCGTCGACTTCGAGGTGTGACCCCCGCGTTCGCCACCACCCCCAGTGCGGGCTAACTGCCGCCTCGACACGAAAAGGGCGGCGGAAACTCCGCACGCGAGGGGCTAGGGGAGCAGACGCGTCGGCCCGCGGAAGAGGTAGGTGACCTCGCGGATCGACGCCTGGTGCAGCATGAGCATCAGCACGCGCGCGAGGCCCATGCCGAAGCCGCCATGTGTCGGGGCGCCGTAGCGGAAGAAGTCGAGGTAGAAGTCGAGCTCCTCGGGTTCGAGGCCCTTCTCCTTCGCCTGTTCGATGAGCACGTCGACGCGGTGCTCGCGCTGGGCGCCGGTCGAGATCTCCGTGCCGTTGAAGATGAGGTCGTAGCTCTTGGTGAGGCCGGGGTCGCCCTCGTGACGCATGTGGTAGAACGGCCGGATGCTCGACGCGTAGTCGGTGAGGAATACGAACTCGTGGTCGTACGTCTCCTTGACGTAAGCGGCGATCTGCCGCTCGCCCTCCGGGTCCATGTCGTCGTCTTCGCGCGGCACCTCGTAGCCGCGCTGCTTGACGATCTCCTTGGCCTCGGCCAGGGGGATGCGCGGGAACGGCGTGGTGGGAACCGTGATCTCCACGTCGAACAGCGCCTTGATCTCCTCGCCGTGCGTGTTCTTCACGGCAGTGAAGCCGGCGACCAGGAGCTCCTCGTGCATCTTCATGACATCTTCGTGGCTGTCGACCCAGCTGATCTCCGCGTCGATGCTGGTGAACTCGGTGGAGTGGCGGCTGGTGAACGACGGGTCGGCCCGGAAGGCGGGAGCGATCTCGAACACCTTGCCGAATCCGGCGGACTGGGCCATCTGCTTGAAGAACTGCGGGCTCTGCGCCAGGTAGGCCTTGGTCTCGAAGTAGTCCACCTCGAACAGCTCGGCGCGTGACTCGCTGGCGCTGGCCATGAGCTTGGGCGTGTGGATTTCAATGAAGCCGCGCTCCACCCAGTAGGTGCGAAGCGCGTGCTCGAACGTCGTCTGCACGCGGAAGATGAGGTTCTGCTTCGGGTTCCGAAGATCCAGGAACCGCCAGTCCATGCGCTTGTCGAGGCTCGAGTCGGCGGCGATCGGCGTCTCGGGGATGGCGATGCTCTGCACGTCGACGGATGCGAGCTTGATCTCGATCCCGCCGAGCTTCACGCGCTCGTCGTGCTTCAGGTCGCCCGTGACGGTGATGAAGCTGCCCTGCGAGAGCCCGGAGATTGTGGTGGCCGGCTCATCGGCGACGACGACGCCATCGGCATCCGTCGTGCGCGGGTTGACCAGCTGCACGGCACCCGACTCATCGCGGAGCACCACGAACTGCACCTTCTTCTGGTCGCGCACGGTGTCGACCCAGCCCGACACCGAAACGGGTCCGTCATCGAGTGCGGAAAGGTCCTTGATGAGTACGCGTGAAGTCACACGGGCCAGTTTAGCGGGAGCGTCCGGCGGCTGCCGGGCGGCCCGGCGTTCGGCGAATTCATAGGCATCGGCTCCGTAGACTGGATGCCGTGGTAGCAAGCCAGGTGCATCTCGTGCGTCACGGCGAGGTTTTCAACCCCGAACGTGTGCTGTACGGCAGGCTGCCCGGATTCGGCCTCTCCGACCGGGGCGTGCAGATGGCACGCGCCGCCGCCGACGACCTGGTGCAACGCGGCCGGCCTGTAGCCCGGGTCATCGCGTCGCCGTTGCAGCGCACGCAGGAGTCCGCTGAGCCGATCGCGACCGCCTTCGACCTCCCCATCGAGACCGACGATCGCCTCATCGAGCCGGCCAACCGCTTCGAGGGGCGGCGCATGCGCGGCCCGGGCGGAGCCCTCCGCGACGTGCGCAGCTGGCCGGTCATGGTCAACCCCATCCAGCCGAGCTGGGGCGAACCGTTCCGCAGCATCTCCTCGCGCATGATCTCCGCAGTGACCGACGCCTACCGCTCGGTCGACGACGGCGACGTCGTGCTGGTCAGCCACCAGCTGCCGATCTGGATGGTGCACCGCACCCTCGCGCGCACCTCCCTCCCGCACGACCCGCGCAAGCGCCGCTGCGACCTGTCGAGCATCACCACCCTCGCCTGGCAGGACGACCGCTTCGTCGAGATCGGCTACGCCAACCCGGCCGCCGCCCTGCAGTCCGGGGCCACCGATGTAGGTGCCGTATGAGTCTCCGACGTCGCGCCGCGCTCGCCGCCGCGGGTCTGGTCACCGTGGCCGCCCTGGCTCTCAGCGGATGCTCCTCCGACCCGCTCGCCGAGCAGTACCGGGCGGGCACGAACAAGGGCTACATCGCCGGCGACGGCAGCGTCACCGAGATTCCCGCCGCCAAGCGCGGGCAGCCGGTGGAATTCAGCGGCACCACCGCTGACGGCCATGCAGTGAGCTCCGACGATTACGCGGGAAAAGTGGTCGTTCTCAACTTCTGGTACGCCGGATGCGCGCCCTGCCGCGCGGAGGCGCCCGATCTCGCCCGGCTGAGCGACGAGTTCGACGGCAAGGGTGCCCAGTTCCTGGGCGTGAACGTGCGCGACCAGGCGGCGAGCGTCACGGCGTTCAACGCGAGCTATGGCATCCGTTACCCATCGGTGGTCGACGTGAACGACGGCAGCATGCAGCTGGCGTTCAGCGGCACCATCCCGCCGAACGCCGTGCCGACCACCCTGGTCCTCGACGCGTCGGGCCGGGTCGCCGCACGCATCCTCGGCCAGCTGGAGGCGCCGTCGATCCTGGAGACCCTCGTCCGCGACACCATCGCCGAAGCCGGCTGAGCGTGGGAAACCCGTTCGGCGAGATCGTCTTCAGCGGCCAGCTCCTCCTGGCGATCCCCGTGGCCATCCTCGCGGGACTGGTCTCGTTCGCGTCGCCGTGCATCCTGCCGCTCGTCCCCGGCTACCTGGCCTACATCGGCGGCTTCACCGACGGCCGCACGCGCGCCCGCCGAGGCGACCGTCGCGGTCAGGGGCGGCTCCTGGCCGGTGTCGCCCTGTTCATCCTCGGGTTCACGCTGGTCTTCGTGCTCACCGGGGTGGTGTTCGGGTTCGCTGGTTTCTGGCTGAACCAGTACCGCGAGCTGATCACCCGGCTGGCGGGCGTGGTCGTCATCCTGATGGGTCTCGTCTTCATCGGCCAGATCCGGTTCGCGCAGCGCACGATCAAGAGCGGATGGCGCCCCCGCATGGGCCTCGCCGGCGCGCCCGTGCTCGGCGCGGTGTTCGCCGTCGGGTGGACCCCGTGCACGGGCCCGACCCTCACCGCCATCAACTCGCTCAGCCTGAGCGCCGGCTCACCCGGGCAGGGCGCCCTGCTCGCCGTGTTCTACGCGCTCGGCCTCGGCATCCCGTTCCTGCTGATCGCCCTGGGCCTCAGCTGGGCGACGGGCGCCGTCACCTTTCTCAAGCGGCATATCCGCCAGGTCAACCTACTCGGAGGGATGCTCCTCATTGTTATCGGTGTGCTCATGGTGAGCGGCGTATGGAACAACTGGCTGCTGGCGTTGCAAGGGGTGATCGGCGGATATGTCCCGGCCATCTGACCACTACGACTCCCGGCCACCGGCCGCCGACGACCTGCTGAACCAGCCGCGCCTCGGCGTCACCGGCTGGCTGCGCTGGATGTGGCGGCAGCTGACGAGCATGCGCACCGCGCTGTTCCTGCTGCTGCTGCTCGCGATCGCGGCGGTGCCCGGCTCTCTCGTGCCGCAGCGCAGCTCCGACCCGAACGGCGTCACGCAGTACTTCGCCGACAACCCGACCCTCGCCCCGGTGCTCGACAAGGTGCAGGCGTTCGACGTCTACTCCTCGGCCTGGTTCTCGGCCATCTACCTGCTGCTGTTCGTCTCGCTCATCGGCTGCATCATCCCGCGCACCCGGCACCACCTGCAGGCCCTGCGCGCCAAGCCCCCGCGCACCCCGGCCCGACTCTCGCGCCTGGCCGGGTACATCCAGCGCGAGACCCGGGCGACGGATGCCTCGGCTGCCGTCGACGAGGCCGGTCGCCTTCTCCGCTCCAGCGGCTACCGCGTCGCCCGCTACGACAACGCCTCGGTTCCCGGCCGGCGCGAGTTCTCGGTGTCGGCCGAGCGCGGCTACCTACGCGAGACCGGCAACCTGGTCTTCCACACGGCACTCGTCGGCATCCTCGTCACCGTCGGCTTCGGCAGCGGCTTCGGCTTCAGCGGCCAGCGCGTGCTGGTCGAGGGGCAGTCGTTCGTCAACACCATCAGCGCCTACGACTCCTTCAACCCGGGCCGGTTCTTCAGTGACACCAGCCTCGACCCCTACAAGCTGACGCTGAACGACTTCTCCGCCACCTACGAGTCGAAGAACCTGCATGCCTACGGGCAGCCGATCGACTACACAGCGGATGTCTCGGTGACTCCCAAGGGCGGGTCGGCGACGAAGGAAAAGGTCAAGGTCAACGCCCCGCTCCGCACCGGCGGCACCGACATCTACCTGCTCGGCAACGGCTACGCTCCGACGGTGACGGTGAAAGACCCGACCGGAAAGGTCGTGTTCACCGATTCCATCCCCTTCCTGCCGCAGGACGCGAACCTGACCTCCCTCGGCATCATCAAGGTTCCCGACGGGCTCAAGGAACAGATCGGCATGGTCGGTTTCTTCTACCCCACGCAGGCGGTGGGTCAGTCGGGCGCGTTCTACTCCGTGTACCCCGACCTCGAACTGCCGATGCTCACGCTGCAGGTCTACGCGGGTGACCTCGGTCTCGACAAGGGCGTGCCGACATCCGTTTTCGCGCTCGACACCGACAAGCTCACCCAGATCGCCGGCGGCAAGAGCGGCGTGAAGTCGCTTGAGCTGAAGCCGGGGGAGACCGCGCAGCTGCCGAAGGGACTCGGGTCGGTGACGTTCGAGAACGCGAGCCCGAACGCGGCGCCGGGCGACTACGCGAAGTCCGTGCTGCGGTTTGCGTCGTTCGACATCCACCACGACCCCACCGGGATCTGGGTGCTGCTTTTCGCTGTACTCGTTCTCCTCGGACTCCTCACGTCACTGTTCGTTCCGCGCCGCCGGGTGTGGGTGAAGGCCATCGAGCAGGAGGACGGCACGGTGCGGCTGGAGTACGCGGGCCTGGCCCGCGGGGAGGACCCGGCGCTCGAGGCGGCTGTCGCGTCGCTCGCCGATCGCCACAGCGCCCTGCTGCCCGCACCTGACGTGCCCGTGAATCAGACTTAGGCTTATCTCGTGAACCCCAACGATCTCTCCATCCTCAGCCTGTACTCGGCCATGGTCGTGTACGCACTGGCGTTCATCGCCTTCGCGATGGACCTCGCGCGCCGCTCCTCGGCGGTCAAGGCCTCGGCGGAGGCCGAAACGACGGATGCCGCGCTGGTCGGCGCGGGCGCCCGGTCGGCCGGGGCGGCAGGGGGAGGCTCGGCACCGGCGGCGGGGGGCGTGGTCGCTGCGCGCCCCAACCGGCTGAGCGCGCGCCTGGCCAACGACGCGGCCCTGCCATATGGGCGCTCGGCGAGCCTCCGGGTCGGGGTGTCACTCACCGTGCTGGCCTGGGTGCTGCACCTCTTCGCCGATGTGATGCGCGGCGTGGCGGCCGGGCGGGTGCCGTGGGCGAACATGTACGAGTTCGCCATGACGGGCACCCTCATCATCATGACGGTGTTCCTCGTGGTGATCACCCGGGTCGACGTGCGCTTCCTCGGCACCTTCGTCACCGGCCTGGTGCTGGTGCTGCTCGGCATCGCGACCCTCAAGTACTACGTGGTCGTGTCGCCGCTGCCTCCGGCGCTGCAGTCGGTGTGGCTTGTCATCCACGTGTTCGTCGCAACACTCGGCACCGGGTTCTTCGCACTCGGGTTCGCCCTGTCGGTCTCGCAGCTGCTGCAGGCACGGCGCGAAGGGCGGCCCGGGGCCGAGGCGACGCGAGGCCGCCTGCGCCTGCTGGCGACGCTGCCGTCATCGTTCACACTCGAGAACCTCGCCTACCGCGTCAGCATCATCGGCTTCATCCTGTGGACCTTCACCCTCATGGCAGGGTCGATCTGGGCCGAGAAGGCGTGGGGCCGTTACTGGGGCTGGGACACCAAAGAGGTCTGGACCTTCATCATCTGGGTCATCTATGCCGGCTACATCCACGCCCGGGCGACGCGCGGTTGGCGCGGCTCGCGGTCAGGGTGGCTGGCGATCATCGGGTTCGCCGCGGTGCTGTTCAACTTCGGCATCGTGAACGTGTTCTTCAAGGGACTGCACGCCTACTCCGGGCTCTGATCCCGGCCCGTCCCGCCGAAACCTCCCGTTCCGGTCGAGTCGGTCCGGCGCGCCGGTCGGTCTCGACCGCACCGGTGTGTCTCGGCGTGAGAGCCCGCGTCAGGCCTCCAGCAGCGCGTACGAGCGGGCGAGCCGCTCCAGCCACCAGTCGCGGCGCTCAGCGGATGCCGCATAGCGCGTCAGCAGGTCGCCATCGGCTTCGACGCGGCGCACCGGGATGCTCCCGTGTTCGGGCAGCAGCGGGTCGGCGGTGACGTCGGCCGCCAGCAGGGACGCCGTGCCGAGGCCGCAGTCGAAAACGAGGTCGGGTACGCACGCGGCCAGGTGGGCTCCCATCGCGATGCCCACCGAGGTGTCGAGCGCGCTGGAGATGACCGCGGGCAGACCGGCGTCCGCCACGATCGCCAGTGCCGCACGAATGCCGCCGAGGGGCTGCGCCTTGATGACCACGAGGTCGGCGGCGCCGGCGCGTGCGACAGCGAGGGGGTCGCTCGCCTTGCGCACGCTCTCATCTGCCGCGATGGGGATGTCGAGGTAGGTGCTGATGCGCTCCCGCAGCTCGGCAAGCTCCTCGACCGTCGCGCACGGCTGCTCCGCGTACTCCAGGTCGAACCCGGCCAGCGCGTTCAGGGCGTGCTCGGCCTCGTCCACGTTCCAGCGGCCGTTGGCGTCGACCCGCACCCGACCCTCCGGGCCGAGCGCCTCCCGCACGGCGGCGACACGCGCCACGTCGTCGGCCAGTTCCTGCCCGGCGTCGGCAACCTTCACCTTCGCCGTGCGGCACCCCGGAAAGCGTGCCAGTACGCCAGCCACAGCGGATGCCGGCACGGCCGGCACCGTGGCGTTGACCCGCACGTCAGTGCGCAGCAGCTCAGGCGTCTGCTCCCAGCCGAATTCGATGGCCGCGCGCAGCCAGGTCGCCGCCTCGGCATCGTCATATTCAACGAAGGGCGAGAACTCACTCCACCCTTCCGGCCCCTGGAACAGCAGGGCTTCCCGGGTGTCGATCCCACGAAAGCGGGTGCGCAGGGGGAGGGCGACGACGTGCGCGCTCGCACGGAGGTCGGCCAGGGCGGGGAGCGTCATCGCGCCGGCGCTCAAATGAGGTCGGGGATCGCGATGCTCTCAGGCGAGCCCTCCGCCTCACTCTGGCCGAGGTCGGAGGATCCGGCCGGAGTGGGATTCACGATGGAGATCGGGATACCCGGGGTGATCAGGATGAAGGCGTCCTGGCCGAGCCCCTCGCCGTTCTGCACCTGCATCCAGTGCGAACCTGCACCGCGCAGCGCCTGGTCGACGGTCTCCCGCACCGACTCGATGCTCGCGTTGGCGATGGAGTAGATCCGGCCCTGATAGTGCACCTCGACCCGCTTCATCAAAGCTCCGTGACCGTGTTGCCATTCGGCTTCGGCTCGGGAACGAGCTGCAGGCCGCCGGCGGAGTTGGCGCTCACCATGAGCACTTCGATCCAGTCCCGATTGAGCTTCGGCGGTCGGCCCCCGAAGTACTTGAACGCGAGCGGAATTCCGGGGTTCAGCCAGATGGCGCTCCGGCCGTCGCCGACGGCCGGGTCGTCCTGCCAGCTGAAGTAAAACGATTCACCGCGTCGCAGCTTGGCGCCGATCACCAACTGGATGTGCGCGAGTACCCGATCATCGAAGTCCGCGGTCATCGTTGAGTCATAGGTCAGCTTGCCCATCGAGACTCCTCCCGTTCCGCTACGAGACTACCGTGACGGAATCAGTCCCTGAGGTAATTCTGCAGACAGGGCACATTCAGCAGGCCGAGGGCGCGCTTCTCGAGCTGCCGCACCCGTTCCCGCGTGACCCCTTCGACGAGGGCGATCTGGTCGAGCGTCTGCGGCTCCGCGCCGTCGAGCCCGAAGCGGGCCCGGAGGATCGAGCGTTCCCGCGGCGGCAGGGCCTCAAGGTAGAAGCTGATGTCGGCGCTGCGCATCGTCACCGTGGCGTACTCGTCGGGCTGCGGCATATCGTCGTCGACGATGAGTTCGCTGATATCGCCCAGGCCGTCACCGACCGGTGTGTGCAGCGACACCGGCTCATTGTCGTAGCGCAGCAGCTTGGTGACGTCTTTCAGCGGCACCTGCGAGGCGTCGGCGATCTCCTGCGCCGTGGGCTCGCGGTCGAGCACGCCGGTGAGGTCGCGGCGGATCCGCTTGATCTTGTTGAGCTTCTCCACCGTGTGCACCGGAATGCGGATCATCCTCGATTTGTCAGCCATGCCGCGGTGGATGGCCTGTCGAATCCACCACGTGGCGTAGGTGGAGAACTTGTAGCCGGTGGTGAAGTCATACTTCTCGACCGCGCGCAGCAGGCCGATGTTGCCGTCCTGCACGAGATCCATGATCGGCACACCGCGCCCCGAATAGTGCTTGGCGATGCTGACGACGAGGCGCAGGTTGGCCTCCACGAATCGGTTCTTTGCCCGCTCGCCCTCGTGGGCCAGGGTCGTCAGTTCCCGGCGAAGCTCCGGATCCGCCACGCCTTCGGCCAGCTTCGCGCCGGCGAACAGGCCCACCTCGATGCGTTTGGCCAGGTCGACTTCGTCTTCGGCGTTGAGGAGGGGGCCCCGACCGATCTGGCGAAGGTAATCCCCGAAGGTATCGGTCGCCCGGCCGTATGTCGCTCGTTCCTGCACCACTGCGCTCATGTCGAACCTCCCCATTGTGGTTGAGGTTCCAGTACACGACGGTTTCGGCCCCCCGTTCAAGGGGTTGACACAATCTCATGATGAGATAGTGCGCTCTCTTCGCTGCAGCGGTCAGGGCCGTGCGCGGCCGCGGGAGAGTCGCAGGATCCGCCCGTCGCGCACATCGCCAGCCTCGGCGTGATCGGCTTTCACGATCTGCGTGCGGTCGCGGGGCTCGAGGCGCAGGTTCTCCTCCGCACGGATGCCTCCCTGCAGTTCCCGGCCGCGCTCCAGTTCCGAGTCGAACTCCGCGCCGAAGAGCAGGGCGAGGTTGGCGATCCACAGCCAGAGCAGGAACGCGATGACGCCGCCGAGCGAGCCGTAGGTGCGGTCGTAGTTGGCGAAGTTGCTGACGTAGAAGCCGAAACCGACGGTCGCGATGGCCAGCACCACGACGGCCACGATGGAGCCGAGGCTCACCCAGCGGAAGTGCGGCTGGCGCACGTTGGGGGTCGCGTAGTAGAGCACCGCGACCATGATGATCACGGCGGCGGCCAGCACGGGCCACTTGGCGATCGACCAGATGAGAAGCGACGTCTCGCCGAGTCCCACCACATTGCCGATGGCCTCGGCGATCGGGCCGGAGATGATGAGGATCGTCGCGATGATGATCACGAGCACGATGGCGATGACGGTGACGAGCAGCTGGACCGGCCGCAGGACCCAGACGGGACGCCCCTCGCGGGTCTCATAGATGCGGTTCATCGCCCGCCCGAACGCTCCCACGTAACCGGAGGCTGACCAGAGAGCGCCGACGATGCCGATCACGAGGGTGAAGCCGGTCGCGGGCGATTGCGTGAAGTGCTGCACGGTGTCGCGGAGGATGCTGACCGTGTCGCCGGGTGCCAGCTGCTCGACAACCCGGAGCAGCGCATCCGTTGTCTGCTGCGCCTGGCCGACGATGCCGAGCAGGGAGACCAATGCCAGCAGGCCGGGGAACAACGACAGCACCATGTAATAGGTGAGAGTCGCGGCGAGATCGGTGCATGCGTCGCGGCTGAACTCGTGCAGTGTCTTGCGGATGATGTAGCGCCAGGTGGGGGAGTGCAGCTTGGTCGGGCTCGACGGCTTGCCGCGAGTGGAGTCGGCGGCCGTGCCCGGGGTCGGGTCGTCCTGCTCCGGCCCCTTCAGCGAGCGGATGCCCGCGGTGACGACAGCAACGACCGGCACTGCGGCGACGATGCCCCGCAGAACCGGCCGATGCCTGCGCGCCATGGCTTAGACGCTGCCCCCGGTCGACGTGCCGCTTGACGTGCCGGAGTCGCTTCCGCCGGAGGACGAGCCCTCGTCGCCGGACGTCGACACGGCATCGGTGGCGTGACCGAGCGCGCTGTTCACCTTGTTCTGGGCGGCCCCGGCCGTCTCTTTGGCGAGGGTTCCGGCCTGAGACACGGTCTTCTGCACCGCGGGGCTCTCCCAGATCTCGCTCGCCTGCGACTTGATGCGTTCGTACGCCTGACGACCGGCCTTCGACCCGAGCACGTAGCCCGTGGCCAAGCCGGCGGCAAAGAGAATCTTTCCCTTCACGGGAACCTCCTGAGTGTTGTGGGTGGGGTCGTTGTACCCGACCATATGCCCCTCCCGAGGAGCGCAAAAGGGGTCTAGGTTGGGGGCCAAAGGCAGCCATCGAGAAGGAAGGACACCCATATGAGTGGAACCGACAAGATGAAGCACGAGGCTGAAGAGACGTTGGGCAAGGGAAAGGAAGCCCTTGGCGACGCGACGAACAACCACGATCTTGAGGCGGAAGGCAAGGGCGACCAGGTCAAGGCCAACCTCAAGCAAGCTGGTGACGACGTGAAGGACGCCTTCAGCTGATTCACCCTCGATGTGAAGCCCCGCCGGCTGGTCCGGCGGGGCTTCCGCATGTTGTTGGCGCATAGTCTGGAGCCATGACTCAGAAGGTTTCCGACCTCTTCGACCCGGCCAGCTGGCGTGACGTCGCCGGCTTCGAGGGCCTCACTGACATCACCTACCACCACGACGTGAAGGGGCGCGTCGCGCGCATCGCCTTCAACCGGCCGGAGGTGCGGAACGCGTTCCGGCCCCACTCCGTCGACGAGCTCTATTCCGCTCTCGAGAACGCGCGGGTGAACCCCCGCATCGGCGTCGTGCTGATCACCGGCAACGGACCCAGCCCGAAGGACGGCGGGTGGGCGTTCTGCTCGGGCGGCGACCAGCGCATCCGTGGTCGTGACGGCTACAAGTACGCCGAGGGCGAGAGCGCCAGCGGCATCGACGCCGCCCGCAGCGGGCGCCTCCACATCCTCGAGGTGCAGCGGCTCATCCGCTTCATGCCCAAGGTCGTGATCGCGGTGGTTCCCGGTTGGGCGGCGGGCGGAGGTCACTCCCTGCATGTCGTTTGCGACCTCACCATCGCCAGCCGTGAGCACGGTAGATTCAAGCAGACGGATGCCGATGTCGGCTCCTTCGACGGCGGTTACGGCAGCGCGTACTTCGCGCGGCAGGTCGGGCAGAAGGCGGCGCGCGAAGTGTTCTTCCTCGCACGGGAGTACTCCGCCGAGCGCGCGTACGAGATGGGGGCGGTCAACGCCGTCGTGCCGCACGCCGAGCTGGAGACCACCGCGCTGGAGTGGGCGCGCGAGATCCTGACCAAGTCGCCCACGGCCATCCGCATGCTGAAATACGCGTTCAACGCGATTGACGACGGTCTCGTCGGGCAGCAGGTCTTCGCCGGGGAGGCCACGCGCCTGGCCTACGGCACCGACGAGGCGGTCGAGGGCCGCGACGCGTTCCTCGAGAAGCGCGAGCCGGACTGGGCCCCCTACCCCTGGCAGTTCTGATGGGCGGGGCGTGGGGGAGGCCGCGGTGACGCGCCCGCTCTGGGTCGTGACCGACCCGCATCCGCTCGAGCCGCTTCGCGCGGCGCTCTCCGGTGACGGGCCGGCGATCCTCCCGGTCGCGCCCGCGGTCGCCGACGCGCCCCGCTCGAATGTTCCGGCCGAGGTGCCGCGCCCGGTGGCCGTCGTGATCGAGACGTCGGGGTCGACGGATGCGCCCAAACGGGTGATGCTGTCGACCGACGCGCTGCTGGCCAGCGCCGCCGGCACCGACACCGCCCTGTGCGGCCCGGGTCAGTGGGTGCTCGCCCTGCCCGGTCACTACATCGCCGGCGTGCAGGTGCTCGTGCGCTCCATCGCCGCCGGCACGACGCCGGTGATCCTGCCGACCGGCCACTTCGACCCCGTCGCCTTCGCCGCCGCGGCCGAGACCCTGACCGAGCCGGTGCGCTACACGTCGCTCGTTCCGGTGCAGCTCGCTCGCCTGGTCGCCGCCGCGAGCGATGACGGGCGTGTGCGCCGCGCCGTTCGCCGGTTCGATGCGATCCTTGTCGGCGGCCAGGCGCTGCCGCCCGACCTCCTCGCGCAGGCATTGGACCTCGACCTGCACGTGGTGCGCACCTACGGCTCCTCGGAGACGGCCGGGGGCTGCGTGTACGACGGCGTGCCCATCGGCAATGCCGCCGTGCGCACGCGGGAGGTGGATGGCGCGAATCAGCTCGAGATCTCCGGAAGCATGCTGGCGCTCGGCTACCTGGGCGACGACGAGCGCACGGCTTCCCGCTTCATCGACGATCACGGCGAACGCTGGTACCAGACCGGTGACCTCGGCGAGATCGGCGCCGACGGCGTCGTGCGCGTGCTCGGCCGCGCCGACAACGTCATCATCTCCGGTGGCGAGAAGATCTCCCTCGACGCTGTCGAACGCGTCGTCCGCTCCCTCCCGGGGCTGGCCGGCGCCGTGGTGATCCCCGCGGACGACCCCGACTGGGGGCAGGTTCCGGTGGTGGTGTCGGAGGGCGAGTCCCTGCCGTTGCTCGCCGACGTGCGCGAGGCCGTCGCATCCGTTCTCGGGTCGCCCGCCCGCCCGGCGCGGGTCGTCTCGGTGCAGCGGATGCCCATGCTCGCGTCCGGCAAGCCGGACCGGCAGGCACTCCGACGGCTGGGCGGCACCCGGTAGCGGCTGTCGAAAGCACCCCGCACCCGGCCAGTAACATGGCACCGTGGCACAGGGAGCACGGCCGGCACGGCCGAATCAGCAGCGGAAGACGTCGGTGAACAGCGCTCGATCGGGGAACCCGGCAAAGCGCTATGGCGGCGTCTCCGGGCCGACGCGCCCGGCCACGGCGGCGGACTGGATCGGCGGCGCCCGGCTCCGCACCCTCCCGCTGGCCGTCGCACCCGTGCTGCTCGGCACCGGCGCGGCGATCGTCGCCAGCAGCAACGGCGCCTTCCACTGGGTGCGGGCACTTCTCGCCCTCGCGGTGGCGGTGTGCCTGCAGGTGGGCGTGAACTACGCGAACGACTATTCCGACGGCATCCGCGGAACCGACGCGTACCGGGTCGGGCCGAGCCGCCTGACCGGATCGGGCCGCGCGAAGCCCCGCCACGTGCTTACGGTGGCGCTCGTCTTCTTCGCCATGGCGGCGGTCGCCGGCCTCCTGCTCGTCATCGCGACGCAGCTCTGGTGGCTGCTGCTCGTGGGCGCGGCGGCCATCGTCGCCGCCTGGTTCTACACCGGCGGCAAACGGCCCTACGGCTACCTCGGCCTCGGCGAGGTGTTCGTGTTCGTGTTCTTCGGGCTGGTCGCCACGGCCGGCACAACCCTCGTGCAGGTGGGCTGGGTGAACACCGAGAGCTGGCTCTCGGGCGTGGCCATCGGGTTCATGGCGTGCGCCGTCTTGATGGTGAACAACCTGCGGGACCTCCAGCCCGACAAGGCGGCGGGCAAGAACACGCTCGCCGTGCGCCTCGGAGACCGACCGTCGCGCGTGGTGTTCTGCGTCTTTCTGCTGCTGCCGTTCGTGATCGCCGGGTTCTTCGCCGTGCTCTATCCGGGCGCGCTGCTCGCGTTCTTCGTGCTGCTCCTGGCGATCCCGGCCTGCCTGATCACCGTCACGGCCACGACGTCACGGGAGCTCGTGCTTGCGCTGAAGCTCACCAGTTTCGCTGCGCTGGCCTTCGGTCTTCTCCTGGGCGCTGCCTTCGCGCTCTGAGAGCGCGCCGCCGGCAACCTGCAGGTCCGGCGCAGCACCCTGAGCCGCCGACGGGATGTCCCCGCCGAGGGCGGCATCTTCGATATCGGCATCGGAGGGCGCGTGGGCGGACTCCCGGTGTCGCGCGCGGTACACCGACTCGGCCACGCGGGCCCGCTGCCCCCGCAGGAAGATATAGGACAGGCAGAGGCCGATGATCGCCGCGAGAATGGTGGCCACGATGGGCGCGACACCGCTGACGATGAGGATGACGAGCGGCACGACGAACAGCAGCAGGCGGATGACCGTGTACGACAGCCACGCCGGAAGAGACTTCATGCGTCAAGTCTAGGTTGCCGCCCTGGGCGGGGCCGCCGGTGCGAGGCCGCCCACTCGACCGTTCACAGGCGGCGTGGGTACAATCACGGCATGCGCCAATGGGTCGTTCTCTTTGTGGCGATCGTCGTGCTGACGATCTACACGTTCGTTGTGTGCGCGACCTACGACCGCAACCAGGTTCGCGCCTTGCCGCGCTGGGCCTGGCTGGTCGTGATCATCGTCGTTCCCGTCATCGGGCCTGCCCTGTGGTGGCTGCTCGGCCGCGGCGGAACCCGAGCGTCGTCGGCACGCTTCGTGCGGTCGTCGGCACCGGATGACGACCCGGAGTTCCTGCGCCGCCTGGAACGCGAGAAGGCGCAGCAAGAGCGCATCCGCAAGCTCGAGCGGGAACTCGCCGATCTCGACGACAACGGTTCCGCGGGCGGCACAGCCGGAGCGGCCGGCACCGCGGGCGCCACGGGCACGGCCGGTGCGACCGGAACGGGTGCCGCCGGAACGACCGGTGCCCCGCCGAAGAAGACCGAGCCGGGCGACGGGGACCTTCCGGGCCGACGGGATGCGTGAGGCGCCCACCGGCAGCCCCGCCACTGATTTCAGCATCGCGCTGCTGCGCGCGTTCGTGCGCCTCGGGGTGCGTCATCTCGTGCTCTCTCCGGGCTCGCGGTCGCAGGCGCTCGCCCTCGTTGCGGCCGAACTCGAGCGCCTCGGCGAGCTGCAGCTCCACGTGCGCGTCGATGAGCGAAGCGCGGGGTTTCTCGCGCTCGGACTGGCGATCGAGTCGGCCGGCCCCGTGCTGGTCGTCACCACCTCCGGTACGGCCGTCGCCAACCTCCACCCGGCGGTGCTCGAGGCGCACCATGCGGGAGTGCCGCTGGTCCTGCTGACGGCCGACCGGCCGGAGGAGCTACGCGGCATCCGTTCGAACCAGACCACGACACAGCCGGGCATCTTCGGGGTGGCGGCTCGGTTGAGTGTGGATGTGCCCGCGCCGGGCGCCGAGGACGACGCCGAATCGGCTGCTTCGCTTGCGCAGCTGGCGGTGCAGGCGTCGCGGGGAGCGGTTGACCGTGACCCCGGTCCGGTGCAGCTGAACATTGCGTTCCGGGAACCGCTGTCGGCCGCCGTGACCCTGCTGCCGGACGCCTCGGAGCCGGTCGCCCCGGGGACGGAACCGGCGGCGCCGGAGGCACTCGACGGACGGCGCGATTCGACACCCGTTGCGCCCGACGACGGCGATGCCCTCCCCGCGGTTACGCTCGAACCCGGTGCGCGCACCGTCGTGGTGGCCGGCGCCGGAGCCGGAGCCGCCGCCGAGGAGCTGGCCCGCACCGCCGGCTGGCCGCTGCTGGCCGAGGTCACCAGCGGAGCCCGTTTCGGGCCGAACCTCATCGGAGGTTACCGGGAACTTCTGCAGGAACCCGACTGGGGTGGGCGCATCGAGCGCGTTGTCGTGTTCGGGCATCCGACCCTCAGCCGTGAGGTGCCCGCGCTCATCGCGCGCCCCGGCGTTGAGACGATCGTCGTGTCCCCTGAGGGCTCCGAGTGGTACAACCCGGGCCACGCCGTGGCGACGTTCACGCGCGCGGTGAACCCGTCAGCGGCATCCGTTGCCGAAGCCGGCAGCCGACCCGCACGAGAGTGGCTGGGGCGCTGGGTGGTCGCCGGCCGGCAGCTGCGGGAGGCGCTCGACCAGTCGGAACTGCCGCCCGACGTGGAAGCCGCGCGGTCGAAGGACTACCGGGTGCGTGGGGGATTCGCGAAGGCGGAGCTGGCTGCGCTCCGGGCGCCGGTGACCCGCGGCATGCTCGTCGATTACGTATGGCGCGCGAGCTGGCCGCATGACCGGCTCGTGTTCGGGGCGTCCCGGTTGATCCGTGAAGCCGACCGGCGGGTGCCGGGCAAGAAGATCACTGTGCACGCCAACCGGGGACTGGCCGGCATCGACGGCACGGTGGCAACCGCTCTCGGCATCGCCCTCGCCAGCCAGGGCGGCCAGGAACCGGCCTCGACCGGGGTGACCCGCCTGCTGCTCGGCGACCTCGCCCTGCTGCACGACGCCGGCTCCCTGCTGTTCCCCGCTGCCGAGGAGCGGCCGCGACTGCAGGTGATCGTCGGCAACGACGGCGGGGGCACCATCTTCGACGCGCTCGAAGTCGCCGCGACGGCTCCCAGCGCGGCCATGGAGCGGGTGCTGTACACGCCGCAGCAGGCGGACTTTGCGGCGCTCGCCTCGGCCTACGGCTGGGAATACACCCGGGCGGCCACCCGCAGCGAGCTGGAGCGCACGCTCACGGCCCCGCACCCGGGCCTCTCGCTCGTCGAGGTCCCGCTGGCTCGCGACTGAGGAGCCCCTCCTCCCGCGCCCTCGCCCGCCCTTCCTCGCCCGCCCTCCCTCGCCCCTCCTTCCTCGCCCGTCCTTCCTCGCCCGCCCTCCCGTTCGACGGAGAATTTCAAGAAATGGGCCCATACGCCCGATTCCGAGGCTCCTTTTGGCACATACTCCGTCGAACGGTAGGAGCGAGCGGGCCCGTGGAGACCGGGGAAACGGGGGAGGGGCTGCGGTGGCGGTGCGAACCGCGGGGTCCGGGAGCAGAATGGCCGGGAACGGAGGCCGATGTGGGCAAGACGGATGCGAAATGGTCGGGAAAGGACGCCCGGCGCGCCCTGCACGTGGGCGAGGACTTCGACCTCTCCACCGTGGACCCGGGCGGGACGCCGGGATTTCATGGCAAGAAGGCGGATGGCGAGCGGGCACTTGCGCGTGATGCCGGGCAGCTCTCCGACCTGCAGGAGATGTTCTTCGCGGGCAGCCGGCACGGCGACACCCGCAAGATCCTGCTCGTTCTGCAGGGCATGGACACGTCGGGCAAGGGCGGCGTGGTGCGGCATGTGGTCGGCGCGATCGACCCGCAGGGCGTCGAGCTGACGGCCTTCAAGGCGCCCACCAAGGCGGAGCTCGCCCACAGCTTTCTGTGGCGGGTGCGCCGCCGGCTGCCCACGGCCGGCATGATTGGCGTCTTCGACCGCTCCCACTATGAAGACGTGCTCATCGGCCGCGTGCAGAAACTCGCCCCGCCGGATGAGATCGAGCAGCGTTACGACCAGATCAACGAGTTCGAACGCGAGGTCGCGGGCGATGACACCACGATCATCAAGGTGATGCTGCAGATCAGCAAGGAGGAGCAGCGTCAGCGCCTCGAGGAGCGGCTGGAGCGGCCCGACAAGTACTGGAAGTTCGATCCCGGCGACATCGACCAGCGGATGCGCTGGGACGACTATCAGGAGGCCTACCAGGCGGCCCTCACCCGCACCTCCACGCCGCACGCCCCCTGGTTCGTGGTGCCCGCCGACCGCAAGTGGTACGCCCGCCTCGCGGTGCAGCACCTCCTCCTTCATTCCCTCGCAGGTATGGACCTCACCTGGCCGGGGGCCGACTTCGACGTCGAGGCGCAGAAGCAGCGGCTCGCCGACACCTAAGGTTTACCCGAAGGGTCACCCGAAGGCCTCGACCACCGGCCGGAACTTCATGCGGGTCTCGGCGAGCTCGCGTTCGGGGTCGGAGTCGAGCACAATGCCGCAACCCGCGTAAGCCGTGATGCCGCCGTCGGGCGCGAGCTGGGCGCAGCGGAGCGCAATGGCCCATTCTCCGTCGCCGTCCGCCCCGATCCATCCCACCGGGCCGGCGTACCGGCCCCGGTCGAACGGCTCCAGCTCGCGGATGAGCTCCAGGGCCCGCTCGGTGGGCGTGCCCGCGACCGCCGCGGTCGGGTGCAGCGCGGCGACGAGGTCGAGCGAGTTCGACCCGTCGCTCAGCGTCCCCTCCAGGTCGGTGGCGAGATGCCAGAGGTTCGGCAGCTTCACCGTGAACGGCACCTCGCTGGCGGTGATGTGCGAGGTGTGCGGCCGCAGCGACGACAACACGCTCTGCACCGCGAACTCGTGCTCGTCGCCGTCCTTGGCCGAGGTGGCGAGGGTGAGGGCCGCTTCGGTGTCAGCGTGGGCGTCGAGGCCGCGGGAGATCGTGCCGGCCAGCACCCGGGCGTTGACCTCGCCGTGATCGGCGCGGATCAGCGTCTCGGGGCTGGAGCCGATGAGACCGTCGACCGCATAAGTCCAGCAGTCCGCGTAGCCGAGCGCCAGGTCGGTGACCAGCCGGCGCTGGTCGGACTCGGCGGGAAGGTGGCCGACGAGGTCGCGGGCCAGCACGACCTTGCTCACGTCTTGCCGGGCGATGTGGTCCACGGCTTGCGCGACGGCGTCGCGGTATCCCGCGGGGGAGAGCGCCCCGGGCAGCAGGGAGATCCGATACTCGGTGCCGAGGGGCTTCAGGGTCAGCGGGATCTCGGGCCGTGCCTGCCCGGTCGGCCAGATGCGGGTCACCCAGCACTGCCCGTTCTCGCGCCCGACGACGACCTGGGGCACGATGAGCACGCTCGACTCGGCCGACGACGCGTCGAATGCGAACGCTCCGAAGGCGAGCAGCCCGGTGCCGGTGCGGGCCAGCGGGTCGGTCACCGTCGACGCGGCGACGACCTCTCGCCAGGCGGCCGCGGCATCCGTCATGCGGTTCTCGCCCGAGAACTCGAGCCGGAGCGCCGTGCCGATGCCCGCCAGGCCCTGGTTGCGGCGCATCCACAGCAGGGGCTCGTGCTGGTCGAGCAGCAGAATCAGGTGACGGATGTCGTCGATCGGCGTCGTCTCGGCCGTCAGAGCCAGTGCGTTCACCGGTCAAGCCTATGCCCGCGACCTAGACTGGTTGACGTGAACAGAGCCGACCTCCGCAAACAGCCCTCTGACGTGGCGGCGATGTTCGACGAGGTGTCGACGCACTACGACCGCACCAACGCCCTGCTGTCGGTCGGCAACGCCTGGTTGTGGCGGGTGGCGACCACCCGGGCGGTGAACCCGAAGCCGGGCGAACGCATCCTCGACGTCGCCGCCGGCACCGGCACCTCGAGTGCGGCGCTTGCGACCACCGGTGCGCACGTCGTCGCCGCCGACTTCTCGGAGGGCATGATCCGGGTCGGCCGGCAGCGGCAGGCGGGCAACCCGCATGTCGAGTTCGTGCAGGCGGATGCGACGGACCTGCCGTTCGCCGACGGCGAGTTCGACGCCGTCACCATCTCGTTCGGCCTGCGAAACGTCGTCGAGCCGCAAAAGGCGCTCGCCGAGTTCTACCGGGTGACGAAGCCCGGTGGGCGGGTCGTGATCTGCGAGTTCTCCACCCCACCGGTGCGCGTCATCCGCAGCGCCTACTTCGCTTACCTCCACCACGTCATGCCGGCCGTGGTCCAAATCGCCTCCTCCAACGCCGAGGCGTACGACTACCTGGGCGAATCGATCGCCGCATGGCCCGACCAGAAGGCCCTGGCCGGATGGCTGCGCGAGGCCGGATACACGCAGGTCGCGTACCGCAATCTCACCTTCGGCATCGTCGCCCTGCACCGCGGCGTGAAGAGCGGCAGCACCGGTCAGGACTGACCGGCTGTCGGCGCGGCCGCGGTTGGTTAGGCTGGCAGGGTGAAACCGAGCACGCCCGTGGTCCGTCGCAGCACGTCCATGACCTCCCAGCTCGGCCTGACCGACCGCATCTTCTCGACCGCGTCTGACCGGGGACTCGCGGCCGACATCGACATGGCCCTGGAACAGGTCGAGGCGATGCTGCTCGCCGAGGTCGTGTTCGCCGACGAGATCGCCGACGTGACCGGCCGTTATCTTCTCGATGCCGGCGGCAAGCGCGTGCGCCCGATGCTCGCCCTCCTCACGGCGCATCTCGGCAGTGGTGACATCACCGACGTGGTGACCGCGGCCACCGCGATCGAGATCACCCACCTCGCTTCCCTGTACCACGACGACGTCATGGACGACTCCGACCGCCGCCGCGGGGTGCCGAGCGCCCAGACGGTATGGGGCAACTCGGTCGCGATCCTCACCGGCGACCTGCTGTTCGCGCGGGCCAGCCAGCTGATGGCGCGGCTCGGCGAAGGGGCCATCCGGCTGCAGGCCGACACCTTCGAGCGGCTCGTGCTCGGCCAGCTGCACGAGACCGTCGGGCCACGACCGGGGGACGATCCGGTGGAGCACTACATCCAGGTGCTCGCCGACAAGACGGGCTCCTTGATCGCCTCCGCCGCCCAGGCCGGCGTCATCTTCTCCGACGCGCCGCCCGAGCTCGAACGCCCCGTCGTCACCTTCGGCGAGAAGATCGGTGTCGCGTTCCAGCTCATCGACGACGTCATCGACCTCTCACCCCAACCCGACGAAACCGGCAAAGTGCCCGGCACCGATTTGCGGGCGGGCGTCGCCACCCTCCCGCTGTTGCGTCTGCGTCAGCTTGCGACAACGGATGCCGCGGCGGCACGCCTTCTCGCTCGTCTCGAGTCCGACGTGTTGGAACGGGTCGGCGAGGAGAACACGGCCGAGCAGGCAGCTGCGGCCGATGAGGCCATCACGGCGCTCCGCGAGCACCCCGTGACCGCAGCCACCCTCCAGGAGGCGCATCGCTGGGCGGCCGAGGCGGTCGCGGCCCTGGAGCCGCTTCCCCGCGGCTCCGTGAAGAAGGCTTTGACGCGGTTCGCCGAGACGATTGTGGACCGCTCCAGTTGAATTTCTCAGGAAGGCTTGTATGAGCACGTTGCGATTGGCCATCATCGGTGCGGGGCCCGCGGGCATCTACGCGGCAGACATCCTGCTGAAGGCCGAGCGGAACTTCGACGTCTCCATCGACCTGTTCGATCACCTCCCCGCGCCCTACGGCCTGGTGCGGTACGGCGTCGCCCCGGACCACCCGCGCATCAAGGGAATCATCAACGCCCTGCGCGACGTGCTCGACCGCGGCGACATCCGCCTGTTCGGCAACGTGCGCTACGGCACCGACATCACTCTCGATGACCTCAAGAAGCACTACAACGCGGTCATCTTCGCCACCGGAGCGGTGCGGGACGCCGACCTCCGCATTCCGGGGATCGAGCTCGAGGGCTCCTACGGGGCAGCGGAGTTCGTCAGCTGGTTCGACGGGCACCCCGACTTCCCGCGCAGCTGGCCGCTCACGGCCAAGGAGGTCGCGGTGATCGGCAACGGGAATGTCGCGCTCGACGTCTCCCGCATCCTGGCCAAGCACGCCGACGACCTGCTGCCCACCGAGATCCCCGACAACGTCTACCAGGGGCTGTCGGAGTCTCCCGTGACCGACGTGCACGTCTTCGGTCGGCGGGGACCGACATCCGTCAAGTTCACGCCCCTCGAACTGCGCGAGCTCGGGGAACTGCGCGATGTGGACATGATTCTCTACGACGAGGACTTCGAGTACGACGCCGCGGCCAAGGATGCGGTGGCGAACAACAAGCAGGTCTTCGTGATCGACAAGGTGCTGAACCAGTGGCGCAAGCGGGAGACCGGGCAGGCGAGTCGGCGGCTGCACCTGCACTTCTTCGCCAAACCGCTCGAGATCCTCGACGACGGCACCGGCCGGGTCGGCGGAATCCGCTGGGAGCGCACCGCGCCTGACGGCGAGGGCGGCGTCGTCGGAACCGGCGAGATCCGGGAACTGCCGATCCAGGCGGTGTACCGCGCGGTCGGCTACTTCGGCTCACCGCTGCCCGGAATCCCGTTCGACAAGAAGCGCGGTGTGATCCCGAACCGCGAGGGGCAGGTGCTACGCAAGGCCGACCCGACCTCGGGCTCGGCGGCGTGGACCGAGCAGATGTACGGCGTCTACGCCACGGGCTGGATCAAGCGGGGACCCGTGGGCCTCATCGGCCACACCAAGTCGGATGCCATGGAGACCGTGCGCCACGTGATCAACGACTCCGGCAACTGGTGGCGGCCCGAGTCGCCCTCGGAGGAGAGCGTCATCGCGCTGCTCAACTCGCGCGGGATCAAGTACACCGACCTCGACGGCTGGCACAACCTCGACCAGCACGAGCAGGCGCTCGGGTCGGCCCAGGGTCGCGCGCGCGTCAAGCTCGTGCCCCGCGACGAGATGGTGAAGGTCTCCCGGGCCGAGAACGACGAGGCCTGAGGCCCGGCACCCCGAAGGTCCCGACGCCGAGACGACCCGTTCCGGTCGAGACCGACCAGCGCGCCGGGCGGTCTCGACCGCGCCGGTACGTCTCGGCGAAGACGGATGCTCTCTGGCTCTTCGCCCTCGTGGCACGCGTGCCCGACGCGTTCGGCGTGCCCGCACCTGCCCGCACCTGCCCGCACCCAGCCGCAGGCCCGCACTTGCCCGCCCCAGCCGCAGGCCCGCACTTGCCCGCCCCAGCCCGCGCCTGCCCGCCCAGAGCGACGATCGATCGCTACTCCCACCCGTTGACCCCCGCAAGGGGGGTTGGTGAAGATGTCTCATGTTCCGATACCGTTCGATAACTTCCT
>Ga0157369_10002362_pt1 | contig 22693 bp, 19 predicted proteins | sample C25metaG_FD_113461 | JGI IMG/M metagenome (GOLD analysis project Ga0157369, IMG submission 113461) | Corn rhizosphere microbial communities from Kellogg Biological Station, Michigan, USA - C2-5 metaG | ecosystem: Host-associated > Plants > Roots > Rhizosphere > Soil | place: USA: Michigan... | reverse complement strand
GGTTACTAACCTTCGGGGCATATCAAATTGAGTCGATTCAGTGGTATCTTCTAACTTCGGCTGACACTCGAACCTCTCCCGGAATCGAGGCGATCGGAACAGATAATCAGAACGGACTTACCTGTGATTGCGAAGCAAATGGAAGCGACATTTTGCTGTGCATACAACGTTCCGAAGGGTCGCAGGCTCAACCTGCAGATCACCGTCGCCGATTGCGCCGGTGAACCGTTCAAGCTAATGAAGATCATCCTAGACGGGCTCGCCCAGAACCCCGAAGCGGCATTCTGGCTCACAAACCTGCAGCACAGCCCTCAAATCGTTCGCATTTTCCCCCTCGATTTTGCCTATCTCGACTCGGACTTGAATGTGATTCAGGGTGTGGAATTGCCCCCCGGCGTTCCTCTACCAAAATTCCATCCAAGGGCCGCGAGCGCGCTGATCCTGCCGCTGAATTCACTAGCCGCCAACGGCATCGCTGACGGCGATCAGCTCATCATCTGTTCTGAAGAGGAGTTGGAATCGCGCTTGGCCGAACTACCCCCCGCTTCAGCTATCGGCCTCGTCCCACCCGAACCCGAGTTGCCGTCGCAATTTGATGCCTCGGTCCGATGTTTTGAGAATCCAGCCTCCGCGCCAACATTCGAACAGACTCCTTTCTTGAATCCCAAATCCACCGTCTCAATCCCCCCACCTGCTGCGCCCGGAAATGGATTCACCGTAGCCCTCGCAAGTACATGGCAGGTCGCGACTGCAACAACCACCTCGCTTGCATTGGAACCAGCCGAAATCCAAACCAGCGAACTCGACGCCCCCAATTCTGCGAATATCATCTCCGAAACACAGCCCCCCGAGCCGCCCAATGAGGAGACTTCTCTCCAGGCTCTGCCGTCTCTCGACAACGACGAATACCTGAGACCTGGGCCAGTTCATCTCCACGATGAGCCCCCCACCATTGATCTGACCCAAATCGCTCTGCTCGAGCGCGCTCTGGCCGCAACCGAATCCGCAGCTCCAAATCTCTCCCAACTGTCCACCGACGATCAAAGTCTCGAAGCCGAAAATCCGGTCCTGCGCGCCACCGAAGATCTCATCGCTCGCAGCAAAGAAGCAGCCGAGAAAGCCTATGTAAAGGTCGCGGTGCCGTCCGCTGCAAACTCTCCAAAAGCCAAAAAGAAGTCAAACAAAGGCACAGAAGCAAAGAAGGACCACCTCGGCAATCGCGTCATACGCTGGCTCGCTCTCGACGAGCCGCCGCCTGAACGCCGCAAGATTATCCGTTTGCTTCTTCAAGGACTCCAGGCATACAACGCTAACGGCGACTCGTCGAAACGCTACCAGGTGCGCGACATTTGTCCGCCGGGGCTCTACATTCGCACCGACGAACTCTGGCAGCAAGGCGATTTGCTTTCGCTAGTATTGCTGAAGGAAGACGCAACCGAGAGAGACCATGAGCACCGCGTGACTGTGCAGGCACGCGTGATAAGGTGCGATGACGAAGGCGTCGGAGTCGCCTTCGTGTTCCCCGAAGGCACCGAGTTCCAGCCTTGGCAACGCGCAAAAACCAAGCGCTCCGACGAATCCGAAGCGGACTTCATCCTGAGAGAGCTGCGCCTCGCGAGAGCGCTCGGATTCCTTCGTCGCCTCTGCCCTTGGTCAGCTGACGAAGTCAATCATGCTCTGCTCGAGCGCTTCAGCAACAAACGCGTCGCCTGTGCAGTCGAGGTTGCTCTAAAAGCCGAAGACATCCTGCAGCGCCACGGACATGTCGCTCAGCCGTTTATTGCAGCCGATCTTCTCATGCGCATCCTCGAAGGCGGCTCTTGGATCGAAGAAGATTGGATTCGCAGAATGTGGGCCGGCTTGCTCGTCTCCTCCTGCAGCGCCGACGGACAGGACCGATCGAATCTTCCCTTCATCGACCTTCTCGCCAGGCTCACGCCGATTCATCTCCGGATACTGTCGTTCGTGTGCCATCGAGGCGTTGAGGCTCTAGCCGCTGGCCAATCCGAAGCTGTCCTCGACCTCTATTCCACAGCCGAAGAACTGATGGAAGCGGCCGATTCGCACAGCTTTCCGCGGATCCAGCAGACAATCGGCCAGCTCTCTTCTGTGGGCCTGCTCGCGGATACCGCCCGGCCCTCGTATGTGGTAATGAGCGACAGAAGCAAAACGAAAACCACGCCAACACCTCTGGGTCTGAAGATGTACGCGCGCTGCAACGGTCACCGCTCCTGATCGAATCTCCTCGTTCAACTGGCCATCACTCTCCGTTCATAGGTTGTTCGTTAGAATTGAATCATGCTCCTGCGCGTAGGTTCTCTTTACCGCACACTCCTCGTCTGTCTCGCTTCTCTCGTTTTGATTTCTTCGTCAATCGCGGTTCGCGCTCAGGCGTACATCGGGCGCCCCAAGCTGGTTGTCGTCATCGTCATCGATCAGTTCCGTGGTGACTACCTCAATCGCGAACGTGCCCAATTTAGAAACCGTGGGTTCAAGCTCTTCATGGACCAGGGCGCGTGGTTCACTGACTGCTACTACGACTATGCCAACACCAAGACTGCACCCGGTCACGCCACCATCGGCACCGGCGCCTACTCTGACGGTCACGGCATCGAATCCAACGAGTGGTGGGATGCCTCCCGCTCCGACGTAAAGAAAGTCACGTCCGTTGAAGACGAGCGCTACCAGCTTGTCGACATTCCTGCATCGTCCATCCCTGCCAACGCAGCAAGATTCCTCACCGGCGCTTCGCCGCTGAACCTTCGCGCCTCCACCCTCGGCGACGAGCTTCGTCTCGCTACTCAAGGCAAAGCGAAAGTCTTCGGAATATCTCTCAAGGATCGCGCCGCCATTCTTCCTCCTGGTCAATCCGCGAACGGCGCCTTTTGGATCGATCAATCCAGCGGCCAGTTCACCACCTCCACCTACTACATGGAGCACCTGCCCGAATGGGCGCGGCAATTCAACTCCAGCGATCGCATCGCCCAGGCCGAGCGCGAAGCCAGTGCTGTAGGCACCAACAAATTCTTCGACGCCGTCGGCCGCACTCCCGCCGCCAACAGCTACGAGTTCGATTTCGCCAAAGCCCTCATCAAGGGCGAAAACCTCGGGGAGCGCGGCGTCACCGACCTCCTCACCATCTCGCTCTCCGCAAACGACATTCAGGGCCACAAATTCGGCCCCGATTCCGACTCCGAGAATCAAATGATCCTCGCCCTCGACACCCAGTTCGATCAGTTCTTCACCTGGCTCGACCAGAACATCGGCCTCAACAACCTCTGGCTCGCCCTCTCCGCCGACCACGGCATCGCTCCCATCGCCGACGAAGTCGCCAAGCTCGGCATGAACTCCGCCATGCTCACCATGGCAAAGGTCTACCCGCGTCTCGAAGAAGAACTGAATAAGCGGCACTCACCCGGCGCCCAAGTCCAGTACCTCATGCCCGGCCCCGAACTTCCCTACATCAACCTCAACAAGCACGCTTTCGAAAAGGTGCACATCTCCGAGCAAGCCGCCGAAGAGGAAGTCGTCTCCCTTCTCCCTGAAGCCGTCGCCGCACAGAACCCCGCCCCACTCCCAGCCATCAAGACGGGCCAACCCGATCAGACCGCGCCGTCGCAACATCGCCTCCCGCCCGCCCCTCAATTCGCCGGCGCTTACACCCGCCTCCAGATGGCCTACGGTCAGCTCCCCCAAACCGAAATGGGTCGCGAACTGGCCCACAGCTACGCTTACCACGGCAACTGGTTCGTCATGCTCCTCCTTGGCGGCTATCAGATGGAAGACATCCGCTCTTACGGGGGCACAACCCACTTCAGCCCATGGTCCTACGACCGCCACGTACCGCTCGCCTTCTACGGCACTCCGTTCGTTCCCGGCGAGTATCATGAACGTGTGGCTCCCGTTGATCTGGCAACCACCTTCGCAGCGGAATTGGGCATCAACTTTCCCTCTGCTGCCATTGGACGCGTGCTCACCCAGGCGCTGGAACCGGAACACTCAAAACACTGAGAAGGGCTCAAGGAAAATCAGCGCGTGAAACCCGACATGAAAGTGCACTTCGCTGGCATCGAGCTGACCAGCCCGGTCATTGCAGCCAGCGGCACTTTTGGTTACGGTATCGAATTTGAAGAGATCGTCTCTCTGGATCGAATCGGCGCCTTCGTCACAAAGGGCATCTCTCTCGAGCCGATCCAGGGCCACCCCGCTCCCCGCATCATTCAGACCGCCGCCGGCATGCTCAACGCCATTGGGCTACAGAACATCGGAGTCGCCGAGTTCATTGAGAAAAAGCTCCCCGATCTCCGCCGTTATCCATCCTGCAAGTGCATCGTGAACGTCTTCGGCTACACGGTAGGCGAATACAAAGGCGTAGTCGAACGCCTTAACGATGCGGACAGCGTCGCCGCCTACGAGCTCAACGTTTCCTGCCCCAACGTCCACGCCGGAGGCATGGCGTTCGGCTCCGACTGTGGCTCGCTCGAATACCTCGTCCGCGAAGTCAAAGCTGTCGCGAAGCGCCCCATCATCGTGAAGCTCTCGCCCAACGTCACGTCCATCGCGCAAATGGCCCGTACCTGCGCCCAATCCGGGGCTGACGCGATCAGTCTCGTCAATACCTTTCTCGCCATGTCCATCGATGTAGAAACACGCAAACCGCGCCTATCCAATGTCACCGGAGGCCTCTCCGGGCCCGCCATCAAGCCCATCGCCATCCGTATGGTCTACGAAGCTTCAAAGGCCGTCAGCATTCCCATACTCGGCCTCGGCGGAATCATCAATCCCGAAGACGCCGTCGAGTTCATGCTCGCCGGGGCCACCGCCATCCAGGTCGGCACTGCCAGTTACGCCGACCCCCGCGCCACCGAACGTCTTGCCAAAGGCCTCGAGTCCTGGTGCCGCAGCCACCATGTCGAGCGCGTTGCCAGCCTAACCGGCTCCCTCGAACTCCCCCAGAAATAGCTTCAAGCCCTGGCAATGGAGTGTCATTCCAACCGGAGCGTAGCGGAGTGGAGGAACCTGCAGTTGCATTTCTGTTCTTCGCCAGGTGGCGCACTCATCCGGTTTGTCCCATTTATCGTCGGATGACGCGGGTCCTTCGCTTTGGGAAACGGAAATCCAAGTGATTCCGTAAGTCGTTTGCTCCGAACCAGTCCACTCCTGTCTTGATCACCTTGGTCGTAATCAAATCCGGAAATCGTAATCGCCTCATTACCAGAGAGACATCTCATCCCGTCAACGCCCGGTGTACTGTAAGAGTCCAGCCGAATCATCAGGAGGCGTTGAATGATTGCAGCCACAAGATCCGCCCCCAGCATTCTGCTTCTCTTGTGCAGTACCACGGCAATCCTGATGACCCTCACCGGTCTCGCATTTCTCCTCGGCACGCACCTCATCACCACGTTTAGCGGCGGCCCGCGCCTCATCGGAGAAACCGACGCCATCTCCGTCGCGCTCATCTTCGGAGGAATCGCCGTCGCCCTCAAGACAATCGAAATAGGCATCAGAACACAGCACGAATCGACGGCCGAATAAATACCCCACCCGCAATCTCAACTATCCAGATCCGTCACATCCGCCAGGTTTTCATATTCCTCAGCTGAGATCTCCGGAGCCGGATCCATCGGATCGAACCCATCCGCAAACAGGGCGCGATATTCGCGAGTGATGACTTCCTTTGCCTGTTCGTCTGTGATCTGTTTACCGCGCTCTGCTGAAACTGCTTTCAGTTTTTTGACGACGTCGCCCCAAGTTTCTGCCATTGCGACATTCTAACTACGAAATGTGTGCGCCGCGCAAACGGACACCCCACGCCAGTCTTCGCGAACTGACGATAATCTGCGTCCCCCAGGCATCTTCTCTCATCGAACAAGCTGCATACACTCTTCTTCAGGAGCAGCAAGCATGAAAGTCGTCCTCTACGGCGCATCCGGAAACGCCGGCTCTCGCATCCTCCAAGAACTCCAGTCCCGCGGGCACCAGGTTGTCGCCGCCGTTCGCAATCCAGAGAAGCTCCTTGCCGGAACCAAATCCGTTCGCGACGACCTCAGCAACACCGGTCGCATCGCTGAAATCATCACTGGCTCCGACTCCGTAATCAGCGCCTACATGCCCCCACCCAACGACACCGATCAGCTCGTCGCCGTCACAAGCCGCCTCATCGAAGCAGTTCGGAAGGCAGGCAATCCGCGTCTCATCGTCGTCGGTGGCGCCGCATCGCTCGAAGTTGCTCCCGGTCTCACCCTGCTCGCCTCCGGCCATCTCCCAGCGCCGTGGATTCCTATCGCCACCTCGCACGCCAAGGCGCTCGAGGTTCTTAAATCCTCCGACATTCCCTGGACCTATTTCAGCCCAGCCGCTTTCTTTGAACCCGGACAGCGCACGGGCAAATTCCGTCTCGGCAAAGACCAGCTCATCACCGACGCCAAGGGCGACAGCCGCATATCCTTTGAGGACTACGCCATCGCACTTGTGGACGAACTAGAAAACCCCGCGCACATTCGGGAACGCTTCACCATCGGCTACTAGCGCGAAACCATTTACGCCGGGTGCCCCATTTCTCCCGCCTTTGGAGAGATGGGATCAACCATCACCGGTCCCTCGCACAACAGGACCGGCAGAATGTAATCTCATCTCCGAGATGAACAACCCCCGTCTGGCCCTCGTTCTATCCCTCCTCGCTATCCTCATCGTTCCCTGCACCCAATCCCAAACCACCGCTCGTCCTCCCATGGATGAGCGCGCAGCCGCAGGTGATCAGCCCGACGACCCCGGCCCGCTCGCTACCGGCCTCTCGCCGAAACTCAAACGCTCCGACATCCTCAAAGCCATGAAGCTCGTCGCCGACTGGCAGATCAAGCATTCGAACGACCGCTACAACATTGACTGGACCTACGCCGCTCTCTACGACGGCCTCCTCGCCGCATCGCACAGCACCGGGGATCGCAAATACCACGAGTGGGTCCTCAAGGTCGCGCAAGACTACAAATGGCAGCTCGCCCCGCGCTTCGCCCACGCTGACGACGAAGCCATCGGCCTCACTTACCTCACCTTCTACAACGAGAGCCACAATCCTGAAGAACTCGCTCCCACCCGGGAAGGCATGGACAAGCTCACCGCCCGCTCCGACGATCCCAAAGAAAACCTCTGGTGGTGGTGCGACGCGCTCTACATGGCGCCAAAGGTTCTAGCCCAGCTCTCCCTGACCACGAAAGATCACCGCTATCTGGACTTCATGGATCACGAGTGGTGGCTCACCTCTGCGGCCCTCTACGATCCTGCCGAGCACCTCTACTACCGCGACAATCGCTTCCTCACCCAGCGCGAAGCCAATGGCCTGAAGATCTTCTGGTCGCGCGGCAATGGATGGGTCCTGGCCGGACTCGCCATGGTCCTCGATCGCATGCCCCAGAATTATCCTTCCCGCGCAAAATACGTCGAGCAATACAAGCAGATGGCTGAACGCATCGCCGCGCTCCAACCATCGGACGGCGTCTGGCGCGCCAGCCTCCTCGATCCCGCCTCTTATCCGAATCCCGAAATCTCCGGCACCGCCTTCTTCACCTACGGCCTCGCCTGGGGAATCCACCATGGCCTTCTCGACCGGAAGAAATATCTCCCCATTGTCGAGAAATCATGGCAGGGCATGCTCACGCACATCTACGCTGACGGCCGCCTCGGCTCTATCCAGCCAATTGGTGGAGAACCCGGCAAATTCAAGCCTTCGTCCAGCTACGTCTACGGCGTCGGCGCATTTCTCTTGGCCGGCTCTGAACTCAACCAGATTTCCAGATAACCGATTTTGGACCGTGCTGGAACGGACGCAGTCACACCGAGCCAGCACGGGCTTTGAAGGCCCTTCTCTCTGCTCGTGGAACGAGGTCTCCTTATGGACGGCGACGGGCTTCTTTCTGCACCTGCCCGGTCCAGAGGAGAAAATTCAGAAGTTCCCACTTCGACGCCCACATGAATCCGAAGATGTCGCGGGCGCGAAGGGTCTCGGCGGCCTTGCTGGAGTAGGTCTCAACACGCCAGCGAAGGTATTCACTGCGCCAGGGAGCGAGGCGATGGCCACGGGTGGCGTTCCAGATGAATTTGAGTGCGCTGAACATCCCAAAGGAAGGATACAGCCCTTGGTGCCAATCGAAGATCGTCCCAGCCCGGTCTCCAAGAGAAGGAGACTCGGAGACCCACATTGTGGCCGGTCTTGGCAGGGCGACTCGGGTAGCACCCCTCCCCCGCCTTCTTCGGCTAAATGCTTTGTTTGAAGCAGTTTAAGCTCGTTGGGCCGCTGGAGGCCGTTGACTCTAAAGAGTTTGGCAGTCTGATCTCGAGGACAAAGGGGTTAACGACCGGCTCGGACGAATTTTTGAGTTCGGTACTGTACGAGGGGCCCTCGTCCGTGCACCTCAATCACCAACAAAAACCCCTCTCATTCCAGTATGAACAAATCGCGAATCAGGCTGCAAATGATTGGCAGATTTTGCAGCTTTGTCGCGTCGAGCGTAGCCACCTGATTCGGTAGCCTAACTCTCTTGAGACGATGAGGCCCGATCTATCTCATTTGCCCATAGCGGTCCCGCTACTGTGGCTCCCGTGCCCTGATTACAAATCCAGACCGATGGAGGCTTTTGTAGTTCGTGAGTCGCCGAGGGAGATCGAGTCATCCGTTATGGAACGGGCCTGAATACAACTGAATGTTTTTGCGCGGACCGAGGCGTCGTGCTCGTCGTGCGCTCAGGGACAGCTTGTTTCTTTGAGAGGGTTCACTGTGAAGAAGTTTCGATTGCTGGGCATTCTTGCTCATCCGGACGATGAGTCGCTGGGCTTTGGCGGGGTGCTCGCGAAGTGCGCGGCTGAGGGTGTTGAGACCTTTCTTGTGACGGCGACTCGCGGAGAAGCCGGGCGATTCGGCTCGGCTGGGAAGGGACACGATCCGGCTGAGGTGGGGCGCGTCCGCGAGGCGGAGCTGCGGGCGGCTGCGGCAGTGCTGGGAGTGAGCGAAGTTTCGGTGCTGGGGTGGCCGGATGGTGGAGTGGACAGGGTTGAGCCGACGAGGGCGATCGGTGAGATCGTGTCGCACATTCGACGCATACGGCCTGATGTGGTTGTGACGTTTGGGCCAGAGGGGGGTTACGGGCATCCCGATCACATTGCGATTTCGCAGTTCGCTACGGCGGCGGCGCTGTGTGCGGCTGATGCTGAGTATCAGGCCGGCGGCGCGGCACCGCATCGGGTGGCGAAGTTCTACTACATGGCGTGGGGGACCGAGAAGTGGGCGGCGTATCAGGCCGCTTTCAAGAAGCTGACGATTACGGTGGATGGCACGGAACGGCAGGCTACTCCGTGGCCGGAGTGGGCTGTGACTACGCGTGTTGATACGAGTGCCGTGTGGCGAACGGTGTGGGATGCGGTGTGCCGGCATGAGACGCAGATGTCGGTCTATGAAAAGCTCGGAGAGCTATCGACAGAACAGCAGATGGCGCTGTGGGGATCACAGGAGTTCTATCGGGTGTTCAGTGCGGTGAATGGTGGGCGTGAGGTGGAGAGGAATTTGTTTGAGGGGTTGTGGTGAGGGCGTTGCGGTCGAGTGCTGTCCAGGGCGACAATGGACCATTCCGAAATAGTCCTCAGACATCCGCTCAATGACTGTTATTGCCTGCTGGCGTCTGTTGAAGATCGCTCATGGACCCGTTTCGCCGTGCGTGCGGCGAGCATGATCCGTGCGAGAAGCGGTGAAGCGAAAATGCTGTTGAACCCTGGCGGGGGTATCCCAGCGGTTAGGAAGGCAATGATTTCAGTTTTGGGCTTACTCAAACGGAAGTGTTGCGGGTCGACGGATGTCGCGCTACTCCTTGTGACGGTGTTGCTGCCAAGGCCCGCTCAAGCGGCAGGTATCCGACATCTTGTCATCCCTGGAGACAACAAAGGACCGACAATCATCGCAGAGTTTTGGACTCCATGTGGGCGTCCTGCGCCGGCAGTTGTTGTCGACCGTAGCGGAATCCCAACAACGATGCATGTGATTGAGAATTGTCCGATCACGCGGAAGAGACTTCCATTCATCGTGATCTCTCACGGGATGTTCGAGGACAGATATAGTCACTTCGATACGGCCGAGTTTCTGGCTGATGCCGGCTTCGCCGTCGTAGCGATCAATCATTCGCAAGATTCCACAATGGATATCAAGGGAAAAACGGCAGACGACATTTCAGCGTTTCTCATTCGACCAATTGATATTAAGCGAACGATTGACTACTTCGAACATCACCCATTCGCTGGGATTGATATCGATTTACGTCACATCGGCTTTTTCGGTTTTTCTCGCGGCGGCTATACGGGACTGGTCCTTGCAGGAGGAACACCTGACTTCAACAAGCTGGTCATTCAGTGTCCGCCGGTTGTTCATATGTGTGCTCAAATCCAGGATCAGACGATTCCGCCTCACACTTCAGGATACGAACCGCGCATCTCGGTCTATGTCATCGCAGACCCAGTTGATTTCTTTCCGGACAAGTCGAGCTTGAAAAACGTTCATGTGCCTATTCAACTGTGGAGTTCGGAACTGGGTGGTATGGGGGTAAGACCTCAGGAAGTGTCTGCCGTAGCAATGAATCTTCCAGAAATGCCTGAGTTTCATCCGGTTGCCGGCGCCACTCATCTATCGTTTGATTGCCCTTGTTCTGAAGAAGCCAAGTCAGCCAATTCCACAATTGTTTGCGTCGATCCACCTGGATTTGACAGGGTCGCTTTCCATAGGAAATTCAATGAGGAACTGACTGCTTTCTTTCGGAAGCACTTCCCGGGTTGAACGGTTGGGGGGCTCGGAAATTTTGTGCAAAAATCGCCATGCATTCATTGATTCAGTAACGAAGGACCGAGTTCCTTAGAACCACCGCTCGAACCCTTCAGAATTTTGCTCGGGAGAGATATGGGATGGACGTGAACGAGTTTCGGGCCGCGGGGCACAAGGTTGTGGAGCGGCTGGCGGAGTACTTCGAGAGCATCGAGTCGAAGGCGGTATTTCCCAATGCCGACCCGAAGATGATTGCGGTGTTGTTCGATGAGCCGCTGCCACAGGGGCCGGAGGCGATGGATGAGGTGCTGGCGGAGCTTGAGGAGAAGCTGCTTCCCTACTGCACGCATGTGGGCCATCCGGGATACATGGGGCTGATTACGCCGTCGCCGAATCCGGTGGGGGTGATTGGGGATTTTATTTGTTCGGCGCTGAATCAGAATCTGGGAGTGTATTCGATTGGGCCCTCTGCCGTGACCATGGAACGCCGGGTTGTGCGTTGGCTGACCGACATGGTTGGATATGGCGAGAAGGCCGGCGGCAACCTGACGAGCGGCGGGATGATGGCAAATTTCATTGGGCTGAAGCTGGCGCGGGACTGGGCGTCGAAGGATCGGGCACAGCAGGAGGGTGTTCGCGAGCGGTGGGCTGTGTATGTGTCAGACCAAAGGCATGTGTCGGTGGACAAGGCGGTGGATGCGATCGGGCTGGGGCGCGAGGCGCTGCATGCGCTGCCGACGGACGCGGAGTTCAGACTCAAAACTGACGCGCTGGAAGAGGCGATCGCGAAGGACAAGCGCGATGGTGTCCGGCCGATGTGCGTAGTGGGGATTTTCGGAACGACGAACACGGGTGCCGTGGATGATCTGGGCACGCTCCGAAAGATTGCGGATCGCGAGGGGATTTGGCTGCATGCCGATGCGGCGTATGGCGGGGGGATGCTGCTGTCGCACGATTTTGCGCTGGAGAACGCGGGGCTGGAACTGGCGGACTCGGTGACGATTGATCCGCACAAGTGGTTCTATGCGCCGCTCGATGCAGGAGCGGTGCTGGTGAAGGATGAGACGCGGCTGACAAAGTCATTCGGGATGAAGCCGGCATATCTGACGGATGAGATGGAAGGCGCGGAGGAACGGTACCAGTACTACGTGCACGGGTTCGAGCAATCACGGCGGTTCCGGAGCCTGAAGGTCTGGATGAGCTTCAAGCGGTACGGGTCGGCGCAAATCGGCGAGTGGATCGATAGCAATATACGGCAAGCGCGGCATCTGTACTCGCTGGTCGAGAACGATGCGGAGTTTAAAGCGTCAAGCTTGCCGCCCATGTCGGCGATTTGTATTCGGTATGTCGGGCCTGGCGTAGAGCGCGTCGGCGAAAAGCATTTGCACGCGGAGGTCGCGGATCGCTTAGAGCGGAGCGGGAAGTTCTGGATTGGGACTACGGAGCTAAAGGGAAAGATGTGGTTCCGGATCAATCCGGTGAACTTCAGGACGCGGCAGGAGCATATGGAGCAATTGCTCGAGCTGTTGCGGATGGAGTGTAGGAATGTGCTCCGGGGCTAAAGTCCTCTCACTGCTCAATTTCGTTCTCAGCAGCCTGCCGCTGCTCCCTCCGTAGGATCAGGAGCGGCGAGCGAGGAAGCGCTCCATGAATTTGGTGTCGAATTCGCCGGCGCGGAATTCCGGGTCGGCGAAAATCTCCTGGTGCATCGGGATGGAGGTGTCGATGCCCTGCACGATGAATTGGGAGAGGGCGCGCTCCATCTTTGCGATCGCTTCGTCGCGATCGATGCCGTGGACGATGAGCTTGGCAATGAGGGAGTCGTAGTAGGGCGGGACCACGCCTTCGGCATATTGCGCGGTATCGACCCGGACGCCGTTGCCACCGGGAACGTTGAAGGCGGTAATCTTGCCGGCCGACGGCGTGAACTTGACGGGGTGTTCGGCATTGATGCGGCACTCGATGGCATGACCGCGAATTTCGATTTTGTCTGGAAGGATGTCGGAGAGGCGCTCGCCGGATGCAATGCGAAGCTGAGCCTTGACGAGGTCGATGCCGGTGATCTTCTCGGTGACAGGATGTTCGACCTGGATGCGCGTGTTCATCTCGATGAAGTAAAGCTTCTTGTCTTCATCCATGAGGAACTCGATGGTGCCGGCGTTCTGGTAGCCGATATCAGAGAGGCTTCGGCAGAGGGTCTTGTCGATTTCGTCGCGTAGTTTGGGAGTGACCTGGAGCGAGGGCGCCTCTTCGATGAGCTTCTGGTGGCGGCGCTGAATGGAGCACTCGCGTTCGAAGAGGGTCCGGACATGGCCGTGTTCGTCGGCGAGAACCTGGAACTCAATGTGGCGCGGCTGCTCGATGAACTTCTCCATGTAGAGTTCGCCATTGCCAAATGCATTGGCGGCCTCACTGGAGGCGGCGTGGAAAAGATTCGGCAGTTCTTCTGAGGTGCGAACAATGCGCATGCCGCGACCACCGCCGCCGGCCTTCGCTTTGAGAATTACGGGATAGCCGATGTGACTGGCTACATCCTGGGCTTCTTCGACGGATGCGATGACACCGTCGGAGCCGGGGAGGATGGGAACCTTGGCGGCCTTCATGGCCTGTCGGGCTTTTTCTTTTTCGCCCATGAGGCGGGTGACTTCGGGAGGCGGTCCAATGAACTTGATGTTGGAGGCGCGACATACTTCAGCGAAGTTGGCGTTTTCGCTAAGGAGACCGTAGCCGGGATGGATGGCGTCGACGTTGGCGATTTCGGCAGCGGAGATGACGGCCGGTACGTTGAGATAGCTGTCGGCGGGACGAGGCGGCCCGATACAGATGGCTTCGTCCGCGAATTTTACGTGAAGCGAATTGCGATCGGCCTCGCTGTAGATGGCAACAGTACGGACTCCAAGTTCGCGGCAAGCGTTGATGACGCGAAGGGCGATTTCACCGCGGTTGGCAATCAGGACCTTACGAAACATTCAGTGACCTTTTAGGAACGGCGGAGTTAGCGTGGTTAGCGGAGATTGCGGCAGTGTGCCCTATTGTCTTCAGGTCCTGCTGCTCGTGTGGTCGTAGATGTCCCTGCGAACTCCACAATCAATTTAGCCAACTCGAATGGAAAAGAGCGGCTGGCCGAATTCGATCGGCTGGCCGTTAGTGATGAAGCATTTCACGACTTCGCCGGAAGCATCGGCTTCGATTTCATTCATCAGCTTCATGGCTTCGACGATGCAGATGACCTGGCCCTTCTCAACGTGATCGCCGGGGGAGACAAAGGCGGCTGCTCCAGGCGACGGCGATCCATAGAAGGTGCCCACGATTGGCGATTTGACGATGTGGAGGCCTGCATCGGGATCAGCTGGAGGCGCTGCGGTCTGCGCAGCGGGAACAGGCGCGGGCGCTGCTGCAGGTGCGGCCGGAGCGGCAGTGACAAGTTTGGCGATTTCGGCAATGCCGGAAGAGACGGGGGCAGGCTGTGTGAATTTCAGGCGGATCTTCAAATCGCCGCGATCGAGATCAAACTCTGCGACCTGGTATTCCTTCAGGAACTCGATCAATTCCCTGAGATCCTTCATGTCCTGTGGTTTCATTCGTTCCTTAACTTTCTCGCTCGGGCGAGGTCAATCAAAGCTTCGGTAATTCGTCAAAGTTCGATAAGAGCTTTCGGCGCGGGTGTCAGCACCTGGCCTCCGGTTCTGGTGACGGCCACCATATCTTCGATGCGCAGGCCGAACTTTCCCGGCCAGTAAACTCCGGGTTCAATGGTAACAACCATGCCCGGTTGGAGCTTTGTCTTCTGCCCCGCGCCGAGGCGGGGTGATTCGTGAATGTCGAGCCCGACTCCGTGTCCAGTGGAGTGGGAGAAGGCTTCAGCCATTCCGGCATTGCGCAGAATGCTGCGGGCGGCCTCGTCTACGTCTCCACAGCTAAAGCCTGCACATACGGCGGCCACTGCGGCCTGCTGCGCCTCCAGCACGGTTTCGTATGCTTTTCGTTCTTCAGACCTCGGGCTGCCCAGGCAAACGGTTCGCGTCATATCTGAGCAGTAACCCTCCCGGATTATACCGAAGTCGAGTGTCACGAATCCCTTGCGTGGCAGAGCGGCCGTGGAAGCTTTCCCGTGAGGTAAAGCGGAGCGTTCGCCGGAAGCGACGATGGTTTCGAAGCTCATGCCTTCGGCTCCATGGAGGCGAGCCTGGTGCTCCAACTCGGCGGCGACTTCGATTTCGCGAATACCTGGGCGGATGACGGTGAGGATGTGTTCGAAGAGTCTGCATCCGATGAGGGCGTTATCGGAGATGATCTTGAGCTCGTCGTCGTCTTTGACCAGGCGGAGGGATTCGATCAGCGGTTCGGTCAGCGGCGTAAGGAAACTGCGGCGAAGTTTTTGCGGCAGTTCAGAGCGGAGGCGGGTAAGTTCGGCGACGGTAGTGTGTGTGGGATCGAAGCCGGCGGATTCGGAGACAGGTTGTGCGGCGAGCCACTGGACCGCAGCGATGGCAGGAGCACCGGAGACGATTTCAACCTGGGCGCCTTTTACTTGTGCGGCCGCTTGCGCCTTGTAGCGGCCATCGGTGAAGAGGCGGGCACTACGGCGCGTGATGGCGAGAGCGGCGCTGGAACCGGTGAAGCCGACGATGTAACGGATGTCGATGAGGTGAGTGACGAGTAGGCCGGTGAGTCCGGTTTTTGCGATGCGGCGGCGGAGTAGGCCGAGACGACGTGCGTGGTCCATTGCGGTCAGTTTTATCAGACCGCAGCTTTCAGTTCCTAGCTCTTAGCCTGCTGCTCTGGGGGATCGCACCGGAGAGACTATCCGAAATTAAAGATGGTCAGAGATCCGTTGCCCAATCTTCGAGACCACCGAGCTCAATCGCGTTGCGGAAAGCTGAGTCGTGGGTGACTAGTATTGCTCCGGCCGCGATTGAGTGTGCTGCAATCTGAGTATCGAGCGGACCGAGTGTTTTGCCTGCTGATTCCTGGCGAGCCCGGAAAGCTCCATAGACCGCAGCTTCTTCCCTGCCCCAAGTCAACACACGCAATCTACCTAGAAAAGAGCGAAGAGATGCACGGCGCGCTTCATTGGCTTTGATTCGTTCCAAGCCAAACCACAGTTCGCCTTCGGTGATTGAAGAAATGCACACGACTGACTCTGAGCTCAGCGAAGTGAGACGTTGTCGCGCGGCCTGAGAGATTCCCTTGATGACGTAGCTGGCTGTGTTTGTATCGAGCATGTAAAGCCGGCTCACAGCGGTTCTCTGTCTTCGGAGTCACCCTGTTGCCGATCGGCCATGAATTCCGGGGGAAAATTCGCTTCGTCCAGCGCAGCGAAAATATCGTGCCAATTCGAAGGACTTTCAGAAAGAATCAGGTCTCCGGTCTGGGGATCCTGACGCACGTACACTTCGTCCGTGCTGAAGCGGAACTCAGCAGGAATCCTTACGGCTTGACTGCGCCCATTCATGAAGACGCGGGCTTTTGCGGTTGAAGCCATCTGGGCCCCTCCTTGATATATATCATGGTATATATCTTCTGGAAAGCTGTCAAACCTGAATGAGCCAGGCTTTTCAGAGGCCTCGTTAAGTCGCAGGTTTTCCACGCCGAAGTTGCCGTGCTGACTCTGGTACGCGCACCAGACCTCGTCAGTCGAGATACCTGCCTTACATCGCGGGCTTGACGGATTTTTTCATCTCGGGGTTCACTTCGGCAGCCTGGGCTTCGGACTGGCGATCCATCCACTCGTCGAGGCGGGAGCGTTTGAAGCGCCAGCGGTTGCCGAGTTTGAAGGCAGGGACGAATCCTTCGGAGGCGTACTTGTAGAGGGTATCGGGCGAGATACCGAGGTAATCCGACGCCTGGCGGATATCCATGACTTCGCGGATTTCAGGGACAAGAAGGTTGGAGCGGAGGGCAGAGTTGCGCATGGTGGATACCCCGGGCAGGATTCCGGCTGCGAAGACCGGTGATCCTGTTTATACCTCGGTTTTGGTCGGGGTTTCAAGGGATTTCGGGGAGTTCTGCCGGAACCGGCCGTGAGTTCCTTGTCCTAACCCGAGCGGGTGGCGGTATTTGGGTGTCTTAACCCCTGCCTGTTGGGGCTCACAACCTATCGGAGCGCAATCGCTTGGATTGTTGCGACGAATGGTGCCCTCCTTCGAGTGGAGTAGAACCAGCTTTGGTCATTGCCGGGATTTGTGACGAACTCCGGGATTGACATGCAAGGCGGACAGTACACTATGGCGAACGATAACGGTGGGGTTGTTGATGGCAATTGATGGGAAGGAGTATCCGGTTCAAACGCAGACTCGAAAGATGCGGCTGATTCCCTTTCTGGGGAGTTTTGTCGCTGTCGGGCTGCTATTTGCGGTGCAGCAATGGCTAGGCGCGCGCATGTGGTATCCAAAGGCGCATGTGAAGCTGTCGCTGATCATCGGCGCGTGGGAGCTACAGTACTTCCTTTGGGGAGTGTTCTGCTGGGTGCTCTGGCGCCGGCATGGAGATAAGCTGCGGCGAGCGGGTTGGCGCTATCTGGCGTTCGTCATGGTCCCGCTTAGCGTGTTAATGGGGCTCGCCGTAGAAATGACATTGGTGGCCACTTTCCCGCAGCTTACGAGGTCCCATGAGCTGCGGACTTACTGGCAGAGGCTGGATTATTCGCTAACCGAGGAGTTTCTCGAAAACATAGCAATCTTCTGGGCCGCCTACGCAATTCTGCGCGGGACAGGACACTACCGGGAGCTTCGGCAGCGAGAGCGAGCAATGTCGGAACTTGCGGTTGAGCTGGCCGAGGCGCGCATGCTGGCGCTCCGCATGCAGATCAATCCGCATTTCCTGTTCAACACGATGAACTCCATTTCAAGCTTGATGTACAGCGATGTCCATGCAGCCGACAGGATGATGGAGCAGCTCAGCAACATGCTCCGCGTCTCGCTGGCACGCGGATCGAAGCAGATGATCACGCTCCGGGAAGAGATGGAGTTCATCGAGATGTATCTGACGCTGCAGGACATTCGATCTTCGGGGCGGGTGCGCCAGGAGATCGACATTGAGCCTCGATTGCATGATGCCCTGGTGCCGGCAATGCTGCTGCAGCCGATTGTCGAGAATGCCTACGTTCACGGGCTTTCAAAGATTGAAGGCGAAGGATTGATCGAGATCACGACGAAGGCTGATGCGAAAGAAATCCAGATCTTTGTGCGGAACAGCGGAGTTGGTTTGGATGCGGCGGAACGTGAAGAGAAGCTGGGTGCGGGAATTGGCCTGAGCAACGTCAGAAGCCGGCTGAAACTTCACTTCGGAGATGAGGCGCGACTTGAGATTCGCGAGCTTGCGAACTACGTCGTTGAAGTCAGCCTGAAGTTCCCCCTGTCCTTTGCAGCGCCTTCTGAACTCTCATCATTGCCAGGAGAGGACTCCAAAGTTCTTTACGAGCCGCAACAAGAGGCCGAGCCGGAGCCGTTAAGGCGGGCCGAAGCGAGCTGACGCCGGTCGTTGGCAGAATATGGATCAGTTCAACGTCGACTGAGGCTCGAGCGCGGCGCGATTGCGGCGGTCTGCATAGAGTGTTTGGATGTTTCGCGAAGCGGCCTGGAAGCCGTCTTCGTCGCCGATGTCACGGTAAGCGGGGAGTGCCCTGTTGTAGCAGGCGAGGGCGCGAGCAGGATCGCCGAGATGCGCGTACGCCAGGCCCATATTGTTCAGGGTGTTCGCCTGCCCTTTCTTGTCCCCGGTGTCCTGCAGGATGGGAAGCGCCCTGTTAAATAGCTCGACTGCCTTGCGCCTGTCTCCAAACTGGTTATAGACGCCCCCGATGTTATTGAGCGTGGTTGCTTCGCCGGCCTTATTGTGCAGGGACTCGTAGACGGTCAAGGCCTGAGTGAAATAATCGAGCGCCCGCTTCTTGTCGTGACGGGCGTAGTAGACAAGACCAATGTTGTTGAGGACTGCCGCCTCTCCGGCCCGATTCCCTGCCTGGATATAGAGAGGCAAAGATCGCTGATCGAAGTGGAGAGCTTCATCCGAATCCTGGAGAGCGCGAAACACCTCAGCGATGTCACCGAGGGTAGCGGCCTCGTGATCCTTGTTTCCTGCGCTGCGCCAAAGCGGCAGTGCCTCCTTGTAGGCGTCGAGAGCCTCAACGGCATGCCCCAGTGCAAAGCGAGAGGCACCCACGTCGCAGAGCGCAGTTGCCTCGGTAGCCGGCTCGTTGAATTTACGAACGATCGCGAGCACCTGGCTGAAGGCCTCCAGCGCTTCGGATGCGTCAGCATGCGAATAGTAAAGAGCGCCAATGCGATCAAGAATGATGGCTTGCGCGTGGGGGTTTTTCGCATGGGTGGCGGCGTTTAGATTCTGGCGCAGCTCTGCAATTTTCGATTCGAGCTCCGGAGCTGTCCGCAACGACGCATGAGGCGCCTCCGGAAGATGTGCATCCTGCGTGAGGGCTACGGGGCTAAATGTCATTGAGAAAGCAAGCGTTGTGGCCAACAAAAGGGCAGCAATAGCGGGGCGCATGAGCATGGCTCGACCTCGATGCCAAAATAGGCGGCTGCAGGTAAGGGGAAGCCGCGGGAAATCTACCGGGGAATTGTGGGCACTGTACCTTGAATCGTAAGTACGCGCAAGAAGATTTCCACTGAAAAGATCGTATTGCTGAAATTCAGGGCACAAAAAAATAGAAACGCCGCCCAAGTTGAGCGGCGTTTCGGTGGTGCCCCAGGCGCACCGTTGGAGAATTCAGAATTATTGCTGCTGGTCGTCGCGGCGATGGAGTGTCGGACGATCGTCGCCGCTGTTTCCGGACTGCCCGGCTTGGCCGTTCTTGTCGTCAGTGGTGCTGGCACGGCGGAGAGAGGGCTTGTTCTTGTCCTTGGTATCGAGGAGGCGACGCTTGTTCTCGATTCGGGCGAGACGGGCCTTCACGTCATCGAACTCCGAGGTCGTCACGGTGTACTCATCGCGAGCCGGGAGAATACGGGCGATCTCTTCCTGCGAATGCGAAATGCGGTCCGGCGTCTGGGGATGGTCAGAGAACGCCTTGGCTACGAGGCCGGGCTTGCGCTTCTCCAGGGCCTGGACTTTTTCAAAGAAGCTGATAAACGCCTGCGGATCGTATCCCGACCGGTACATGTATTGGATACCGAGGAAGTCGGCTTGAGCTTCGAAGTCACGTGAGAACTTGAGGAACGTGAGCGGAACTGCGAACTGGGTGGCTTCGTAGATGCCGTAACCAGTCCAGCTATAGCCGGTCATCATGATCAGCGGAATGGTTCCGAGCTGGGCGTAGTTCATGCGCGTCTGCTCGCGAACAGCGTGGTGCGCGCAGACATGGGCGGTCTCGTGAGCCATTACGCCGGCAAGCTCGGCCTCTTCATCGGCGTTCAGGATCAGGCCAGAGTTGACGTAGAAGAAGCCGCCGGGCAGCGCCATCGCGTTGATCTCGTCGGAGTCAATGACCTTGATGGTGAACGGAACTTTGCAGTCGGAATTCTTAACGATGTTCTGACCGATGCGGTTCACGTACTCCGTGACAACGGGATCGGTGATGAAGCGGGTGCTCTTCTCGATCTCGGTGGCGTACATCTTGCCCATCTTGATTTCGGTATCGGTGGAGTACCAGTTACCCAGGCCCCGGCCCCCAATGTCGCGGTTGCCTACCGCGCTGACATCGTCGATGCTGCCGGGCTTGACGTTGACTTTCTGGCTGCCCACTTCAACGATCTTCTCGGGATCGACCTTGCTGGATGCCGCGACATCGCCCGCTACCGGTTCAGTGCCGGCGGGGCAGGGATTGTCCTTATCCGCCTTATCGTTCTTGTCCTTCTTCTTGTGCTTGTCTTTCCTGGCGTTCTCAGCGGGCACGCAGTCGGAGGTGTCGGCTGCGGCGGAGTCCTTTTTGTCCTTGTCGGAATCAGAAGCCTTGGGAGGCGCGTCACCCGTCACTGGAACAGTGCCCGGAGGAGCAGGCGTAGCCTGGGGCGCGGATTGCGTCGAAGGGTCAACCGGCGGAGTTGACTGCGGGGTAGCCTGTGCACCCGCGACCGTGGCTATTGCCAAAGCCACAGCTGCCAGGATGGCCGCTTTGGAACTGTTGAAAGATGCTGTCATGACCTCACCTCTGGTCTGCTCTAGCCTGCGATGCAACTGCCGTGCGTTGTGCCGCTTTCGCTTCTTCTATTAGACGCTAGTAAGACGAGGGATGGGAGCGGAGGTTTCGATAATTTCGGCGGGATGAAACAAATTGGGAAGCATGGGAAACCGGTGTCAAGGGTTGGACGTAGGGTTTCTGGATTTGCCGGGCGTGCTTGCACTTGGACAGGGTCGCCGGGTGAATTAGAGTGGTGAGCACGGTAGAAATCTGCGGAGGATACGTGCGTCGGGCATCGCTGTGGGCCATTGCCGCTGTTGTGCTTGCTGGGGTGCAAGGCTTTGCCCTGCAATCGCATCCGCGCGTACAACCAGGCGGACACGGAAACGAGCACGCAGCCAGAGAACAGGCGCGGCAGACCCCCACTGAGGGACCCGTGGTGGACGCCACCTCCATCGGATCGCCGGTCGTGCTGAGCAAGGGCTGGCGGGTTGGGGTCACGTCGAATCCGGCGGCGGCTTCGCCCGGGTTTGACGACTCGGGATGGGCTATTCGGGACGCAAAAGGAACGATTGCGGACGTAAGCGAGACAGTCGACCCGGATCCCGATCCAGGCCGTCCAGGTCACGATGACAAATACGCGTGGTTCCGGCTGCATATCCGGCTGGCGCCGAACCACGGGCCGATTGCCCTGTTGATCGAACTTCCGGTCACTCAGAGCCTGGGTCCGAGTCTGTCATCGACCGGTCCGGCGCCTGAGGTCTTCGTCAACGGGAAGCTGGTGCTTCCCGGGGGACCGCACCCGGATGATCAGTCGGAATATCAGCAGATTTCCCGGCTCTACAATCTCGACATTCCTGCAACTGAGACATCGCTGGTGCTTGCAGTAAGGACCTGGTATGTTCCGTTCGGCTTGAAGGGATACACGAACTTCTTCGACCGGCGGACATTTCGACTGGGCACTCCAGACGATCTTCGTCAGAGCCTCGATATGTGGTCCGTGCGGACGCTGTTTGAGCGATTGCCGCGCTTGATTATCGCGGTGCTCCTGCTGTTTCTCTCGGTGTTCCTGCTGACGCTCTACTTCACACAGAAGGGACATCCGGAGTACCTGTGGCTCGCACTGCATGAACTTGTGCAGGTACCGATCGGCATCATCGACCAGGCAGGAAGTCTGGCACGGCTCGATAACATATGGTTCGGCGCGCTCTACACGCAATTCGTGTTCTTGTCAGCGTACCTGTATTTCGAATTTCTGGTGTCGTTCCTGTCGCTGAAGCGGCGTTGGTACATCAAGGGATTGCGGTACACTGCGCCGATTCTTGCTCTGATCGCGCCGATGATCCTGGCAGCAGGACACAACAAAGCAGCTACCATTGCGCTGGTGGCCGTGATGGTCTGCTCGATCATCTGGATTGTGTTCTGGGCAATTTTTGTTTTCCTGACGCTGATTGTGGCGACGATCAAGCGGAACTTCGAGGCGGGCATGCTGCTGCTGCCTTTGATCCTGACGATGATTGGGATTGCGGAGCCGATTCTTACAGGCGGATTCAGTGACTTCGGTGGGGTAAGTTATCAATCTCCGCTGACGATCCAGGCCGGGCCAATTCCGATTCACTTCGCCGCATTTGCGGACTTTGCGGGATTGCTGGCCATCATCGTCATCATTTTCATTCGCTTCCTGAGGATTCACCATGAGCAGGAAAGAGCGAGTGGCGAGTTGGAAGCGGCGCGGAGCGTGCAGGAACTGATGATTCCGCGAGAAAAAGTGGACACGCCCGGGTATGAGGTAGATTCCGTCTACAAACCCGCCAACGAGG
>Ga0157369_10002356_pt1 | contig 22726 bp, 22 predicted proteins | sample C25metaG_FD_113461 | JGI IMG/M metagenome (GOLD analysis project Ga0157369, IMG submission 113461) | Corn rhizosphere microbial communities from Kellogg Biological Station, Michigan, USA - C2-5 metaG | ecosystem: Host-associated > Plants > Roots > Rhizosphere > Soil | place: USA: Michigan... | reverse complement strand
TGCTCATGCCGCACCGCCCTGCCACGTCGTCTCGATGCGTTGCGCCTGCTGGGCACAAAGCTCGGCCAGTTCGGCGACTGAGCGGCCACCCAGCTCTGCCGCTGCGCAGTCCGCCGGACGCCCGCCCAGGGTCGTCGCCGCAGCGCGGTAGGAACGCGCTGCCGCCAGCGTCTCGCCGCTGCGTTCCAAGGCGCCGGCCAACAGGAAGTGCGCGAATCCGTCCTCCGGCGCGAGATAGACGGCTTTGCGCAACACGACCATGGCATCGGCATCACGGCCGAGGTTCGTGAGTGCCAGCCCCTGCAGATAGTGGGCTTCCTGGCGAAGCGGGTCGGCGGACCCGACTTCGCCCGCAACGTCGGCCGCCTCGACGTACTTGCCGGCGGCAACTGCTGCTCGCACCACGTCGAGGGGATCGGTCGCCGGCACGGCCACCGGCGGAGCAACTCGCTCCGGCGGTGCAGACGCTCGTGTCGCCGTACGACGATCGCCCGGACCGCGACGCCGGTCCGCCTTGGTCGGCCGCGGCTCGTCTTCGGTACGCCGGTCCGGCAGCACTGCTCGCGGCTTCACCGCTGGATCGGAGCGGCGGTAGACGAACGCATCGCCCAGGGCCACGAGCGCGAAGGCGTCGGTGACCTGCCACAGCGTCTCGGCATGACCGAGGAAGAGATAGCCACCGTCGCGCAACGTACCGTGCATGCGCTGCATCAACGACTTCGTCGTCTCGCGGTCGAAGTAGATGGTGACGTTGCGGCACAACACGAGGTCGACCTCGCCGACGGCGAACGGCGGCGCATCCGTCACGAGGTTGTGATGGCGGAAGTCGACGAGGTCGCGAATCTCCTGACGCACCTCGTAGCTGCCGGAGTCGGCGTCGAGCCGGAAGAAGCGCTGCAGGTCAGTCGGTTCGGTCATGACGAATGCGCGCTCTTGGTAGTGCCCCCGCTGTGCCGCTCCGAGTGCGCGCAGGGAAATGTCGGTCGCAACGACCTGCACATCCCACCCGGAGCTTGCCGGCAACAGTTCGCGCACCAACATCGCGATTGTGTAGGCCTCTTCGCCGGTGGAGCAACCTGCACTCCACACTCGTAGGCGCCGAGACGGCGCGGCCTGGCGGAGGAGTTCCGGCAAAACGAACTGCCGAAGTGCGCGTATCTGCGGCGGGTTTCGGAAGAAGTGCGTCTCCGGAATCGTCACCTCGTCGAGGAGCGACTGTCGCTCGTCCGCGCCTTCGGGGCCGTCCAGCACCGCAAGGTAGGCGTCGATGTCGTCATGTCCGGTCAGCCGCATTCGCTCCAATACCGAATAGCCGAGTGATTCGCGCCGGCTTTCGTCGAACGCAAGGCCTGCGGTCCGATGCAGCAGCGCAGCGAGCCGAGTGAACTGCTCGTCGCTGAGATGCAGCCTCACGACCTCTCCTGCAGCTCGGACGCGTTGGGAAAAGCCACCTGCCGCAACGCGGTGCCGATGTCCTCGAGCGGCAGCTGCCGGTCAACAGCGCCAACGCTCATGGCCGCCGCCGGCATGCCGTAGACCGCGCTAGTCGCCTCGTCCTGAGCGATGGTGAAGGCACCACCGTCACGAAGGCGCCTCAGTCCCTCCGCTCCGTCTCGACCCATGCCGGTGAGAAGCACTCCGACCGCACGCCCACCGACGGCGTCCGCGATCGACGCGAACGTCACATCGATCCCGGGCACGTGATACTGCGAGCGGGGCGGCTCATGAGTGGTCACGCGCAGTTCCTTGTGCACGACCAGGTTGAGACCGCTGGGAGCAACCGTCACGGTCCCCGGCTGCAACCGGCGCCCGCTCGATCCCACTGCGACCGGCAGGGGGCAGATGCCGTCCAACCACGAGGCCAGACCCTCCATGAAACCGTCAGCCATGTGTTGCACGACGACGACGGCGGCGGCCGAAAGGCTCGCCGGTAGCTCTGCGAGCAGAGTCGCGAGCGCGTGCGGACCACCGGTCGATGCACCGATCGCGATGACGGCGACCTCGCGCGGCCGCAGGCCCTCTACCGGCGGCGCGACTCGTGGCGGAGCCGATGCACAAGGACCGGGGCGGGAGGGACCGAGGCGGCGAGTGGTCATGGTCGCGCCTGAGCCGCCGAGCTTGGCTCGAGGATGGGTGATCACCTTGACCCGGCCGACGAGCTTCAGTCGGCGCCGGAGCGACTCGGCGTCATCGTCGAGCTTGGCTGGACCGTGCGCGCCTGGCTTTTCCATGACGTCGACCGCGCCGGCGGCGAGCGCTGCGGTCGCGTTGTCGCGATCGGCGCCGTCGACGAAGGCGGAGTAGACGAGGATCGGCGTGGGGCGCACCGCCATGATCCGCTCGATCGCCTCGATGCCGTTCATCACCGGCAGGTGCAGGTCCATCAGCACCACCTGCGGGTGCAGGCGATCGACCAGCGCGAGAGCATCACGGCCGTTGCGCGCCTCGCCGACCACCGACAACCCGGGATCGGCTTCCAGCGCCGTACGGACGAAACGGCGCTGCACCGAGGAGTCGTCCACGACGACAACGGACATCGGCAACGCCACGGTCTGATGTCGTCGTGTTTCGCCGTCTTCTTGAGGCCGAACGGGTGACGGCTAGCCGGTCAGATGGAAGACCGCAGCTGCGGATCTTTCACCGCGAACCGTCACATACAGGCGATAGGTGCCCGGTCCAGCCGTCGTAGAACTCTCGGCGCATTTCACCCCGGAACGGTGCCGATTCCACACCAGGCCGTGCCGCACGACGCCCTGCCCCGCCAGTGTGCGGGTCACCTGGGGTGAGCCGGCGTTGCAGCCGGCGTCCGACCACACCTGGTCAGTGCCGGAGTAGATCGACCACGCCCGGGTTGCGGCCGAGTCGACGAACCGGCACGGGCTGTTGCCCGTGTTGCGGACCGCGACGGTCAGGTGCGGCAGGACCCCGGTGGGGTAGGTCGAGGCGTCCGTCGTGACGGTGACGGACAGGTCGCTGCGGGAGCACGTCGGGGTGGCGGTGGGAGAAGGCGTCGGTGTCGATGACGGACGTGAGGCCGCGCTCGGCGTCTTGGCGCTCCCACCGGAGCATGCGACTGCTATCACCGCGATCACGATCGCCAGACCGGCAAGCAGCAGCAGCCGCCGAGTCCAGTAGGTCCGCGGCGGCAGCGGGCCTACCGGGTGCAGGATCGGCCGCGACTGCATGCCGGCGAGCCTACGATTGCGGCCGTCATGGACGACTTCGCACGTCGACTGCTGCGCTGGTACGACGCCAACGCCCGCGAACTGCCATGGCGGCAGCCGGGAGTTTCGGCCTGGGCGGTGTTGGTGAGCGAGGTCATGCTCCAGCAGACGCCGGCGGCCCGGGTCGAGCCGGTGTGGCAGCAATGGATGAAGCGTTGGCCTTCGCCGGAGTCGCTTGCGGCGACGGCGGCCGGCGATGCCGTGCGGGCGTGGGGGCGGCTCGGCTACCCGCGGCGCGCGCTTCGACTGCATTCAGCCGCGGCGGCCATCGTCGACCGCTATGGCGGCGAGGTGCCTTCGTCGTACGACGAGCTGCGCACGCTGCCCGGTGTCGGCGACTACACCGCCGCAGCAGTCGCGGCGTTCGCCTTCGACCGGCGCCTACCGGTGCTCGACACCAACGTGCGGCGGGTATACGGCCGGGTCTTCGACGGAAGCGATGACAGATCGTCCGCTCCGACGGCGGCTGAACGCGTGGCGGCGGAGCAACGCATCCCGGCACGCCACCCGGGTGTCTACTCCGTCGCCGTGATGGAACTTGGCGCCTTGGTCTGCACGGCCCGCGCACCCCGATGCGAAGCATGCCCGTTGCAAACCGACTGTCGTTGGCATGCCGGCGGACGACCGAAGGCGTCACGGCGCCGGCCGTCGCAGCGCTACGAAGGCACCGATCGCCAGGCCCGAGGCCGGCTGCTCGCTGTCCTCCGCCTTCGACATGAGCCGGTCCGACTGATCGAGCTCGACGTGGCGTGGCCGGACGCGACGCAACGCGCACGCGCTCTGCGCGGACTGATCGAAGACGGTCTCGTGGAAGCGGTTGGCGACGAGCACTACCGCCTACCGGTTTGAACTAACTTCCATCGCGGGACTTGCAAATTGAGCTATAGGTTTGCTACAACTGCAGTTAGGCATTGGCAACGGACGTTTGGAGGTGTTGTGCCATGCTGCTCGACCGATTCGACCCCTTCCTCGCCGAGTTCGACCGGCTGACCCAGCGGACCCTCGGCACCACGGACGCGGCCGGCATGCCGCTCGACGTCATCCGACGGGGCGACGACCTGCTGGTCCGCTTCGATCTGCCAGGGGTCGTCGCTGACAAGATCGGCGTCACCGTCGAGAACCACACGCTGACGCTCACGGCGGAACGCCACGCGGACTACGGCGATGGAGACCAGGTGCTCGTGCAGGAGCGCTTCGACGGAACAATGACACGGCGCTTGCGTGTCCCCGACTGGGTGGACGGCGAACACGTGGAGGCCGACTACATCGATGGCGTTCTTACGGTTCGGCTGCCGCTCGCGGAGCAGGCCAAGCCGCGGCGCATCGAGGTCCGCACTGGATCGGCCCCGGCGCAGATCAGCAGCTGACCTTGTCCGCATTTCGCCTCGATGACGAGCATGCCCCGGTGTTCACCGTGGGCCAGGTCGCCGAGGCTGTCGGTGTCCAGGCGGCATTCCTGCGCCGCCTGGACACTTTCGACATCGTGTCGCCGGCGCGCTCGGCCGGCGATCAGCGTCGTTACAGCCGACACGACATCTCCCGCATTCAGGAGGCCGTCGGCCTGATCGACGAGGGTCTGACGCTTAGCGGGGTCCACCGCGTCTTCGAGTTGCAGGCGGAGGTCGACGCGCTCAAGGCAGAAGTTCGGCGGCTGCGCAAGCTCACGCGCGAGAAATGACGACGCCGTCGATCTGGACGAGCTTGCCGCTGGTCGTTTTCACCGTCACGGTGCCGCTGCGCGCAGTGAATGCGCCGAGCAATGACACGTGCCGGAAGTGCGTCGACGCTGCGTAAAGGTTGATCGTGCCGACGTAGTGACTGCCGATGTAGACGCGGACGCTGCCACAGCGGCTGCATAGCGTTGCGACGATTCCGAGCCGGTCGGTGACGGCTGCCGTGCGGGTCAGGCTTCGGCCGGTCGAGGTCGCCATCGTGTAGGTCTGGTTGTAGAACCGCGCGTCGGTCTTGCGGGTCCAGCCCGTGTGCAAAGCCATCGACCGGTCATCGAGCGCGCGCATCGTGCATGACTGGCCCGACCAGGGTGATGTGTTGCCGGACAGGTCCGTCGCTCGTGCCTCGAAGCAGTAGGTGTAACCCGCACTGACATTCCAGCTGAGCGTGTGACCGTTGGTCGTGCCGACGTTGTGCCACCCACTGAAGCCGCCGCCGTTCCAGGCCGCCCACCGCACGCGCGCGGTTGAGCTGTAGATGCCGCTCGGTGAGCCGTCGCTGTTGGCCGGATCGGTTGCGGTCCAAGAGATCCTGATGCTGGTTGCCGCGACACCCGGCGCAAGCGGCGTCATCGTTGCTGTCGGTGGCGTCGTGTCCGTCGACGGGCACCGCGCAATGGCCGAGCTGTAGCCGTTGCCGCCCGTCGTCGTGGTGTAGATGTCGCTGACGTAGTCGCCGTTGTCGAGCTTGTCCCACACCGGATCGCCGTTGACGCTCTCGCCCCCGGCCTGGCACTCGATGTTGATCGCCGTTCCGTTGTCCAACGTTCCCATCGACGGCGAGCTGGACGTGGGCTCGGTGCGCTCGTTCAGTGGCGAGGGGGCACCGGAAACGTAGTAGGTGTACGGCGGACCGCTCGGCGTCACCACTGACCCCGGTTGTGCCGAGACGATGTCGCCGTTGATCGCGTCGCCGTCGATGTTGATCGAGACGCCGGCGTAGGTCTCGGTGTGCCCGCCTTGGTACTGGTGGATGCGGTGTCCGGTCCAGTCCGATCCGAGCACCGCGTCGTCCGGCGTCGCCTGGCCGTTCCACTCAGCCACCCAGACGTCGTCGGGACTGCCCGGGTTGCCGTAGTCGTTGACGAAGATCGAACCGCCGTGGTTGGCGTTGAAGTAGAGGCCGGACTTCTCGCCCAACGTGTGCAGCGTCGTCGTCCACGAATGCACGAAAGCCAGCGTCGCTGGCGCGCAGGTCGTGTCGCCGCTCGGGACGTCGAAGTTCTCGATGTCGAGATAGGCGATCGAGCCACCCAGCCCGAGCGCTCGCAGGTCGCTGTCGGCCTGGGTTGCGGCTTGAGCGCCCTGCTGTCCGGCCATGACCGGGTCGGTCGACATCTTGGACTTCGTCGTGCCGGCGTAGCAGGGCGGCTGCAAGTCGACCACGGTGGGCAGCAGCGACCAGCCGTTGGACAGCGCGGTCGTGACCCAGTCAGCGGACAGGTTCGGCTGGTTGGGACACGCCCGCTGCGTGCCGCTGAAATACATGTTGACCGTGCGGTAGGGCGAGGCCGTCCATGCGCGCAGTGTGGCCGTGGACGGAGCCTGGCACGCATCGAAGCCCAGGCCGCCCCCGGGCCCGGTCACCGCTGTGACGGTGACCCCGGTCGTGGCGTGCGCCGGCACGAACGCGAACGCCGCGACGGCGACGGCAGCCGCGGCCAAGGCCCCCCGTATACGCATGCCGCGACGTTACCCGGCTCAGGCTTCGGGAGCGCCACCACCATCGGCTGCGGCCGCCACCGGCGGCAGGTCGGGCGTCACCGGCTTGGACTCACCACGGAAGGTGAAACGTTCTTCGTCGTCAGCGGTCTCGACGTCGACGACGACGATCTGGCCGGGCTGGAGCTCGCCGTACAGGATCTTCTCGGACAGGATGTCCTCGATCTCCCGCTGGATGGTCCGCCGCAATGGCCGCGCGCCGAGCACCGGGTCGTAACCCTTCTTGGCGAGCAGCTTCTTCGCGTCGGACGTGAGCTCGATCGCCATGTCCTTGTTCTTCATCTGCGTGTCGACGCGGCTGACCATGAGGTCGACGATCTCGACGATGTCTTCCTCGGAGAGCTGGTGGAACACGATCGTGTCGTCGACGCGGTTTAAGAACTCCGGCCGGAAGTGCTGCTTGAGCTCTTCGTTGACCTTCGTCTTCATCCGCTCGTAGTTCGACGCGTCGGTCTGCTCGCCGGCGAAGCCGAGGTTGATGCCCTTGGCGATGTCACGCGTGCCCAGGTTGGTGGTCATGATGATGACGGTGTTCTTGAAGTCGACCGTGCGGCCCTGCGAGTCGGTCAGGCGACCGTCTTCGAGCACCTGCAACAGGGTGTTGAACACGTCCGGGTGCGCCTTCTCGACCTCGTCGAAGAGCACCACCGAGAACGGCTTGCGCCGCACCCGCTCGGTGAGCTGGCCACCCTCTTCGTAACCGACGTAGCCCGGCGGAGAGCCGACCAGCCGCGACACGCTGTGCTTTTCCATGAACTCGCTCATGTCGAGCTGGATCAGCGCGTCCTCGTCACCGAAGAGGAACTCCGCCAGCGTCTTGGACAGCTCGGTCTTTCCGACGCCTGACGGACCGGCGAAGATGAACGACCCACCGGGGCGCTTCGGGTCCTTCAGGCCGGCGCGGGTGCGCCGGATCGCCTGCGACACGGCCTTGACCGCCTGGTCCTGGCCGATGACGCGCTTGTGCAGCTCGTCTTCCATGCGGAGCAGCCGCGAGGTCTCTTCCTCGGTCAGCTTGAAGACGGGAATGCCGGTCCACGTGGCGAGGACTTCTGCAATCTCCTCGTCGGTGACCTCGGCGACGACATCCATGTCGCCGGCCTTCCACTCCTTCTCGCGCGTCGCCTTCTCGGCGAGAAGTGTCTTCTCCTTGTCGCGCAGCGACGCAGCCTTCTCGAAGTCCTGCGCGTCGATCGCGCTTTCCTTCTCGCGACGAACCGACGCGATCTTCTCGTCGAACTCGCGCAGGTCCGGCGGCGCGGTCATCCGACGGATGCGCATGCGCGAGCCGGCCTCGTCGATGAGGTCGATCGCCTTGTCCGGCAGGTAACGGTCGGAGATGTAACGGTCGGCAAGCGTCGCAGCAGCAACCAGCGCGCTGTCGGTGATGGACACGCGGTGGTGCGCCTCGTAGCGGTCACGCAAGCCCTTGAGGATCTCGATCGTGTGCGCGAGTGAGGGCTCACCGACCTGGATCGGCTGGAACCGCCGCTCGAGAGCTGCGTCCTTCTCCAAGTGCTTGCGGTACTCGTCGAGTGTCGTCGCGCCGATCGTCTGAAGCTCACCGCGCGCGAGCATCGGCTTGAGGATCGAGGCGGCGTCGATCGCGCCCTCTGCGGCGCCAGCACCGACGAGGGTGTGGATCTCGTCGATGAACAGGATGATGTCGCCTCGGGTGCGGATCTCCTTGAGCACCTTCTTCAGCCGCTCTTCGAAGTCACCGCGGTAGCGGCTGCCGGCAACAAGCGCGCCGAGGTCGAGGGTGTAGAGCTGCTTGTCCTTGAGGTTCTCCGGCACCTCGCCTTTGACGATCGACTGCGCGAGGCCTTCGACGACGGCGGTCTTGCCGACACCGGGCTCGCCGATGAGCACCGGGTTGTTCTTGGTACGGCGCGAGAGCACCTGCATCACGCGCTCGATCTCTTTCTCGCGCCCGATCACCGGATCGAGCTTGGACTCCCGCGCGGACTGAGTCAGGTTGCGACCGAACTGGTCGAGCACGAGTGACGTCGAAGGCGCGCCCTCGCCCGCGGCGCCGGCCGCTGCCGGCTCCTTGCCCTGGTAGCCGGAGAGCAGCTGGATGACCTGCTGGCGCACGCGGTTGAGGTCTGCGCCGAGCTTGACCAGCACCTGTGCCGCGACACCCTCGCCCTCGCGGATGAGACCCAGAAGAATGTGTTCGGTGCCGATGTAGTTGTGACCGAGCTGCAACGCCTCGCGAAGCGAAAGCTCGAGTACCTTCTTTGCGCGCGGCGTAAACGGAATGTGGCCGCTCGGCGCTTGCTGTCCCTGGCCGATGATTTCCTCGACCTGCTGACGCACCCCTTCCAGGGAAATGCCCAACGATTCGAGCGCCTTTGCCGCGACGCCTTCACCTTCGTGAATCAGTCCGAGCAGGATGTGCTCGGTGCCGATGTAGTTGTGGTTGAGCATCCTGGCCTCTTCTTGAGCCAGGACGACTACGCGCCTTGCGCGGTCAGTAAAGCGTTCGAACATGCTCGCTCCTGTTGCGGAAGCGGTGCACGAGGACCATTTGGTCCCCGTCACCGAATGCTAGCCCCGCATCCTGGTTGTTGTTCATGACTGCGGCCTACCCGCAGGCGGCCACAATGCACAAGTCACATTTCAGACACGAGACTTCATGCACAACGCGTCGGAGCAGGGTGGCCATTCCGCCAGTTCGCCGGCGGCGAACAGCTACCGGTTGGCCGCGGCGTACTTCTCGGCCAGATCGGCCGGGATCCGGCCCCGTTCCGGCACCGGGAGTCCTTGCGTGCGGGCCCACTCCCGGATGCGCGCCGCTTCGCCGGAGCCGCCGCGACCACGCCGGCCGCGGGTCGGCGAGAGCGCTCCCCTACCGCCCGTACGCCGGGCCACCCCGACGTAGGCCGCGAGAGCATCCCGCAGGCGAGCGGCGTGTTCCTCGCAGACGTCCACCTCGTAGCGCTGCCCGTCGAGACCGAACTCGACGGTCGCGTTGGCCGGCGTCTCGTCCCCGTGCACGTCGCAGATCAGCGTTATCTGGACCCGCTGCGCCATTTTCCTAATCCCCTCTCGTTGAGTGTGACGATATCCACCTTTTCAGCACTTCAAAAGGTGGATATCGTCGCACTCAACAAAGTCACTCCGGGCGCACGAGCGGAAATGTAATTGCCTCGCGAATATTGACGCCGGCAAGCAACATCACCAAGCGATCGACGCCAAGACCCATGCCGCCCATCGGCGGAGCGCCGTGCTCCAAGGCGCGCAGGAAGTCCTCGTCGAGCTGCATGGCCTCCGCATCGCCGCCAGCGGCCTTCAGCGACTGCTCGGTCAGCCGGCGACGCTGCTCGACGGGATCGACCAGCTCCGAGTACGCAGGCGCGAGCTCCACACCGCCGATGATGAGATCCCACGCCTCCGTGAGCCGCGGATCGGCGCGATGTGACCGGGCCAGCGGGCGCACCTCTGCGGGGTAGTCCTTGACGAAGGTCGGCTCGAGAAGGGTGTGCTCGACGAGCTTCTCGAAGAGCTCGAGCACGATCTCGCCGGCCGACCACCCCGGCTTCAATGCCACGTCGTGCGACTCGGCGATGATCACGAGCTCGTCAGCGGTCGTGTCCGGCGTGACCGGGCCGCCGACCGCGTCCGCCACCGCGTCGTGCACCGTGAGTGTGTGCCACGGTTTGGCCAGGTCGATGTCGGTGCCCGGGACCATGGTCGACCCGAGCGCTTCGGCAGCCGACACGACGAGATCGCGGGTCAGTTCGGCCATCGTGTCGTAGTCGCCGTACGCCTGGTATGCCTCGAGCATCGTGAACTCGGGGTTGTGTGTCGTGTCGATGCCCTCGTTGCGGAACGTCCGGCCGATCTCGAAGACGCGGTCGATCCCACCCACGACCAGTTTCTTGAGTGGCAGCTCCAGAGCGATGCGCAAGTACATGTCGCGGTCGAACGCGTTCATGTGCGTGGTGAACGGCCGCGCGGTCGCACCACCGTTGGTCCACTGCAGCACGCCGGTCTCGACCTCGACGAAATCGCGGCGCGCCAGAGTGGCTCGCAGCGACTGCAGCACCGTTGCTCGGGCGCGCACGAGCCGGCGGGCGTCCGGACTCATGACGAGATCGACGTATCGCTGGCGCACCCGCGCTTCGGGGTCGGCGAGTCCCTTCCACTTCTCCGGCAGCGGGCGCAGCGCCTTGCTGGCGAGCGCCCACGAGTCGGCAAGCACGGAAAGTTCACCGCGACGGCTGGAGATCACCTCACCCGCGACTGAGACGTGGTCGCCGAGGTCGATGTCGCGTTTCCACGACTCGAGCGACTCCTCGCCGACCTTGTCCAGCGACAACATGACCTGCAGGTCGCCGGTGCCGTCGCGAAGTGTCGCGAAACAGAGCTTGCCGCCGTCGCGCTTGAGCACGATCCGCCCGACGACGGCAACGGTCTCTCCAGTCGCTGTGTCGATCGCGAGGTCGGCAAAACGCGCGCGGAGATCACCCAGCGACGCCGTACGCGAAACGTTGACCGGAAAGGGCTCGATGCCGCGTGCGCGCAGCCGATCGAGCTTCTCCCGCCGGACCTGCATTTGCTCCGGCAGGCTTTCCTCTGTCACACCGTGAGGCTACAGAGCGCCGTCTACGCGATTAGTCGTAGATGATGACGCCGCGCAGGTTGACGCCCGCTGCCATGTCGTCGTAACCCTCGTTGATCTGGTCGAGCGAGTACTCCTTCGTGACCAGCTCGTCGAGCTTGTACTCTCCGGCCTTGTAGAGGGACAGGATGTTCTTGATGTCCCACATCGGGTTGCTGGCGCCGAAGAGCGAACCCTTCAGGGTCTTCTGGAACAGCGTCAGGATGTCGCCGTTGATCTGCACCGTGTTTTCCAACATCGGGCCGAGACCGACGACGACGGTCGTGCCGAGCTTGCGGGTGGCGTTGAAGGCCTCCGCGATGACCTCGGACGTGACGACACCGACGCAGATGATGGCGGAGTCCGCGCCGACACCGTTGGTCACTTCGAAGGCCTTGGCGAAGGCGTCCTGACCGTTGGCGACGGCGTGCGTTGCGCCGAACTCGAGCGCCTTCTGGCGCTTGAAGTCGACGGGGTCGACCGCGATGATGTGTCGCGCGCCGGCGTGCTTCGCACCTTGTACGGCGTTGATGCCGATGCCGCCGATGCCGAAGATGACGACGGTGTCGCCGGGCTTCACCTCGGCCGAGTAGACCGCAGAGCCCCAACCGGTGGGCACACCACAGCCGACGAGAGCCGCCTTCTCCAGCGGGATGCTCTTGTCGTCGAGCTTCACGACCGAGTTGCGCGAGACGGTGGCGCGCTCGCTGAACGTGCCGAGCATGCACATGCCGCCGAGGTCTTGCTCGCCGGAGTGGAAGCGGAACGTGCCGTCGAGAAGCGAGCCCTCCAGCAGGGTGGCGCCGGAGTCGCACAGGTTCTGGTGGCCGGTGGAGCACCAGCGGCAGCGGCCGCAGGTTGGCAGGAACGAGCAGACGACGTGGTCGCCGGGAGCGATGTCGAAGACGCCGTCGCCGACCGCCTCGACGACGCCGGCGCCCTCGTGGCCGCCTACGACCGGGTAGCGCCCGGGCAGGTCACCGGTGCGGACGTGGTCGTCGGAGTGGCACATGCCCGACGCCGTGAACTTGATGAGCACCTCGCCGGCCTTGGGCGGGTCGAGCTCGAGCTCGACGACGTCCCAGGGCTTGCCGGCTTCCCACATGACCGCGGCGCGCGTCTTCACTGTTCGACCTCCAGGCGAGCAGAACCTCGTTCGGTACGACGGACGGTACCTCCCCGCCAACGCCTTGTCAGGGGCCGCCCTGCCCACCCCCGGACACGACTTCGGTATCGCCTCGACCACGACACGCGGCAAATCGGGCGCGATTTTGGTCGGTGCGATACCGAAGTGGGGATAGGGATCAGTTCATGTTGCGGTCGAAGACCAGGCGGAGGCCGATCAGCGTCAGGTCGGGCTCGTGCCGGGTGATGGTTTCGCTCTCCTCCAGGACCAGCGGCGCGAGGCCGCCGGTGGCGATGACGACGGGCTCGGCGCCCAGCTCGGCGGAGATCCGACGGACGATGCCGTCGATCTGGCCGGCGAAGCCGAAGATGATGCCGGACTGCAAGGACTCGACCGTCGACTTGCCGATGACGGACCGCGGTCGCACGAGCTCCACCTTCAGCAGCCGGGCCGCCCTAGCGGCGAGCGCGTCGATCGAAATCTCGATTCCCGGCGCGAGCGCGCCGCCGAGGAATTCGCCCTTGTCGGAGATGACGTCGAAGTTGGTCGACGTCCCGAAGTCGACGACGATCGCGGGACCGCCGTACAGGTGATAGGCCGCGGCGACATTGACAATCCGGTCCGGCCCGACCTCACGCGGGTTGTCGGTGAGGATCGGAACCCCGGTCCGCACCCCGGGCTCCACGATGACCGTGGGCAAGTCGCCGTAGTAGCGCTCGAAAACCGCGCGAAGCTCGTGCTGAACCGCCGGAACCGTGGACGACGCGGCGAGGCCCGTCGGCCTGGGCTCGTCGGCGAGCAGCCCCCGCAGCAACAGCGCGATCTCGTCAGCGGTTGCGCGCGTATCAGTCTTGATCCGCCATGACTCGGTGAGCTCGTCACCGTCGAAGCACCCGATCACCGTGTTGGTGTTGCCGACGTCGATCGCAAGCAGCATCAGACGGCCCCCGCCGGACGCAGGTCGACACCGATGTCGAGCACCGGAGCGGAATGGGTCAGCGCACCGACCGACAGGTAGTCGACGCCCGTTTCGGCGACTGCGCGCGCCCGATCAAGCGTGAGCCCTCCGGTTGCTTCGAGCTCGGCTCGTCCCGCAGCGAGTTGCACCGCCGTCCGCATGTCGGCGAGATTCATGTTGTCGAGTAACAGAAACGTCGCGCCAGCCTCGAGCGCTTCGTGCACCTGCTCGAGAGTGTCGCACTCGACTTGCACCTCGACCGCGGGAAAGAGCTCTCGTACGGCGCGAAAAGCAGCAGCCACCCCACCGGCAGCAAGCACGTGGTTGTCCTTCACCAACGCGGCGTCGTAAAGGCCCATGCGCTTGTTGGCGCCACCGCCGCAACGGACGGCGTACTTCTCCAGCGCCCGTAGCCCTGGATTGGTCTTGCGAGTGTCGAGCACTCGCGCTGCAGTGCCCTCGACCTCGTCGACCCAACGACGCGTCAACGTCGCGATGCCGGACAGGTGACACAGCACGTTGAGCGCCGTGCGTTCGGCGGTGAGCAGCGAGCGAGTCAATGCGCGCACAGACATGAGCAGCTGTCCAGCGGTGATCGCCTGCCCGTCTGTCGCGACCGAGTCGACGACGACCGAGTCGTCACTGACGATCTCGAGCACTGCGTTGACCACCGGAAGCCCCGCGACCACACCGGGAGCACGAGCGACGAAGTCGGCGACGCCCTCCGCGTCGAAGGGAATCGTCGCAAGACTGGTGAGGTCGACGCCCTGACCCAGGTCTTCGTCCAGCGCGCGCACGATGATGCGCTCGACGTCCGCGGGATCGAGGCCGCACTTCTCGATCGCAGCGGCCGTCTCGGAACGTAGCGTCACCGGACGTCCTCGACCGTTGCAACGAACGTGCCGTCAGCGAGCAGACGTTGCACGACTCGTGCGCGCCATCGCTCGTCATCGCGGTCGGGGTAGTCCTCGCGCCAGTGGCTGCCTCGAGTCTCGGTGCGCACCGCGGCAGCGGAGACGAGAGCGGTCGCCACGGTGACGAGGTTCGTCGTCTCCCATGCCTCCGGCCCCACCTCGATCGCCGACTGGTCGGCGACGGCCGCGAGGGCCTTCGTGGTGCCCTCGATGCTGTGCGCGCTCCGCAGCACGCCGGCACCGTCGGTCATCGCTCGCTGGAGCTCGGCCCGGGCATGCGCGTCGACGAGTCCGCTGTCGACCTCCGAGGACACGTCGTCGCCGGGCGTGGGCAGATCGGCTTCGAGCGACGCCCCGATCCGATGCGCGAAGACGAGGCCCTCGAGCAGCGAGTTGGAGGCCAGCCGGTTGGCGCCGTGCACGCCGGTGCACGCCACCTCACCGCAGGCGAACAGACCGCCGACGCTGGTGCGCCCATGCAGGTCGGTGCGGACCCCGCCGCTGGCGTAGTGGGCAGCCGGTGCGACCGGCACGGGATCGACCGCCGGATCGAGGCCGATGTCCGCGCAGTTGGCGAGAAGAGTCGGAAAGCGCGCCTGCAGCAGGTCAGCTCCGAGCGGCCGCGCATCGAGATACAGGTGGTCGGTGCCGTGCTCAGCCATGTACGCCGACATGCGCTTGGCCACCACGTCGCGCGGCGCGAGGTCGCCGAGCGGATGCACACCGGCCATCACGCGTTGCCCCTGCGCATCGATCAACAGCGCGCCCTCGCCGCGCAGCGCCTCGGTCACCAGCGGCTGACGCCCGGTCCGGCCGGGACCGAGCCAGAGTGCCGTCGGATGGAACTGCACGAACTCCAGATCGGCGAGAGCAGCACCGGCCCGCGCAGCGAGCGCAACGCCGTCGCCGGTCGACACGTCCGGGTTGGTGGTCGACGCATAGACCTGGCCCATGCCACCGGTGGCGAGCACGACGGCGCGCGAGCGCACTGCGCCGACGCCGTCCCGGGTTCCTTCTCCGAGCACGTGCAGTGTCACGCCCGCCGCGGTGCCGGCCGCGTCGGTGAGCAGGTCGAGGACCAGCGCATGCTCGATCACCTCGATGTCGCCGGCGGCTTGGACTGCGGCGATCAGGGCCCGCTCGACCTCGGCACCGGTGGCGTCGCCACCGGCGTGCACGATCCGCCGGTGCAGATGGCCGCCCTCGCGGGTCAGCTCGAGGAAACCCTCCGGGTCTCGGTCGAAGGCCGCTCCCAGGGCCCCCAGCTCACGGACACGCGCCGGGCCCTCCTCGACGAGCACTCGCACAGCAGCCGGGTCACACAGCCCGGCACCGGCTGTCATCGTGTCGGCGAAGTGCGCATCCGGGCTGTCGTCCGCGGCCAACGCGGCGGCGATGCCGCCCTGCGCCCAGCGGGTGGACCCGGCGTCGAGCAGCGCCTTGGTCACGAGCATGACCCGCCCGGCGGATCGCGCTGCGAGTGCAGCAGTGAGCCCCGCGATGCCGCTGCCGACGACCACGACGTCGGCGGCGGCGGTCCAGCCCGGCGACGCGGCGGACAGCCGCACCGGGATCGCGATGTCAGGAATCGCCGGGGGTGGAGCGGTCACGGGTAGAGCGCGTCCCCGCGAAGCTGGTCGGCGTGGGGCAGGACCTCCGCCGGGTCATCGCCAGTGCCGACCATGCGGTTGTCGGAGTCGACGAAGACGACCCGGGGCCGCAGTTCGCGCGCTTCGGCGTCGGTCACCGTGCAGTAGCTGATGATGATCACCAGGTCGCCGGCATGCACCAGGCGCGCAGCGGCGCCGTTGATGCCGATGACGCCGCTGCCGCGCGGCCCGGCGATGGTGTAGGTCTCCAGCCGCGCCCCGTTGTTGACGTCGACGATCGCGACCTGCTCGCCGGGCAGCAGGTCCGCGGCGTCCAAGAGGTCCTCGTCGATGGTCACGGATCCCACGTAGTGCAGGTCCGCCTGCGTCACCGTCGCGCGGTGGATCTTGCTCTTGAGCATGGTCCGGTGCATGAGGTATCTGGTCCTTTCACGCCTTCAGCCCACGATGGGTGCCGAGGTCGACCTCTCTATTGTCGATCAGGCGGGTTGTGCCCACCCGACCGGCCACCAACAACCGGGCGAGTCGCGTCTGCGGCCCGGCCGGATGCCAGGTGTCGTCATCGACAAGTTCGACGTAGTCCACGTCCATTCCCGCCTCGCCGGCGAGCACCTGGCGAGCAGCTTCCACGACGGCCTGAGGACCGTCCGCTGCCGCGGCCGCGCCGGCAGCGAGCGCACGGGGAAGGCCCAATGCCTGCTCGCGCTCCGCCTCGGACAGGTAGCGGTTGCGGCTCGACAGCGCCAAACCGTCGGCGTCACGGACCGTCGGCACGCCGACAACGGTCGTCGGCACATCGAGATCGCGGACCATATGGCGGATCAGCGCGAGCTGTTGCGCGTCTTTCTCGCCGTACAACGCAATGTCCGGCCGCGTGAGGTGCAACAGCTTGAGTACGACGGTGAGCACCCCGTCGAAGTGGCCGGGCCGATGCTCGCCCTCCAGGCGGTTGCCGAGCGGGCCGGCCTGTGCCCGGACCTCGGGCTCACCGCCGGGGTAGAGCTCATCCCGCGCCGGAGCGAAGACGAGGGCGGCGCCGGCTCTCGCGCAGATCTGCAGATCGTGATCCCAGGTGCGGGGGTAGCGGTCGTAGTCCTCACCCGGACCGAACTGCAACGGGTTGACGAAGATCGTCACGATGACCGAGTCGGCCTTTCCCCGCGCCTCGGTCAGGAGAGTTGCATGACCCTCGTGCAGAGCGCCCATCGTCATGACGACGGCGACCGAGCCGGGCAGGGCGGCGCGCAGAACGGCCAGCTCGGCCCGGGTTCGCGCGACTGCCGGCGCCGACACCACCGCTTCGGTCATGGCTGTCCTCCGGCCGCGAGCACGTCCAGCAGCGCCTCGGCCCGATCGGGGGTCAGGACACCGGCCGCGAGCGCTCGCACCGCGGTCAGTCGTGACATCGCGACATAGGCGGCGACACTTTCCGGCGTCGACAGCGTGGCCAGATGCGCCCGAACCGTGCCGGCGTCGCCGCGGGCCACCGGGCCGGTGAGGGCGCCGTCACCCCGGCGTAGAGCGTTGTCCAAAGCCGCCCCGAGGAGCGGCCCGAGCATGCGTGACGGACTCTCGACGCCGGCCTGGCCGAGCATGTCCTGCGCCTGCGCGACCAAGGTCACCAGTTGGTTGGCGCCGATCGCGAGAGCGGCGTGGTAGAGCGGACGGGCGGCTTCATCGATCCACACCGGATCGGCACCCATCTCGATGACGAGAGCCTCGGCCGCCAGCCGCAACTCCTCCGGTGCCGTCACTCCGAAGCACGCTCCGGCAAGGCGCTGAAGATCGACCTCGGTGCCGGTGAACGTCATCACCGGGTGCAGGGCCATCGGCAGGGCGCCATGACGCGTCAGCGGCTCCAGCAACCTCGCGCCGTGGGCGCCGGACGTGTGCGCCACGAGAGTGCCGGCACGCACCACGTCGGCGGACGCGAGGCCACCGACCAAACCACTGAGCTCGTCGTCGGGCACTGCGAGCAAGAGCAGGTCGACCTGACCGGCGACCTCGTCGACCGGCAGGATCCTCGCCGCCGGCACCAGCTCCTCGGCCCGGCGTCGGCTGGCTCGCGAGACGGCCGTCACCGCAACCGGGCGATGCCCGGCTCGCGCGAGGGCGGCCAGCAGCACGGCGCCGACGCGACCGGCACCGACGGCGCCGACCGCCAAGCGCGCCGGCCGGCTGGCCGGAGAGGCGTGGGTCACAGCTGTTCCAGTCCAACGAGCGGGGTACCGGACGCCATCCACGCTACCGGGGCTCGGCCGGCCGGCGGCACAATCAGCCGCGATGCCCACCGCCAGTGACGAGTGGCGCCCTTGGTCGCTCGCCATGCAAGACGCGCTCTACGGCGAGAACGGTTTCTACCGCCGGGTGAGCGCGCCGAGCCGTCACTTCCGAACGGCGGCGCACGCTTCCGCGCTATGGGCGCCGGCCCTGCTCCGACTCCTCGAACACGTCGCAGTGGCAGTCAACGAGAGGTTCACCGTCGTCGAGGTCGGCGCCGGTGGCGGCGAGCTGCTCACCGGCCTCGCCGAGATCGCCCCGACTGCCTGGTCGCTGATCGGCGTCGACATCGCCGACCGCCCGCCGACACTGCCCGGCCGGGTCGGCTGGCAGCACGAGATCCCGGCCGCATTCGACGGCGCCCTGATCGCGGTCGAGTGGCTCGATGTCGTCCCGGTCGACGCGGTCGAGCTGACACCGCATGGGCTGCGACTGGTCGAGGTGTCAAAGGACGGCCGCGAGCGATCCGGTGCAGTCGTCGACGCCAGGGAGTCAGTCTGGCTCGACAGGTGGTGGGCGGTGCGGGACGTCGGCGACCGCGCCGAGATCGGTGCCGCTCGCGACGAAGCCTGGGCCCGAGCCGTTTCGTATCTGCGGCGCGGGCTTGCCGTTGCGATCGACTACGCGGCTGATCCGCTCCGCGACGTTGCCGGGACGTTGACCGGTTATCGCGCGGGTCGGCAAGTGGCACCAGTGCCGGACGGATCGTGCGACATCACGGCGCATGTGCTTATGGCGTCGTGCGCGGCCGCGGCCAGTGTCGACGAGACAGCGCTGCTGTCACAGCGAGAGGCGCTTCTCGCGCTCGGCGTCTCCGGAGCTCGTCCGTCGTACGACGGTGATGTCGCTGCTTATCTCTCGGCGCTGCAGAGCAGCGGCGAGGCAGCCGAACTGCTCGATCGCGGTGGCCTAGGAGCCTTCACCTGGCTGCTGCAGACGAAGGGCGTGCCGCTCCCGCTCTGATGCGAGACTGCACGCCATGACGCGCGAGCTCACGGTCGCCACGGGCGACCTCGCGACCGCGGACATGGTCCTCAACATCGGACCGCAACATCCGGCGACGCACGGTGTGCTGCGACTGGCGCTCACGCTCGACGGCGAGCGCATCGTGCGCGCGGATCCGGTGATCGGCTACATGCATCGCGGCGCCGAGAAGTTGTTCGAGGCGCGCGACTATCGGCAGATCCTCGTGCTTGCCAACCGGCACGACTGGCTCTCGTCCTTTGCCAACGAGCTCGGCATCGTGCTCGCCGTCGAACGCATGCTCGGCATGGAAGTGCCGGTCCGAGCGGTGTGGGCCAGAACCTGTCTCGCCGAGATGACCCGGGTGCTCAACCACCTGATGTTTCTCGGCTCCTATCCGATCGAGCTTGGGGCGATCACGCCGATGTTCTACGCGTTTCGCGAGCGCGAGGAACTGCAGGCGGTGATGGAGGAGATCTCCGGCGGGCGCATGCACTACATGTTCAACCGCGTCGGTGGCCTCAAGGAGGACATCCCTGCCGGTTGGCCTGATCGCGCGCGATCCGTCGTACGCCTCGTTCGACGCAGGGTGCGCGACGACATCGACACGTTGGTGCGCGGCAACGAGATCTTTCGCGCGCGCACCAAAGGTGTCGGCGTCTTGTCCCCCGAGCTGGCGACGTCGTACGGCGTTTCCGGACCGATCGCTCGCGCTTCCGGGGTGGACTTCGACTTGCGCCGGGACGAGCCCTACCTGGCGTATGGAGAGCTTCCGTCCGACGTGCTCCGCGTGGTCACGCGGACGGACGGCGACTGCCTCGCACGGTTCGAGTGCCTGCTCGACCAGGTCTACGTGTCACTGGACATCGTGGAGCACTGCCTCGACGTGCTGGAGACGCTGCCGGTCGGGCCGATCAACGTGCGCCTGCCGAAGGTGGTCAAGGCACCTGAAGGTGCGACGTACGCCTGGACGGAGAACCCTCTCGGCATCAACGGCTACTACCTCGTGAGCCGGGGCGAGAAGACTCCGTGGCGGATGAAGCTGCGGACGGCCTCCTTCAACAACGTGCAAGTGCTCGGCCAACTGCTGCCCGGCTGCCTGGTCGCCGACATGGTCGCCATCCTTGGCTCGATGTTCTTCGTCGTCGGCGACATCGACAAGTAGCCGCCACGCTCGCGGCGCTCCCTGCGGCCTTGCGAGCCCGGCGGCTTGTCAGTCGCCTTTGCGCAGGTAGTCGATGAAGCGCGCGCGGACAAACGGCTCGTCGTCGCCGAGGTGGCCGGTCACGATCTCGCGGACCGCCTCGATCGCCTCGGTGATGCCGCCGGTGATGTGACCTGCCGATCCGTCCTCAGCGGCGATGTCCGCGGTCGGCCGCAGGTGCTTGAGCAGATCCCAGAAGAAGCCGATGTCACGGCGTTGCTCCGCCCGCGCGAACGCACGCTTGCGCAACTGCTCGGTCGGCAAGGCGTCGAGTTCTTCGACGGACGGCGTCTCGCTCACGGCAGGCGAGCCTAGCGGGAAAGGTGGGTGCCAGCCGCTTACGCATGCGTCGGGGGACGCCGGTCGGCCCAGGGAGCCGCTTGCTCCAACTGCGCAGCGACACGCAGCAACAGGTCTTCGCGGAAGTGGTCGGCGACCAGCTGCAGCCCGATCGGGAGCCCGGCGCTCGACGTCGCCAGCGGCAGGGAGATTGCCGGGTGGCCGGTGACGTTGAACGGGATCGTGAACGTTGCGACGCGGGCGTAGCGCCGATCGATCCGCCACGGCTGATCAGGATCGGGCTCCATCTCTGCGATGGGCGGCGCCGGCTCGCCGGTCGTCGGCGTGAGCAGTAGGTCGTAGTCGGACCACCAGCTCGAGACCTCGAGTGCCCACTCCTGCTGGGCCACTGCTGCGGCAAGGTAGTCGCGCAGCGAGATGGTCTGTGCCCGTTGCCAGCGCGCCCAGGTGTAGGGCTCGACGTCGTCGGGCTCCGGTTCGCGCCCGATCTGCGCGACGAAGGCGTTGTAGCTGCTCGCACCGCCAGCGGCCCAGGTCGCGCCGGTCGCGCGCCGCGCTTCAAGATCGAGCAGCTTCGCCGGCCAGGCCTCCTCGACCGTGTGGCCAAGGGAGGCAAGAAGCTCGGCGGTCTTCCGGGCGGCCGCGACGCACTCGGGGTCGAGCGCGGCCGCCCCGGCAAACACGGTCGGGTCGGCGATCACACCGATGCGCAGCTTGCCTGGGTCTGCCCGCAGCTCTTCGACGTAGGGACGGCCGGGCGCGGGCGCGGTGAACATCTCGCCGGGCTCGTTGCCGTGCACGGCGTCGAGAAGGGCGGCGGCGTCGCGCACCGTGCGAGTCAAAGCGAAGTCGACGCCGTAACGGCTGAGCTGGTCCGGCGCCGGCACCCGCCCGCGGCTGGGCTTGAGCCCGACCAGGCCACAGAAGCTGGCCGGGATGCGGATAGACCCGCCTCCGTCGTTGCCGTGTGCGAGCGGCACGAGGCCGGCCGCGACCGCCGCTGCGGTGCCCCCGCTCGACCCGCCGGGGGTGTGCTCGAGGTTCCACGGGTTGTGCGCCGAACCGAAGGCGGTCGGCTGCGTGGTCGGGTGCGGTCCGAACTCGGGAACGTTGGTCTTGCCCAAAGTGATGAACCCGGCTGAGCGGAACTTCGCGCCCAGCGCGTCATCGGTCTGCGCGCGCCTATCGAGGTCACGCAACACCCGGTTGCCTTGGTACTGCGGCAGGCCCGCCTGCTCCGGGCCGAGATCCTTCAGCAGGAAGGGAACCCCGGCGAACGGGCCGGTCGTCCCCCGCGCAGCTTGGTCGCGAGCCCGGTCGAAGTCGCGAAACACCAGCGCGTTGAGGCTGGGGTCGAGCGCTTCGATACGGCTGATCGCCGCCTCGACGAGCTCCTTGGGGTGCACGTCGCCCCGGCGTACGAGTTCGGCCTGGGCGGTCGCGTCGAGCTGGGCAAGGTCAGCAGTGGTCACGAACCCGGATCATGCAGCGACATCAGGCGAAGAGCAACTGAGGTGCGTCGAGGTCGAGAGCATGACGGCCCGCTCGCTCGGCCATCGCGATGAACATGTCGTCGCCGCGATCGGTGCGCTTGACCATCATCGAAGCGGCGATCGCCATGATCAAACCGCTGGTCGTGTAGCGGCGGTATTGCATCCACAGCTCGTCCCGGTCGAGCGCCACGCCCGCCGACTTCATCCGGTCCGAATAGTCCTGCACGAGGTCGCGTTCGTGCGCGCGACGGTCTTCGGCGGACAGGCTGCCGCCGATGAAATAAGCAAGGTCGGACACGCCGGGCCCGTGCACTGCGGTCTGCCAGTCGACTACGGCGACTCGTTGACCACGCTCCAGCGGAAAAAGCAGGTTGTCCAGGCGGAAGTCGCCATGCGTGACGGTCCACGGTTTGGGTCGGTTGGCATCGATCGAGTCCAACGACTCGACAACACGCTCCGAGAAGGCAAGCACGTCCGGGGACAGACGGTCCGCGTAACGCTCGACAAAGCCCGGATAGAGCCCGCGCAACAACATCCCCAGGAAGCCTGGTCCGTCGTCGCTGCTGCGGTGCAGCCAGTCGTAACGCGTGAGC
>Ga0157369_10002353_pt1 | contig 22741 bp, 17 predicted proteins | sample C25metaG_FD_113461 | JGI IMG/M metagenome (GOLD analysis project Ga0157369, IMG submission 113461) | Corn rhizosphere microbial communities from Kellogg Biological Station, Michigan, USA - C2-5 metaG | ecosystem: Host-associated > Plants > Roots > Rhizosphere > Soil | place: USA: Michigan... | reverse complement strand
TCAAAGGTATCCAGATCGGCATCGGCATATTTAAATTTATTTTCCATGGCTTTAATTTGCTATTTGCTGGGTATTGTCTTGTGGTTCTTTTATTTGCCTGTAAAGTGGAAAATAGTTTGATTGCATGTCGATGTTAGATCCGGCTTTTGCAACGATCATATTATAAGCTTCAGGATTATTTATATAGCGCCATACATGATCTTTTACCTGCAGGTTCGAGAAACGTTTTTTAAATTCAAAGAGAGAGTCTTCCTTGCCGCTTACACCGCCTCCGAGATGAAAAATCTTTTTACCAAACTTTCTCCCCACCACGCTTATTTCATCTGTTAACAGCTTGCTCGGCGACTCATTCAGGTAATCGGCAGCTGTGGCAGAAAGATGATTTCTGATAATGGTGTCTGACTGCAATACGATAGCGCCGCAAGTAAGCGTAGGTCCATCATATATGAGAAGAAGCTTATTGTCAAAGCCTTCCAACTTCAATATGCTGGTAAAGTATTTCTCATCAAAGTAATATTGTGACGTGGCGTGCAGACGATCCATGTTTTTGTGATAGATATCCATAAAGGCCCTGATCTCACTGATATCAGCAGCCTCTTTAATCACGTAGCCTTTTTGACGCATTTGTCTTACCTGGCGGGATAGTCTCTTGTCATACCCGCTTCGTTGGTCTTCAATGGACGAGGATAGATCAATGTATAACGTTGTTCCATTTTCAACAACACCGCCGATGTTTTCCAGCAGATGACGTTGGTTGATAAATGGGTGCAGCCTTGAAAAGATACAAACGGCATTCTCCTCATCCATAAAACGCCTGAAGGCAATTTTAAAGTTGGCTAACGTATTTCTTGATATTTCAGCAGTATCGACGTTTGATATTGGCCCGCAATAACCGTATACCGAAGTCATATCATAAAAATCAGTACCCTCAATTTTCCTTTTTACAACAGGCAAAGCAATAAAAATATTGTCTTCCTGATAAACAAACAGCAATGGTTCCCCATTAGTGTTTAGTGAATGGTACGTCCACGAATGAAATACGTCATGCAGTAGTGACTTATTTATGTAGCTATCCCATTCTTCCCTGCTTTTGACAGTAAAACTCTTAAATCTCATAAGGCTTTGGTTTAGATAAGATATTTAAGCGTATTAAATGATTTGCGTATTCTAAGTCGGCGCAGTTCAAATAAAATATCCCTTTTTAGATACAGCAGTAACAGTTTTCTTTTCTCAGGCCCGCGATAACTAAAGCGTTTGATGATCTGATTAAAATCGCTGATCACCATTTCTCTTCTGGCGTTCGTCTCAATCATGCTCCATATACCGCCAACATGATTTCGATAGCAACTCATTACCTCGGGCATTACATATATTTTACGAGCGGTTTTATAAGTCGCAAATATCTTCAGTAACTTATCCGCCGCATAAAAATCAGGATACCAGGCTTCGTCAAAAACCTGGTTAACCTGTTCGATATTATGGTATACCACCGTAGCGGTTTTAGTTTCTACTTGTTTCCCGGTTAATAAATCATGATAGGTATGCACTAATGGTTGCGGGTTAGGATCAACATGCAGTGTGTTATAATCGGTATCAATTACCCGTGTATAATGGCAACACATAATGTATTCGTCGTTTTGTTCCAGAAAATCCACTTGCTTTTGCAGCTTATTCGGATCTGTCCAATAATCGTCGCCGTCACAAAGGGCTATATATTTTCCTGTACAGGCTTTAACGGCGTTGCGCATGTTTCCGTGTGCACCAACATTTTCACTACCCCGCACTACCCTTATCTTATCGGGATATTTTTCCTTATAGGCCTCTATTATTTCAGAAGCGCCGTCGGTCGAGCAATCATCTCCTATAACAATATCAAAAGGGAAATTCGTTTTTTGCATTAAAAAACTCTCAATTGCCTCGCCTATAAATTGTTTATGGTTGTAGGTAATACAACACACGCTTAACATGATATTATTATCTCTCATTGTTTTGATTTTTAACACGGGATGTAATAGAGGGGTTAATATGTTACAATGTCCGCCGGCACGGCTTCGCTATCTCACTTACAGAGCTTTTGTTAGGGGATGTCTTCTTGAATCAAAAACAATCAAAATACAGATCAAATTTATTTAATCAGGATGCAGAGTATCAATGCTTTATTGCAATTTGTCCTTAACTTGTAACATAGCTAATGGTTTTTTCACAGTTAGTATACATGAAAGTTTACACAACCTGTAAAAGTGGTTTTTGTATGTAAGGCGATTTTGAGGTGCTGTTGGGCAATTTAGGTATATACTTGTCAGAGGAACGAATGAAGATAATGTATCGATAGATCCGATCTCCGCTTAAAGGCGTTTATCATGTTAAATCTGCCGGCGTTTGGTCTCCCCATCGTTTAAATTTTCAATCCGTTAATTCGTTAGCATAAATGTTTGTTTTCATTTTTTAAATTTTTGTCCTATTTTGGATCCCGTAAACCTGATTATGAGAAACGAGATTCTATAAAGGAATTGATGGATAAAGGTTTAGTAACGAACTTAACAGATTATGAACTATTGGAGCAGCTGGCTACAGAAAGTAGCCGAACGGCATTTGATGTTCTTTATAGTCGTTACTGGAAGTCAGTACTTAACCAGGCTTATAAACGATTGGGTGATGCGGCCGCAGCCCAGGATATAGCTCAGGAGGTTTTTTTCCAGCTCTGGAAAAAAGGGACTACCGAGAAAATACACATTGAAAATTTAGGGGCCTATTTATTTGTTTCCGTGCGCAACGGGGTGTTTCGGCATTTTGAAAAAGTTAGCCGTTATGAATCATTGTCAGATGTTGTGTCAGAAATGGAACAACTGCATGCTGGCGCCGACGGCAATTTGCTATACCAGGAATTTCTGCAATCATTTGCCGCATTAATAAATAACTTGCCTCAACAGCAGCGGGTTATCTTTCGTTTGCGTTTTGAAGATGGTTTAAGCACTCAGGAAATTGCCGAACAGCTGGATCTGTCGGTTAAAACTGTACGAAATCATTTAGGACGCGCACTGGCTACTTGTCGCGAAGCTTTGCTGGCCCAGTTTATTATTTCCTTTTTTTTCCATCGTTAAATACCTGCTTAACATTTTCTTAAAAAAAAGTTCACCTGGGCTGGGCTTTTTAAAAAATCGCGTATCATTTAATTATACAAGCTTAATATGAAGGATATTGACAAACAATATTTCCGCGGATTAATGCGGCGTTACCGTCGCGGCGACGCAACGCCGGAAGAGGAACGTTTGCTGGAATCATTTTACGAAGTATTTGATGCAAATGAGGATCTGGTAACTGCGGAAAATGAATCAACATTGGGTGCTGACTTAAAGCAACGCATTGACGCTCGTATAGCCGCAGAACGCCCTGTAACCCGTCTTTGGATACGTTGGGCGGCCGCGGCCGCTGTGTTGATATTGATAGGCGCCGGTGCGTGGTATTTTAGCCAGCCTAAGATAGATCAGGCAAGTGTAGCTAAAAATAGAATTGAGCCGGGTACAAATCGTGCTACTTTACTGTTAGCGAATGGCTCGAAGATTGATTTGACGGCTGCACGCAACGGTTTGATAGCCAGACAGGCCGGTATTTCTATACATAAAAATGCAAAGGGCTTATTGGTTTACACCATCGCAGCGCCGGTTGCAGGGGCGGCAGGTGAAAACACCATATCCACACCCCGTGGCGGTCAGTATGAAGTGGTATTGCCCGATGGCACCCGTGTAATGCTGAATGCAGCATCCTCTTTAACCTATCCGGTAGTTTTTGGTGCAGAACGTAAGGTGACACTAACCGGCGAGGCCTATTTCGAAGTAGCCAAAGACAAAGCTCATCCTTTTAAAGTAAGCTCTGCCGGTCAAATGGTTACGGTGTTAGGTACACACTTCAATATCAATGCTTATAGCGATGAGACTGCTACCCGTACCACCTTGCTGGAAGGTTCTGTTGAAGTTGCAGATGGCGCCGATAAGGAACGTATTGTTCCTGGCGAACAGGCCCTGAAACAGGGCGATGCCTTAATCAAACATGTTGTTGATGTAGATAAAGAAGTTGCCTGGAAGAACGGGCTCTTTGCCTTTAATGGCGATGATCTGCAAACCATATTGCGCCAGATATCACGCTGGTACAATATTGAAGTTATGTATGTTGGCCCGGTGACTAATGAAAAGTTTTTTGGAGAAATTCCGCGGGCCAGCAAGCTGGACGCCGTCTTGAAGATATTGGAGTTAAACAATGTGCATTTTACGATTGAGGGGCGGCGCCTCAAAGTCTCCAACTAGTAACTAATTAACTAAACTCTTAACGATTAACCCCCAAGGACAGCCTATGCAGCAATTTGACTGACAAAATAAAAAAGCCGGGGCATGGTGATGCCGCCGGCCGGATCAAAAAGGTGGACAGTCCCCATTGGAACCGCGGACTGTTCGATTTCTCTTACCTCTTATTTCTATTCAAAAATATGAAATTAAATTTTCTTCGCAGCGCTATGCGTGCAGCGAAGCATAAAGCTTATGTAGTAATGAAATTGACTACCCTGCTACTTTTGGTTGGCGTAATGCAGCTTTCAGCGGCGAGTCTTGCGCAGACGGTAACCTTAAGCCGTCATCAGGCCCCATTAGCGTCTCTTTTTAAGGAAATTAAGAAACAAACCGGCTATACCTTTTTTTACAGCGGTAAAGTTAACACCCGTCAACTACAGGACGTCGACCTAAAAGCTGCGCCCCTGACAGATGCGGTACAGGCTTGTTTAAAAAATCTGGCATTGAGTTATACTATTGTTGATAAAACCGTGGTAATCAGCCCCGCAAAGCCAAAAGTTGCCGAAACGCCGATACCTGCCCCGGCTATTGCTATACCATTAGTGATACAGGGTAAGGTTATTGACAGCGCCACACACGAACCGCTTGTTGGTGTCAACATCAGCGTAAAAAACAAGCCCATTCATGTACAAAGCAACGTCGATGGCGATTTTGGGTTGGCAGCCAGCGTGGGCGATGTGCTGGAGTTTAGCTATATTGGTTATAACCTGAAAGATGTCGTGGTAAGCGCTTCAGACAAAAAGCCATGGGTGGTAATGTTACAGGCTAAAAACACTCACGTGAACGATGTGGTAGTAACCGGTTACCAGGTTATCAAAAAAGACAACTACACCGGTTCGGCAATAACTATAAAAGGCGAAGATCTGCGTCGTATAAATCCGCAAAATCTGATTAAAAGTATCGCGACTTTTGACCCATCTTTCCGCATAGCAGATAATAATCTATTAGGTTCAGACCCAAACAGTTTACCCAAAGTAACCGTGCGCGGTTCAACCACCTTGCCCTCAGTAAATGGCTCTATCATCGACCGTAATAACTTGTCAAGCGCTTATAACCAGCCGGTTTTTATGTTGGATGGATTCGAAGTATCGCTTGAAAAGGTAGTGGATTTGGATATGAATCGCGTTGCTTCGGTAAATATTTTGAAAGATGCAGCGGCTACAGCAGTTTATGGCGAGAAGGCTGCTAACGGCGTAATTGTGATCACTACGCGTGCACCTGTGCCGGGCAAACTTCAGTTAACTTATAATTATGAGTTGAAAGTGCAGGCGCCTGATTTAACCGGCTACCATGTGCTTAACGCTTCTGATAAATTAAAATATGAGCAGTTAGCAGGTTTATATAGTGCAGTAAATAATTCGGCCGAGACACAGGATCAATTAGATCAGGAATACTACAACAAACTAGGTAACGTGGTGAGTGGCGTAAACAGTTACTGGCTTTCGCAGCCCTTGCGTAACGCTTATGGCATGAAACACTCATTGTATGCCGAAGGCGGTGATTCGACATTTCGTTACGGTATCGACCTGCGTTATGAAACCCAGCCGGGTGTAATGAAAGGTTCTGGCCGCGATCGTTATACCGGCGGCATGAGTTTCTTTTATAATCCAACTAAGAACTTGTTGGTCAAAAACGAAGTAAGCATCAGCCAAATCAAATCAAGCAATTCTGAATATGGCAATTTTTCGACTTATGTCGCAATGAATCCTTATTACCCAATCCGCGATGCAAATGGTAACTATCTGCGCGAAATTGCCAATTGGCGTGTAGATACACATCGAAGTGGCCCGGATCAGTATATGAATGTGCCGGTTTACAACCCTTTGTTTGAATCAACATTGGGTAGTTTTAATCGTTCGGCTTATCTTGAGTTACAGGATAATTTCTCTGCCGATTGGAAAATGGCCCCAGGCTTACGTTTGATAGGTCTCTTTAGTTTGATTAATACCAAAAGCACCAGCGATAATTTTGTTTCGCCTTTAAGTAATGCTTTTTACTACGGCACTACTACTGATATTCAGAACCGCGGAAGTTATGATTATACCAATGATAACCGGCTAACCCTGAACGGGAGTTTAAAATTGGTTTATAATAAACAGCTGGGTAATCATTCCATAAACGCTGTGCTTAACTCGCAGGTATACACTTCGACCGAAGATTACAAGGGTTTCCAGGCGCGTGGTTTCTCAAACGACCGTTTTACCAATATAGGCTTTGCGCGCACTTATACACCAAATGCAGCCCCAACAGGCGATGTAGCTTTAACGCGTACCATTTCTCAGTTTTTGACCGGTAACTATGCTTACAAAAACAAATATCTGGTAGATGCGACGTTAAGCGCAAACGGTTCGTCAGCCTTTGGTGCCAACCAGCGCGTTGCACCTTTCTGGGCCGCAGGTATTGGCTGGAACGCACATTATGAGGATTTTATTAAAAACAACCTGCCGGCTATATCGCGATTGAAGTTGACTTTCACTACCGGTATTACCGGTTCAGTAAATTTTCCTCCTTCATTAGCACGCACTACTTACAGTTATCAAACATCTAACTGGTATTCTACCGGGGTTGGCGCCGTAGTTAATGCATATGGTAATGAGGATTTGAAATGGCAGAAAACCAACAATTATGATTTCTCCATGGAATTAGGCTTATTAAATGATAAGGTACTCATTAACCCGCACTATTATTATAAACTGACCAAAGGCTTGGTAAACAGTGTCAACATTGCACCTTCAACCGGTTTCAGTACTTATGATGCTAACCTGGGCGATATGAGCAATAAGGGTTATGAGCTTTATCTGACCGTTAATGCTTATCAAACCAAAAATTTGAATATTAACATCACCGCTAACCTGGCGCATAACAAAAACACTATTGTGCGTATATCAAACTCGTTAAAAGCTTATAACGACGCGGTAAATAACTACCAGTCAAATACAGCCAACAACGCTTACGGCACCCCATTACTGCATTACCAGGAGGGGCAATCGCTTTACACCATCTGGGGGGTAAAATCTTTAGGTATTGATCCTGAAAACGGCAAGGAACTGTTGGTTAAACGCGATGGCTCTTTAACGTATGATTGGAACGCTGTTGATGAACAACCTATTGGCAATATGGAGCCTAAGGCCGAAGGCTTTTTTGGCAGTAATATTACCTACAAGCAGTTTCTGTTAAGCTTCCAGTTCCATTACAAATTTGGTGGACAGGCCTTTAACCAGACGCTGATAGACCGGGTAGAAAATGCCGACCCGCGTTTTAACGTAGACAGCCGTGCACTGACTGAACGCTGGCAAAAACCGGGTGACAAGGCACTGTTTAAAAATATTGCTGACCTGGGCACTTCTTACGCCACCTCACGTTTTGTACAGCGCGAAAACACCATCGATCTTCCTTCGGTAACGTTGTCTTACGATGTTAAGAAAACTTTTGCCAAAAAGATCGGCATGCAATCACTTCGTGCTACGCTTACTGTAAACGACGCCTTTTATTCGTCAACCATTCAGCAAGAACGAGGTATAGATTATCCTTATGCACGCAGTTTAACCGCTGCTTTACAGGCTACTTTTTAACAGAACGGATATGAAAAAAATATTATATATAGCTTTTTTAGTCGCGCTAACTACCAGCGGCTGCAACAAGTTTCTGGATGTTAAACCGGCTTCGCAGATTGACCGGAGCGACTTGTTTAAAACTGAGCAAGGCTTTGAGGAAGCATTGAACGGCATCTATACGCTTTGCGGCGGGTCTTCACTTTATGGGGGTAACCTTACTTTTAATAACGATATCCTGTCGCAGAATTATCAGTTCAATGACGTAATTCTTCAACAAACCGCCGGCTTTAATTACACTTTGCCATCGGTAGTATCAAAAAATTCAGATATCTGGAGTAGTGCCTATCGCGCAATTGCCAATTGTAATTATTTATTGGCAGCAATTGATGATCAGAAGGTTCAATTCAGCACGGGTAACCGCGAATTGATCAAAGGTGAAACCTTAGCTTTACGCGCCTACCTGCATTTTGATTTACTGCGGATGTTTGCCCCGGCTTACGTAACCGGTGCCAGCCAAACTGCCATACCGTATGTAACCCAGGTTACCACCAAAAGCACGCCCAATTCAACCGTGCAGCAGGTAATTGATCAATTATTGACAGATTTAAAATCGGCCAAAACTTTATTAAAAAACGATCCGATATTGTCGGCAAATTACGTTGTAGGTTATCCGGTTTCTGCCACGGCAACAGAATTGGCTTCGCCTCAACTGTTTATGCAAAATCGCCGTCAACGCCTAAATTATTATGCAGTTTGTGGCGAATTGGCTCGCGTGTATTTGTATAGCGGCGACCAAGTTAATGCGCTTAGCAATGCACAGGAAGTGATCAAATCGGCTAAGTTTCCATTTACCAAACAAGATGACTTTTTTGCCTCAGATCCGCAGAAACGCGACCACATCTTTTATCCTGAACTGGTGGCCTCATGGTTTATCGACAACGCAAATGAAGCAAACCTGGTTCAATACCTCTATACCGTAAGCAACCCTACTTATAGCGGTACGGTTGACCAGGTATCTGACATTTATGAATTAGGCGGAGATGGTGCTGATGACTGGCGCTATAAACAATGGTTCCTTTCTACAGCGTCGGTAACAGGCGGTCCAAACCGCGCTGTGCTGCAAAAATATGTAGAGAATGCCGCACCGCTCGTCAACCTGCATCCATTGGTTGCTCCGGCTATACGGCTGAGTGAAATGTATTACATAGCTGCCGAAGCCAGTTTTGACAGTAACCCTTCGGCTGCTTTGGACTATTACAATACCATCCGTATCAAGCGTGGCATTGGTAATAACCTTACTGCTGTGCCATCAAAAGACGATTTCATTAATCGCCTGCTGGCCGAGGCGCGTAAGGAGTTTTATGGCGAGAATCAAATCTTTTATATGTACAAGCGCTTAAATCATGCTGTAGTAGTTTCTTCAACGCAGACCGTCTTGCCTTCAAACAGCATTTTTGTCTTCCCGAAACCACAGGACGAACTGACTTATCGCACTAACTAAAGATAAACGATATGAAAAAAATACACCTATTTTTTGTTTGCTGCGCGATTGGTTTGATGGCCGCCTGCAAAAAAGAAAGCCTGACAACCTATAGTGCACCGGGTGGCAAGGATAATATATACCTTGGCCTGGCCGCCGGCGATACTTCGGCTTTTACCTACACATTTGCTTATAACCCGGCGCAGGTTCGTGATACGGTTTGGGTTAAAGTGAGCCTATCTGGCGAACGTACCCACCACGCTCGCAGTTTTATACTAAAGGCAGATCCAAATGGCACTTCGGCTGTACCATCGGTACATTATGAACCCTTGAAAGCCAGTTATACCATGCCTGCCGACTCGGGCGAAGTACACATTCCGGTTATTATATTTAACACAGATACGGCCTTGCAAAACAAGACGGTTAACATTCAGCTGGTGGTATCGGGCGGTGCCGATTTTAGCACTAACCTGCCGATACGAGACCGGATGAGACTGATCTCATTCTCAAACCGTTTGGAGAAGCCGTCGTGGTGGCCCTACTGGGGGCAACTGGGCGCTTATAGCCGGGTGAAACATCAGTTGTTTCTGATCTCGTCTGGTACCCGCGACCTGATCGAGCTGAATCCGGCTAAAGATCCTAACTTTTATATGCAGATACCGCGTTGCCTGTATTATATCGAAAATGTACACGAGTTTTTGCAGGACCCATTTACCTGGGTTGCACAAAACCCCGACAAGGGCTACGCGCTTACTAAACGCAGCGATAATACCGGCGATTACGACTTTTACAGCACAAGCGCCCCGAATAAGAAGTTTTGGCTTAAATATTTTCCGTCGGTCAACAAACTCATATTTATTGACGAAAACGGTAATCAAATCCTGATCTGATCATGAAACGTATTTTATTATTTTTAACCATACTCGCCGCAGGCTTTGCTTCGTGCAAGAAAGACCTGGGCAACTATACCTATCATCCGCCCAGCAAACCTGTAGTAACCGCCTTTGCAGACTCAACCTTTCAGGCGCTGGTGGGCGACTCCCTGATACTGGCACCCAAAATAGCCATACAAGGCGCTAATCCGCTTACAGACTTAAGTTATCAGTGGGATATACTTGTGGCTGATGAAGCCCGTACGGACACTTACATGGGTTATCCGTTAAGGATTGTTTACAACCTGGCCCCCGGTCTGCGCGACGCCAAATTGACCATTACTGATAAACGCAACGGCATCAAGTATTTTTTTCCGTTCAAAATTCAGGGTGGTACCCAATTTTCGGTTGGTATTACTGTATTAAGTGTTGATGGCGCGACTACCAAACTGTCGTTCATTAAACCCGATGGTACAGTTTTAAGCAATCTTTACAAATCATTAAACGGCGAAGATTTACCGGCCAACCCTACACAATTGTTTGCCAAGCCGTTGGCTTATCAACCGGGTACCGTAGAGGACTATTGGGTAGTTTGCCAGGATGAGAACAAGCAGAGTGTTATTATAGACGCAAGCACCATGCTACGCAAGCGTTATTTTAATGAGCAGTTTTTTATCGCACCAAACCCAATTAACCTGGGGCGTTTTGAGGCTTCGACCGGTACACCAACCGGCGAGATCAATGGCAAATTGTATATGTCAGTAACCAGCACTGCTCCATTTGCGCCGGATTTTGGCAAGTTCTCCAATGCACAATCCGGCACTTATACACTGTCGCCTTACTACAGCCGTACGCCTAATTATTTTTTTGGGTTTGATTCTGCAGCCCAGACGTTCATCACTTTTGATGGCGGCGGCAATTACATGGGTAATGATTTTACAGCAGACGGTGCCGCTTTTGATCCCAAACACATCGGCACCGGTAACTTACTCTTTATGAAGGCACAACCAGGCCAGTCATATGCTTATGTAAAAGGTACAGACGGGCAGATCTATGAGTTGTCTTTTTATATCGATATGGACAACTATTCGGCTCGCGCTTTACATGTATATGGCAAGCGAGTGTTTAAAGGCGCATCGCTTGTATTAGCCGACACGCATTGGCAGCAATCAACCATTAACGTCTTTTATTTCACATCAAACGATAAGATATATCGCTACAACCCGCTAAATGAAGATTTGCGTACACTGGATGCAGCCTTTGGTGGTAAAAAGGTTACAATGATCAAATTAAGTGCCGATGGAAATACTCTTACGGCCGGTACTGACGGCGCTATTTACACGCTTGACGTCAGCGTAGGCAAAAACGGAACCATCACTAAAACCATAACCGGCATACCGGGATCACCTGTTGATCTGGTAATCCGATAAAATAACATTAAGTACATGAAAAAAATATTCAGTATTCTTTTAAGCGTAGCTGCCCTGAGTGCAACTGCACAAACACCCGGCTTTACCATCAACGGTAAAATTGGTGACCTGAACGGTAAAAAGGTTTATTTTAGTTACATGACTGACGGAAAGGATCATACCGATTCGGCCACTTTGGTAAATGGCGCTTTTCATTTCAGCGGGCAGATGCATGCTTATAGTTCTGTACGCATGGCGCTTGATCATAAAAATGCCGGCCGCGAAATATCAACTCACGGTGGCGATGTGATCTATTTTCATTTTGGTAACGAGACTTTAAACATTGCTTCAAACGACTCGTTAGAAAACGCAAAGATGACAGGCTCGAAAACCTATGATGAGTATGCAGCTTATGCCAAAGCAGTAGGCCCGATGCCATGGGACATTGATAAGATCTCCAACGCAGAAATTGCGGCAGCGCCTGAGCTGATAAACGATACGGCTTTTACCAACCAGGTAGCGCGCCATCACTTTAAAATGATTGCTGATTTTCAGGCTAAAAACCTGGAATTTGCCAAAACACACCCAAACTCTTATTTCGCGCCGGTAGCTTTGTTTGGTACTGCATCTAATGATAAAACTGTAACCATTGCCGAGCAGGTTTTCAAAACCTTCAGCCCTGAAATTCAGGCTACTGACAATGGTAAAGTTATTCAGGGCTTTATCGAAGCGCATTACCGCCTCAAAATTGGTGGCGCTGCGCCGGTGTTTTCGCAGCTTAATCCGGCGGGTAAACCGGTATCATTGGCCACTTATAAAGGCAAAATTGTTTTGATTGATTTTTGGGCGAGCTGGTGTTCACCTTGCCGCCAGGAAATACCCAACCTTGTTAATCAGTACAAAATGTATAAGGATAAAGGTTTTGAGATCTTATCGGTATCTCTGGATAGCAGCCGCGACAAATGGCTTAAAGCTGTGCAGCAGGAAGGTATGGCCTGGCCACAGGTTTGCGATTTGAATGGTAATAGCAACAGTGTTGCCCGATTGTATGGTGTGTCGGCTATCCCGGCTACTTTTTTGGTCGACCGTGACGGCAAACTGATCAGCACCGGTCTGCGTGGTGAGGAGCTGAATAAAAAACTAGCCGAATTGTTCAAAAATTAAGATGCGCTATAGTTTCTTGATGATCCTGTGCTGTCTGCTGGCTTCAAAACCGGCGGAAGCACAGGATCTTTATCCGACAATAAACAAAGCACTACCAGCGTGCGTACGCATGTGGGGGTTTGATACCTTGCAGCAGCAGCGCACCAGCGCGCAGTTTAGCGGCGTAGTAGTAAAGGGGAATTATATCCTGACCGCTGCGCACGTTACTATCCCCGGTAATACATATAAGGTTTTCTTTGCAGATGGTCATGAAACCATTGCAGAGGCATTAGGTAAGATAGAACTGGCTGATGACAAAACCCGCCCGGATATTGCTATCATGAAAATATTGAAAGGCGATAACTGGCCGTCGGTCGCTTTAGGAAGTTCTGCAGCTCTGGTTAATAATGAACCTTGCCTAAGTATTGCTTATCCTGAAACACTTAATCTGACGCAACCTACCGTTCGGTTAGGCAAGGTAACAGAGCCGCTGAATCAACGCGGCTTTATTCGGTCGACGGCGTTAATGGAACCCGGCGATTCGGGCGGCCCGCTATTTAATTTGGCAGGCGAGCTAATAGGTCTGCATAGCGCCATCGAAATTCCGGAGGCGGCTAATTATGATGTTCCGGTTGATCTGTATAAAAAGTACTGGACAGCATTGCAAGAGCCTGTCGTTTATCATAACTGGCCTGAAAAAGTTAATAAAATAGCACCGGTATTGAGTAAATCTCCGATAATCTCTAAAGTACAGATCGGAAATTATACAGGTACTTGTATCAAGATCAGCAGTCGTATAAACGGTAAATCTGAAACTGTGCTCGGTACGGTGATCCAATCGTTGGTGGTTTCCAAAAATTCGTTGGTTGGCGACTCCGTTATGATCCAGGGCAAGCCGGCTATTATTGTAGCTCGTGACAAGACGAATGATCTGGTATTAATACGTCCGGCGCAAAAACTCAAAGGTTTAACCTTTACAGTTAAGGCTAATCTTCAATCCGGAGATCGATTGATCGCACCGGTAATAGATTCAACTGTCTCAGGCATCATTAGCGGTGGGCCGATTGATTTGCCCAAAACGGCAAGCGCCGGCTTTCTTGGCGCTACTCCGGTTCATAGCAGTAACCCGGCTAAGATTTACTTTGTTCGTCCCGGATCGCCCGCGGCTTTGCACGACATCAGGGTTGGCGATATCGTCCCGGGTTTAAACGATACCTTAGCTATCCATTGGCCAGGCGATACCTTGCAATTTAAATTACAAAGAGGGCAGGAGAGCCTGGTTAAAACTATTGTGCTCACCTATCCTCCTCAAATGATACACGATCACCCTGCCGAACACTTTGCGGGCGGTAAAAGCCAGCGCCGCGATGGTTTTAATGGTATTTATACCACCGATTTAATTTTAAGGCCGGAACAATGTGGTGGGCCTGTCTTTGACGCGCAGCATCACTTTGTGGGTTTAAATATTGCCCGCTTTAGCCGGGCAAATAGTATTCTCATTTCTGCCGAAACTATCAGAAAATTTATAGAAGCCCATCCATAAAAAAGGAAGCCCTCGGGCTTCCTTTTTTACTTTCGTTAAGGTAGGCCGACTACAATTGTACTTTTGGCGTTTTTAACTCGGTTTGTACATCCGCCAAAAAATCATCAATCATGGTGCGGGTAACTCCCGGTACGCATACGATATGGCAAATATCACCCTCGGTAGCCAACTGCCATTTTTTGCGAAGTCTTGCAGGCAACACCGGCGATACTACGGTTAACGCACCCGGATTACACCACGCATCCAGGCCAAATTCGCGTAATCTATCCCTGGTGTATTGTGCCAGCGCAAGGCTATTCTGCGCACGTTTGGTTAACCCTTCTTTGCCATGCTTTTTAAGCGTATACCATAAAAATACCGGGCTATGACCGTTGCGGCTGCCTGATATGGTGGTGTCGGCGGTACCAATGTAGGGTATTACCTGTCCTATCCTGTCTTTATAATTTTTTCGTACGATGACAGCGCCACATGGTATAGGCGATCCCAGAAACTTATGACCGCTAATAGCAATGCTGTCGCAGCCCCTGCTAAAATCAAAACGCGGTTCGGTTTGCAGTAGCGCACTATAAACTCCGGCTAATGCCGCATCGCAATGAATATAATGTTGTTTTACGGCGAGGTGCTTCAGCGCCGCTTTAATTTGGCCCAGATCGTCACGAGCCTCTGTCATGGTGGTTCCAATATTGGCCATAATAATAACCGGATGGTCGCGATGCAGCTGGATCATATCAGACAGATCCTCGTAATCCATCTCGCCATTGGGTTGGGTGCGGATTACGATACTGTTTAACCCCAGTATATGTACATTTTTTTGGATGCTGTAATGCGTTGCGTCCGAGTAATAAACAATCCCGTTAGGATACAACTCACGCGCCGCATACAAGCCATATAAATTACCTTCAGACCCGCCATTAGTTACATAACCCCACCAGTTATTTGCCGGGGCCTGAAACAGTTCGGCAAAAAACTCGACCACTTCCAGTTCAAACGAGCGAGAGTTCAGTTCATAAGTCGATTCGATGAGCGGGTCGCCAATGTTATTAAGGTTGATGCCCAGCAGAGGGAATAAAGCTGAGTAGTCATAATCTGTAGAACCGGGATAGCCAATAGAGCTGGCCGCACGGCGCTGCATACTTTCAATATAATTGTTTAGTCGCTCCGCATCGGGCGGCATTAAATGGTTTATCATAAATTGGGTTTTAATGCGGTGTATCCGCCTTCAATATTGATCAGGTTGATTTTGCGATATGCCTTAAGCAACGAAATAAAGATCATGGAACGATAGCCGCCGGCACAATACACATAATAGGTCCAGGCATCATTGGGTAGCTCCTTAAATTTATCAAAACCACCCAGGGGCCAGTTTATAGCACCTGCAATAGCGCCGGCTTCATATTCTGATTCATTGCGTACATCAATAACTTTTAAACCTTTTTGATCGAGCTGTAAAAACTCAGATACACTTATTTGCTTAACTTCTTCTATGGTTTCGATATTTTCTTTGAGATATCCTAACACGTTATCATAGCCGATCCGCGATAACCGGGTAATGGTTTCCTGCTCACGCCCTTGTTCGGCGATCAATAGTATAGGCTTATCATAAGGTAAAAGCGCGCCTACCCAGGGGGCAAAACTTCCATTCAGTCCGATGTTGATCGCGCCGGTGATGTGCCCCGCCGCGAAAGATTCCGGTGGTCGCGTGTCTAATATCAGCACATCGTTATTTTGGCTAAGTTTTGCAAATTCAGGTGCGTTTAGCGGTTTTATCAAACCCGGCGATGTATAGCCTTCGCTGTTTAGACGCGCATTCATAGGGAAATAAGCCGGCGCAGGTTTAAGATCGGCGGTTAGCTTAGTGATAAAATCTTCACGGCTTAATGCGGCATTCAGCGCATAGTTGTATTTTTTTTGATTGCCCAGTGTATCCCATGTTTCGCGACTTAGATTTTTACCACAAGCGCTTCCCGCTCCATGTGCCGGATAAACCCTGATTTCGTCGGGCAACGTAATAATCTTTTTTCGAAGCGAATCATAAAGCATGCCCGCCAGGTGTTCTTGCGTCAAACCTGCTACTGGCTGTTGTGCCAGATCCGGGCGGCCAACATCGCCTATAAAAAGTGTATCGCCTGTAAAAACAGCAGCCGGCTTTCGCTGCTCATCTTCCAGCAAATAACAACTGCTTTCCAGCGTGTGTCCCGGCGTGTGCAAAAGCTTAATGCGTAAACGCCCAATGTCGAATACTTCTTCGTCCTGAGCAATGTGAGCCTTAAACTTTGTTTGGGCATTAGGGCCATAAACAATGGTTGCGCCAGTGGCCTCGGCCAGTGCTATGTGCCCGCTCACGAAGTCGGCGTGAAAATGGGTTTCAAAAATATATTTGATCCCGGCGCCGTTTTCTTCAGCTAATTTAAGGTAGGTATCAATTTCACGTAAAGGATCAATTACCGCAGCCTCGCCATCGCTTTCAATAAAGTAGGCGCCTTGTGCCAGGCAATTGGTATACAGTTGTTCGATTTTCATTTTCAGAACGAATTAAAAATTTTAACAGCCTCGGTGCTCAGAATAACAACCCCTAACACCAATACAAACCAGCCGAAACCAATCTGGAGCTTTTGCGATCGGATTTTACGGCATAGCGCCGAGCCGACTAAACTGCCTGTTAGAGCAACGAAGGTTATTGATAGCAACAAACTCCTATGAATAGGTACGTGCGCCAGATCTAAAGCAAAGCCTGTTAAAGCATTCAGGGCGATAACAGCCAGCGAGGTGCCTGCCGCTTTTTTCATATCCAACCCCAGCACCTGTGTTAATACAGGGATAAGCAGAAATCCTCCGCCTGCGCCCAATAGGCCTGTTACCAGCCCAATAAGTACAGCATACGGCAATAAAGCGAAAAAACTTTCTGAGCTTGCTTTTGCTGTTACCTCGCTGCGCCTGATCATGGAATAAGCCGCTGCGATCATCAAGCCGCCAAATAGTATCATGGATATGGCGTTGTAATTTGACTTCGGTAACGCAGGGATCAAATAATGACGTACAGCCATCACGACAACCATGGATATTAATCCGAATGTTAATGCCGGCGCCGTTAATACTTCGCTTCGTCGTGATTTTTCGGCAGCTGCCAATAGGCTGGTTGTGCCTACCACAAACAGGGAATACGATGTGGCAAGTATAGGTGGCACCTTAAACAGGTAAACCAATACCGGCATGGTTAAAATGCTGCCACCCGCACCAATAAGGCCAAGCGATATGCCTATCAACGCGCAGGCTAAAAATCCGAGGATTTCCATTATTGTGGCTGCGTTACAAATAAAGAATGCGCCGCTAACACCGCCTCGTCCAACTCGGCTTTCGTGTTATGTCTACTAAACGAAAAGCGAATAGTGGTGCAAGTACCGGTTTTACCTAAAGCCTGCATTACATATGAGCCGCCTTCATCGTCAGTACTGCAAGCGCTACCGCCGGATACGCAAATCCCCAAACGATCAAAAGCTGCTACAAGGTTGCCATTATCCGTCCCCGGGAAGCAAACGCTTAACACGGTATATAATGAATGCCGGGGATTATTAAAGCTGATGCCGGGGATGGCTGCCAATAATGACTCACGCATGTAAGCATTGAGTTCGGCTATATAAATACTTTCTTTTTCAAAACCGGCTAAAGCCAATTCAAGTGCCCTGGCAAAACCTACAATACCATATACGTTTTCTGTACCTGCGCGCATCTGACGTTCCTGGCCACCGCCAAATATCAGCGGGTCGGCTTTGATTTCGGCCGCTATATACAACAATCCGGTGCCTTTAGGCCCATGGAACTTATGCCCTGCTGCCGATGCAAAATGAACACCCATCTCCTGCAAGTTGAGTGGATAATGCCCAATAGTTTGCACACAGTCTGCATGAAACAAAGCTTGACGTTTGCGACAAATTTCAGCAACATTACTTATGTTTAGCAAGCTCCCTGTTTCATTATTGGCATGCATTAGCGATACAAAGCATTTATGGCCGGCAGCCGTCCAATCAGCCAATTGTGTCTCCAGATCTGGGTAATCAACCTCGCCGGTTTCGGTCAGTTTGACCAGCGAGTAGCTGATGTTTCGGGTTTTACTATAATGTTCGACAGTGTTTAGTACTGCATGGTGTTCAATTGGCGAAGTAATAATATGCGTGCAGCCTAATGTACCTATAGCTGCTGCAATAGCCGTGTTATTACTTTCTGTACCGCCGCTGGTAAAATAAATCGTAGTTGGCTTTACGCCTAAAAGCTGCGCCACAATACGGCGGGCTGTTTCAATTGCCGACTTGCTTTGGCGGCCGAAGGCATAACCCGCAGATGGGTTACCATAGTATTCGCGCATATAGGGCAGCATAGCCTCCAAAACTTCAGGATCAAGTGCAGTAGTGGCTGCGTTATCTAAGTAGATCATAATTTTGCAATCATAAAAGGCCCGCTGCTCCATCAGCGGCGCCTTTAAAGTTTAATTAACTTGGTTATTTAACTGATAAGAACAGGGAGGTTAGTGAAAGGCGGCCAGACCGCTATTTAAGTATTTCAGGTAACTTGCAACATCATAATCTGCACCTTGCGGGTTGACGAGCGGCTTTTCTGTCGTCGGATCAAGCAATACATAAAATGGCTGTGAATTACTGTTAAACCGGCTGGTTTGCAGTAGGCTGTTGGCAGCGCCTATCGTTGTAGCCGACAGATCGTTATACTTCGTTTTATCATCTACATATAACTGGATCAGCACATAGCTGTCGCGGATAATGGGTAACACGGCAGGATCTGTCCAGACGTTGGCCTCCATCTTACGGCAATTCACGCAGGCATGGCCGGTAAAATCAATCATAACCGGTTTATGGATGCTACGGGCATAAGTTAAGCCTTGCTGATAATCGAAAAACGGATTTTGTCCCGGTGGTTTGTCGAATAGTTCGGCATATTTGCGTTTAACCGTATCTGAGTTATGGCTTATTCCGAGTGTTGGGGTATATAAGTCAAAATCCTGTGTGGCCTGCGGCGGTAAAAACGCACTGATACTTTTAAGCGGCGCACCCCACAAACCGGGTACCATATACAAAGTGAATGCAAAAACAACAATCGCCAGAAACAAGCGTGGTACGGATATAAAGGGCAAATCACTATCATGGCTTAACTTGAGTTTACCCAGCAGGTAAACACCTAACAAAGCAAAGATCACGATCCAAAGTACAAGGTAAACTTCGCGGTCAAACCAATGCCAGTGGTAAGCCAGGTCGACGTTGCTCAGGAATTTGAGCGCAAGCGCAAGTTCCAGAAAACCCAGTACTACTTTTACGCTGTTTAACCACCCTCCCGATTTAGGTAATGATGCCAGTAACGAAGGGAAAGTAGCAAACAACGTAAATGGGATAGCCAACGCAAGCGAAAAACCGAACATGCCAATGGCCGGGCCTGATAAGGCGCCGCTAACGGCGGCCTGCACCAATAACGTACCGATGATAGGGCCGGTGCAGCTGAATGACACCAGCGATAATGTCGCCGCCATAAAGAAAATTCCGGCCCAACCGCTTTTATCAGCCCGGGCGTCAATTTTATTTACCCAGCGGCTTGGCAGATTAAGTTCAAAAGCGCCCAGAAAGGACGCCGCGAATACAACCAATAAGCCGAAGAATAACAAGTTGAATATGCCATTTGTAGCCAAACTGTTCAAAGCATCGGCACCAAATAAAACCGTTATAGCCAGGCCAAGCACTACGTAAATGACCATGATGCTTAAGCCGTAAAACGAAGCCGCACGGACAGCTTTTGCTTTGCTTTGTGCCTTTTTGGTAAAATAACTAACTGTAAGAGGTAGCATCGGGAAAATGCAGGGCATAAACAAAGCCGCTAAGCCCCCCAGAAAACCGGCACCAAATATCGACCATAAAGCTGGGCTAGCTGCATGATGCACCAATGTTACCGCCGCCGGCGCTGCCGGTTGTATGGCAGTAAACTGAATGCCGGATGTATCCTGCATCATTATTTTACCGGTATAGTGAAATTAACATCCTCTGGTGGCAGACATTGCTTGTCGTTACAGGTCATGTACTCCAGTGTGCCTTTTATTGTTACCTGAGCAGCGCCGGTAAGTTTTATTTTTTGCTGAAAGATAACCTCGTGCTCAAAATAGCTTACCTGCATATTGAATGCTTTTTCAAAACGGGCAATAGGTGCAGGTTCCGTAACGCTGCCATTTAGTTTATAACCCTTAGCAGCTGCGAACGTAAAGCTTGTTTTTACCGGTCCGCCATCGCTTACGTTTTGCGAATAAATGTGCCAACCATTTTCTACCGTTGCTTTCAAAAAAAGTACAGCCTCTTTTGCATTTAATTTTTTTGCACCGTAGCTCCAGGTTACCGGGTGGAGAATTTGCGCTTGTGTAGCGGTTGCACCAGCAACCAGCATAACCAAGCCAATCATGAATCTTTTCATCTTTATAAAATTTTCATAAAGCTCCTGAATGGTCGAAAAATAGTCAATGGGTTGGCTATAAATCCATAAATTTTACGGAAAATAATTAATTTAGTGTTGTAAATTACGGAAACAGGCTTTCCGGACTCGTAAGAAATGGAAAAACAAACACTTGATCAAACAGATCTCGAAATATTGAAACTATTACAACAAAACGCGCAGCTAACTAATAAAGAAATAGGCAACCAACTTCATAAATCAACAGCTACGATTCATGAGCGCATTCGTCAGCTTAAAGAGGCTGGTTATATTAAGAAGATCGTTGCTATTTTAGACCGTAAAAAAGTAAACCGCAATCTTATAGCCTTTAGCCATGTGCTGCTGCATAACCACGCTGCAGAAACGTTGAAGAACTTTCAAAAGGAAGTGACGAGGTTCCCAGAAGTTATGGAGTGTTTTCAAATGACGGGAACATTTGATTTTATTTTACGCGTAGCCACGGTTGATATGGATGCCTACCATACCTTTTACAGTAACCTGGCGGCGCTGCCAAACATCAGCACCGTACAGAGCTTTTTTGTGTTGTCTGAAACGAAGAGTGATACGGCTTATCCTTTGTAAAAAAAGAAAAAAAGATTGGCTCATAAGTACTTATGAGCCAATCTTTTTATACAGGTATTAATAGTAAGTTTAGTAACCGGGGTTTTGGTAAGCAGCTTTTACAGCAGCGCTTGTTACCATTGCATCAATTTGCCCCTGTGGGATAGGGCGCAAATAAAGATGAGCATCTATGTTGCGCGTTACAGTTACCGGAGTATGATCTCCGAAGTTTGTTCCGGCGATAGAATAAGTAGCTGCATATTCTGCCCATTTTTGTGTCCTCACAAGGTCAAACCAACGGCCGCCTTCGGCATAAAACTCCCGCGAACGTTCGGCTAAAATGTAATCTATGTCAATTACAAGTGGTGTAGCGGCAGTTAACACCTGGCTATCGTCTTCAACTTTAGGCACATTACCATTGTTGTTAAAACGCCATTTACCGGCGCGTGCGCGGAGGACATTAACCAGTTCCCTGGCCGATTTACCGGCGGAAGTAGTTGCTCCTTTTACTGCAGCCTCAGCAGCTATCAGGTATAGTTCAGAAAACTTTGCCACCGGATAAGGACGTGTGCTGCCTGCATTAGGCTGACCCAAGCCGGTTCCATTATCTGTGCGATAAGGCCCCAGCTTCCATAAGCCCGGATATATTACCCTGCTTATATCACCTGGATTGATGACAAAATCTGATCGGCCCGGTAATACACCTGCACCAACGTTTCCATTTGACTTCGCGTAAGTAACAGTTGGATTGTCGTCATTGAGGAAAGTCAAAATCGCACCACCCGGAGCAACAGACATGCCATTTGCATTAACCAAAGTTGCAGCCGTATTGCCGCCTTTTGGCCAGTTGCCGCGGTACACGGTAGTGAAGGTTCCGTCGTACCTTGAATCATTTACTTTATCAGCAAAAGTATTTTTTAACACTTGAATGGTTGGCGCCATACGCACCCACGGGCGGCCCAGGTGCTGCTCGGCCTCACGTAAAACAGAATTTACACCGGAACTTTGAATGTTAGGATAATTCCAGGTCATCATCCAGCCTGCAAAATTGTCTGGTGCCCCGCCACTGCCATAGGTTAGGCTGGTGCCGTTATATTTTTCGCTGGACTGGGTATGGTCTGCATATAACACAATTTCATTATTACGATCATTTGAGCCCACATTAACGTCATAGAAAGTTGGCTGTAAACCAAAAGGACCCGGACTAGCGATAGCCGCCGTAGCTACGTCATAAGCGCTTTGAAAATACCACTGTGCATCATGCCCGTCAGGATCTTTTCGGTCTGCAGCCGGGTAGGTAGGAATATTGTTGGGATTTTGCAGCCACCAGCCATAAGTAAGATAAGCCTTGGACAGAAAAAGCCT
>Ga0157369_10002351_pt1 | contig 22744 bp, 18 predicted proteins | sample C25metaG_FD_113461 | JGI IMG/M metagenome (GOLD analysis project Ga0157369, IMG submission 113461) | Corn rhizosphere microbial communities from Kellogg Biological Station, Michigan, USA - C2-5 metaG | ecosystem: Host-associated > Plants > Roots > Rhizosphere > Soil | place: USA: Michigan... | reverse complement strand
GGAAGCGCACGCCGTTGAACGCCGCCGCGATCAGCTCGATCAGCGCGCGCGCGACGCCGGCCGCTTGCACCGGCGCCAGCGCGGGAAGGATTTCAAAGACGTCCTTCAGGAAGCCCGCGAGCAGCCCACCGGCGCCGTCTTCGGTGATCGGCATCGCACCGTGAAGCGAATCGGGAACCTGCAGCAGGGGCGCCAGCCGCGCCCGCGGCACCAGCACGGCCAACAGATCGAAATCGGCGTTGAAGCTGTCGAGCACGTCGGCGAGATCGAAACCGATGAGGCGCGTGCTCCCGATGCTGCGCCGTCCGAGCCTCATCTCGGTCCCTCCGGTGAGGAAGAGCTGCACCATATAGTGGTCAATATCGTCGCGCGCGATCTTGAGGCTGGGCCGGTCGAATTTCTGTTGGTTCGCTGTGCAGCGCGACAGCATGAGGTCGTCGAGCAGATAGCTTTCGACCTGGCCGTTGAAGTCCCCGGCGTCGCTTTGCCGATCGAGGCTGGTGTCGAGGAAGACGCCGATGCTCTCCCGCCACGCCTCAAAGCGGTCGGCGTGCGGCAATTCGTGGGTGCGGAACAGCGACGCGGGCAGCAGCGCACGGCCCGTGCGCGCGGCGCTGGAATGGATGTCCACGAGATTGGGACGAACGGACAAGCGCTCCCCCTCCGCCGGTCGACGTCGTTCGATTATAACCGCACCGCCTGAAGGAACAACCGGAGGAGGAGGCTCATCATGAAAACTTATCTGGCATTGGCGGCGGCTGCGCTGCTCGCGACCAGCGGTGGCGCGCTGGCGAAATCCACGACAGCCGTCATCAGCCTGGACGGCCACTGCGACGTGATCACGCTGCAGATCAGCAAGCCCATCGTGGCGGGCGCGGACGATCCCGACTGCGCCGTAGAATATGGCGGCGGCATGATCGGAAAGGTGAAGGGCATCGGCAATACGATCGTGGCCGGCGTTCAGTCGCCGAGCGCGCCGGGGTACCAGTTCGTGATCCAGATTTCCTATCCGCTGGTGACCGGCGGCATGTGGAGCCTGTACGTCACGCAGGACGGCGTCACGATGACCCCGTTCGAATCCGGCACCTACACGGTCGAGGGATCCGCCGCGCACGGCCCGAAAGGCACGACGTCCGCTTTTGCACGGCACTGAAGAATACCGGGGGCATGACGACCGCACTCGGCGGCGGCCGCGGCTGCCGCCGATGGCGCGTATGAGCGTGGACCCTAATCGGCCAGGCGCTTGAGGAAGGCGAGGTCCTTGGCCTTGATCGTGTCGACGGCGAACGAGTTCAGGAACTGAAGCCCGAGCTGCTTGCCGTTATTCCAGACCACCTTGACGTCGTGTGCGGTGCGGTTGGTGCGGTCGATCAGGTAGAATTGCTTCGGGATCATCTGCGCGCCCTGAATGGCGATGCGGGCGCCAGTATCGGATGCGTCGCGAATCACGCAGTCGAAGGTGCGCGAGCCGTCGGGATAGACGCAGCGTCCCCGCCAGACCACGCGGCGGCGCTGGGTCGGCCGGCGCTCGGCCATCGGCGGAAGTTCGAGCTTGTCGCGGTCGTTCATACGGCCCGAATCTTTTGCCGGCTCAGTTGCGACCGTATCTTACAACGATGCGCGGCAATGATCTAACGCGGTCTTTGTGCCGCCCGGAACGGATCAATCGGCGCTTCGGCCCGTGTAGAATCTCACCCCTACACCTGCGAGGCGCATCCATGGCGATGATACCGCGACGCATTTAAGACAAATGGGACGAATTTGAATGACGTCATTCAGGCCTGTATGAGAAAACTCAGGGGTGTCCGAGATGTAATCTTGGTCTTGCCACGCGCGCTATTGCGTTCCATCTCCGCCGGGAATCATATTTGATCCATTGGGACGCCGCGCATTTGGGATTTGTCAGAGAATGAGTTTTTCACCGGTCGCCGGCTCCGGCGTGCTGTTCGAGGATGACCGTCTTCGCATCTACTTCGATGAAGCGCTGTCCGACAAGGAGGCGGTGGTCTCCTTTTCGGGGATCGGCGCGGGCGCCTATGGCGTTAAAGAGCTGCGGAAAAAGGCGGCCGCTTCCGCCGCCGCCGACGATCAGAACCCGACCCAGATCGACGAATTCCGCAAAAGCATCGACGGCAAGAAGAACGTCTATTACGTCACCGACAAGCGGCGGTTCTGGTACAACGGAATCGAGAACCAGATTCTCGACATTCTCAACGCCCATCTCGCCGGGCGGCGCACGAAGCGCGTGCTCGCGCTCGGCAACAGCATGGGCGGCAGCGCCGCGCTCATGTTCGCCAGCCGCATCAAGGAGTGCCGGCACGCGATCGCGTTCGCGCCGCAGAGCTCCGTTCATCCCGATCTGGCGCCGTTCGAAACGCGATGGGACAATTACCGGTCGAAGATAACGGAATGGACGACGCCGGACCCGATTGCGCTTCTGGAAGGCGGCACGCGCCGGTATTACGTCTTCTTCGGCATGGACGACAAACGGGACGAGCAGCACATCCAGCGGATCCTCGCGCGCGGTCTGCCCAATGTCATCATATTCGGCATCCAGAACAGCGGCCACGATGCGGCGCTTTATCTACGCGAACACGGCGCGTCCCTGAAGGACATGATCGACAGAGCGTGCACGGTCAAACCGAACGAATTTCGCGAGCTGTTCAAGAGCCTGCCGCACAAATTGTTCCGCGCCGGCGCGCATTCCTGACCTCTTGAGCTTGCGTCAGGCGCGGCGTTGCGCGCCGCCATCCCTCATTGCGGTGGATTGGCGAGCAGGTAAGGCCAGCCATTGTTGATGTTGGGGTCCTGGCCCCAGACATTCGGATCGAAGCCGGCAGGAAGTGCCGATTTCAGCTGCGCATCGGTGAGGCCGGTGATGCCCGGATCGTCCGAAAGGTTGCCCGCGCCCTGATGGGGATTGGAGATCCCACTGGTGTCGCTGTTCCAGTAGTCGGAGTCGAGATCGCCGCTGGTTTTGTCGATGCCGATGAATCCGCCGGGCTTCGCATCGCCCACGGGCGAGATCAGCCCCGTTGCATAGCCGCGCACGATCCGGCCGCCGCTGGAATTGACGCCGACGAGGCCGCCCACCGCGTCGGAATTGAACCCGTTGCTGGCGGAGACCTGTCCGGTTGCATAGGAGTCCTCGATGTTGCTCTGGGCATTTTCACCCACCAGCCCGCCGACCTCGACGCCTCCAAAGGCGCTTCCTTGGGCGGCCGGCCCGGTGGCATAGGACCGCGAGATCAGTGCCCTGTTCCCGGCGCGGCCGAGCGTGCGGAAGGTTTCGTTCTTGCCCACCAAGCCGCCTGCGACGCGCGCCACGACACCACCTGTCGCGTGGCAGCGGACGATCGATCCGGCGAGGCCGCCGGCCTCCGCCTCGTTTCTTCCCACGAGCCCACCGCCAATTTCGAGGACGTTGACGGAAGTCGATGCATCGCTGCCGGTGATCGTTCCAGTATTGAATGCCACCAAGCCGCCTGCGGTGAAGTATCCACCGGCGCTGCCGCTCGCACGAGAAGCGTCTATGATGCCGGAATTGACGACGGCAAGCCCGGCGGAGGGTTCGCCCGTCGCGTTCGCGTTCGCGCGCGATTGTTCGATAGTGCCGGTATTGATGTCGACGAGACCGCCGCCACCCTTTGCCGCACTGTAGCCGCCGATCGTACCGCTCACGTTGGATTGCGAGATCGTGCCGTTGTTCGTCTCCACAAGCCCTCCCGCGCCCCCGGCGTAAGCCGTGACCGTGACGGATGCGGTCGCTTGTGAGATCGTTCCGTTGTTGACCGTGGCAATTCCTGCCGCGTCTCCGCCTGATGGCGCAAAGATCGTGCCGCTCACCGCAGCGCCGAAGATCGCGCCGTCGTTGCGCACGACGAGCCCGGCGGCAGGACCATGTGCGGTAATCGAAAGGCCGCTCGCAGTGACGTGCAAGATCGTGCCCGTGGAATCGTTGGCGGCCGCGAGAGCGCCCGCGCTGCCCCCCGCATGTCTTCCGAAGGAAATGTTCAGGTTGGTCAGCGCGAGATCGCGCAGCGTGCCGGCGGAATCCGTGAACAGGCCCACATCGGCATTGTGCCCGGGGTGGATGGCGAGATTGGAAATCGTATTGCCCAGACCCTCGAACGTACCCAAGAATTTCGTGGCTATGGGCGCGCTGTGATAGGTCCCGTCGAGCGAGGCGTCGTAGTTGCGCGCAAGCGCGTAATGTCCCGAGGGATTCGCCTGGATCCGGCGCGCGAGCGTTTTGATGTCGCCGATCAGCACATAATGCTGGCCATCGCTCGCGAGGTCGCTTGAGAGATCCCAGAACGTTATGCTGCTTCCGTTTTCGAACAATAGGCCGCCACCCGTGCCGCCGTCGTTCGTCGTCAGCGTGAGAGCGGCCTTGCCTTCGACAACGACCGCAGCCTTGATGTTGACGGACTGGATCGCATCCAGCGTGAGCCTGTGCGTGCTCCCCCAGGCGAGTGGATCGTTGACGCCGATGGAGATCGCGCCCGCGCCAGTCTTCACCGTTACGTTAGACGAACCGAGCATGGTCTGAAGTTGGCCGGTGTTGAGATTTGCGTTCTTCCGGGACGGCGTACAGATGGCGCCCGCGCAAGTCATGTTCTTGGTTGGGGCGTTCGAAATCGTCACTGATGCCTGCGCGGCCATTGCCGCGAGCGGCAAAACGCAGAGCGAGAATACGAGAAGCCGGGAAAATTTCATTTTCGCGCTCCTGTCGAATGTTTGATCTTGCCTTCGTTGCTGCGGCTTGACGAGCAGGCAGGTCAGCCGGGGTTGTTCCGATCGCAACGCGGGGAACCAGCCGCCATTATGGCCCGGCCCTTCGAGCGTTGCCAGCGAGACAAAACGAGGGTGGTGGTACAGTTTGAAAATTAGGGCGTGGTGACGGTGTAATTCACCGACCAATTTTGTTGGGTGGCCGAGGGGTCGGAGATCAGTATGTCAGTGCTTAGGACCACTTTGTGCCGACCCGGCCCAACGCTGACATTTCCGATCCAGCTGCGAGTGTCGCAGGGATCGTAGCCCGTGCCTCCTCCAGCGCCCTCATCGACGTTCACTGAGTCTACGCTCACTATCACCCTGAAGTTATTGATCGTTCCGTCAATGGTGCAAATCTGGTCCATTGCACTAAGAGCAAGTGTGCAGCTTGTCAGATTCTTGGGACAGCTGACCTCCGAACTGTGAAGCACAGTCGTACCCGCCGCGAGAGTCGCGCCCGGATCGCCCGATGCTACGTACACTTTGATCACCGAGTGAGGGCCATCACCGTTAGCATACGTGCTAGCGCTGCACACCAGCGTTGCACCAATCAGCGCAACAATCTTAGTTAGTTTCATTGGACGCCTCCCACTCCCAAAACGAGGATATCGCGCCGGTATCGCCGCGGGCGCCGATGTTGCCATAGCGCGAACGCAACCAGCCTAAGGCCTCTTATGATTCCCGCCGGTTATTGCGGTGGATTGGCAAGCAGATAAGGCCAGCCATTGTTGATGTTGGGGTCCTGGCCCCAGATGGTCCGGTCGAAGCCCGCGGGGAGGTGAGTCTTCATCTGTGCATCGGTGAGACCATTGACCCTGCGGATGTTTACAAAGCAGCTGCCGTCGCTTTGGCCGGTCGTACTGGTATTCCAATAATCATTCCCGAACGTGTCGCTGGCATCGAAGTCGGCGGCATATCCCGCGGTGCATTGCGCGTCGCTGACCGGACCGGCGGCATAGGATCGCGTTAGATCGCTGCCCGTAGCCTTTCCAACGAATCCACCCGCATTTGAACCACCACTGACAGAACCGGTGGCGTAGCTCTGCGAAACGATCGCGTCTGCACCGAATTGTCCCTGCGACAGGCCTACGAGGCCACCGCCTTCCTGGATCGCCGAAACGCTGGCTGTGGCAAAGGATTGTGTAATGGAGGAGCTTATCGAATTCTCGATGATGAAGCCGCCTACAAGGCCGCCGGCAACTTGCCCGGTCACGCTGCCGCCGGCCTGAGACCAGGCGATGTTTCCGCTGAGATTGGCGCCGACGAGACCTCCTCCCAAAAACGCGTTCGATATTTGCGCCGTCGCGGAGGAGTACGAGATCGATCCTCCCTCGAGTCCGCCGGCGATCCCTCCTGCGACAAAGCCCTGATCGCGGTCCTTGGGATGGTTGGGCTTGATGCTGCCCGAAAAATGCGAACGCTCGATCAACCCCCTGGCATATCCCGCCACGCCACCGGCATATGTCGCTCTTCCTCCCGACACGGCACCGGAAACATTGACCGAAATCAGGCTGCCGGAACTATAGCCCGCCAGGACGCCAACATACTGATAGAAACGATGGCCATTCGTATTGCTTACGGTGGCGTTCGAAAAATTTATGTCCCGAGCAACCGCGGACTGCGCAAGCTCGCCAAACAGTCCGATTTTCAAGTCCGCGACGGCCGCGACGACCTTCAGATTTTGGATCGTGTTGCCGAGGCCTTCGAATCTTCCCGAGAAGTTCGGGACCGGCGCGGCAGAATAGGTGCCATCGACCGATGCATCGTAGCTCTTGGCGAGCGCGTAATTGCCGCCCGGATTCCCAGAGACGTCGCTGGCGAGGGTGGCAATGTCGCCAACCAGCGTAAAGGCCTGGCCGTTTATGATGAGGTTGCTGTTCGAATCCCAGAACGTGATGCCACCCGCGGACGTGGTGTTGAAATAGGTGTCCCCGCCGCTGCCGCCATCATTGGTGACGAGCGTGACGCCCGCGGTGCCCTCGACAGCGACGGGCGCCCGCACATGGATCGATTCATAGGCGTCGAGCGTGAGGCGATGGCTGCTCGCCCAGGTCAGCGCATCGAGAATGCCGATGTCTGGGGCGGTGATACTCGATTTGACCGTCACGTCCGACGACGCAAGCATGCTCGTGAGGTCGCCCACATTGAGATTGGCGTTGCCGCTTGTCGGCGTGCAGACACCGCCCGTGCAGCTCACGTTCCTGGTCTTCGTGCTGGAAATCGTCATCGCCGCATGCGCGGACGTGGCCATCAGTGCGACGGCAATAAGGCTCAATCTCTTCATCGTTTCCTCCCGGTTATTGTGGCGGATTGGCCAGCAGAAAAGGCCAGCCGTTGTTGATGTTCGCGTCCTGGCCCCAGACGTCCGGATCGAAGCCGTCAGACAGCGCGGATTTCAGGTGCGGAACCGGCAAATGTGCGAACATTATTTTCCCCCGGGGTTCCTGCCGCCGACGCGGCGGGAACCCTGCAGACCCTCCAACGTTGCCAAGAGGGGAATCCGTCGCGATCTGACAGGGCCGTAACGGTATTTCCTTCCCACGGGGGATCATATTTAGTGGCCAGGATATCGAACAGCACAGGGTCTTGCAGGGAATGAGTTCATCGGAAGGCGCATCAGCGCCCGCGCATTCCCACATGCTGTTCGAAGACGATCATCTCCGCATACGGTTCGTGGAGGGGAAGTCCAACGAAGCGATCATTTCCTTCTCCGGCATTGGTACGAGCGATTATCACATTGGGGACGCAATACCGTCGCCCGGACGCGGCGCACGCAACGCGAACCAGATCGACGAGTTCCGCAAGACCATCGGCGAAACGAGGAACGTCTACTACGTCGCCGACAAGTATCGCGGCTGGTACAACGGACTCGAGGACACGATTCTCGAAATCATCAATTCCCACATCACGGAGCGCCGGACGCGGCACGTGCTTGCGCTCGGCAACAGCATGGGTGGCAGCGCCGCCCTGATGTTCGCGAGCCGCATCCACGGATGCCGCCAGGCCGTGGCTTTCGCGCCGCAGAGTTCGGTTCATACCGAAATTGTCCCCTTCGAGGAGCGGTGGGAAGCCTATCGGGCGGCCATCACGGAATGGACGACGCCGGATCCGATCCTGTCGATGGATGCGAGCATGCGCCGGTACTATGTGTTTTTCGGCATGCGCGACGACATGGACAAGCAGCATGTCCAGCGCATTCTCGCACGCAGGCTGCCCAATACCATCGTCTTCGGCTTCCGCAGGGCTGGACACGACGTGGCGCTCTATCTGCGCAACAACGGCGTGTCCCTGAAGGATATCATCGACACGGCTTTCACCGGCACCGCGAACGATGTGCGCGAGGTGATCAAGACGCTCCCGTACTTCGTGCGTGCTCCCGGCACCGCGCCCGAGCCCCGCCCGGAGCGGCGCCGTCCCCGGCGGCGCGCACGGCAGGACGCTTGACGGGTTCTCTACTGTGGCGGATTGGCGAGCAGGTAGGGCCAGCCATTGTTGATGCTGGCGCTCTGGCCCCAGACATTCGGATCGAAGCCTGCGGGCAGCGCGGATTTCAGTTGCGCATCGGTCAGCTTGGTGCCGGCGGAACTTCTTTTTTGTCCTGACGTGTCGGTATCCCAGTACGAGTTCGTGGCCAGACCCTCATGCGCGATCAACCCTCCGGCGTGTCCACCGTTGGCAAGCACCTGACCGGTCGAATAGGAGGTGTTGGCCGGGCCCCCTACGCCGATCAGTCCGCCCGAAGCGGTGCCGCTCGTCCCCGAAACCTTGCCGGTGGCATAGGAGTCGACGATCACGCCTTCGCTGAACCCGGCGAGGCCGCCGAGCCCGCCTGTATTGTGTTCGCTGTTTGTGACCGACACTTTGCCCGTTGCGAAGGACTGCGCGATCGTGCCGCCTTGCATGTTTTGGCCAACCAGGCCGCCGGCAGTGGACCTTTTGGTCGGAACAGTCACCGCGGCGCTGGCGCTCGATGTCTCGATCAGACCGGTGTTGGTGGCGGCGATGCCGCCGGAAAGACATTTGAGCCGCCCCTGCACGGTGCCCGTAACATGGCTGCGGCGGATCGTACCGGCATTGGTGCCGACGAGCCCGCCGGCACAAAAACCCGACACGGAGACATCCGCGGACACGTTCAGGATCGTTCCATGATTCATCGGAGCGAGCACGCCCTTGCCGCGCGTGACAGTTGCCTGCGCGAGCACCAGGTCGCGCACCGCACCCTGGATGTTGCTGAACATGGAGGCCTTCACCGTCAGTCCGGAAATCGTGTTGCCAAGCCCTTCGAAGGTTCCGGAGTAGGCTGTGGGGATGGCCGTGCCGTATGTCTTGTGAGAGGCCACATTGGCGGCCAGTGCGAAGCTTCCGGAAGGATTGGCCGCGATACCGGCGGCCAGCGTGTCGATATCGTTTACGAGCGTGTACGGGGTGCCGTTGACGATCAGATTGCTGTTCAGGTCCCAGAAATTGATGGTGCCGCCATCCTCGATCACCAGATCGCCGCCGGTGCCGCCGTCGTTGGTGGTGAGCGTGAGCGCACCCGTGCCTTCGATCACAACCGCCGCCTTGATGTGCACGAATTCGATCGAGTCGAGCGTGAGGCGGTGCGTGTTTGACCAGGTGAGCGGCGTATTGACGCCGATGGCCACCGCGCCCGCGCCGGTCTTCACCGTGACATCGGACGTGGCGAGCATTGCCTGAAGGTCGCCCACATTGATGTTGGCACTCTTGGCCGTCGGCGTGCAGACGCCGCCCGAACAGTTCTCGTTCTTTGTGGCAGCCGTCGAGATGGTGACTGCCGCCTGTGCAGGCGTCGCGAGTGCGCAGGCTGCTGCCGCCGCGACGAGGAATGCTTTGGTCAGGGTATTGGGCATGATGCTACTCCTCGTGACTATTGCGGCGGATTGGCGAGCAGGTAGGGCCAGCCGTTGTTGATGCCGGCGCTCTGGCCCCAGACGTTCCGATGGAAGCCGGCGGGCAAGCCCGATTTCAGTTGGTCGTCGGTGAGGCCGATGATTCGGTCGATATTGCCGGAGCATTTGCCGTTTTGTTGTTGCGTGGTCGTCGTATCCCAGTAATCCGAGGAATAGAGTTTGTCCGGGCCGTAGGAGGCTCCCGTAAATCCGCCGGTGCAGAAGTGGGCGGCGGGGCTGACCATACCGGTCGCATAGGCTCGTGAGATCATCCCCTCATTGCGGCCAACGAAGCCACCCAATGACCCGCCGTTATGGCCTTCGCCGCTTACGGCCCCGGTGGAATAGCTTTGCGTGACCTGGGCCTGGGCATATTCAAATCCTACCAATCCGCCGCCGTACTCCCGCGCAACAACATCCGCACTGGAAAAGGACTGGGTGATGGTGCCGCCTGAGGCGAGGCCGACGAGTCCACCCGCGAAAAGTCCGCTCACGATTCCAGATGCGTGGGATAACGCTACGGTCCCTTGAGAAGCGCCCACCAACCCTCCGACGTCGGCGCCACCGCTTGCGTCCACGATTGCCGAAGATTGCAAGATGCTTCCTTGCGAGGAGCCGGCAATCCCTCCCATGAAGACCTCGTGAATGATGTTTTGATTATTGTAGAGTTTGCCCGCGAAACTGGACGCGACGATCGTTCCGACGTTGGTGCTAACTATTCCACCCACAAACGCCAGGCCCGGCCCTTCGGAAACAGACCCGCTGACGTTGACCCTTGCGACGATGCCTTCGTTCAAGTCCGCCAAAGTGCCGGCGGACGACGAACAGGTACCACACTGGTGCCCTGCACCAGCTGCCGACACGCTCACGTTGGTGAGGTTGATATCCCGAATTGTTCCTCCCGTCTGGAGGTGCGCGATGAGGCCGAGGTGGGCGTTTTCGAGGTTCGTCGCGATCGATAGATTCTGAATGGTGTTGCCGAGGCCTTCAAGCGCGCCGGATAATGCGCCGATCGGCGCATTGGAGTACACGCCGTCCACGGTTGCATCGTAATTGTTTGCGAGCGCGTAGGTGCCTGAGGCGTTGGCGGCGATGTCGGTGGCGAGAGTCGCGATGTCCTTCACGAGCGTAAAGTTTGCGCCGTTGATGATCAGGCTGCTGCTGGCGTCCCAGAATGTGATCGAACCCGAAGTGGCTGTATTGAAGTCGTAATCGCCGCCGGTGCCACCGTCGTTGGTCGTGAGCATGACACCCGCCGTGCCTTCGACGACCACGGGCGCCCGCACATGGATCGACCGGTAAGCGTCGAGCGCGAGGCGGTGATCGCTCGCCCAGGTGAGGGCATTGAGAACGCCGATATCGGGCGTGGAGGCATTCGACTTCACCGTGACGTCCGACGACGCGAGCATGCCCACGAGATCGCCGACGTTTAGATTGGCGTTGCCGCGGGTCGGTGTGCACACGCCGCTCGTGCAGGTGACGTTCTTGGTTTTCGCATTGGAAACCGTCATCGCGGCTTGCGCGGCGCTTGTAAGCACGCAGGCCATCGCCGCTGCGATGGTGATGGATTTTTTCGGGCTATTGCGCATGACGTAACTCCTTGTGATCACTGCGGTGGGTTGGCGAGCAGGTAGGGCCAGCCATTGTTGATGCTGGGGTTCTGGCCCCAGACGTTTGGGTCGAAGCCCGCGGGCAATCCCGATTTAAGCTGGTCGTCGGTGAGGCCGGTCAATCCGTCGGGAACGGGGCCCCAGCCGACTCCGCGGGACCAGCCGCTGGTGGATATGTCCCAGTAAGCCGCGTTGAGCGTGTTGGTCACGGCACCGGCGAATCCGCCGAGCCGATGCTTGCCGCTGACTTTCCCCGTTGCATACGACGTCGCGAACGTTCCTGCGCCGGCGCCCAGCAGGCCGCCGGCATCTCCATGAGCGTCCCTGCCTTTTGTGACGCTTCCCGTGGAATAGGAGTCCGAAACGGCGGATGCGTATTGCGATACCCCGACCAATCCACCGAGGGACGTGCCGCCTCTCGCAAACACGCTCGTCACATCACTGGATGCGAAGGATTGCGTGATGGAACCGGCGTTGTCCCCTACCAATCCACCAACCTCAACTGGACCGGAAACGGAACCGCTCGCCGACGATAGGGCGATTGTTCCCAATTGCTGGTTTTCGCCGGCCAAGCCGCCGATTTCGGCTTTGCCGGGAATTGGCTCGTTTAGGATTACGCTGCCCTTTGCGTGACAATCGACAAGGCTGCCGCTGTTCGTGCCCACGAGGCCGCCGGCGAACGCCTCCTGGCGCCGCGCTCGCCGTATCCTGAAAGCCGTGACGGCGACGTCGGCGTCTGAGGACTCGATCTTGCCGTTGTTGATACCTGCCAATCCGCCGACCGTGGCGGGACCGCTGGCACTGCCGCCCGCGGACACATTGTAGATGTATCCGGAATTGGTCGCAGCCAGTGTGCCCGTAACAGAGCGCACGCCGATTCCACCTGAGACCGAAGCGCCGGTCAGCGTCAGATTTCTCACCGATCCCTGCCCGGCGATTTCCGCGAACAGTCCGCGCTGGATGCCCGGCCGCTCTCCGCTCAGTGCGAAGTGACTTATGGCGTTCCCAAGGCCCGTGAATGTGCCTGTCAAAGGCTTTTGGATCGGTGCAGCGGAGTACACACCGTCCGGGGAGGCATCGTAGCCGGCGGCCAGAGCATAATGTCCTGCGGGCTTCTCCTGAATGTCGCCTGCGAGTGTCTTGATGTCGCCGACGAGCACGTAGTTCTGCCCGTTGATGACGAGGCTGCTGGCGAGGTCCCAGAAGTTCGCGTATCCGCCGTCCTCGAAGATGTCGTTGCCGCCGGTGCCGCCGTCGTTCGTCGTCAGCGTGAGCCCGCTCGTGCCTTCGATCACGATGGGCGCTTTTACGTGGATGGACTGATAGGCATCGAGCGCGAGGCGATGCGTGCTCGCCCAGGTGAGCGGATCGAGCACGCCCAGCGATGGTGCGCTGGCGCTGGATTTCACGGTCACGTCGGATGCCGTGAGCATGGATTGAAGCTCGCTCACATTGAGATTGGCATTGCCGCCGGTCGGCGTGCACACGCCGCCGGCGCATTTCATGTGCTTGGTCTTGGCGTTGGAGATCGTCACTGCCGCGTGCGCGGACGTTGCCGCTATGAGCGCGAGCGCGAAGGCGGCGATCCGTTTCATGCAAACCTCTATTGCGGCGGATTGACGAGCAGGTAGGGCCAGCCGTTGTTGATGCTGGCGTTCTGACCCCACACATTCGGATCGAAGCCTGCGGGCAGGGCGGATTTCAGTTGCGCGTCGGTGAGACCGGTTGCGCCGCAGGTGTCGGCATTCTGTTTGGTCGTCGTGATATCCCAATAGCCGGCGGTAACCGCGCCGCCCTGGCAGTATGCGATAAGCCCTCCCGTTTCCTGAACTTTGTCCGTGACGAGGCCGGTGGCATAGACCTCGGAGGCGGCTATGCCGAGTTCATATCCAGCCAAGCCAGCGAGGAACCCTTTGCCTTTCACCGATCCCGTGGCGTAGCTCTGCGTGATCGTGGTGCCCGACAGGTCTGCGATCAGACCGCCGCCCATATCTCGCGTCGTCACATCTACGCTTGCAAAAGATTGCGCGATCGTGCCGCCGCCATCACCTTCGCCGACAAGCCCTCCGGCAGCAGCACCGGTGACTGTCCCATGCGCTTGGGACAACATGATCGTTCCCCCAAACTCGCCGACAAGGCCCCCAACGAGGTAGCCGTTACCAATATCCACAGTCGCCACGGACTGCAGGATGGTTCCCCCGTAAAGTTTGCCGGCTATCCCGCCGACGTAACCACCTCGCGCTGCGGCGGAAAGGTTTCCGCTGAAACTAGAACGGGCAATTGTCCCTCCGGCGAAAGTCGCCCCGGATAGCCCGCCGACCAGCGATCGCCCCAAACCTTCGGAAACCGAGCCGCCGGCCTGCGCCCGGGAAATGGTGCCGTAATTGATGCCCACCAGCGTACCCGCGATTTCGTCCCAACATCTGCAGGCCGTTCCGCTTCCCGACACGGTTACATTGATGAGGTTGATGTCTCGGATCGTGCCTCCCGAATCCAGAGTCGAGAACAAGCCGAGTTTCCGGCCCTGTTTGGTCGAAGCGATGGTCAGATTCTGGATTATGGCGCCGAGGCCCTCGAATGCGCCCTGGAATGTGGTCTGAACGGGCGCGTTGGCGTAGGTCCCGTCCACAGACGCGTCATAGCTGTTGGCGAGCGCGAAATTGCCAGCGGGGTTGGCGGCGATGCCGCTTGCGAGCGACGTGATGTCCTTCACAAGCGTGAAGCTCTGGCCGTTGATGATAAGGCTGCTTGTGGTGTCCCAGAACGTCAACGTTGGGCCGTAGAAATCGTAGTCTCCGCCGCTACCACCATCATTGGTGACGAGCGTGATGCCCCCTCTGCCTTTGACGACGATGGGCGCACCGATGTGGATCGACTGGTTGGCGTCCAGCGTCAAGCGGTGCCTGCTCGCCCAGGTGAGGACAGCGCCAACGAAGATGTCGGTCGCGCCCTGGCCGGTGACGATCTTCATATCCGAATGTGCGAGCAGCTTGCGCAGTTCGTACACGCGGATGTTCGGATTGGGCCCGGTCGGCGTGCATATGCCTGGTGTGCAATTCTCGTCTTTCATTGCGAAGTTTGAGATCGTGACCGTCGCCGCGTGCGCGCTGCCCGCAAGCAGGCAGGCGATCGCCGCAGCGGCGATGAGTGTCTTCATGAGGCTTTTGGGCATGGTGCGTTTCCTCATGGTTACTGCGTCGGCGGATTGGCGAGCAGATAGGGCCAGCCATTGTTGATGCTGGCGCTCTGACCCCAGACGTCCGGATCGAAGCCTGCGGGCAGGGCGGATTTTAGCTGCGCATTGGTGAGACCTGTAATGCCGGGATCGTCCAGCGGCTGTCCGGCGCCCTGGTGCGGATTCTCAATCTTGCTTGTATCCATGTCCCAATAGGCCGCTTGTATCGCGTTGCTTGCGGTGTCCACGCCGATCAAGCCACCCTTGATGGAGGACGACGACACGAGGCCTGTGGCGTAGGATTGCGAAATCCCTCCATTGTTATTTCCGACGAGACCGCCGCTATCGCCATAGTCGATGCCGGTGACGCTCCCGGTCGCGAAGCTTTCCTGGATCTGGCCCTGATTGTTCGCCACGAGTCCGCCGGCTTCGTTGCCTTCCACGAATCCCGTTGCGAACGATGTGTCTATCTCTCCTAGCGATGCAACATTTGCGGCAGCGAGACCGCCGGCATAGCTGCCATAAACGAAGGCCCCGGAGGTAGATTGCGAGATGGTGCCGGCGTTGGCCCCGGCGAGCCCGCCAGCATAGCCTCTTTGAGCCGATATCGTGCCGGTCGCCGTCACATGGAGGATCGTGCCGAGATTGTACGCGGCCAGCGCTCCGGCGTAGCCGCCAGATAGGTTCTGGGCAATGCTCGCATCCGTCAACGCAATGTCGCGCAACGTTCCGTCCGATTGCAGAAACAGCCCTATGGCCGGGTTATCGAACCCCTTTTTCGTAACGAGGATGGTGAGATTCTGAATGGCGTTGCCAAGGCCCTCAAATGTCCCATGGAATTCGGCCGGTACGACCGGACGCCGGTATGTTTTGTTCTGTGATGCATCATAGCTGGCGGCAAGAGCGTAGCTCCCGTTCGGGTTTGTGGAGATGTCATTCGCCAGCGATGTGAGATCGCCCACAAGCACGTAGGAATTTCCGTTGATGACCAGGCTGCTGCTCAGGTCCCAAAAGGTGATGAGGCCTGGCGTGCGGAAGGTGTAATCACCGTCCGTGCCGCCGTCATTGGTGATGAGCGTGACGCCGCCCGTACCCGCGACGGTAACGCGGGCGCGGATGTGAATGGATTGGTTGGCATCGAGCGTGAGGCGATGGTTGCTCGTCCATGTCACGGGATCGAGCACGCCGATGCTGGTCGAGCCCTGGCCGGTGACGACTTTGACGTCCCCACGCACGAGCATCTTTTTCAGATCCGGCACGCTGACATTTGCATTTGGCCCCGTCGGCGTGCAGACGCCGGCGGTACAATTCTCGTTCTTGGTTTTGTCCCTGGAGATCGTGACCGCGGCCTCAGCCGATGTGCTTGCGATAAGCGCAAGGGCGATCAGTGTGACCAGTTTCATCGATGTCTCCTTTTCGCGCCTGGTGGCGGGTTGGCGAGCAGATAGGGCCAGCCATTGTTGATACTCGGGGATTGCCCCCAGACGGCCGGGCTGAAACCGTCCGGCAGAGCGGATTTCAACTGGCTATCCGTGACGGCGGTGATGCCGGGGAAGTTGGCGGTGTCTCCGTCGCCCTGACCGGGATTGGATATTCCGCTGGTGTCGGTATCCCAGTAGGCATGGGCCGCACTCGGATCGACGTGGCCGACCAGGCCTCCCCGGTAGAGCCCGCCCGTAACCAGGCCGGTCGCGTAGACTTCCGAAATCTCGTCGCTGATGGCATATCCGGCCAATCCTCCCACATAAGACCCGGCGCCTCCGGTGACAGATCCGGTTGCATAGGATTGGGATAACCCGTTCTCTGAAAATCCGGCCAAGCCACCGACGCGAGAATTGGCTCCCGCAGACACACTGCCCGATGCAAAGGAGGTTTGAACGTTGCTTCCCACGCCTGCCAGCCCACCCACGGCGGATCTGGCCCCCGCTGAAACAGAGCCGGTCGCGAATGAGAGCGAGATGTTGCTGCCACCACCTACCAATCCGCCGACGATTGCGGTCGCATTTGTCTGTACTGTCCCCGTCGCAAAGCATGAAGTAATTCCGGTGGCGCCGTCTCCGATAAGCCCTCCGGCGGTACCCCCGCCTGACACATCGCCTGTCGCATAAGATCGCTCTACCGTGCTGAACTGTCTGGCGATCAATCCGCCCGCCAAGCATCCGTCTGTCGTGCACGAAACCTTGCCGGTCGCGTAGGAGTCTGAAACCGCGCCGCTGTTGCTTGCAGCGAGGCCACCGGCGTAGGACGTCCCCGAGACATCGCCGGTAGCGTGCGATTGGGTCACTGACTGCACTGTCCCGATAACCAGACCGGCGCTGATCGGACTGGTTACGTTGCCGCTGGCGCTGGAGTATGCGATCGCGTTCGCCAGTCCAGCCAATCCGGCTGCTTGACTTAGGCTTGCGGTTCCTGTGATAGCGCCTGTCGCGGTGGAATGATCGATGGAGCCGGCGGTCGCCACCAATCCCGCCAAGATACCGCGCCCTGTGTCGTCCATCGCACCTGAAGAAATATCCCCATGTGCGTCGGAATAGCTGACGACGGTGGCGTTACCGGCGAGGCCGCCCGAATACGATCCACCGCTGACCGTCACGAAGGCATGGGATCCGACAATCGCGCCCCCGTTTCCCACAAGCCCGCCGGCGTAAACCGCTCCTGCTCCGCTGCATGCGCCTCCGGCGCAGGAAACCGAGCCGCTGGCTTGCGATTGCAAGACCTGCCCGGAACTCACGGCGACCAAGGCGCCGATGTTCGACACTTTGCCGCTCGCCGCGCCTTGTCCGGAAACGCCGACGTCATCAAGCAGGATGTCGCGGATCGTTCCATGCGAACCCAGCTGTGCAAACAGCCCGACGTTGGAATTGGTCGTTGTGCTCTGGATTTTCAGATGACTGATGGTGTTGCCAAGGCCTTCGAATTCGCCCTCAAAAAGAGCTGACACAGGGGACGCGTGATAGATGCCGTCGGCGGATGCATCCACGCTGTTGGCCAGGGCAAAATCTCCGCTTGGCCTGAGCGCGATACGGTTGGCGAGCGTTTTGATGTCGCCAACGAGTCTGAAGCGGTGTCCGTTGACAATCAGCGTGCTGTGCAGATCCCAGAAATTGATATTGTCGCCGTTCTCGAAGGTGAGCTCGCCGCCCGCACCCCCATCATCGGTGATGAGCGTCAGGTCCCCTTTGCCTTGCACCGCGACGGGAGCGCGCACGTTGATCGACATGTTGGCGTCGAGCGTGAGGCGATGCTTGCTCGCCCAGGCAAGCGGATCGAGCACGCCGATGCTGGGGACTGCGGCGTTCGATTTCACCGTCACGTCGGATGACCCGAGCATCGTGGCAAGATCGCCAACATTGAGGTTGGGATTGTTTCCGCTCGGCGTGCACACGCCGCCCGCGCAGGTCACGTTCTTCGTTTTCTTGGATGAAATCGTCATCGCCGCGTGCGCGCTGCCCGCAAGCAGGCAGGCCGTTGCGGCCGCGAAGGTGATTGATTTTCTCATGCTGTGGTGCATGACATATCTCCTCACGATTACTGCTGCGGCGGATTGGCGAGCAGGTAGGGCCAGCCATTGTTAATGCTGGCGCTCTGGCCCCAGACATTCGGATCGAAGCCTGCGGGCAGGGCGGATTTCAGCTGCGCGTCGGTGAGGCCGGTGAGGCCGGCCGTATTCCCCGAGCCGGTGCCTTCCATCTGGCGGGTCGTTGTCGCATCCCAATATCCGGCCGTGATATCGGGCTGCCCATTTTCGACCCCCCCGACAAATCCTCCGGACACGGTGCGATCGGCGACGTGTCCGGTCGCGTAGCATTGCGAAAACGTGCCACCTTGTTCCTCGCCTATCAAACCGCCGTCGCGGGAGGAGAAAACCTTACCGGTCGCATAGCATTGCTTCAGAAGATTCGCGCCGGACGTTCCGTATTGCACGAGGCCGACAAGACCGCCGGCATCCGCACCTGTGCCATCCCCGTGAACGCTGCCGGATGCAAAAGATTGGCTGATGAGGCCTTCGTAGTTTACTCCCACAAGGCCGCCGGCGAAGTAGAGCCCATGCACACCTCCGGACGCCTGCGACAACCAAATGCGGCCCGAATTGAAACCTACGATCCCGCCGGCCACAGTCGCCGTTCCCTCAACGGACACCGTCGATCTGGCGTAGGAGATGGTGCCGGGGCTTCTTCCGGAGGACCCGGAACCGTTTGCACCCACCAGGCCGCCCAGGTAATTGCTGTGTTGCGCACCCACAACTTTGCCGCTGGCACTTACCCACTCGATGCGGCCCGAATTCAGGCCCGCGAGCGTACTGATGGAACCATTCTCGCCCATGTCGGACACGAACGCGTTCGTCAGATTGAGATCGCGCAACAGGCCGGACGTCATTGAGAACAGCGCAACGTTGAGCGGTGAGTGCTCGGACGCCACGATGGTGAGATTCGATATCGTGTTGCCCAATCCTTCGAACATCCCCTGGAATTCCCAGGGGATGGGTGTTTCGCCGTACGTTCCATCGGGTGAGGCGTCATAGCTGTTTGCGAGTGCATAGTTGCCGGCGGCATTGGCTGAGATGGCGGCGGCCAGTGTCTTTATGTCTTTCACCAGCGTGAAACTCTGGCCGTTGATCACGAGGCTGCTTGCCGTGTCCCAGAACGTGATCGCGCCTGAGGTTGCGGCGTTGAAGATGTAGTCGCCGTGGTACCCACCGTCGTTGATCGTGAGCGTGACACCGGCAGTGCCCTCGACGACGACCGGCGCACGCACATGGATGGACTCATAGGCGTCGAGCGTCAGCCGGTACGTACTCACCCAGGTGAGCGGATCGAGGATGCCGATATCGGGTGTGGCCTTGTTCGACTTCACCGTCACATCCGATGAGGCGAGCATGGTCTGGAGATCGCCAACATTGAGGTTGGCATTGCCGCCCGTAGGTGCGCAGACACCGCTCGCGCAGCTCACGTTCCTGGTCTTCGCGCTGGATATTGTCATCGCCGCATGTGCGGTGGTCGTGAGCGCGAACGTCACCGCGCCGGTCCATAGCAGCATGCGTGCGGACATATGCGTTTCTCCCCCATGCGCAGTTGCCGGGTCACCCGTCCGCGATGGTCTGACAGGCGATGACCATGAGGTTACAACGGGGCAATCGTCCCCTCCCGTCGCAGTGGAGAACGCGTTTGGAGAGAAAAATTGGGCCGCCACACTGGCGACGGCTCGCCGGCTTTTGTTCCCGAAAAAAAGGACATATTCCCTATAAAAGGAATTGTAGCATGCCGGCTCCACGTGTTCATGCGAAGGAGAGACCGGAAAATGTCTGAAGAAAATCAAGGGATCAGCGACGATCGGAAGGACTCGCCCGCTGCGGCGCCGGTGGGTCCGGTTGCCAGGGAAAGGCGGCGCGGGAGAAGCACTGGGCGAGGGAAGACCAGCGCGAGGCAAGGGAAGACGATCTGCGCCGTCACTGGGAAGAGGCCTATACCGCCGATGTGGAGAAGCGCGGCGGGCTCGCGGCGTTGAAACCCGAGCCGCCGCTGCCGCCTCGCGGAAGCTTTCTGACGCCGCCGCCCGATCCTGAACACTGGCCGCTGCCGCAGGTGCCGCAGACGGACGGCCCCGCCCGCTATCGCAGGCCTCCGCCGGGCGAGATTGAAACCGAGCTCGCTGCGATGATCGCCGAATGCCGCCACTTCATGCGCGGCGTGGCGTTCGAATCCGCGCGCATGACGCCCAGTGTCGGCGACCGGCTCAATTTCATCACGCATGCCTGCCGCCTTGCCGAGGCGAGCGCAAAGATCGGCAAGTCCGCCGCGGGGCTGCACGGGCGCGAGTCGAATGTGCGCGAAGTCGTCCAGCGCATCCGCGTCGAAGATACGCGCCGGGTGGAGGGCCGGGGGGAGGGCCGGGGGGAGGGGGAGGGTGCCTAGAAAAAATCGCCGAAACGCGCAATCAGAAATCAAGCTTTTGGGTACAGACGATGTGTGGCACCCACATCGTGGAGCGCCCTTCGACAATCGCCGCGCCTGGAAGACCGGGCGCTATAACGGACAGTGGCGCGCGCTGAAGCGCGAGATGCGCGCGTTCCTCAAAGGCCTCGATGCGCGGATCGCGTCAATCGAAGGCCGCGCGGGTTTGGGCGGTCTCGCGCATGACACTTGCGACGATCGCCGGCACCGCGAGCAGCGATGTCAGGAAGTAGGCGTGGTACCAGATCGGGAACTTGCTCCAGATCATGAGCAGGTGATAGGGCGCGAAGATCAGGAACATCACGATGCCGAACCCCCAGGCCGCGTTGCGCGAAGCGGGCGCGACGCGGAGCGCGATGAGCGCGGCGAGCACGAGCGCGACGGTGCTCTCGGTCAGGCGCGCGAGCATCATCGGAAGCGTGAAGGTCATGGCGGTGAAATTGGCGGCGTAGTCGGGCCAGAGCGCGCGCATCGGCCGGTCGATGAGCGTGACGATCACGAGCCACGCGACGATTGCAGCAATCACGCCAAGGACGGTTCTGACCACGGCAATCTTCCCCGATCTGCCGGGGCATTCTGCCTGTGCGATGCGAGAGCGTCTTGTACGAAATTTCCACCAACACCCGTCATGGCCGGGCTCGACCCGGCCATCCATCGGAACAAAAAGTTGGATGGCCGCCTCAAGGGCGGCCATGACGAATTGATAGGAACGGGGTGTCTTACGCCGTGGCGCTGCGGAGGCCGGTGACGGAGCTTTCGATCCATTCCTTGATCTTCGACTTGGGCAGCGCGCCGACCTTGGTGGCCGCGACCTGGCCGCCTTCGAAGATCATCATGGTGGGGATGCCGCGCACGCCATATTTCTGCGGCGTGTGGGGATTCTCGTCGATGTTGATCTTGGCGATCTTCACCTTCTCGCCGAGCTCGGTCGAAAGTTCGTCGAGCGCCGGCGCGATCATCTTGCAGGGCCCGCACCACTCCGCCCAGAAATCGACCACGACAGGGCCCTTGGCGTTGAGAACGTCGGTCTGGAACGAGGTGTCGGTGACTTTCACGGGGGCCATTGTGTTGTTCCTTGGGTTTAGCTGGCACAGAATCTAGGAACGAGGAGGGGTAAAATCAATCGTACTGCCTAAACGCGCGGCAATGCGGCTTGTTTCCGCGTCGAGCAGGCCGTCCGAGAGCCGCATCAGGGCAGGGGCCTCGGTCCAGACCAGCGCGCAGGCGATTCGCTTGCCCGGGAAGATCCTGGCGGCGGCGGCGCGGTAGAGCGCCATCTGCGTGCGGTAGACGGCGGCGACATCCGCCTCGGCCGTGGGCGGCGGGCGGTTGGTCTTGAAGTCGACGATCAAAACCTCGTCATCGGTCACGGCGAGGCGGTCGATGCGGCCGTTGATGCGTGCGCCGGGGCCGATCTCCGGAAGGTCGGCGACGAGGCCGATTTCGGCGCGGCTGCCGGGCGCAAAGGCGGGCGCGAATTCGGGATCGTTCAGTATACGGATGATTTGCGCGGCGAGCGCTTCGGCGTCTTCGTCCGGCGCGCGGGTGTTGAGGTACCGGAGCGCGATCGCGTGGCGCGCATCGGGCGCGACATCCGGCAGCCGCGCGAGCAGCGCATGGATCAGGATCCCGCGCTGGAAGCGCTTGGCGTTGCGCGGCGAGGTGACCGGCGGCTCTTCGAGGCCCGCGGCATCGGACGGCCGGATCAGCCGGGGCGACGCGCGCTCGAGGGGTGCTTTCGTGCGAACCCAGGAGGGCAATGTGGCGGTCTGCGTCAAGGTCAAGGAAAGCTGTGCCGCACCGCGCTCGACATCGTCGCCGAGCACATGAAGCGTTTCGTCACCGCGCACCACCGCCGTGCCGATCTCGTTCGCGGCGCGTTGGGCGAGCGCGTACCAGGATTCCGGCGCGACGCCTTTTTTGGTCTCGAAGCCGCAGACGATCAGCCGGTCCTTGGCGCGGGTCAGCGCGACATAGAGAAGCCGGCGCCGCTCTTCCAGCATCCGCTGCTTGGCGGCGTCCTTCGCGGCCTGCACCGGACGCGACGCCTCCGCGACGTTCGCGGGATAGAGGAACATGTCGTCCGTATACAGAAGACCGGCTTCCTGCCCCGGCGCCGGAACGCCGGTCGTGTCGGGCAGGATGACGATGTCGGCCTCGAGGCCCTTGGCGCCGTGCACCGTCATCACGCGCACTTCGTCGCGGCCGCGCTCCATGTCGCGTTTGATCTCCGCGCCGCCGCGCTCGACCCAGTGGAGAAAGCCTTCGAGCGACGGCGTGTTCGCGCTCTCATGGGCGAACGCGAGCGACAGGAATTCGTCG
>Ga0157369_10002348_pt1 | contig 22764 bp, 26 predicted proteins | sample C25metaG_FD_113461 | JGI IMG/M metagenome (GOLD analysis project Ga0157369, IMG submission 113461) | Corn rhizosphere microbial communities from Kellogg Biological Station, Michigan, USA - C2-5 metaG | ecosystem: Host-associated > Plants > Roots > Rhizosphere > Soil | place: USA: Michigan... | reverse complement strand
CGGCCAAGAGCCGGTCGTGCTGCCGAGCCGGTTCCCCAACCTGCTCGTCAACGGCTCGGCCGGCATCGCCGTCGGCATGGCGACCAACGTCCCGCCGCACAACCTCGGCGAGGTCTCGTCGGCAGTGCAGTGGTTCCTGGAGAACCCGGAGGCGACCGACGACGAGCTGCTCGAGGCCTGCGTCGAGCGGATCAAGGGCCCGGACTTCCCGACCGGCGCGCTGATCGTCGGCCGCGACGGGATCGACCAGGCGCTGCGCACCGGCCGCGGGTCGATCCGTATGCGCGCGGTGGTCGAGGCCGAGGAGGACTCGCGCGGCCGCCAGCAGCTCGTCGTCACCGAGTTGCCCTACCAGGTCAACCGCGACGCGCTTGCGGAGAAGATCGCCGACCTGGTCCGCGACGGCAAGGTCGGCGGCATCGCCGACGTCCGCGACGAGTCGAGCGCGCGCACCGGCCAGCGGCTGGTCATCGTGCTCAAGCGCGACGCCGTCGCGAAGGTCGTGCTGAACAACCTCTACAAGCACACGCAGCTGCAGGACACGTTCGGCGCCAACATGATGGCGCTGGTCGACGGCGTCCCGCGGACGCTCAACGTCGGCCAGATGGTGCGCTACTACGTCGCGCACCAGATCGACGTGATCGTCCGCCGTACTCAATACCGGCTGCGTGAAGCCGAGGCGCGGGCGCACATCCTGCGCGGCCTGCTCAAGGCGATCGACCGGATCGACGAGGTCATCGCGCTGATCCGCGCGAGCGAGTCCGCCGCGGCCGCCCAGAACGGCCTCATCGAGTTGCTCGACATCGACGAGATCCAGGCGCGCGCGATCCTCGACATGCAGCTGCGCAAGCTCGCCGCGCTGGAGCGCCAGGAGCTGCAGAACGAATACGACAAGTGGATGGAGAAGATCGCGGAGTGCAACGCGATCCTCGCCAGCGAGTCGCGCCAGCGCGCGATCATCGGTGAGGAGCTCGGCGAGATCTCGCGCAAGTACGGCGACGAGCGCCGCACCCGGCTGACGGCGTACGAGGGCGACATGTCCATGGAGGACCTGATCGCCGAGGAAGACGTCGTCGTCACCATCACCCGCGGCGGTTACGCGAAGCGGACGAAGACCGACCTCTACCGGTCGCAGCGCCGTGGCGGCAAGGGCGTGGCCGGCGCGACGTTGAAGCAGGACGACATCGTCGACCACTTCTTCGTCACGACGACGCACCACTGGATCCTGTTCTTCACCAACAAGGGCCGCGTCTACCGGGCGAAGGCGCACGAGCTGCAGGAGGCGGGGCGGGCCGCGCGCGGCCAGCACGTCGCGAACATCCTCGGCTTCCAGCCGGACGAGCGCATCGCGCAGGTCATGACGATCAAGGACTACACGGCCGCGCCGTACCTCGTGCTCGCCACGAAGTTCGGGCTGGTGAAGAAGACGGCGCTGACCGACTTCGACTCCAACCGCACCGGCGGCGTCATCGCGATCAACCTGCGCGACGGCGACGAGCTGATCTCGGCGGCGCTGATGTCCGCGGACGACGACCTGCTGCTGGTGTCGCGCAAGGCGATGTCGATCCGGTTCCGCGGCGACGACGACGCGTTGCGCCCGATGGGCCGGCAGACCTCGGGCGTCATCGGCATGCGCTTCGCCGAGGGCGACGAGCTGCTGTCGATGGACGTCGTCGCGCTCGGGTCCGACGAGGGCGAGGTCGACCTGCTGGTCGCGACCGACGGCGGGTTCGCCAAGCGGACCCGGGTGAAGGAGTACAGCCCGCAGGGCCGGGGCGGCCGCGGCGTGTTCACCGCCAAGATCGTCTCGACCCGTGGGCAGCTCGTCGGGGCGCTGGTCGTCAAGCCGGAGGACGAGCTGTTCGCCATCCGCTCCGACGGCGGCGTGATCCGCACCACCGCCGGAGAGGTACGGCGGACCGGACGGCAGACTATGGGCGTGCGGCTCATCAACCTTCCGGACAACCAATCCGTGGTCGCGGTGGCTCGCAACGCCGAGCCGGACACGGAGCCCGGCGAGAAGTGACCAACGAGGGGGAGCGGCCGACCCAGCCGTCGTCGCCGTCCGGCTGGCCTGCGCGCGAGCCGGCGCCGGTCGGCTGGCCGGGCTCGTCCTCCCCGCCGCCGGCGCGTCCGGCGACTCCGGCCGGGCCGGCATCGAGCCCGTCGCCCGGTCCGGCTGCGGCGCCTCGACCGGCCGGTGCTCCCGGGCCGGGTGGTTCGGGTGCGCCTGGTCCGGCTGCCCCTCGGCCGGCGGCGCAGCCGACGACCGTGACGCGCCCGGTGACACCGCCGGCCTCGACCCCCGCGCCGTCGAAGCCCAGGCCGGCCGCGGCGCAGCGGCCGGTGACGGTCGGGACGGCCGCGGTCCGCAAGACCGGCCGGCGGGCGCGGCTGACGGTCAAGCGCATCGATCCGTGGTCGACGCTGAAGTTCTCCTTCGTCTACTCGCTCGCCGGGCTGATCGTGCTGCTGGTCGCGGTGGTCGCGCTTTACGCGATCGTGGACGCGATGGGCGTGCTCAACTCGATCCGCTCGTTCCTGCACGACGTCGAGGGCGGCAAGAACAGCAGCGGCATCGCGGCGTGGCTGAGCTTCAGCCGGGTGCTGACGGTCGCGACGGTGGTCGGGGTGATCAACGTCATCCTGTTCACGGCGTTCGCGACGGTGACGGCGTTCATCTACAACGTGTGCACCGACCTCGTGGGCGGGGTTGAGGTCACCCTCGCGGAGAAGGGCTGAGGTAACCTCATCGGGCGGTGCGTACGCATCCGGGGCCTGTAGCTCAGCTCGGTTAGAGCGCTTCCCTGATAAGGAAGAGGTCGATGGTTCAAGTCCATCCAGGCCCACGTGAGACGACTCCTGCTGACCGTCGGCGCGATGGCGGCCGCGTTCGCCGCACTGCGTAACTGGCGGATGCGCAAGGCCGACGCCGAGCTCTGGCAGGAAGCGACCGCCCCCCGCGACCTGCGCTAGCGAGCCTGCGGAAGCGCCGGCGTCACTTGTCAGCACCACCGGTGGCTATAGCTGCACCACGTGCTGACACGTCCGGAAGACCCGACGGCGCCTACGATGGGTACGTCGTACGGGGCTGTGGCGCAGCTGGTAGCGCACCTGCTTTGCAAGCAGGGGGTCAGGGGTTCGAGCCCCCTCAGCTCCACCGGGTCTGACCTGCGACAACGGGTGTGATTCGCGTTCCGCCGCGCGGCTCGCTTCACCGCCGGGGAGCCAAAGTGGGAGCCAACTCACGATGGCTTTCCGAACAGGCGTTCCATCGGCTCGGCCGCAGCGCGGACGGTCGGCTCGATCATGTGCCGGTACACCACGGCGGTAGTCCGCTGGCTCGAATGGCCGACGACGTCGGCGATGACCTCCATCGGAACGCCGGACGCCGACAGGATCGACACGGCGCTGTGGCGCAACTCATGCGGGTGCCAGTGGCCGAGCCCCGCCGCCTTCGTCAGCCGCCGCAGGCCGCGACGAAGGTTCGACGGGTCGACCGGCGTCCCGATCTCCGTCGTGAACACGAGCCCCGTGTCATGCCAGCACGGACAGGCCAGCCGTTCCGCCGTCTGCTTCGTCCGGTGCGCGCGCAGCGAATCGGCGACCGGCGTCGGCATGGTCAACACGCGCCGCGAGGACCGCGTCTTTAGCTCGCCGATTCGCAGGTCGGCGCCGTGCTCACGAATGAGTGATTGCGTGATCTTGAGCACGCCGCGCTCGAAGTCAACGCCATCCCACGACAGGCCGAGCAGTTCGCCCGGGCGCAGCCCGAGCATCAACCCCGTCACGTACAGGGCCTCTAGCCAGTCGCCGGTCGCCGCCCTCAGCAGCGCCTTCGCCTGGTCGACGGTGAGACTGCGTGACGTCCGCACAGGTCCCGGCGGTACGTCTACGAGCGTCGCGACGTTCCGGGCGATCTTGCCCCGCCGCTCGGCACTCCGCAGCGCGCGGCTGAGGACGTTGTGCAGCCGGGCCAGCGATGACCGGCTGAGGTTGGCCGCGGCGCTGTCGAGGAGCATCGTCTCGACGTGCTCCGGGGTCAGGTCGCGAAGTCGGTACGCGCCGAGCGCCGGCTTCAGGTGCAGCCGGATCGCCCAATCGAGGTTGTCGCGCGTGTTCGCGCTCTTGATCGGCAGCGCGGCGACCCACTGGTCCAGCCACTCGCCGACCGTGACGCGCTGATCGCCGGTCGGCAAGCCGCTGTCCGCGTTGTCACGGAGTGCCTTCAGCTTCGCGCGGGCCTCCGTCCGGGTGCGCCCGGTGATCTTCACGCGCCGACGCTTGCCGGCGCCGTCCCGGCCGAGGTCGACCGTGCCGACCCAGCGGTTGCGGCTCTCGTCGAAGAACAGCGACCCCTCGCCGTGCCCACGTCGTGCGGTCATCGGACGTCTCCCCTCTGTTCCCTGGTGCGCCTTCGACGGTCCCGCTGCGTCTGCGTCTTCGCGCAGGAGTGGCTACAGAAGCGGACGCCGACTGAATGCCGAAGCTCGGCGTACTGGGCGCGTTCGCTGCGTTGGCGGACGAACCATCTCTGACACGTCTCGTTGCCGCACTGTCGGAACTTGGCGCCTTCGGCTAGGTGGTTCGCGATCTGCAAGCACATCGCGCCGTACAGATCCGTCAGCGGCTCACGCACCTCGGCGTCTGATGTTGTGAACTGCACGCGCACATGGAAGTCGCGGAGGCCTTCGTTCATCAGGTACTCGAACCACCCCAGCGTCTGCTTTGTTGAGAGGCGCACGCCGTCACGGTGTGCCCGGGGCGGCTGCCGGTTGCTGTAGGCAAGCACCACGCCGCGCATGAACAGCAGGTGGGCAGCCCGGTCACGGAAGTCGTCTAGACGGATGGCACCGCCGGATATTCCTGTCGCGGCCTTTACGTGCCGTCGCTCTTCGTCCGTGAGTTCGCTCGGCCGACCGAGTCGGCCGAATCGCTCGGAGAACAGGCGGATCGCCTCTGCGTCTCCGAGGTCAAGGTCGACCAACTCGCGGTTGTAAAGCTCGTCCGGCACGGCGACTTCCTCGTTGATGAGCGGATCGCCGCGCCGATTGACCGGGCCGAACACGAGCCACTTCTCGGCGACCAGCCGCACATTACGGCGCTCTATCGCCGGTACGGCGATGAGGCCACCCGGCCAGACTGAAGCACCAAACTGTTCCGCCATCGTGCTTGCCCTGGCCCTTCCAAATGAAGCACCTTAGGTCCGTGCGGTCGTGCGTCACGATACGCCCGGACACCACCGGATGTCTACAGGAGGCTCGGCGATGGAATCAGGCGCCCCCAGGCTGCTCCACCCGATCCCGGAAGCGGTCTACCTGACCGGCATCGGGCGGTCGAAGTTCTACGAGCTGCTGGAAAGCGGCGCGATCGAGAGCGTCAAGGTCGGCTCCCGCCGGCTCGTGCCTCACGACGCCCTTGTGCGTTTCGCCGAATCGTTGCGCGACTCCTCGGCAGCCTTATCGCACATGCGTCCTGACATGGACGAGGCGACGCCCGCCAGCGCCGCCACCGTCACCACCGACGACGGGACTTCACCCCGCCATGCCGAACGATACCCGCATACAGTCGGCTGAGCCGAGAGCGCCGCAGACCAATCGCGGCGCGACTCTCGCTCTTGACCGTCGCACCGTCGTGTGGATCCGGCGTCGCCTGCCGGTCGGCCGCATGCGGCGCGATCTGCCCAGGTTCGGCAGCAGCGAGTGGCACGCCCTGGACGACCTCGACCCTCGGAAGATGGCGGCTGTCGTCGTCGCTGCGGCGTGCTGGTGGGATTCCTGCCGGCCGGCGCGGATCGCGCAGGACCTCGAGAACGAACTGATCGCCGCACGGCAGATCCAAGCTCAGCGGTTCGCAGCCGTCGCGCACGATGTACGCCGCCGAGCCAACTCGCCGAGCTGGGCCGAGATCAAACGTAGGTGGGCGTCGTGACGGCTGCCCTACGCGTCGTCCTCGATCAAGGCGAGGCTCTGCGGCTCGCCCTCGAACTGGACGAACCGCACACAGAGCTAGGCCATGCCCGCCGCTTCGCTGCGGCGTTCGGTGACCGCTTCCGGTACGTCCATGCGTGGCGCCAGTGGCTGGTATTCGACGGCCGGCGCTACACGCCCGATGACAGCGGCGAGGCGCTGCGGTGCGCTGGCGAGCTTGCGCGCGCCCTCTTGCAGCAGGCCGTCCGGGTCGGCGACACGGGCGAGCGCAAGGCAGCGTTGCAGGCCGCCCAACGCGCCGAGACGGCACGCGGGATTGCCGCCATCCTCACACTTGCCGCTGCCGAGCCGCCGATCGCGGCTCGCGCAGACGACTTCGACGCCGACCCCCAACTGCTCAACTGCGCGAACGGCGTCCTCGATCTGCGGACGCTCCACTTACAACCGCATCGTCCCGACCTGCTTGTCACCAAGGTCACGCGCGCCGCCTACCTTCCCGACGCGCCAGCACCGGCGTTCACAGCGTTCCTCGACCGGATCCAGCCCGACCCGTCGATGCGTGCCTACCTCGCGCGCTACTTCGGGCATGCCCTGTCCGGCGAAGTACGCGAGCACGTCCTCGGCGTCTTCCACGGGACGGGCAGCAACGGCAAGTCCACCCTCGTCGAGACGATGCTCGCCGCACTCGGCGACTACGCAATCACCACCGACCCCGGCCTGCTGATCGACCGCGGCGACGTCCACCCCACCGGCGTCGCCGACCTATTCCGACGTCGCCTCGCGGTCACGCACGAAACCGACGCCGGCCGGCGGCTAGCCGAAGGCACCGTGAAACGGCTCACCGGCGGCGACCGCATCAAGGCGCGCCGCATGAAGGAAGACTTCTGGGAGTTCGAGCCGAGTCACACCGTCGTCATGGTCACGAACCACCGGCCGGTCGTGCGCGGCGACGACGAAGGAATCTGGCGGCGCGTGCGGCTCATCCCCTTCGAGGTCGTCGTCTCCGCCGCCGAACAGGACCCCGACCTCCGCGCGCGGCTCGCGGCCGAGATCGACGGCGTCCTCGCTTGGGCAGTCGCCGGCTACAGCGACTGGCAGGCCAACGGCCTCAGCGAACCCGAACGCGTCGTCACCGCGACCGCCGACTACCGGCACGACAGCGACGCGCTCGGCCGGTTCCTCGACGAACAGTGCCTCGTCATGGCAGCCGCGCACGTCCAGTCCAGTGCTCTCTTCTCCGCCTGGACCGCCTGGGCGCGCATCGAAGGCATCGAGCCCGGCAGCAACAAGGCGCTGACACGAGCCCTCATCGACCGCGGCCACGAACCACCCGTCCGGACCAACCGAGGCGCCATGTGGCGCGGAATCGGCCTCACCACCGACACCGAACAGGAGCCAACCCCATGATCCGTCACCGCTCTGACCTGCGGAAACACCCCCACCGTGACGGATGTGACGCGTCTAACCCATCGTCTCCCCTGCGCGCGTGCATGTGGGCGAACCCTCTAACCCGTCACAACCGTCACCCGTCACCATCGAGACCCGCTGGGCCGTCGCTCGCAGAGCGTCTTTTGTCGCGCGGTGGCGTGGGCGTTCCCAGGTGTATCCACGAGGCCTCTGACCTGCGGCTTCACAGGCCGCTCCCGCTTACAAAGCGTGTGGTTGGTGCCCGATGAGCGCCGCCAACTACACGCCGGACGACGCCCGCCGCGACCTGCGCTGGCTGCACACGGTGCGCGCCGTGCGGAGCTGGTCTGAGCCGACCGAGGCGAGCACGCCTGAGCCGTCGTTCACGGTGGTCACGTTCGCGGGGACGACGCTCACTCTCGCCGTGCCGGACGTGCGGGTGTTCCGAGCGGGCGTGCTGGTTGGCTGGCGGCTGCCGCGTGAGCAGGTGCCGGCATGAGCGCGTCGAAGCGGCGTGGCACCGCCGCCGAGACCGCCGTCGTCCGCTACCTGGTCGAGCACGGCTACCCGAACGCAGAGCGGCGGGCGTTGCGTGGCCGCGCCGATTGCGGCGACATCGCGGGCGTGCCGGGCGTCGCGATCGAAGTCAAGGACGAGGCGCGAGTCGACCTCGCCGGCTGGACCGACGAGGCGCGGCGCGAGGCCACGAATGCGGGCGCGGGTCTAGGTGTCGTCATCCGCCGCCGCCGTGGCCGGCCCGACGTGGGCGAGTGGTTCGTGGTGATGCCGGTCGCGGATCTGTTGCGGTTGCTCGAATCCGATGCCGCTGGCGGGATGGCGTGACCGTCGTCGTGTCGGTGCGAGCCCCGCGCGGTAAGGGCCTCCGGAGCCGGAAAGCGAAGGCACGCAAGCGGTACATCGCCAGCCAGCAGGTGAACCGGCGTGCGGCTGCAAAGGTGCCGCCGCGGTGGCAGTAGACCCGTCGCGCTATCTCATCGGCGGCGCGCCTCAAGCGGTCGTTGTCCCGGCCCGCATCGCGCGCCGGCTGGACGTAGCCGGACTCGACGCCGCTCGGCGCAAGTTCGCCGACGGTGGAGTTGACGACGAAGAGCTTTACGCCGTGCTAATCGCCATTCACGACGCCGGCCTCCAATACAACGAGACTGCCGCACCGGGCAGAACACCGCTGCCGCAGATCGACGCCCTCCCATCATCGCGGCATGACCTGCTCACAACAGCCGACGTGGCCGAACGGCTTGGCTGCAAGCCGCGCAACGTCCGCGACCTGTACGAGCGCGGGCGGATCGTTGCCGAGCGCGTTGGCGGTCGGCTCCTGTTCGACGCCGCGGCTGTCGAGGGCTACCTCTCCGATCGCAACTAGGGAGACCACCGAATGACGACGCCCGTCTACACCGACGATCCGGTCGCGACCGCAGCGGATCGCATCCGCAGCGACGCGGAAGCTGCGTACTCGCGCGTCCGGTCGAACGGCGACTACACGACGGAGGCGATCCAGCGGCTTATCGCCGTCGCCTACGCCGCGGCAACCGACAAGATGACCGCCTTGCAGGAGCGAACCGACTCGGACGCCAGCGCCACGCTCCGCAAAGCAACGCAGGATGCGTTCGGCACCGCCGATCTGGCACGCGACCCAGGCGCTGCCGCATCTGTCGCCATCGCGGCCCGCGACGCCGCCGACCGCGCGGCGCAGATCACGGACCCGCGTCAGGCGCTCGACCAGTTCACGCAGGCCGACGCGCGCGGCGACGAGACGATGTGCCGCGCGCTCGCCCAACAGGCGTGGGCCATGTCGGCCAGCGGCATCGGCGGTCCCGCATGGGCCGAACTGCTCGACGCATTCGTGGCGACCCGCCCGCGGGCCGAGGCCGCGATCAACACGCTCATCCAGCTCAACCGGCGGAGCGCGTCGGCGACCCTCGCCGACGCCTGGCGGTTCGTCCTGCCGAAGCCGTCCGAGCTGGGGTCGCTGGGCGACTACCAGATCCGCGCGCTCGCGGCGTCCGCGGCATGAATACCGACCTCGCGACGGACGACCGGCTCGCGCGGGTCCACCAGGCCCACGCGCGACTGAACGCGGCGCAAGAGGCAGTCGACTCGCAGCCGCACCGGCAGGAGGCAATCGCGGCAGCCGCCCGCGATTTGCAGCGGTGGGCCGACCACCACCGCGCCAACTTCGAGTCGATGCAGGCCGCCGCGGAGAACAAGGCGCGGGAACTTGAGGCGTTCGCCACGGTCGTCGCCTCCGAACTTCAGGAACGGGACGACGCGAAGCGCGCCTACGCGGATGCCATCGCCTCGGTGACCACCGAGACGTCCGCCGCGACGCGCGACAGCGGCGCAGCGGCCCACGCCGCGCGAGAGGGGTGACGTGGTGAAGCCCGCTAGCACCATCTGGCGGTCACGGGACACGAACGAGCTTCCGTCTGTGCGGAGTCTGACTGGCCGGTCCCACGAGGGGCGGCTTAGAGGTGTCTCCCCTGGGGTAGCTCATGGCAGCTAACCGGTTCCGGTTCTCGCGACGACGGCTTTCGACGTCGGCCGGCGGTTGGGGTTCGGCACATCAGCGCGCGCGTCGGGCAGCCGCGTCGCGGCACTGTCCGTCCGACCCGTGCGCGCGCTGCGGCCATGCCCTCGGCCCGATGGGGCGATGGCTTCACTTCGACCACAACGCTGACCGCTCGGGGTATCTCGGCTTTTCTCATGGGTCGGTGCCGTGTGCGGTTTGCGCTAAGCGGTGCAACTTGGTCGCGGCGGCGCGTGAGGGGAACCGCCGTCAACGCAGGGCGCAAGACGTCCCGCCGCCGCGTCTCACCTATCCGCCGCGCGCTCAGTCGCGGGAGTGGTGACAACGGGCCGATGGAGAAGCTGTGCGCCGTCTGCGGCGACCTGTTCGAGGCGAAGCGTCCGCACGCCCGCTACTGCGGCGACACATGCCGCAAGCGTGCGGCGCGTAACCCGAACGTGGTCGAGGACGCAGAGACGCCGGACGCGACGCCGCCCGGTGAAGTTGCGACTGCGACAGCGACACGCATCGCCGACCTCGACGTCGCGACGTTGCCGCAGGCCGCGTTGGCGTTGGCGTTGGCGCGTCGCGTCGACTCCGCGCGTGAGACGGGCGCTGCGGTCGCCGCGCTCGCGAAGCAACTCGTCGTGTTGCTTGACGAGTTGGAGCGACGCGGCAGGCGCGAGGTGAACCCGCTGGATGAGTTGCGGGCACGGCGTGAGAACAAGCGGGCGTCATGACACCGAACGCTCTGACGCTGCCGCCGCCGGCCTGGCGCACCTGCCCGCCGTACACGAAGACCTACGGGCCGGAAGTGGTGGACCTCGCGGCGTCGGCGGGACTCGCACTCGATGAAGTCCAGGGAGCACTACTCGATGACTGGTTCTCCGTGCGCCCGGACTCCGACCTTTGGAACGTCAGCGAAGGCGCGATCATCTGCCCACGGCAGAACTTGAAGACGGTTACTCTCGAAGCCGCTGCGCTCGCGAAGCTGTACTTGTTCCGCGACCGGCTTGTCACCTGGACCGCGCACCTGTACGACACCGCGCGCGAAGCGTTCCTTGAACTCAAGCCGCTCATCGACAACCACGACCACCTGCGCCGCGAAGTGAAGTCGATCAGTGTGGCGCGGGGCGACGAGTCGATCGAATTGACGACGGGCGAGCGGTTGGAGTTCCTGGCGCGCACGTCACACGGCGGTCGCGGCATGAGCGGCGACACGATGATTCTGGATGAGGCGCTGAAGTTGCAGCCCGCGCACATGGGTGCACTCGTGCCGACGTTGTCCGCACGTCGTGGGTCACAGATCCTCTACGGCTCATCGGCGGGCGACGGCCCGGCCGCGGTGCTCCGTGCTCTGCGGGACCGTGGCCGGGCGGGGCAGAAGCGCTTGGCCTATACCGAGTACGCCGCACCGCGAGTCGAATGCGAACAGGAGCATTGCTCGCACCAACCCGACATGCCCGGCTGTGCGCTGGACCGCCTCGACCTGTTGCTCGGCGCGAACCCCGCGCTGGCGCTACCCGGCAGACTTCAGCTCGAATTCATCCGCGACACGGAGCGTCTCGCGGTGCCGCCCGCGGAGTACATGCGCGAGCGGTTCGGATGGTGGGACGAACCCCGCGCCGATGAGGCCGCTATCTCCGCAGGGGCCTGGGTTGCCGCGGGCGACGTGGCGTCGACCATCGACGGGCCGACCGAGATGGCGATTGCCATGCGCCCCGACCGCGCGGTCGTCACCCTCGCCGCGGCGGGCTTCCGACACGACGGGCTGCTCCATGTCGAGGTTGTCAGGCACGGCCCGGCCGGTGATTGGTTCGTGCCGGCCGTCGCGAGCCTTGCCGCGCGCAACAACGCGGCTGTGACGCTGCATCCCGGCCACGCCGCCGGTTCACTGTTGCCGGACTTGGAGAAGGCCGGTGTCCGGGTCAAGCAGACGAACAGCAGCGTGTACGCACAAGCCTGCGGCGCCATGTACGACGCGATCCACGAACACCGCTTGCGCTACCCCGCACCGCAACCCGAACTGAGCACCGCAGTCGAGCAAGCAACGCGGAAGTTCGTCGGCGAATCGTCCTGGCGCTGGGCAGGCGAGGACATCACAGCGTTAGTTGCCGCGACGCAAGCTCTGTACGCCGTCCTGACTCGACCGCGCGGCGGCAAGGGCCGCGTCATCGGGCTCGCATGATGCCCGCGTCTGAGAGGGAGACCTGATGCCCAGCAAAGATCTCGTCTTCCGTTTCCTCAGCGTCGACGCGGGCGGGGGCGCTGGATTCGACCGGATGGCCGGCAAGGCCGGGATGGTGCATTCGGCGTTCGACAAGCTCGCCGTCGGCGCGGCAGCGGCCGGGCTCGGCCTGGCGGCGGCGTCGGTGAAGATGGCCGGCGACTTCCAGCAGTCCACGAACCTGCTCGTCACGGCAGCCGGCGAGTCGCAGCGCAACCTGGCCCTCATCCGTAAGGGCGTCCTGGATATCTCGGCGTCTACGGGCACCGCGACGGGGCCGCTCCTTCAGGGCATGTATCAGATCGAGAAGGCCGGTATCCGGGGTGCGGACGGGCTGAAGGTGCTCCGCGCCGCGGCACAGGGCGCACTTGAGGAGAACGCGAACCTCGGCACCGTCACGAACGCGATGACGTCGATCATGGCGTCCTACCACATCGGGGCGAGCCGGTCGGTCGGCGTGATGAACGCGCTGAAGACCGCCGCCGGTTCATCCAAGACGACGATGGAGGACTTCGCCGGGTCGCTGTCGACGGTGCTCCCGGTCGCGTCGGCGGCCGGGGTGTCGTTCGCGCAGGTCGGCGGTGCGATCGCCGGGCTGACCCGGCACGGCACGTCGGCGTTCGAGGCGACGCAAGAGCTCGCGAACACGATCCGCAACTTGCAGGCGCCGTCGAAGATCGCCGTGAAGACGATGCAGCAGTTCGGCATCTCGGCGGTGGACGTGTCGAGGAACCTCGGTAAGCGCGGCGTCGCGGGGACGCTCGAGTACCTGGTCGACGTGATCGGCAAGCACATGGGGCCGTCCGGCCTGGTGCTGATCGACACGTTCAAGCACGCCCAGTACGCGACCGCGGACATGACGACGATGCTCCGGCACATGACGCCGGAGGCGCGCAAGCTGACCGACGAGCTGCTGAACAACACGGTGACGTTGAAGGGCTACCGCACCGAGGCGGGAAGGCTTCCGGCCGATCAGGCGATCATGGCCCGGCAGTTCGCGAACCTCGAAGTGCAGTCGCGCGGGTTCTCCGACGCGTTGAAGTCGGGGCTGCCGCAGGCCACGACGATGAGCGCCCTGTTGAAGCAGATGCTCGGCGGCTCGGTCGGGCTGAACACGGCGTTGCAGTTGACCGGCGCGAACCAGGCCTACGTCAACGAGACGACGAAACGCACCGCCGCGTCGCTCAACGACAATGGCAAGCAGGTCGAGGGATTCGCGTCGACGCTCAAGCTCGGCAACGTCCAGTGGAACAGGTTCATTCGCAACATCGACAACCTGGGGATCGGCTTTGGCACGAAGTTGATGCCCAAGCTGATCGAGGTCGGGAACTGGTTCGCCGACCACAAGAAGGTCGTGGAGGACTTCGGCGAACTGGTCGCGGTCGGGTTGGCGGCGAAGTTCGCCATCCTCGCGGGCAAGCTCGCCGTGTCGCCGCTCGTCGGGATTCTCAAGCTGATGAGAGGCGTCGGTGGCGGCGGGGCCGCGACCAGCCTCGGCGGCATCGTCGCGTCCACGAAGCCGATTCCCGTGTTCGTCACGAACGAGGGCTTCGGGGGGAAAGGCGGTGGGCCCGGGGGTTTCAAGAAGGCCGCCGAGAATGACATCAAGAAGGCCGCCGAGAATCCCGCCGTAGACGCCGCCGCAGGTGCCGCTGGCGAGAAAGCGGCAGAGAAGTTCGGCGTGCGCGCTGCCGCTAAGGCCGCCGCCGCGAAAGCGGCAGAGCGCGTAGCGCTCGGTGCCGCCGTAGGTGGGCCGGCATCATGGGCGCTTCTGACCAAGGGCGATTCAGGGGTGCCTCTGACGCCACTCGCCAAGAAGCGACACGACAACATCGTCTTCGAATTGACCTACCTGCTCGACCCGAAGGGCATCAAGGACTTCCCCGCCTCTGTGTACCCGAAGAACAACTTCGACCCGAGCCGCGCGACCTCATTCTTGCTGCAACACAATCCGAGCAAGCAGGAAGTCGCCTACCTCAAGGAGTTGGGTACAGAGTTCCCTGCGGTCGCGGCTGCGGTGCGTGGCTACGAGGACCGGCTCGACCGCGCCACGGACGCGACCGACCGGCTGAAGTCCGCATCGTCGCAGGCGCGCGGCGCAGCCCTGGCCCACAAGGTGGCGCTGGCCGCAGCGAAGCTGGCGCTCGACAACGAGAGCGACTCGATCGGCCACATGAAGTCGCAGATCACTCTCGCCCGCGCCGCCGAGATCGCCCACGCCAACGCGGTACGCATCGTCGTCGGCCAACTGAAGAACCTCCCGGGCGCCTACGCGCAAGCCGCCGCGCAGGCGCGACGGGGCGGCATGACCATCGGCCAGGCGCTCGACGACGGGATGACCGTCGCGATCAACCAGCACAGCGGCAAGGCCACGTTGGCGTTCCGGCAAGTCGTCAACGGCGTCGTCATCGCGGGTTTCAAGGCCGCCGACTCACACTCTCCGTCGCGCAAGACGATGTACCTCGGCCAGATGCTCGCCGAAGGCCTGATCGCAGGTTTCAACTCGGTGTCGGCGCGGATGCTCCACATGCTCCCGATCCCCATCCAGGGGCTGTTGGAGGACATGCGGACGAAGATCAAGGCCGGTCTCGCGACGATGAGCACGACGGTCAAGACGGCGACCGCGAGGCTGAAGGCCGACATCGGTGCCCGCAACTCGCTCGCCGCGTCGATCGCGTCCGGCTGGCAGTCCTACGCGGACATCTCCGGCGCCTACGACCAGACGGCGGGCAACCCGACCGACCTCGCGGCGTTCCTCACCGGCCGGCTCAACACCATGCGCACCCTCGACACGGACCTGTCCCGGCTCGGGAAGATGGGCCTGTCGGGCGGCCTGATCAAGCAGTTGGCGTCGATGCAGCCCGACCAGGGGTTGCAGTTCGCGTCGTCCATCCTCGCTGGCAACGGCGGTGGCGTCCGGAACCTCAACAGCCTGTGGGCGCAGATCAGCAAGGCGACGTCGCACGCGTCGATGACCGCGGCGAACGCCGTGATGGGGCCGCAGATCGCCGCCGACCGCCGCGCGGTCGCACACGCCGAACGACAGCGCGACAGGATGATCGTGCTCCTTGAAGCGCTCGTGCGGAAGGCGGGGATGAACCCCGACGGCCCAGAGATCCGGAGAGAGCTGCTCGCATTGAAGCGAACCCTCGGCGGCAACCTCGGGCTGGCTTAGGGAAGGTAGACCTGTCACATGACAACGCAATCCGAAGGGCCGTCCGTGTCCGATGCCGGCGACCTGCTCCACACTGGGCTGAGGATGCTGCGCCTCTACACGGAGCATCCGGACGAGTACGCCCGGGCCTCGACCGAGGAGGCCGCGAGGTTGGCTGCGTCGAGCACGTCGGCTATGACGCTGGCCGACGCCGTGACCGCGGCGGCCGACTACCTCGTGATGCGGATCCAGCACATGACGGCAGAGGCGGGCGCCAGCGTTCCGACCAAAGGCCAGGTGCTCGATCTCATCGCGGCCGACATTGACGAAGCGATCGAGATGCAACGGCTGGACGCGCTGTTCATTACCGAACTGGGCGACACGACATGACCGACTGGATCGACACTGCGATCATCGAAGAGCTGGAAGACGCTGGCCGCGCCTGCGCGGCGGCCGGGCGGCAATGCGCCGAAACCGCTGAGCGACTGAACGTTCTCGTCCACCGCGCCGAAGCGCTCGAGGATGTCCCCGAGTCCTCCGACGCCAACAGACATTGGCGCGCGGGCCTGCGTCGGTGGCTCGACGCTGCGGAGACGTTTGCGGCGTGCGGGACGGAGGCAACCCGCGCCGCCAACGCCCTCGACGCCGGGACCGCCGAATTCCTCCGGGCCGCCGACGCGTTGCGACGCGCCCGCGGCCCGGAGCCGAGCAACTAGGCCGGACGGCAGCCGGCGAGTTCAAGCAGGTCGGCGATGTCGGCGAGCCGTGAGAGCGCAGCGATCATCCTGCGGACCTCGCCGACCGGGAGCACGAGCGCCTGGCCCTCGTCGAAGTCGTTGTCATTGGCCGCTGGCACGACACCGTCACCCGTGAGGACGAGGCGGACGAGTCGCTCGTTAGGAGGCGGCATGTCCTCCTTGCGATACGCGCCGTGGTGGTACGGCTGAACAACGGATCCGTGAAGGCGTGCGTCGCCGCCGGTTTCCATCCACCGCCCCGAGACTGCGAGAAGCGTTGGGCCGTGACACCAGTGGCCGTGGTCCTCGACGGTCTGGCCTTCGAGGTCGCAGAAAGCCGGGTGGTGGCCGTAGATGGCGACTGTCGCCTTCTCGGCCTTGGTCAGCGGTCCACCGGTCACGTATTCGCGGGTGAAGCGCTCGTCGTCGTACTCGCCACTCACGGGCTCGATGACGAGCGGGCGGCTTTTCGAGCCGGCCTCTTCCGTTTTCGGGCGTGCTTCGGTACAGTCCATATCAGTCCTTCGGAGGATGACGGCCCGCAGCGTTCCAGCGCACGCGGGCCGTTGCTTTTCGCGCTCAGCAGAGCGCCGGTCCCGTTGGCCGCGCGTCGGCGGCCTGGAACCGGCGTGGTGGTGCTCGGGCGCGGCGTACCCGCGCTGGTGGCCGTGTAGCGGCAGAATGCGCCACGGGTCGGACCTCCTGTTCCGGCAGGGGTTCGATCAAGGGGTCGTCAGGTGTTCCACCACCTTGGCGGCCCCGCCTTGTTGCTTGAAGGGACAGTAGCGCGACCGGCCGGTCTGTCAACGCGGGACGCGCGGGGTCCTTTAGACCGATCGGCGCGTTCGTCGTGGAACCGAGGTCCGCGCCGCGATGTACGCGGCGAGCGATTCCTCGGAGACCCGGACGGCCCGACCGATGCGCGTTACCGCGATCTCGCCGCGTTCCATCAGCTTGTAGGCGTGCCAACGACTGATGCCGAGACGCGCCGCCACGCCCGCCGCGTTGAGTAGCGGCGCTCCGGGAGCGGTCATCGTGACCCGAGGTCTTCGAGCAGCGCCCGCCGCATCTCAGGCGAGACGCCGCGACGCGCGATCTCCAAGGGAAGTCCATCGGCAGGGAAGGGCAAGACGATCTCATCTCGGTCTGCGTATTTCGCGACGATCGTCGCGCCGTGTATCCACGATTCGTCGGCGTCGTGCCAAAACAGGTCTGCGCCGCCGCGCAGTTCGAGTTCGCGCAGCGTGTGACGGGGCCAGGTGAGCACTGTCACGGTGGCTGCATGTTGCCCAGCGTCTGCCTGTCGTTCCGGATGGAGAAACGCCTTCTCTGCGGCGACCCAAATAACACGAGTTGCGGTGAGGAGGACGACGGTCCCACTTACGCTGTCCGGGTCGGCATAGAGGCCGGATGTCGAAGCCTCGATCGTCTCGTCGCCCAACAGAGCAGCGACCCGGTACGTGAAGTGCGGGGGGAGCAACGAGATCCCTGTGATCTCCAGCAGTTGCGTGTAGAGCTGCTGGACTCGCGAAAGTTCAGTGTCAGGCATTGGGCGCAACGACCTCCGCAACATGTTCCTCAATAGGTTGGGAGCCTATTTGGGAGCCAACGTCAGCGCACGCGGGCGGACCTGCCTGAATGACGACGGATGCCGCCACGCTCGGCGCGGTCCTTCCTGGACCCTCGCGGACGGTACGGACGTCCTTTGCAAGCAGGGGGTCAGGGGTTCGAGCCCCCTCAGCTCCACCACGTTCTGGTGGTCAGAGTGACACGTGCAGCCGTAGCGCTTCGTCGAGCTGTTGCATCAACGGCACAGGGACCCGGCCGACCCTTCGACCCAGCCGCGCGACATCTACGGAACGCACCTGCTCGGCCTGCGCTTTGGAGTCGGCGGCCAACCCGGTGGCGTCGGCCGGCAGCAGCACCTGAAACGGAAAGACGCGCGCCACGTTCGTCGTGACCGGCACCACCGTCACGACGCCTCGGCCGCGCCGTCCGGCCGCGCTGTTCGCGCCGTCGTTGCTGACCAGTACGGCGGGCCGGAGCTTGCTGGCTTCCGCACCGCGCCCCGGCTCGAGGTCGACGAGAGCGATGTCACCGCGCTGCATCTGTGCCCGCGCCATCGCCGGCGGCCCGGTCCCACCACGAGGCGAGCGATCCGGCCTTCCGCCCGGCGCGACCGTTACCTGTTTCGTCAGGGTCAACGGCGTCGTCGCCCCGGGCACGACGTTCAGCTACACCGGAGTAGGCGCGCAGGCCGGCGTCGATCAGGTCGCATTCTCGGCGAGCGATAGCGACGAGGTAAGCGAATGCGAAGACGTCGTGTTCAACGAGGGCAACACGACGGCCGAGAACTGTGTGACGGCAACCGAAGTGGTACTGCCTCCGGATGTCACCGTCGGCGCACCGATCCTCGACGCGACGCTGTGCCCACAACTTCGGTCGCTCGGACCCTCGGGGATTCCGGGAGTCGTCGCGATCTACGCCGATGGGGACGTCTACGTTGCGAATCCGTTGGGCATTGGCGGGCTTGACCCCATCTACGACTGCCCGCCGTACGACGACTAGAGAGAGGGCAGCCGCCGGGTCGCTACGACATCCGGCAGTCGGAGACCGCGTTGCTGTACTCCTCCTGCACCAGGTAGTTGTCGCCGGTGCCGAGGGTGATGTCGCCGTCTCCATCGCTGGCGGAGATCGGGCCCCAGATGTAGGCGCACTTGTCGCCGATCTCGTAACCGGCCGCGTCGTACCAGCCGTTGTCGTTGAAGCCGACGCCCGGATCGGTGATCGTCTCGAAGAGCTCGTGCGAGACGACGTTGACGGCGGTGTTGGTCACCGTGTCGGTCGGTAGCTGGGTCGACGCGACCAGACAGCCGTTGCCCGGATACGGGATCGACTCGTACGCCGTCTCCGCGTTGGCGACGTCGGACAGCGTGCCGTGGTAGCCACAGAAGTCGGTGTTCGAGCAGCCGAACGACGCGCAGACCTTCTCGCCCGGTCCGGTGACGACGAAGAAGTTGTGCCCGAGCCCGCCGGACCAGCCCATCGCCGACTGGGCTTTACGCACCTCGGCTTGGATCTGCGCATCCGTCACCGTGCCGGTCGGTGAGTAGCCAGTGGCGTCGAAGTAGCTGCCGCCGTAGGTGATGCTGACACCGCCGACGTACTGCGACAGCACACCCGCGATCGCCGGGCTCCCGCAGCAACTCACGTCGTGCAGGAACTCGTCGATGTGCGCGGCGTACGGATTGACGTCGTACGCCGGGGACGGCACCGACTGGCTCGGCAGCCCCCAGTAGATGACGTAGTTGGTCACGGTGCCGGATTCGACATGGCCGCCGTGGTTGGTCAAGTTGCCGCTGCCGAGAGAGGTCGCCGGCGTGACTCCGGCGAGCAACGGCATGTACGGCCGCACGCCGACCGCCGCGTCGGCCCGTGTGCTGGGGCAGGCCGCCAATGCGGTGAGGCCGAACGCCAACAGCCATCTCGATGCTGCGCGGATCTTCACGGACGCTCCCCGGTTGCGAATCGCTTGTCTTCACATCTACCGGCGTACGGCCCGATTGCTTACGAAGCACATTTCGTGTTCCGCGCCGTAAGCAAACCGCCTGATCGCCGGTAGTCGTAGCGAGGTGCCGTCCGGCACCAATCCCTCAGGCGAAAGGACGGCGACCATGCGCCGTGTACGCAAGCTCTTGGTCGTCGCGACCGTCGCCGCGACGATGGCCGTCACCGGATCGGCCGCATCGGCGAGTACGGCCAGCGTGACCGTGTTCGTCTGCACCGGCACGGCCGGCTGGAGCATCAACCCGAGTGGCTCGGCGAGCTTCTCGATGTCCGGGATCATCTGCACCGACGCGACCGGGAATGCAGGGCCGGGGCTCACCGACACGTCGGTGGCAACCGCGACGTCACTCGTCAACGCGTTCGGGACGTCGATCTCCTACATCCCGGTGGTCAACACGACTGCCCCGGTCGGAGCGTTCGCGGGGGTCATTCCGCCGCAGGCGAACGGCACGCTGGCCGGCACGATCACGGGCGTGAACGGCGTCGCTCTGGAGGTCAACATCGCGTCGGCACTCGCGAGCACGTCGCCACCGTCGACGCGCCTTCAGTACGCGACGTTCGCGGGGCCGCTCAGTTGCGGCTCCTACTGCTTCACCACCGCGGCCGTGTGGGGCGGGACGATCGTCGACGCCTGATCGGCGGCTCAGGACGTAGCGGGCCGGCTCACCGGGTAGGGCGTCGTCGCATCGGCGGCCTCGTCCTGCCCGGTCGCCGGCGTCGTCGGTGTCGTCGGCGTCGGAGCGGGAGTCGGCGCAGGGAACGGGGTCGGCGACACGGGAGTCGCCATCTTCCGGTTGATCGCGCCCGCGGCCAGCCCAGCGGCCGCACCCGCCACCAGGCAACCCAGCGCGATCGGCCAGCGACGTACCTTCTTGCGCTCGCCACGCAACGCGAGCACCGCCGCCGCGGCGCGTTCCTTCGCCTCGGCCCGCGCCGGTGCGGAGTTCTCGACGGCCGCCGCGACCGCCGGTACGACGTCCTCGCGCAACCGGGTCCGCGCGGTGTCGACCGCCGGCGTGACCTTCTCGATCAGCGGCGTCATCCGGATGCTGGCCTCGTCGACCAGCGGCCCGACCGCCTCGCGCGCCGCGGCGAGCCTCGGGGCCGCCGCGACGCGGGCCGCCTCCAGCCGGGGAGCGACCGCAACCCGCGCGGTGTCCCAAGTCTCTGCCAGCCGGTCCATGCCCTTCGTCAGGGTGGGGTTGGTCGACGCGACGCTCTTGCTGCCGAACACGGGATCCTCCGGGCGCGAAAAGGTGGTGTGCCTGTCCTTACCGGAAGGCCTTCCCCGCCCGGGCGGGAAGCAACCGGGCCCATGCAAGGATGTCGTCGCCCCAGATACCCGACGCACAGCCATCCGACTCGCGAGGAGAACCCGTGGCCGAGGACCTGTTCGCCATCCTGTCGACCAGCGCCGGCGACATCCGCGTGCAGCTGTTCCCCAACCATGCGCCCAAGACCGTCGCGAACTTCGTCGAGCTCGCCGAAGGCGGCCGCGAGTGGACCGACCCGCGCAGCGGCAACCGCAGCACGGACAAGCTGTACGACGGCACGATCTTCCACCGCGTCATCAGCGGCTTCATGATCCAGGGCGGCGACCCGCTGGGCACCGGTACCGGCGGCCCCGGCTACCGGTTCAACGACGAGATCCACCCCGAGCTCGCGTTCACCAAGCCCTACCTGCTCGCCATGGCGAACGCCGGCCCCGGCACCAACGGCTCGCAGTTCTTCATCACCGTCGCGCCGACCACCTGGCTCACCGGCAAGCACACGATCTTCGGCGAGGTCGCCGACGCCGACAGCCGCGCGGTCGTCGACAAGATCGCCGCGACCGCGACCGACGGCCGCGACCGCCCGCTCGAGGACGTGACCGTCAACTCGGTCACGATCGAACGCGTCTCCGCCTGACCTTCGCCGCGCGCATGTCCGAGCCCGAACCGCCGCCGCCGACAGAGACGCTGCCGGTCTGCTACCGCCACCCGGGTCGGGAGACCGGCGTCCGCTGCGCGCGCTGCGACCGCCCGATCTGCCCGGACTGCATGGTCACCGCGTCGGTCGGCTTCCAATGCCCGGAGTGCGTCCGCGAGGGCAAGCGCAGCGTCCGCCCGGCCAAGACGATCTACGGCGGGCGCGCCCGCGGCGATCGCACCGAGGTCACCAAGGTGCTCGTGGGCATCAACATCGCGATCTTCCTGGTGACGCTGTCGTCCGGGGCGAACGTGCTGACCGGCAGCGGTACGTCGGACGTCTACCGCCGGTTCGCGCTGGTCCCGCCGGCGGTCGCGAGCGGCGAGTGGTACCGGCTGATCTCGTCGATGTTCCTGCACTACGGCCTGCCGCACCTGGCCGTGAACATGTACGCGCTGTGGATCATGGGCAACGCGCTCGAGACGATGCTCGGCCGGCTGCGCTACCTCACGCTCTACTTCGCCGCCGGCATCGGCGGGAGCATCTTCTCCTTCGCCCTCGGCCCGGTGTTCGCCGAGTCCGCCGGTGCGTCCGGGGCGATCTTCGGGCTCTTCGGCGCGTTCTTCGTGATCCTGCGCCGGCGCAACCTCGACACCGGCGCGATCGTCGCGATGATCGCGCTCAACCTCGTCTTCTCGTTCTCGTTCTCCAACATCGACTGGCGCGGGCACGTCGGCGGCCTGATCGCCGGCGGAATCGTCGGCTACGTCTTCGCCGCCGCACCCAGCGGCCCGAACCGCGACCGCCTGCAGGCCGCGGGAGTCGCGGTGCTCGCCGTCGTACTCGCGGCCTGCGGGTTCGTCGGTGCCAGCCACGTGAAGTCCGAGTGCCACACGACCGCCGACCAGAACACGCTGGCCTACTGCAACCAGCACGGCGTCACCTAGCCCGTCCCCAAGATCATCGCCGCCAGGGCGACATAGATGTCGCCGTGACGGCGCAAGGTGCGGCGGACCGAACCGGGAACAACCCGGCACCCGAACGGCGTTCTGTTTCGTCGTACGATCCTGACCAAGCAGCAGCAGCCACCTCGGGAGGACCTCATGCGCGACGCCGTGATCGTGGACGCCGTTCGTACCCCTGTCGGCAAGCGCAACGGCGCGTACAAGGACGTCCACCCGGTCGACCTGTCCGCGCACGTTCTCGGCTCGCTGGCCGAGCGCACCGGCATCGACCCGGCGGTCGTGGACGACGTCGTCTGGGGCGTCGTCGGCCAGGTCGGCGAGCAGGCCGTCAACGTCGGGCGCAAT
>Ga0157369_10002347_pt1 | contig 22769 bp, 18 predicted proteins | sample C25metaG_FD_113461 | JGI IMG/M metagenome (GOLD analysis project Ga0157369, IMG submission 113461) | Corn rhizosphere microbial communities from Kellogg Biological Station, Michigan, USA - C2-5 metaG | ecosystem: Host-associated > Plants > Roots > Rhizosphere > Soil | place: USA: Michigan... | reverse complement strand
CGTCGCTACGGAGCGATCCGCCTTCGAGGAACAGCACGCGCGAGCAAAGTGTGGAGATGGCATGGAGGTTGTGGCTGACGAGGAGAAGCGTGGCGCCGCTTCCGACGATCCCTTCGATGAACGACTGGCACTTCTGCTGAAACGCCGCATCGCCGACGGCGAGCACTTCGTCCAGCACGAGGATCTCCGGCTCGAGATGCGCGGCCACCGCGAACGCCAGCCGCATGTACATGCCGCTCGAGTAGTGCCGCACCGGCGTGTCGAGAAACGTCTCGACCTCCGCGAAGGCGATGATCTCGTCGAGTTTCCGCCGCACGCGCGCCTGGCTCATGCCGAGGATCGCGCCGTTGAGGAAGATGTTCTCGCGCCCGCTGAGGTCGGGATGGAAACCGGTGCCGACTTCCAGCAGCGACGTGAGCCTGCCGCGCCACATTGCGCGGCCGGTGGTCGGGCGCGTGACGCGCGAGAGGATCTTCAGAAGCGTGCTCTTGCCGGCGCCGTTGCGGCCGATGATGCCGACGGCTTCGCCGCTGGCGATCTCGAAGTCGAGATCGCGCAGCGCCCACATCGCGTTCCCGCCGCCGGACGCTCCCGCCGTCCGGAACAGCCGCAGCGGCGCGCGCGAGACGTGCGCGAGCGCGTCGCGCAGCCCGACCTCGCGCGGACGCCCGATCGTGTACCGCTTCCCGAGCCCCTCGGCTTTGATCGCGCTCGGCATCGTCAAAGCACGTCCGCGAAGTGCTCTTCCATCCGGCGGAACAAAGCGGCCGCGTAGATGATCAACACCGCCGTCACCACCGCCTCGACGCCGATGGCCCGCCAGTGCACCGGCTGATCGAATAGCGCAGCGCGGTAGCCCTGGATCAGCACGGCCAGCGGGTTGAGTTGCGCGGCGAGCTTCAGGCGCGGAGGCAGGATTGCCGCCGAGTAGAAAACGGGCGTCGCGAACAGCAGCAGCTGCATCACGTGCGGCAGCGCCACGTTGACGTCACGATACTTCACGTTGAGCGCCGCCAGGCACATGCCGACAGCCAGCGCGAGAGCCATCGTCAGGACGATCATCGGAACGAGCGCCGCGGCACGCCACGTGACCGGCACGCCGTAGTACGCCATCAGCGCGGCGAGCAGCACGAATGCAATCGCAAAGTCGACCAGGCGCGCGCCGATCGCTGCGATCGGCACGAGGACGCGCGGAAAGTAGACCTTCGTGATCAGCGGTGCGCTTCCGACCACACTGTGGCTGCTGCTGAAGAGCGCGTTCGAGAAAAACGTCCAGACCAGAAAGCCGGAGTACGCGAACAGCGGATACGGAACGCCCTCCGACGGCAGTTGCGCCGGCCGGCCGAAAAACGCGCTGATCACGACCATCGCCAGCAGCGGCTGCAGCACCGCCCAAAGCACCCCGATCATCGTCTGCTTGTAGCGCACCCGCACGTCCCGCCACATGAGCAGCAGCAGCAGTTCGCGCGACGCCCACAGCTCGCGCCACTCGAACACCGCCGCCGAGCCGGGCTGAGTGACGGTGATCGGTACATCACCGGCGCCGGATGAGAACGAAGACACGGCCGAGGACTATAACCGGACCCGCATGAGTCGAGCAGTGCTGACCAAGGCTCGTGCGTGTCCTGATGGCACAATCGGGCGTGGTGGAAAACCTCACGCATGCCGCTGCCGGTGCATCCGTCATCCGCGGACGCTTCGAGTGCGATGGGTGGGCGCTCGTGCAGCGGTTACTCACGCCGCGAGAGGTCGAAGCGCTTCGGTCGGCGGCTGACGCGCTGGCAGCGAAGGGTGCCGTCCTCCTGTCCGACGCTGAGATCGACGGCGCGTGCTACCAGGTTCAGACTGCGAGTGGCCGTCGCGGTGAGAACGCGGTCCATCCGGGCGCGTTGCGGAAGATCACGTTTGCGTCGTCCGTCAGCGAGGAGGTCGCCCTCCTGCGCAACGACCGGCGCATCCTGGCTCTCATCGAAGCGGTCGGGGTGACGTCGCCGCGCTGGATCGTCGATCAGATCAACCTCAAGGCGCCCATCGTCGGCACCGGCTTTCCCTGGCACCAGGACGCGGCGTTCGTCGCCTGGCAGCAGCGGGACGCCATCGTCAAGTACGGCGGGGCGAATCTGGTGATCGCCCTCGATCGCGCGGACGAGAGGAACGGCGGGTTCGAGGTCCTCTCCGGCACGCACGCCGGCGGCGCGGTGAACTTCGACTACGACACCTCCGGCACGAATGACGGCTTCTTCGACGAGAGCCGCCGAACGCTCATCCCGCTTGATCCCGGTGACGCCGTCGTCTTTCATCCCCACCTGGCACACGGCTCGGGACCGAATCCCTCGCCGCTTCCGCGGCGCCTCGTGGCGCTGTGGTTCATCGGCGCGCCAGCCATCCTTCCGCGCCGGCAGGCTCGCGCCGCAGAGTGAAGCCGGCAATGGCATCACGATGACTCTTCCCGAACGCCGTCTCAGTGCCCGGCGAGACTGTGGCCGACGAGCGAAAAAGGATCGACGCGGGCGCGCTGGACGCGGATGCCCCAGTGAAGGTGAGGCGCGGTGACACGGCCCGTCGCACCGACGAGACCGAGGAGCTGGCCGTTCGTCACTGTCTGACCGGGAGCGACGTCGATGCGCGAGAGGTGCGCATATAGGGAGTAAACGCCGAGGCCGTGGTCGATGATCACGGTGTTCCCGGTGAAGAAGAGATTTTTCGCCAGCACGATCCGGCCTCTGTTCGCCGCATGCACTGGAGTGCCGGCAGCGGCGTGCAGATCGGCGCCTGAATGCGGCGCGCGCGGCGCACCGTTGAAGATGCGCCGCTCGCCGAAATTCGTGCCGGCCACGCCCGGAATCGGGCTGGAAAAGCGTTCCTGCGGAACGATGCCGGTCGTGATGCGCGAGTAGATCGCGTTCGTCTCCTGCGACTCCCGTTCGGAGCGCGTCAGATCGGCCTTGTTCAATTCGACGAAGCGCTCCGCGACCTTCAGCTGCGTCGTCGGATATTTCTTTGCGACGACGTCGACGGTGAGCTGGCGCTGCTCCACTCGGCCATCGTCCATCGTCAATGAAACGCTCGCTGTTTCTTTGCCGGGCTTCGCATCGAGATCGACGCCAAGGATCGTGGACCATTCGCCGCCATCGCGAACCGCCGGAACGTTTTCATTCCGCCAGCTCACAACCACCGCCTTCACATGTGGCTCATCCGGAATCTTCGCGATGACCGCGCTGCCCTGATGCGCCGTGAGCGCGGATGCGAGAAACAAGTGGATGATCACGAGCTCACCTCCGGACCGGCCAGGTGCAAGGGGGACGCCTCAGTGATGGCGCCGCGCTGCGTGGGTGTTTACTGCGCCGCCCCGCGCGCCTGCTCTTGTCGAGACGCCACCGCTGATCTCCGGCGCGATACGTTCGCTGTTCCTTTTTACTCAGCCGGAATCGCTGAGAATTGAGGAGCGTTCGGCACAGCGGTAGTCAATCAAATCGCGCTGCTACAATCCTTTCCGTGGTCCACATGCCAGGCACCAGCATCATCATTCCGACACACGAACGCCCTCACCTCCTCGGCCGCGCCGTCGAGAGCGCCCGGCATGCGGGATCGAACATCGAGATCGTGGTCGTCGACGACGGCTCGGTCGACGAGACCCGCGAGGTCTGCGCAGAGCTGTCCGACATCGTCTATGTCCGTCTCGACAGCCAGCACGGCGTCGGCTTTGCGCGAAACGCCGGCATCGAGGCGAGCTCCTACGAGTACATCTCGTTTCTGGACGACGACGACATCCGCCTTCCCGGCTCGATCGACCGGCAGGTGGCGGTGCTCGAATCGTCGCCCGACGCGGCCATGGTCTACGGCCAGGCCCTCGGCGCAACGCAGCGGCTGGAAGTGAACGGCCACGTCTTTCCATCGTCCTGCCCGAGCGGCGACGTCTTCTGGCGCCTGCTCACGCGGAACTTCATCCCTTCGATCACGACCGTGATCCGCCGCAGCGTACTCGCGCGCGTCGGCGGCGGGCCGCGGCAGGATTGCGCTCCCGCGGATGACTGGGATCTCTGGCTGCGGATCGCCCAGCATCATCCGCTGGCCGCGCTGCCCGAACCGGTGGCGATCTATCGCGAGCCGACGCTCTGGTCGAATCAGGGGTCGTCGCAAGCGACCGATCTCGTGCCGGCCGCGCTGCGCGTGATCGAGCGCAGCGCCTTGCTTCCGCGAGTGATCGCCAATCCCGCCGCCTTCCGGCGGGCGACCTCGCTCATCAAGCAACGCATGGCCGACCGCCTCCTGTTCGAGGCCGTGGGAGCGGCCCGCGCCGGCGACAGCTACACGCTGGCCAGCGTCCGCTGCGCGATCCGCTCCGTTCCGCAGGGAGTGCTCCGCGACGTGCTCACCCCGCGCATGTGGCAGCACTTCTGGTACGCGCTGAAGGGCGACGACGTCGCGGCCGCAGTCCAGCGAGCCGCTGGATGATTTGCGTGGCGGGGATGCCCCGCTCCGGAACGTCGCTGGTGACGCAGTTGCTGCACCAGAGCGGTCTTTACCTCGGCCCGAACACCGACATGATGCCCCCCAGCCCGAACAATACCGACGGTTTCTGGGAGAACCTCTCGTTCGTGCGCGTGAACGACCGGCTGCTCGCGTCGAGCGGCGGAACGTGGTTCGCGCCTCCGGCTGCGCTTCGGCCGGCGCCGCAGATCGTCGCCGATGCGCGCGCGGCCATCGCCCGCTTCGACGGCCATGAACCGTGGGGATGGAAGGACCCGCGCAACGCGCTGACGCTCGCGTTCTGGCGCGAGCTCCTGCCGCCGTCGCTGAAAGTGATCGTCTGCGTCCGGCATCCCGCCGAGACGGCGGCATCGCTCGCGGCGAGCACGCTGTTTCCGCGCCCTGCCATTCGGTTCTCCTGGCCCGTGACTCGCGGGCAACGCCTGCGCCGGCGTATGGCGGGCGCAATCCGCGCGACCGTTTCCGCATCCGAGCGATCGCGGTTGATCTACGACATCGCACTCGATCTCTGGCGAACCTACAACGCGTCGCTGCTTGAGCAGAGCCGCGGATTGGAGTGCATCGTCACGAACTACGAAACGCTGCTCGGCGATCCCCGCAATGAGCTGGAGCGCCTGTGCGCGTTTGCCAATCTGCGGCCATCGGCGGCTGCGCTCGATGCGCCAAAGAGCTCGCTGCGCCACCAGCGCGCAGCCGGCGCGACGCTCGATCGGGACACGGCGTCGCTCTACGAGAAGCTCTGCCTTCAATCGCGCGAACCGTCGTTCACGTCATGCTGAACGAGCGCATCATCGGTCGGCAGCGATGAAGCTTCTCCTCCGGCATTCGCTTCGACACTGGCGCCCGCTCGCCGGCACCTTTGCCCTGGCGACTCTCAATCAGCTCCTGCTCCTCGCCGATCCGCAAATTCTGCGGATGATCATCGACCGCTACGTCATGCGCATGAACAAGCTGCCGCGCGACGTGTTCGTCCGCGGCGTCTTGTGGCTGGTGGCCGCATCGGTGGCCGTCCTCCTTCTCTCGCGATTCGTGCGCAATCTTCAGGACTACCGGATCAACGTCATCGCCCGCCGCGTCGGCTCGCAGCTTTACGCGGCGACCGTCGCGCACTCGCTGCTGCTGCCGTTCCAGATCTACGAGGACCGCCGCGCCGGCGAGTTGCTGCACACGATGCAGCGCGCGCGCAACGACGCCGAACAATCGATCACCTCCGCGGTGCGCATCTATCTCAGCAGCGTGGGAATGCTCGCCGTCGTCGGCTACGCCTTCTACGTCCACCCGCTCCTCGGCGCGCTGCAGGTGGCGATGGTGGCGATGCTGGCCATCTTCATCGTGCTCGTCTCGAAGCCGATTCATCGCCATCAGCAGCGCATCGCCGCCGAAATCGTTTCGGAAGCCGGAGCGACGACGGAGACGATGCGCAACGTGGAGATGGTGAAGAGTCTCGGCATCGAAGAGCAGGAGATCGGACGGCTGCAGCGGTTGAACGACGACATCCTCCAGCTCGAAGAGCGGAAGCTGCGGCTCGTGCGCATCTTTACCTTCATCGAAGGATCGGCGTTGAGCGTGGCGCGCGCCGCGATGATGCTGGCCATGCTCTGGCTCGTCTATCAGCGCGCGATCACCGTCGGCGAGTTCCTGACCATGTTCCTCTATCTCCTCACCGTCGCCTACGCGCCGCTGACGGAGCTCGGAACCGGTGTCGTGCGCTGGCAGCAGGCGCGCGCTACGTTCGGGCAGCTCGACGAGGTGATGAACATCCCGGCGCAGACGACGGACGCCTCGGCCGTGCGGCTCGAATCGCTGGAGAGCATCCGTTTCGAGCGCGTGAGCCTCACCTATCCGAACGGCGCCGCTGCGTTGCACGACGTCAGTTTCGAGCTGCACGCCGGCGACACGGTTGCTTTCGCCGGTCCCTCGGGATCGGGAAAGTCGACGGTGGTGAAGCTCCTCGTTGGCCTCTATCCGGCCAGCGAGGGGCGGATCGCCTTCAACGGCATCGACGCCGCGCTCATCGATCGCGATGACGTTCGCCGGCGCCTCGGCCTGGTCACACACGACACTAATCTCTTCGCCGGCACCGTCCGCGCGAACCTGCACGTCGCCGTGCCCGACGCCAGCGACGCGGAGTGCCTCAAAGTCATCGAGCAAGCGGCGGCGTTGCCGATCCTCGCGCGCGGCGGCGAGGGTCTCGACACGCGAATCGGCGAAGGAGGGCTGAAGCTTTCCGGCGGCGAGCGCCAGCGCATCGCCATCGCTCGCGCATTGCTTCGCGATCCCGAGCTTCTCATCTTCGACGAAGCTACGAGCAACCTCGACTCGCTCACCGAACGCGCCGTCAGCGACACGATTCGCGACATCGCGAAGAGCGACGCCGGACGCATCACGTTGCTGATCGCGCATCGCCTCGCCACCGTGGCCGGCGCGGATCGCATTCACGTTCTCGATCACGGCCAGATCGTCGACAGCGGCACGCACGCGGAGCTCCTCGGCCGCGGCGGCCTCTACGCACGCATGTGGCGCGAGCAGAGCGAGGTGGCGGAAACACGGGTACACGCGTGAGTCCGAGGGTCACGGTCCTCATGCCGGTCTTCAATCGCGAGGATCTCGTCGACGACGCGATTCGCAGCGTGCTCGAACACGACTTCGACGATTTCGAGCTGCTCCTCGTCGACGACGGCTCGACGGATCGGACAGCCGAGGTGCTCGAGACGTGGCGGCAACGCGACGCGCGCGTGGTCGTGGTGACCTCGCCCGCCAACGTCGGGATTGCCCGCGCGCTCAACCTCGGCCTTGCGCATGCCCGCGGCAAATACGTGGCCCGTCTCGACAGCGACGACCTCATGATGCCGGGCCGCCTCGCCGCCCAGGTAGCGGTGCTCGATGCGCGGCCGAACGTCGTCCTGGTTTCGTGCGCGTATGACATCGCCGATCTCGCCGGAAACCACCTCGGCACATGGAAACGCGACGAGCCGCACGAGGTCACGGTGTTTCTGCTGCACTTCTTCAACGTCGTCGGCGGCGGCGGCCAGGTGATGTTTCGGCTCGCCGAGGTGCTCGAAGAAGGAGGTTATGCGCCTGAATATCCCGCCTCCGAGGATTACGACTTGTGGGTTCGCCTGCTGCGCCGAGGACGCATCGAGACACTCCCGTTCGTCGGGATGACGAAGCGCACGCACCGGAATCAGGCCTGGAAGCAATGGGCCGCGGCCAAGCGCACAAACTGGACCGCCATCATGCGCTCGTCGCTCGAACCGTTCCTGCGACGGGCCGTGCGCGACGACGAGATCGCCGCGCTGATCACGTTATGGCGTCGCGACGGAGAGATCGGCATGAGCGGAATCGCCGACGCCGTCATGCGCGAATCGTTCGCACGATTTCAAAACGAGAATCCGGACCGCGAACTGCGAGCGTGTGCGCAACGAAGAATCGCCCGGCAGTGGTACAGCGCGGCGCGAAATTTCGCACGGCGCGGTCATCCGCTCGAATCGATGAAGTACCTCGCGCGTGCAGCGCGCTGGCTGGTCACTCCACCAGCAATCGCCACTGGTTGACCGACCATGCTCTCGCCTCGGGCAGCCTCTCGTCGACGGTAGCGACGACTTCCGGCCACTTCTCCCGATCGTAATCGTCGCCGGAAAGCCAGCCGCCGCCGCGGACCTTCGGCAGCCACGCGTCGACGTCGGCGATGATGTGTTCGCGGTCGTGAGCGCCGTCGATGTGCACCCAGTCGATGGAGCGATCGGCGAAGAAAGTGGCGGCTGTGACGGAGTCGGAGACGACCACGGCGACGACATCGGCCAGACCGCAGTTGATGACGTTGCGATGCAGCGTTCCGGCAAATGTTCCGCCGCCTCTGTTGACTTCCACAGCGAAACGATCGATCTGCTTCAAACCCTCGACACCGCTTCCGCGGCACGTGTCGACGCCGATGACCGAGAAGCGCTTTCCACTTTGCTGAACGAGCTCGCCGAGGGAGCAGAGACTTCGGCCGAGGAAATTGCCAACTTCGACGAAGCGGCTTCCGTCGTCGAAATGACGGACCGCCTCTTCCTGGCCGGATCGCCATTGGAACCAGCCGTAGATCTGCGTCCAATGCCGCGGCGGTTTCCACCTCAAGAACATGGCGCGCAGTTTACTTTCGCGGGCGCTGAGCGAGCACGGTCTCGAACATCTCTGCGTAGCGAGGCGCCTGATGCCGCCAGTCCCACGACTCCACCGACGCGCGTGCGGCGCGGCCCATCCGCTCGCGAAGCTCGGGATCGTCGCGAAGACGGCGCAGTTTCGCGGCGATGTCGTCGACGTCGCGCGTGACGAACAGGCCGTTTTCGCCGTCGCGAATGAGCTCCGGCATGTTGCCGACCGGCGTCGTCACGACCGGCACTCCGCACGCCGCCGCCTCGAGGCACGGATTCGGCGTCCCCTCGCTGCGGCTGGCGCAGATGTAAACGTGCAGCGACTGATAGAGCTCGCGCATTTCCTCCGCATTGCGCCAGCGATCCTCGCGCGCCGCGAGCAGAAGCTCCGCACCGTTCACGGCGTCGACCGCGGGGACGATGAAGTCGTGCACGCCGCGGTGCGCCGACGTCTGATTCTTCAGACTCCCCGCCCACCCCACGCGCAGCGGCGCGGCCGGCGGAGGCGACGCCGCCGGCCGGAAGAAGGTCGTGTCGACGCCGTTCGGCGTGTAGAAGACCTCGCGCCGAAGTTCCGCCTCGAGCTGTTTCGCGAGCTTGAGATTGTTGGCGAACGCCGCTTGCGGCAGCGTCGAGAGCATCGCCAGACCCGGTTTGCGCCACCGGCCCTGAAGCTCGTACTCGCTGCACGCACCGAGCATCAGCCGGTCGCGCACCCGTTTGAACACGCGCTTGAGCCGCCACAGCGCATCGATCTGCAGCCAGTAATAGACGAGCACGAGGTCGGCCGTCTCGACGTCGGCCTCGCTCACCTCTGATTGATAGCGCGTCACTAATTGGTACCGCTCCGCGAGCGCGGCGGCCAGCGCGGCGGTCTTGCGGTCGTGCGCCCAGCCTGGCCGATCGACGATACAGAGGACCAGCGGACGGGCGCTCACCATTCGATGCAGTGCCGGCGCCGCGGCGAGGAGGGATCGAGATCGGCGTCGCTGGCGGTGAAGCGCAGATCAGCCTGCGAAGGGAGATGAATGTCGTCCGCGGTGAGGCGGGCGCGCCAGCCGTGCCAGCCGTCCCGAACCTCGCCCGCGTCGTAGCGCCGTCCCACGTACTTGCGCAGCATGTGCTCGCGGCTGAGGATCAGATAGTGACGGAGAAAGAGCGGCTGCGGAGAAATCCGCCGGCGGCGGAACTTCGCCTGATGCCCGCCCGTCGACACGAGGTCGACGCTCGGCTGCCGCTTCCACGCGCGGACGAGATGCAAGCGCCGCGGCGCAAACGGGTAGTACCAGCGCATGGTGCGCCGGAACTCGGCGTGATCGTGATCGGGCTCTTCGCGCGTGGCCACGAACGTCAGCTCGCGAAGCTCGACGGCGTTGTAACCGGCGGCGTCGGCAGCCCCGAACGCCTCCGCCAGCGTCTCCCCCGCCCGCCACGACTGCGGGATTTCGTCCGCATCCAGGTGCATGAGCCAATCGGCGTTCAGCTCCGCCGCCAGCTGCTGCTTGCGACCGAGGATCTGCCGCCAGCGATAAGTCCCGTCGCGCGGCAACGTCTCGATGGCCCGCAGTCCGCGCCCAAGATAGCTCGCCGCAATCTCCACCGTCCGATCAGTCGACTCGTTGTCGCACAGATAAGCCTCGACGCCGTTCGCAAAGAGATGTTCCAGGCAACCGCCAATGAAACGCTCTTCGTTGTAAGTGGCAATGATGGCCACGACCCGCGGCAACATGGTCTCCGCATGATAGCGGTGCGGCGTCACGCGATCAGGCAGCGATCGCGACGCCACTTACTTTCGGGATGAGCCATCAAATGGCCGCGGGAGCGCAAGCGCCGGACGCCCAGCGACTCACTCGCTCGACAAACGGAGAGGCCTGCGGGTCAACCGGTTGTGAGGCCGGCCCCAGCGGTTCCGCTCGATTAGTCGCCGTCAGGCGTTCGCGATGACGGTCAACGGCAACTGATAGGTTTCCATCAAGTGGTTCTCGGTCACGCTGAGAAGTTCCAGCTGATCGCGCGAAGCCTGCCCTGTTGAAAGGCCTGGCTGCACGATCAAGACTTTCACGCGGATGACACGCTCACGGCTAGCTTCCCGAATCCGCACGAGATCCTCCATCGAACCGCGCTCAAATCGCGTGAACCCGCGCTCCAGCGCAGCAGCCTCGCGGCGAAGCAAATGGGTAAGCATGTCCGTCTGGCGGTCGGCTGACGCCATCCACGAAATGCACTTCTGTGCTTGGCCGCAGACCTCGTAGAGGTCGTTTATCCGCGCGCCAGCCGCATCGCCCTTCGCGTACTTGCAGTGATACAGCTCGATGTCGATAGCGTCCGGAAGCTCGCCTTCGCCCACCACTCGAATACCCACGACATCCGCAAGCTCACCCTTTCCATCATCATCGAAGATCACGGCATAGGAGGCATCCGCTTGCAGCTCGCGGATGACGCGAGCCTGTATCGAATCCTGGTCCTTCGTTGGACCCTGCGACTCTTTGTGCAGATCGGCCCCCGCCCAATCCCACACGATGATCTTCTTTGGATCGTACGGTGGTTGATGCACCTTCAGCTCGACATGTTCATTACCCTCAAGCGAAGATCCATCCACGAACCAGATCACCGGCGGCTGCTCGTAAAAGAATTCCGTTAGATCGCACGGCTGCGCCCGATCACCACGACGAATAGATACCGGGATATCGCTGTCGATACGAAAGCGACAGTTCGGCGCCCCATCGTCCTCAAAAAGCTCTAGGAGGACGCCGACGGACGCTGTCTCCGATGAAATGCTGAACCGGAGAAGACCATCCGAGGACGGATCGATGAGATCGATACTGATCTCGCCAAGTGGAACATCCACACCATTAATCGTTACGGTCCACGTGACCTCGGGCGACCGGTACATCTCTTCAGGCCAGTCGACAGCAATCGGCATGACTACAGGTCGCGCGATCACGGTCGTTGCGTTCAGCGTTCCTTTCAAGACCTCATCCGGATTTATCTTGTCGTCGAGAAGTTTCTGCCCGATTGCGTCGCACCACCGAAGGAACTTCGCGATGTGCTCGCGCTGGTGGGACCACACACGACCGCGGCGGGACGCGCCGATGGATGCGCGATGACCGTTCTCGAAGCCGCCACCTGCGAGAACGCTCTTTCGTCCTTTACGCTTGATGACTTCCGTCAGCGCGGCTTCGACGTCCGCTCCCATTCGCCCTGTGTACCGCACGTTGCGGCCGAGTTGTTCGGAGAGGCCGACATTTTGAAGTTTCATGCGCGTGATACCCGAAAAGGCGCGAAACACATCCTGACCCTTGATCAGCGTCGCGTCCTCGCCGGCAACTGCGCGCGCGAGTGCCTTGTATTCCCCGGCGTTCGCGGATGAATTGATGAAAAGAAGCTGCCGCGATTCCGACCAATACAGTACGTACAGCTCCCACTCCCAATCGTAGATCGTCTCGACATCACTCCAGTCAAGTGCATGCCGCTTCGCTGTCACGATGACGAGAACGGTCTTCTCGGCGTTCAATGCAGGATGGACCTGCTCGCAGGTCTCAATGCCGGGAATGCCAGCACGGAAGTTCTCAGGGGTCCAGCGCTCGCACTTCGTCTTATATGCGACGGCGCTACATGCTGGCCGCACCGTTTTAAGCGGTATTTCTTCTGGAAACTCTGTAAATCCCGACAGGAACGTCTGCAGCGCAACCTGTTCGCCGATGAGTGTGTCACTCAGCTCCGGCAGCAGCACGTTCCAATCCGGATCGCGGTTATAGAGCTTCCGGAGTTCGGCTCGCACGTTCACATCCGCGACGTTCGCAATGAATGTTGCGTCGCCGAGGTCCGGCCGCGTGCGGGTAAAACGGCCGGCCAGTTGCAACGTTACGGCGAGTGTCTTTCGAATGTCATGGAAGGCGGCGATCTTCAGCTCGGGGAGATCGAATCCTTCACCGAGCATGTCGACGCAAACGACAATCTTCGACTCGCCCGAAAGAATGGCGCCGCGCGCCGCTTCCCGCGTTTTCGCAGACTTGATGCCTGTATGAAGTTGGACAGGCTTGAACTCGGCGTACTGTTCGTAAATTTTGTAAACGCGTTGCGCATCGCGGATGCTGTCCACGCGTGCCATGAGTATGTGGCCCTTGTCTCCGTCGGCCCGCAGCTGCTCAACGGCGACCTTGGCGATCGCCTCATCTACCCGCTGGGGGTTGAACTCGTATACGGAGCGAAACTGGATCGGTCGGAAGTACCCGTCTTCTTGCGCTTTCTTCAACGAGTACTTGTAAACAATTTTCCCGTCGAGAGGCCGTCCATCTTCGCGAAACGGCGTGGCGGTGAATTGCAGCACGCGCTGATCCGTGAACTGATCCTTGAATGCGCGCCATGTCGGCGCCTCGGTGTGATGCGCTTCATCGATAAACAGGTACGGGCAATGGTGCGCCATGCGCTGCTGCACTTCTTCGCTGCACTGCCCCGCGATCGCACTCGTCGTGACGATCACCTGGCACTTCTCGAAGAACTCGTCGACGTCAGCGATGCTAGTCGGAATATGCGTGAGCATACCGACGACGGGGAACAGCGCGGACGCTGCAACCAACGCGCTTCCTGGCGCCTTAAGCACGCCGAGGGATAGAAACTTTCCAGCGAGTTGCGTCCGCAGAGCGTCCGTCGGAACGATCACCAGCAGCCGCTCGGACGGTCTCGAAACGAGCACCGACAGCATCACTTCCGTCTTGCCCGTCCCCGTGGGCATCACGACGGTACCTACTTCACGAGAGATCGACCAATGCGAATGAACGGCGTGCACCGCGCCGATCTGCGGTTTGCGCAGTCCCACCCCGCCCGCGTCAGAATCTTCCTCGAGATAGCTGAACGCGTGCACCCACGACGCGCTCACCCGGGCGCATTCCGCACGAAGATTGGGCGCCGTGACTCGCTGCGGATGACGGAGCCATCTTCCGCGGCGCAAATCGGGAATCGGCGCGCTCAGCTTGGAGACAAATACGACATGCGAATCACCGGCCTGAACGAACTTCGTGTCGGAGGCAACGATGATCTCTTGCCCGCCGCCGTCAGGAGTGAAGAGAAAACCCGTGTGTTTGCCACGCGTGAAAGGAACAAGCGTGCCGTTGCCGATCACGTCGCGCTCCGCGACTTGGCGAATCGGGCTCCCAAGAACCGCCTCATCGACTCGGAGAACATCAGGGAACAGAACGCGCATATCTTCGATTCGCAGTATGGACGATCGCCGCCGGAATTCTGGAATGACGATACACGGGAAACCGAAAAAAACAACGATTTACCGATCGTCGGAGAAATGGAGTTTGGCCGGAGCTCAGGAAAGGAGATTCAGCACCAAGTACCGATGGCTCGTTCCGCCTTTCTTCACCGACAGCACAATCCCGCCGACGATATGGCCAGTTCGTGAAGGTGAGGTCGCGGATTTGATGGTCGGCGCGCGATTGGCGATCCATGAAGCCCGCCGAGCCGACTGCTGGAATGGATTGGGGACGGTTGCTTCGTTGCGTGGAGCGGGGTCCTCTCCGCGAGGGTGGGAGAGGACCCACTCGCTCTCTCTCGCTACGGTGCCGTGTTCAGCACGACGTACTGGAAGCAATTGTTTGGGCTGCCGGTGGTCTTGAAGAAACCTGTTCCTTGTCCGACGAGGGCCAGGGCATTTCCGTTGGAGCCGGCGTCGGTGTAATTGAGGATCACGATGCTGTTGGAGGTTACGGAGTCGTCATGGACGGTGAGCTCGCTGTTCGCATTGTTTCCGGGCGGATAGCAGCCGTGGCCCTTGATTGCCGTGAGGCCGCCTGAGGGGCCGGGGTCGCCCTTGTCGCCCTTTTCGCCCTGATCGCCCTTATCGCCCTTCGGACCCATTGGTCCCATCGGGCCGAGGTCGCCTTTGTCGCCTTTGGCTCCAGTTGCGCCGGTGTCGCCTTTGTCGCCCGTTGCGCCAGGCTCGCCAGTGTCGCCCTTGGCACCAGTCGCACCCGTGTCGCCTTTATCGCCTTTCGCGCCGGTTGCTCCGACTTCGCCCTTATCGCCCTTCGGACCCATTGGACCTTGTGGTCCCATCGGGCCGATTTCGCCCTTATCGCCTTTGGCTCCGGTTGCGCCAGTGTCGCCTTTATCGCCCTTGGCGCCGGTTGCTCCGATGTCGCCCTTATCGCCTTTCGGACCCATTGGACCTTGTGGTCCCACCGGGCCGACGTCGCCTTTCGCGCCAGTCGCGCCGATGTCGCCTTTGGCACCGGTCGCGCCGGTGTCACCCTTGTCGCCCTTGTCACCTTTGGCGCCCGTTGCGCCGGTGTCGCCCTTGTCGCCTTTGGCGCCAGTCGCACCAGTGTCGCCTTTATCGCCTTTGGCGCCCGTGGCACCTGTCGCACCGACGTCGCCCTTGTCGCCTTTCGCGCCAGCCGCGCCGGTCTCGCCTTTGGCGCCGGTCGCGCCGGTCTCGCCTTTGTCGCCTTGATCGCCCTTGTCGCCTTTCGCGCCGGCGGGGGCCGGATCGGGAAGGAGGTAGCCGAGGACGTCGACCGTGACCTCGGCGCCGGCGTACCACGTGGCCACGCCGAAGGTGCCGAACGGCGACAACATCACACCGGCTTCGAACATCAGCGCTTCGCCCTTCTTGAACTTGAGGACGGTGGCGGCATTCGGACTGGCCGGTTCTACCGGATCGATGTGAACCTCACCGTCGCCCTCGGCGGACGTGACCGTGAACCGGCCGACGATGCCGATGGCGTTCCCCGGAATCGCTCCGGAGCAGGGATCGACGAACGTCGGCGTCTCGAGCACACCGTGGCTCAGATAATGACGCGACTCGTTCGATTGGTATGCAGGTCCGCCCCACGGCCCTTGATAACGGTCGGAGACGAAGGTGGAGGACAGCCGGCACGGTGCGATTTCCTGAAAGACCGTCGGCTGAATTTCCCTCTGCGACGCTTGATTGATCGGATTCACGATCGACATCCGGACGAGCATGCCGTAGGCGGTGAAGGGCTCGTGCGGTTTTGTGTACTTGTCCGGCTGTTCGGCACGGACGGATGCGGTCGATGCCAGCACGGCGGCGATTGCGATTGCGGAAACGAATACCCTGCGAGCTGAAGTCATGGTCGTTCTCCCTTTCTCTGCACTGCCTCGTTCGCGTTTGTGCCGGCACCGCGATTGAAGAAGGAGTGCGACGGGCAACTGCGGTTTTCCATGCTTACGTAAATGTTTTAGCGGTATCCTTATGGCTCACCCCCATGCATCCCGAGGAGTTGTTCCGCAGCAATCTCGCGCTGGTGGATCGAGTCATCGCCGGCGTTTGCCGCCGCGCTGGTCTGCGCGACGCGGATGCGGAAGACTTCGCGTCGATCGCGAGAATCGCTCTCATGGAGAACGATTACGCGATCCTGCGCGGCTACGAGGGGCGGGCGCCGCTTGGCGCATTTCTCACCGTCGTCGTGCAGCGGCTGCTGTCGCGCGAGTGGGAGCGCGTGCGAGGCCGCTGGCATCCGTCCGCGGAAGCGGAGCGGAGCGGTCCCGCGGCGGTGATGCTCGAGAAGTTGACGGTGCGCGACGGGCGCTCACTCGACGAGGCCGTCGCCATCGTTCGCTCCGTCGATCCATCGCTCGACCGCAAAAGCGCACGCGAGATCGCCGAGCGCTTACCGCAGCGCGCGGCGCGCCTGCGGCTCGTTCCGCTGCCTGAGGACACACACCAATTCGTCGCTCCCGATACTGCCGATTCCCGCGCCAATGAGTCGGAGGCGCGGCGGCTCACGGAGCGCGCCGCTCGCGCGGTGCGGGAGACGATCGAGGCTCTCCCGCTCGACGATCGGATGCTGATCCGCTTTCATTTCGGCGCGGAGCTGAGCATCGCCGACACCGCGCGGCTTCTGGGCGTACCGCAACGTCCGTTGTATCGCCGCGTCGAAACGGTGCTGCGCCGGCTCCGCCAGTCGCTGGAGCAGGAAGGAGTCGGCTCGGCCCCGATCGAGGAGCTGATCAGCGCCGGAGGAGCGGAATTGTTCGATTTCGGTCTCCAGGACGGGAAAAACGACTCCGGCCGTCACACCTCTTCCGTGGAGGACAATTGAGCAGCCCACCGATTCCGCAGCACCCGACAGACGAGACCCTCGCGATGTTTGCCAGCGGGAACCTCGACGCGCAAACGCGGAATGACGTCCTCACGCATATCGAACACTGCAGCGACTGCATGGCCGCCGTCCTTTCGGCAAACGCGTATCTCGAGGAAGAGCGAAGTGTCTGGCGCCCCCGGAGCAATTCGCGCTGGTGGATGGGCGCGGTCGCAGCGGCGGTGCTCATCGCCATCATCAGTGTCCCGATGCTTCGCCGCGGCGATGACCCGATCGGCGGACTGGTCGCTCTTGCGCCGAAGTCGGAGCGCACGATCGAACCGCGCCTCTCCGGCGGGTTCGCATGGGCTCCGTACCACGGACCGATGCGCGCCACCGGTACGTCGATGGACGCGGCGCGCCTGCAGCTCGGCGGCGCCGCGGGAGATGCGATCAACCGCGCGGAGCACGACCGCAGCACCGAGGCGCAACACGCCGCTGGCGTAGCCATGGTGCTCGTCGAAAAGCCTGAGGAGGCAGCGGCGCGGCTCGAGGCGGTGGCGCGGACGTCGAACGATGCCAGGACGTGGAGCGACCTGGCAGCGGCGCGCTATGCCGCGGCATCGCAACTGGGGCGCGCATCGCTCTATCCGACGGCGCTCGCGGCGGCGGATGCGGCTCTACGCATCGATCCAAATCTCTCCGAGGCGCTCTTTAATCGCGCACTGATCCTCACGCGGCTCGGGCTTACCGACGAGGCGAAGCGCGCCTGGCAGCGCTATCTGCAAGTCGATCCCTCGTCGTCGTGGGCATCCGAGGCGCGTGCGCATCTTGCCGATCTTCCGTCGTCGACAGGCACGAAAAACTTCGAGCACGACCGTCCGCTTCTGGAGCGCGCCGCGGAGCGTGGCGACGACGCCGGCGTGCGCCGGTATGTCGACGTGCACCGCGAGCGCGCCCGCGCCTATGCCGAGGGCGAGTACCTCGGACATTGGGCCGAGGCGCTGCAGCGCAACGACCACTCCGAAGCGGCACGATGGCTTTCCATCGCACGGGGCGTTGGCAATGCTCTGTCCGAAATTTCCGGCGAATCGCTGCTCCGCGATGCCGTCCGCGCCATCGACGCGGCGGCGCCTGATAAGCAGCGCGAAATCGCCGCGGCGCACATTCTCTATCGCAATGGCCGTATCGCTTACAGCCGCGACCATCGGGACGCCGCGGAACGCGATCTTCTCCGCGCAGCGGAAGTGTTCGAGACCGCGCACGATCCGATGTCTCTTCAGGCGCGCTACTACGCCGCCAGCGCGCGCCTGGTGGGGAACGACCCTGCCGCGCACGCCGACCTCGAGGGCGTCCTGGCGGCGGTCAATGCGCATCCCGACTACATCAGTCTCGGCGGTCACGCGCGGTGGGAGCTGGGGCGGGCGTTGGGCGGTGAGAACGACTGGAACCGCGCCATTACCGTACTGGCCGAGGGCGCGGCGATGTTCCGCCGCTGCGGCGAGCGCGGAAGCGAAGCTTTCACCGAGACGATGCTTGCGTATGCCTATCGCTCCATCGATCGCGACGACGATGCATGGCTCGCGCGCATGCAGTCCTTTGCTGCGCTCAGCGCCGACGGCGAACCGGAGACGCTGGTCACGAGCATCGCAGTGGCGACGCATGCCGAGCTGGCCGTGGGCCACCGCGACGCGGCGCTTTCGCTTTCGGCGCTGGCAACGTCGATCGCGCGCAGTGGTGCGCGGCCGCAGTTCGCGATCAAAGGATTGGTCAGCCGCGCGCTGCTGGAGTCGATGAGCGGCGATACCGCTGGAGCTGTGCGGACGGCGCGGGAGGCCGAGGGGGTCGCGAACGCAGTGGCCGACAGCGACCTGCGGGCCGGTTGGATCGCGCAGGTCGACGTCGCCAAAGGAGCGGCCATGGCGGAGTCGAATCCTCGCGCGGCGGCCGAGCCGCTGACGCGGGCGATCGATTTCTACACCGCGCATGGTCTGGCCAGCGGGCTTCTCGATCCGCTGCTCCTCCGCTCGCGCTGCTCCGCGCGGACCGGCAATATCTCAGCGGCCCTGCACGATCTCGATCGCGGCATGACCATCGTGGAGAGTCATCCTGCGGAGATGCCCGGAGCCGCGGGATGGGGCATTCTCGACGCGGAGCATGGCCTGTTCACCGACGCCGTCCGACTCAGCCTCGACCGCGGCGACAACGCCGGCGCCTTTGCGTTCGCCGAACGGTCGCATGGAACGCCGGTCACGATTCGTGAACTGCAGCATCGCCTGGCCGGCACCGGCACGACGGTGCTCGAAATCGTCGTGCTGTCCGACGAGGTGGTCACCTTCGCCATCGCGGAGAATGATTCCGTCGTCATCAGGCGTCCGGCCGCGACAGACACGCTGACGGCGCTGGCCGAGGAAAGCCTTTCTGAGTCGGGCACCGCCGCCGCGGCGAAGCTCTACGAGGAATTGATCCGCCCCGCGGACGCACTTCTTGAGCGCGCGCGCGAGGTGGTCATCGTGGCAGACCAGCGGCTGGTCACCGTGCCGTTCGCGGCGCTCTACGACTCCACGCGCCGGCGTTTCCTCATCGAGCGATTTGCGGTGTCGACCGCGTCGAGCGCCGGCTCGCTGCAGCCCGACGAGGCGCACGCATCTGCTCCCGCACTCGTTGCGATCGCGCTGCCGAGCGGCGGATCCGAGTCGATGCGGCTCCCGGAAGCGGAGGACGAGGTTCGCGACGTGGCCGGACTCTACACGCGCTCAACATCGATTCCTGCCGCTGCTGCGACGTTCGCGCAGCTCCGAACGACCGCCGCCGCCGCGGACGTCGTCCACATCGCCGGACACACCGAGCGCCAACCGGGCGGCGGCGAGCAGGCGCTGTTGTTCGTCGGCCCGTCAGGAACGCTGGAGCGAGTGTCGTGGAGCACCATCCTCTCCTCGGCCCTGGTGCGGAGAGGAGTGATTGTGCTCGCCGCCTGCGAAACACTCCGCCCTCCTGCTTCCACGGCTACCCGCGCGCTCAGCCTGGGCGCGGCGTTCTCGGCCGCGGGCGCGAGCGACGTGATCGGCACTTTGACTCCTATCGCCGATCACGACGCCCGGCGTCTCTTCGGTGCGCTGCACCGCCAACTGGCCTCCGGCGTGCGGCCAGCCGAGGCGCTCCGGGCCATACAACAGGACGCCATTCATTTCGACAAAACAGGAGACGGCCACCGCGCCTGGCGCGCCGTGGCACTACTGACCAGGCGCATCTCAACGCCGCTTCACACGAAGGAGTCACTGTAATGGGCCAATTGACAATCAGGTTCTCCGGCATCATGACTCATTTCTACGACTGCATTCCATTTGATAGCATCATGCCCAAAATACCGATGCGGTCAGTGATTCCCGACACGTTGGGAGTCAATGTCGGCTTCGTTCGGCGGCATCAGATCGAGGGAGGAGCCGAGATCTATCCGCAGCTACTTGGCTACTATCTCATGCCCCACCTCGCAGTCATCTCCGACGCCAAGGACGTGAATGCGGACGGCAGCCACTGGATCCCGCTTCTCGGGCTTCATATGCAGGTGGCCAATCCGGCGCAGGCCCCCTTTACGCCGCCGCCGCCTGAAGACGGCTATTCCCTCAGGGAGTACGCCCCAGAGATCAAAATTTCCAAGGAAGTGGTACAGAAAGGAAACGCGTCCGGCTATTTCGACCTGTATTCCGGGACCGCCACCGTGCTGGGCGACAAGAATGTGCCGACTGATTCGTTATCGACGCAGGTCGTTATCGAAATTGAGGACGATGTTCCGCGGCTCAAGATTACTCCGTTCGATGATTCGCCGTTGACACTCGCGGATTATCCATTTCTCAAATTGCGCGACAATATTTATCAATGGCCGCTCCCGAACGGAGAGCTGTACGTATCCAACATCGATGTTGCCAGCTTTACAGACGACGCTGCGATCGAATTCCTGCTGAACTATCTAGTGGCCGAAGGCGGCGTTCCCAAGGCTATCGCGAGGAATACTCCAGGCATGGGTAACCGGCTGAATCCGCTGACGCTGGAGCTATTGGGAAACAGACTGCAAGCGCTGGGTTGGATCATCCAGTCGTCTCCTATGGTCGCGCTGACGCCTGCGTCGCGCTTCGCCCCTATCCCAGGGCAGGGACCAGAGGCGATTGAACTTTCAGGCTTGGCCGAGGGCATTTTATCGAGAGAGCTGACGATTGACGCACTCTACAATGCCGTCTTCTCCCAGGGACCAGTGCCCCTGGACCAATCATGCTCGGACAGCCGCTATCCATAGAGAAGCCATGGTTATGAACGCGATTCGTCAGGGTGTTCTCATCGCCATCATCAGCGCGATTACGGTGTGCTACCGCTGTGGGGAGGGATTCGATGTCATCGGGCAATTCTGTCGTACCGAGTAAGGGTAATCAGTCTCCGACGTGCTTTCAAATGTTAGCGCCAGGGGAACGGGTCGATTTCAAGAGCCTGGTCATCACCCGTGCGGATGGAACCTCTGCTCCGCCGCTGCCACCGTGTGCTTCCGGAGGCTCTTGTGAAGCAACCGACGGGGGTTGGATCGAGTTTTCGAACTGGCCACCTACCGGCGAAGTAGGATCGATGACTGCAACCTTCAAAGTACCTGCGCTTCCCTCCGAGACGGGCGCGCTGCTCTATTTTTTTTCAGGTGTACAGCTCGCCAACAACTCGATTGTGCAGCCGGTGCTCCAATACGGCGACAACGGGACCTTCGGCGGAAATCACTGGACCATCGCAAGTTGGCTTTTGAACTGTAATGGCTGGTCGTTTTACTCGGAGCCGATCATTGTGGACCCCAACGATACGATCGTGGCATCGATGGACAAGACGTTTGACGGCGCGGTGTACAGCTGGCGCATTACGACCACCAATTCCAGGACGGGCGAGGAAACGACCCTGAGGGTGGACAACCTCAACTCTCCGCCACTCAACTTCTACGGAGGCGCGTTCGAGGCGTACCACGTCGCGGACTGCGTCAAACAATATCCCGCAAGCAGAAGCGTTACGTTCCAGGACATTACGATCAGGACGCCGGCGGGCGGCATAATCGCGCCGGTGTGGGGTCAAAATACCCCCGGCCCGTGCCCCGGTTTGACGGTTTTGATTAGCACTACTATGACAACTTTGCAGTATTGACCGCCAGTGCACCGAGTCCATCCATCCGATTTCGGTTTTTCTCGATCGGGACCGGAAAAACGATTACGCCCGTCGCTCTCTCTGATTGGCGGAACGCAACTACGGCGCATTGCGGCCGTCGAAGCGACGCAGCGCGAGGGAGGACACGGTCATGTCGATTATCCATTTTCTCAGCAGGCTTCCGGCTCCTCTCTTTCCGCCGCCAACGCTCCCCAGCGGCACCGTTTCGCTGTTTGCCGACGACAACTGGCGCACGGAACGCGCGACGCTGCGCACGGCCGACTACGCCGAGAGCGTGCGGCATCTGTTCGACGGCACACCGATGCGGGGCCAGGCCACGTTCATCGCCTTCAACCTGCCGGTCGGTACGGTAATGACGCTGATGGACGGGATGGCGCCGCCAGACGCGGGCTTTTGCGGGCGATGCGTCGATCTCGTGGGAACCGGAAAGACCGAATCGGTCAATCTCATGAGCATCAACCTCAATGAGTGTCTGTCCGGATTTTCCTGGCGTAAGGTGGACCTCGACCGCGGCGCCGCCGGCCTGTTCGCGGATACGAATTTCAACGGCGACCGCATGACCATCTTTCTCGGGCAATGGCCCTCCGCAGCGGTGCGAGCCGAGGGGTGATCTTCACTCGTCAGGTCTACCGCGCGGTCCTCCTTTGTACTACTAACCCATAGATTCTGCGCGCGCCGCGAAGATTTTCTTTGACGGTTCTCGCGCGGTCGTTCCATCGAGAGTCCTTCTCCCCCGGCGTCTTTTTGCCGGGGGAGAAGGTGCCGAAGGCGGATGAGGGGTCGGAGCTTGCGCGACCTGCGGTTTCAGGCGCCGCCCCTCACCCGCACTCCGCTTCGCTGCGTGTCTCCCTCTCCCCGGAAGAAACTCGGGGAGAGGGACTCTCGACCGGAAAGATGCTTTTGG
>Ga0157369_10002346_pt1 | contig 22770 bp, 21 predicted proteins | sample C25metaG_FD_113461 | JGI IMG/M metagenome (GOLD analysis project Ga0157369, IMG submission 113461) | Corn rhizosphere microbial communities from Kellogg Biological Station, Michigan, USA - C2-5 metaG | ecosystem: Host-associated > Plants > Roots > Rhizosphere > Soil | place: USA: Michigan... | reverse complement strand
GCGTCCCACCGTCGCAACGGCTCCTCCACCCAGGTGAGGTCGAGGCGCTCCTCGATCGCGCCGACGTAACGGGCCGCCTGAGCGTGGTTCCACGACTCGTTCACGTCGAACATCAGGGCGGGATGCCGGGAGTTGCGGCTCAGCGCGTCGCGCATGATCTCCAGCCGCGGCAGGTCACGCTCGAGGTCGCGGCCCCCCTTGAGCTTGCCGGCTTTGAAGCCGCGGTCGGCGAACCGGCCGTACAGCTCGGCGAGCTCCTCGTCGTTCAGCCCGTACTCGAGACCGGAGGCGTAGCCGGGGACGAACCGTTCCCGTGCTCCGAGGGTCCGCCAGAGAGGCTCCTCCGCGGACTTCGCTTTGAGATCCCAGAGCGCCATGTCGACGGCGCCGATCGTCCCAAATGTGGCGCCGGAGTGGCCGGACTTGAAGACCCAGTCGAGCATCCGATCGTAGAGGGCGACGACGGCCCGGGGGTCCTCACCCTCGATGGCGGGGAAGATCCGCTCGATGTCGCCGTGCGCGCCGAGACCGACACCTTCGAGGCCGCTGTCCGTCTCGATGATGAGGACGGGGACAGGGGTGGTGTTGCCGGTCTGCACCCCGTTCACATCGCCGGTGATGCGGCCCCAATCGTGCACGGTGCTGAGGCTCCGATAGCCGGTGATCTTCATGGACGTGTCTCCTTGCGAACGGATGCGGTCATTCCTTAGTCCCTCCTGCCGTCATCCCCGTGACGAGGAAACGCTGCGAGAAGAGGAACACGATCAGGACCGGGAGGATCGAGACGATGGTGGCGAGCGCCAAGGTCGGGAGCTGCACCGAGTCCGATCCGGCCGAGCTCGGGTTGAAGGCCGGTGTCGATGCGAGCAGCGAGGTCAGGCCGACCTGAACGGGGTAGCCGTCACTCGATGGCAGCATGACGAACGGGAGGAAGAAGTTGTTCCAGTTCTGCACGAAGCTGAAGAACGCGACCAGAGCCACGATCGGCGCGGCGAGCGGCAGGGCGATGCGCGTGAAGACCTGGAACTCCGAGCAGCCGTCGATCCGGGCGGCGGCCAGCAGGTCTCTCGGCACGCTCGTCGAGAAGTAGATGTAGGTCAGGTACACCCCGAACGGGAAGAACGACATCGGCAGGATCACCGACAGCGGGCTCCCGATGAGCCCCACAGTGTTGAGCTCGAGGAAGATCGGTAGCACCAGAGCGGTGCTGGGGATGAGCATCACTACCAGGGTCAGGACCAGGAGGGCCTTGCGCAGGCGGAACTCCGTCAGCGCGAGGGCGTAGCCGGCCGGAATGCTCACCAGGAGCGTGATGACCAGCGCTCCCACCGAATAGAGCGCGGAGTTGCCGATCCAGGTCGTCACCGCGCCGTCCTGGAAGCCGAACAGCTGATTCCAGTTCGCGGTGAAGTCCGCCCACGAGCCGAGTGCGAACGGGTTGTCGAGGATGAGCGCCTTGGAGGATTTCGTCACCGCCAGCAGGAGCCAGACGATCGGGATCACGAAGAAGAGCACGAACACCAGCAGGATGACGCCGCCGATGGCTCGGCCGCTCCAGCCTCCCAGGTTCACGCGCTGCCTGCGCTGTTGCGAGAGAGTCGTCATCGCTATTCCCTTTCGAAGAGGCCGCCGCGCGTGACGAACACCCACGACAGCAGGAGGGCGACGACCAGCAGCAGCAGCGAGATCGCCGCCGCCCCGTTGAAGTCGTTCTGCTGGAAGGCGTACTGGTACGCGAGCTGGTTGAGCGAGTAGTCGTTGGGCACGATGGCGTTGCTGGCCTGGCTGAGCAGCTGCGGCTCGACGAACAGCTGCGTGCCCGCCGCGAGCGACATCACGCCCATGTAGGCGATCCACTTGCGCAGCATCGGCAGTTGGATGCTCCACGCGATCTGCACGGCGTTCGCGCCGTCGATGCGGGCTGCCTCGATGACCTCTGTGCTGATGTTGTTGAGCGCGCCGTACATGATGACGATCCAGCCGCCGGCTCCTGTCCAGAACGCGATGACCGCGAAGATGACCGGGAGGTTCCCCGGCTGGATGACCTGGACGAAGCTGTTGAAGCCCATCGCCCGCAAGAGGCCGCCGACCGGGCTCGCGGTGGGGTCGAGCACGAATAGCCAGAGCAGCACGCTCGACGCGCCTGCGAGCGCCCCGGGCAGGTAGTAGATGAATCGCAGGGAGGTGCTGGCCCAGCGCACGCGCAGGGCATGCACGATGAGCGCCAGGGCGACGACGAACACGAGCAGGCCGATCAGCCAGATCACGAGGTAGGCCACGACGTGCTCCACGGCCGGCCAGAACCGGAAGTCGGTGACGACCTTGACGAAGTTGTCGAACCCGGCGAAGCCGCCGTCGGCCGTGGTGAAGGCGAGGACGACCGAGTACACGGCCGGGGCGATACCGAACGCCAGGGTGAGCAGGGCATAGAGCGAGACGAACAGGTAGCCGATCGGTGTGCGCCCTGGGGCGCGGCCTTCCCGTGCCGCCGACCGCCGGCGCTGGTGCGCGCCGGCGGTCAGCTGGTCGCTCGGACGAGCGAGGGTCATGTCAGTTCACCTTGTATCCGTTGACCTTGGCCTGGTTCTCGATCGCCTGCTGCCAGGTGGGCAGGAGGTCGGCGATGTTCTTGCCTCCGGTTATGGCCGGGGTCATCGTCTTGGCCCAGACCGCCTCCTGGCTGAAGAGACCGTAGCCCCAGCCGTCCCAGACCTGGGAGGCGGCGGTGACGATCGGCTGCAGCGGGGTGGCGTAGTACTTGCTGGCGTCCTGCTTGGCGATCCACTTCTGGGCCGCGGGAGCGTACGCCGGGTAGCCGGGAGCAACGTTGACCTGGTAGTCGTCGGCGGTCGTCACGAACTGGGCGAACTGCTCGGCGGCCTTCAGGTTCTTCGAGTGGCTGGAGATGAACCAGGTGCCTCCACCGACGTTGCCGGTGACTGCCTTGTCCTCGCCCTTCCAGGGAAGCGGCGCGGCGACCGCGAGCTGTCCGGCCGGGACGTTGAGCGACTGCGCGTTGTTGAAGATCGCGCCGGCGTACCAGGCGGGGCCGGGCATCATGAGCACCTTGCCGGTGTAGTTCTTGACGAACTCCGGAGTGAAGACGCTCACGTTCGGGACCGTTCCGTCGCCGCGGAGCGTGTCGAGCAGCGTCGCCGCCCGCTTGCACTCGGTGGAGTCGGTCTTGACGGTCACGCTCGCGGGGCCGGTGATGTTGTTGGCCTCGCACTTGCTGCCCCACATGAACACCTCGGGCGTCCAGGCGTCGCCCTGCGTGCCGACGATGTAGCCGGGGTGCTCTTTAGCGACCTTCTGGCCGAGTGCCTGATACTCCTCCCATGTGGTCGGCACGGTGTAGCCGAGCTGATCCATGAGCGACTTGTTGTACCAGAGCACGACCTGCGCGAGGTCGTTGCGGAGGCAGTAGACCTGACCGGAGACGGTGCACGGGTTCAGGGCGCCCGGCGTGAAGTTGGACAGCGTGTCCTTCGGCACCAGGCCCTTGTCGAGCACCGCTGCGAAGGCCTGCTTGCCGTTGGTCTTCTGGCTCGCCCAGGAGGCGTCGTTGTTCTGGCTCGAGAACACGACATCCGGCCAGCCGCTGCCCGCGCGATCGAAGAGCTGGATCTTCGTACGGAACGAGTTGGAGCCGTTGGCCGACCCGTCGTAGGTCACGACCTTGATCTTGGTGTCAGGGTGCGCCTTCTCGAATGCCTTCGCCGCGGCCTGACGGTCCGCGTCCACCCAGACGGTGATCGTCGAGGAGGTGTCCTGCTTGGCTTCGGGAAAGCCGTACGACCCATTCGCCGAGCTCCCACCGGTGCTGCAACCGGTGAGAGCCAGGAGCGCCGTCGCGGCGCCGAGTGCGGAAACGGCCAGCACCGAACGACGGCGTGAACGCACCACAGTGTGGATTCCGACCATGAGATGTCCTTGTCTTGTCGACTTCGTTGACGACTCCGAGGAGGCGTGATCTAACTATACAGAATACGTATGATGTTTACAACAAATTGTTACCGCTGGACCGGATCGATGTTCTCAAGCAGCCGCAGGTCCTCCGGTCGGGGCATGCTCTCCCAGTCGCCCGCGCCCATGCAGGCGAACGCGCCCGCCTCGTTCGCCAGGCGCAGGCACTCCGCCGGCTCCCTGCCCGACAGCCGCGCCGCGAGGAAGCCGGCGACGAACGCGTCCCCCGCGCCGACCGTGTCGACGACCGGAACGGACAGCGCCGGGCGCTCGAGCGTGCCCTCGCCGGTCCGCAATATTCCGCCCGCTGACCCCCGTTTCAGTACCACCGAGGCCGGGCCGAGCACCGCCAGGGCTTCCACCAGCTCCTGCGCGCGATCGGGGGCGATGCCGGTCAGCAGCGCGGCCTCGTCCTCGCCGGCGAAAACGATGTCGCAGCAGGCGGCGAGCTCGCGATAGACGAGGGCCGGCTCACCGGAGCGCCAGAGGGATGCGCGGTGGTTGACGTCGAACGATACGGGGACGCCCGCCTGCCGGGCGCGGCGGACCACTGACCGGACGGTCTCGAGCCCGGAGCCGGAGATCGACGCCGTTATGCCGGTGACATGGACGAGCGCGGCAGATTCCACGAGGCCGGGCGAAATGTCGTCGGGCTGCAGTCTGCTCCCGGCACTGCCGGACCGGTAGAACCATACCCGGGTCGTGTGCGGAGTCCGCTTCTCTTTGACCATCAGACCCGTCGGCGCCGAGCCGTCCACGACGGCCCGCACGTCGACGCCTTGCCCGCGGAGATCGCGGACCACCCGGCGGCCGAGGCCGTCGGCCCCCACCCTCCCGACCCAGATGGCGTCGACGCCGAGCCGCGCGAGCCCGATCGCGACGTTGCTGTCGGCGCCCCCGGTCGCGATGCGGGCAGTGTCGACGTCCGACAGGTCGCCGACATCCGCCGCCCGGAACAGACCCATGGTCTCCCCGAAGGTGAGAACGTGCGAGTTCATGCGAGAGCCTCGACGGCCTGGCGGCACAGCTGCTCGACCCGGGCGAAGTCACCCGACACGAGCACCTCCTGTGGGACCATCCAACTGCCGCCCACCGCCACCACCGACGGCAGAGCCGCGTACGCCGCTGCCCGCTCGGCATTGATGCCGCCGGTGGGGACGAACCTCATGTCCGCGAACACTGCGCTCAACGCCGCGACGGCGGCCACTCCCCCAGCCTGCTCGGCTGGGAAGAACTTCACGGTTCGCAGGCCCAGCGAGCTGGCCCGCATCAGTTCCGTGGCAGTCGCCACGCCAGGTATCGCCGGGACGCCGTGCCGCCGGCACGCGGCGACGACACCTTCGTCCAGGCCCGGACTTACCACGAACTCCGCGCCCGCTTCGACGACGGCCCCGACCTGGTCGACAGTCAGCACCGTGCCCGCACCGGCACGCAGTCCCGGTAGGGAGGCCAGGATGCGCAGAGCAGCCAGCGCTTCCGGAGTGCGGAGGGTGACTTCGACCTGCCGGACGCCTCCGGCGAGCAGCGCCCGGCCCAGTGCTTCCGCCGCGCCGGCGGAGTCGATGACGACCACGGGAAGGACAGGATCCAGCACGCTCATCGCCCGAGCCACCCGCCGTCGACCGGGAGAATCGCACCCGAGATGTACTGAGCCGCGTCGGAGGCGAGGAAGACCGCCGCCCCGCCGATGTCTTCCGCGCGCCCCCATCGACCGGCGGGTACGCGGTCGAGGATGGCCTTCGAACGGTCCGGGTCGTCCTGCAGAGCCTGCGTGTTGTCCGTCGCAATGTATCCGGGAGCGATCCCATTCACGGTCACACCCGCTGCCGTCCACTCATTCGCGAGCGCTCGGACAAGCCCCGCGACGCCCGACTTTGCCGCAGCGTAGCCAGGCACGTTGATCCCGCCCTGAAAAGAGAGGAGAGATGCGGTGAACACGATCCGACCGCGCCCCTCCCGCAGCATCCGTGCGCCGAGCGCCTGGCTCAGCACGAAACCGCTGATCAGGTCGACTTCGAGCACTTCGTCGAACCACTCAATCGGGTGCTCGGCAGCCGGAGCGCGCCGGATCGTGCCGGCATTGTTGACCAGGATGTCGACGGGACGCTCCTGCCCGGCGAGCCGGGAGCCCAATGCGCTCACCTGACTTCGGTCGGCGAAATCGACGCGGTGACCCTCGAAGTCGCGACCGAGCGCGCGAACGCGGTCGCCCACCTCCGACGACGCCGGGTCGAGCGTCGCGGACACGCCGACGATGTCGGCCCCGGCCGCGGCGAGCGCCTCCGCGATGGCTCGGCCAATCCCACGCTTGGCGCCGGTGACGACCGCGAGGCGGCCGGAGAGGTCGAAGCCGGTCATCGCGCGACCTCCACGAGGATCTTCATCGCCCGCCCTGCCTCGAGCGTCTCGAACGCGGACGCCACGTCCACGAGCGGCACGACCTGGGAGATCAGGTGATCGGCGGGAATCGCGCCCTGCACCACGAGCTCGACCGCGCGCTCGAAGTCGCGACGCTCGTACACGCGCGCGCCGAGGATCCTCAACTCGCGCCAGAACAGGCGGTGCAGGTCGATCGGACGCGGCTGCGAGTGGATGGCGACCACGACGAGGGTTCCGCGCACTTTCGCCAGGGAGGTCGCGCCCAGGACGGCCGCGGCGGAGCCCGACACCTCGAAGACGACGTCGGCGCCGGCGCCGCCGGTCCACTCCTCCACCCAGGCCACCTGGTCGATGGCCGAGGGGTCGAGCGTGCGCAGCCCCAGCTCCTCGGCGGCGGCCCGCCGGTTGGGGTCGATCTCGGCGATCACCACCTCGGCGCCGAAAGCGGCGGCCACCGTGGCGATGAGGACCCCGATCGGTCCGGCGCCGATGACGACCGCCTTGTCGCCGGGGGTCAGCTCCGAGCGCCGCACGTCGTGGACGGCCACGGCGACCGGCTCGACAAGCGCAGCATCGCGCAGCGAGACTCCGGCGGGGAGGCGCACCAGCGTCGACGCCGGAACGTTCCAGCTCTCCTGGAGGGCGCCGGGGGTGTCGATGCCGATGAAGTCGAGGTTCTGGCAGATGTGCTGATTGCCCGCCATGCAGGCGGGGCAGATGCCGTCCCAGTCCAGCGGCATGACGGTCACCGCATCGCCCACGGCCCAGCCCTCCACGCCTGGTCCGAGTTCGGCGATCGTGCCGGACATCTCGTGCCCGATCGTGGCCGGCTTCGTCACGCGCCCGTCCATGTCGCCGTGAAAGACGTGCAGGTCGGTCCCGCAGATACCGACGTACGCGACGGCGATCCGCACCTCCCCCGGCTTCGGAGCCTGCGGCTCGCGTTCATCGACCCTGATCGTCCGGTCGCCTACGTAATTCGCCGTCAGCATCGCCCGGCGCTCCTTCCTCGAAGACCCATGCAGTTAAACATAATACGTATGCTAGGTGCAAGGGCGGCTGCAATAGGCGACGTCACGTTTACAACCGCCTCCCAATTGCTTCCGTCACGGAACGAGAGAGCGGGAATCCGTCGAAAACCCGAGTCGACGAAACGAACACGGTGCGCCGTGGCGGCTCTGGCAGAGCGGCGGCCGAACATGTTGTTCGTGTTTCGGGGGCGCCGGTCGCCAGCACCAGCGACGCGAGCATGACCACTAGACGCAGAGATAGACCATCACCCGGAAGTGGATTGCCCGCGCAGCGGTCAGCGGGACAAGGCGGCCGAGCGTTCGTGCCCCCGTTGGCCACAGCCCGGCCATCCGCACCCCTGAGCCACCGCCAATGGGGCCGCCACGAGGACAACTGTGGAGTACGCCAGTTGCTGAAGGGAGTTGTAGTTGCCCCACCCGTCTTCGACCGGCAAGCGGAGCGACAGATACCGCAAGCCGGCGGACAGGGGCGTTGGGGAACACGGCCCCGGAGACGGGACGATGCATACCAACTGGCCGGTAACGAAAAGGAGTGCCACGTGGACGAGCCCGGTGCCGCGTCCCTCCACTGCCGGTCTGGAATCGTGCGACGTTCGCCTGGGCACTGGCCGTCGCTCGTACGGCGTCAGCCCGGCGAAGGCTCCGAATTGTCGATCCTGGACGTGGCGGTCCTCTCATTGCCGGAATTGCCGATCGGCGCGTCTTCGACTTCGCCCAGAGACGGCACAATGGAGCGCGCGAGGGATGCAGCTCGGCGGAAGCCGTCGCGCTGCATCCCTCGGCCATCATCCAGGCCACCCGAGGTCTAGCTCGGGAGGCTGCCCTACTTTCGGGCGCCGATGTACGTCAGCGAGGGCATCGTCGCATAGGCGGACGAAGTGATGACTCCACCCAGTCGGTTGTTCACGAAGTTGACTTGATAGGGATTCACGATCGCGATCGTCGCTCCACGAGCCTCGAAGCGCTTCTGAATCTCCAACGTGAGAGCCGTTCGCTTCGACACATCGAGTTCACCGACGGCTTGGCTGTAGATCTTTGCCAACTCGCTGTCGTCGTATCCGTCCCAGTTGTAAAGCCCTTTGGGAAGGAAGTAATAGCGGATAGAGGCCAGTGGCTCCTGCACGACGTCACCGCTGCTGCTGAGCATGAGGTCGCTTGATCCACGCACAGCAGGGTCGTACATGGCCTGTGCATATTCGAGAGGTTGAAGGGATCGGATCTTGAGCGTGAGCCCAACCTCGCCCGCTTGCGCTTGAACGAGCTGCGCCAGCTGGGATGCTGTCTCATCGCCGCTGGCTACGATCAGTTCGACGTGAGTCCCCTTCGCGCCGGATTCAGTCACGAGCTTGCGTGCGAGGGTGACGTCGAAGGCTCGCTGGTCGGCAATCTTCTTGTAGTCGGCCTTCGTGGAGTCTCGAACGGATACGGGCCACGAGTTGGGGCTGATCGCGGTGCTCCACGGGCTTGCGGCACCGTGAAAGACTGCCTGAGCGATCGCGGCACGGTCAATCATGTGCTGGAAAGCCTGGCGGAGGTCGCTGTTCTTCGCCAAAGGACTCGAGGGACTCGCGACTCGAAGGGACCATACAGTTGTCGTGTCGCCGTAGTAGAGCGAGCCGGACGACGCGCTCTTCAGGGCGTGGATCGCCGACGAAGGGATCTCCCATCCGCCATCGATCTCACCCGTCGTCAGAGCCTGAGTCAGAGCAGACGTGTCGGTGACGAAAGTGAGTCGCACATTGCTGACGCGCGCCTGGCGCGCCTTGTTCCAGTAGGAGTCGTTCTTGACGAGACGGATATCGGTCCCAGCGTTCCATTTATCGAGGATGAACGGGCCGGAGCACATGATGCCCACGCCAGGAGTTCCCAGCGCAGCCCCGGCCTTCTCGCTGAATGCACGCTCCATCACCGCCCCGCCGGCGCCCGCCATCGTCGGCAGGAAGGCTGCGTCGGGAGCACTGAAATCGACGGCGACTTGAGTGTCGGAAACCGCGGTGATGTTCGTCACTTTCTCGAACGTCGGGGCAAGGTATGACGTCGGGGCCGCCGCATGTTTCAGGCTGTAGACGACATCGTCAGTGGTGACAGGCGACCCATCCCAGAACTTCGCCTGTGCGCGCAACGTGAATACCAAGTGAGTGGGTGTCTCCTGCGTGGCCTTCGCCAATCCGGAGATGAGCGTCCCGCTCTCGTCGACGGACATCAAGGAATCACAGAGGTTCGCGACGACTGCCATGGCGGAGTAGGTCGGCACGTTGGGCGGGTCGAGAGTGCCAGGCTCGCCGGAACCGAGGTTCCACGTGACACTTTTGACAGCCCCGTTCCCACCTGGCGAGCGAACGACCGTCTCAACGGTCTTGCTCGGTGCCGGAGTGGCCGCGCCCGCTGTACACCCCGCGAGGGCGGCCGCCGCGACGAGCCCCACGATCGTGAAGAGCAGCGGCGTTTTGAGAGTTCGTTTCATCATCTGGATCCCTTCCAGCGCCCGGGTCTCGGAATCCGATGCCCATCACTACCCACAGTGGAGCAGTGATCGACCAACCGAGAATTCGTGATTGTAACAACTACTACACAAAACATCGAAACGGTAGCCTTCCGGGCAGATTCGTACCGATTTTTTGCCACCTTCGCTTGCACATGTCGATTTATTGATACAAACTGATGCCAACTCTTCCCTATTTGCAATGGAGGCCGTTATGGTAGGCGCCGAACCAACTCTGCTCGAGCGAGTGACCGGACTGTTCCCGATGATCCGCGACGCGGAGGAGATCATCGAGAACGAGCGGCGAACGCCCTCAGAGATCACCGACGCCCTCTATGAGAGCGGCATGTACCGGGCCTTCCTCCCGAAATCGCTGGGAGGCCTCGAAGCCCACCCCGTGGAGTGGCTGGAGGCAGTCGAGGCGCTCTCCTATGTGAACGGTTCGGTCGGCTGGCTGTGCATGCTGCACACAGGTCAGACCTGGGCGCAACCAGAAGCGATGACGGAGATCCTCGAGAACGGACGGTGGATCCTCGCCGGCAACGGCGGCCGTGCCGGAGGCGTCGCACGAGCAGTCGAGGGCGGCTATTGGGTGTCGGGTCGCTGGCCGTTTTCCAGCGGCTCACCTGAGGCCACCCATCTCTTCGGACTCTGCGTCCTCCACGATGACAACGGCAAGGTCGTACTCTCACCGAAAGACGGCGCACCCTGGTTTGTCGTTCCCTACTTCCGCCGTGAAGACGTGACCCTTCACGACACCTGGGACGGCATCGGCCTGCGAGGCACCGGCAGTGGCGACTTCTCGGTCGACGAAGAGATCTTCGTTCCCTCCAACATGGTCGACGAGCGGGGAATCTGGGGCATTACCTACAACACGCCCCATGAGAAGGGCCCGTTCATCCAAGCGGCGCATTCCGCCCACGCGCTGGGGCTCGCAAGCGCCGCGCTCGACGAGTTGATCAGGCTCACTCACTTGAAGGCCCGACGCGGCTCATACCGCCAACTTCGATTCGCAACTGATGAGAACCTGCACATCGCGATCGCGCGGTCGGATGCACGTATTCGCGCATCGCGGCTGTTCCAGAACGACGTGATTTCGAGAGCTTTCGAGAGCGCTCAGAACAACCGTTTCATCGACTACGAGCTTCGCGTGCTCATGGCGGAGATGAACACGTACGTAGTGCACGAGTGTCGAGACATCATCAACACGCTTTTCGTAGAGAGCGGCGTCGGAGGCGTGTCCAAGAACTCGCGCATGTCCCGGATCTTCCGAGACATGGCCGTTGCGGCGAATCACATCATCATTGCTCAGAACCAGCTACCGTCCGTGGGCGCATATTGGATGACCAAGGACATGGAGGGCGGCCCGTTCATCGAGAACATCGAGATGTCGGCCATCTATCCTCCCCACCCGCAGTTCGCGGATCGCGCGAACATCCGAGTAGAGCTGCCGACCGCGAAGCGGGGTGAATGATGCGTTCTAGCGTCATCCACGAGGGCGCCGCCATGGACACTCGTCAGCTGCGCTCCGCCTTCTCCCGTTTCGCGACGGGAGTCACCGTCGTCGGTCTCGAAGACGGGGAGGGTGTGCACGGGCTGACGGTGAATGCGTTCACCTCTGTTTCGCTCGATCCTCCCCTCCTGCTCATCTCGATCCAGAAGACCTCTCGATCGTACGAACGGCTCCAGCGGCGTCCGTTCTCCGTGAGCGTCTTAGCCTCCGAGCACGCGGCTGCAGCTCGCTCGTTCGCGTCAAGAGACCGTGTCGGAGCGCCGGAATGGGATAGGTCGGGAAGGATTCCGCGCATCGCGGGTGCCATCGGCTGGTTCGAGTGCGAACATTTCGCCCAGCACGACGCCGGAGATCACACCATCGTGATTGGCAGAGTCAGCGCCTTCGGCGTCCGTGAGGGCAGTCCGCTACTCTTTTTCGGTGGCAACCTCACGGCGCTCGGCTGACAGCGTGACAGCAGCTCCGTTCTCGGCGCTCGCGTCGGTACGCGAGAACGACGGCACGACCGATGCATCCACCACCGTCGAGCGCGCAGTAGCACTGCTCTGGGAGTTGTATGACGCTCCTGACGGCTTGTCCGCGTCAGAGCTGGCCCGACGGCTCGAGACCCAGCGCACTGCCCTCTATCGCCTCCTTCGACCCTTCCTCCGCTCCCAGTTCATCCGGCGCGACGAACGAAAGAGGTATTTTCTCGGCTTCGGCATCACCGCGCTGGCAAGAGCCGTGGCCCAGCCCATCGAGGCGATCACACAACGTCCGCTTCAAGGGCTGGCTGATGCTACAGGTTGTGCTGCCATGATCATCGCGGACACCGATGGCACCCTCGTCACGGTAGCGAGTGCGACACCGCGTGAGCCGGGCATGTATGTGGCCTCTCCCAACGGGTTCGTTCATCAGGGCAACGATGTCGCTATCCGCGCTCTACGTGCAGGTCAGGACGCTTCACCCATCGAAGAAGTCGAAGCGCTCGAAGACCGCGAACGGGGGTTTGCCAGCAACGAGCGGGACGGTTTCGTCACAACGGTAGCGATGCCCCTGCGCGTGCCCCTCATCGGCGCACCTTCTTGTTTGCTCATCGCATCGCTGAGCCCGCTTGACCTCCACTCGGTCGCAGAGCCGATGCGACAAGCAATTCAGGCCATCGCGCACCCTGTCGACCGCTGATCAGCCAGTCAGAACGCGGCGTTGGCGCTGGGGCGGGCGCCAGCCTGGGCCGGGCACCGAGGCGATCAGCCTCCGCGTGTAATCATCCTGAGGCTTATCGAGGACTTGTTCGACGCTGCCCTCTTCCAGAACCACGCCCGCCCGCATGACGAGAACGCGATCACAAACTTGTCGCACGACTGCCAGGTCGTGCGAAACGAACAGGTACGAGAGCTGAACCTGGTCGCGCAGCTCGTTCAGGAGCCTCAGGATCTGAGCCTGCACACTCACGTCGAGTGCGGATACCGCTTCATCGAGGATGAGCAGGTGAGGCTGAGGGACCAGCGCGCGAGCGATGGCGAATCGCTGCCGCTGTCCTCCGGAGAGTTCGCGGGGGTACGACGATGCATGTCGTGACTCCAGACCCACTCGTTCGAGCAGAGTTCGGGCATAGTCGTGGGAGTCCTGACCGGCGGGAGTGCCGTGGACGGCCACGATCTCTCCCAGGCACGCGCCGAGGGTTTGTCGAGGGTCCAGCGATCCGAAAGGATCCTGGAACACCATCTGCACCCGTCGGGCCTGGGCTCGACGGGCAACGGTACCGCGCGTGAAGCGGGTCCGCTCGCCCCAGAACGAGATGTCGCCGCTCGTCGCTTTCTCCAGGCCGGCAACGATGCGCGCCGTTGTGGATTTGCCCGAACCCGACTCGCCGACGATGCCCAGCGACTCGCCGGATTGGATGTCGAACGACACCCGGTCGACAGCGCGGAAGGACCCGCCAGGCGCACTGAAAGTCTTGACGACGTCGCGCACGGACAAGAGCGGTGCGGTCATGCATCGATCCTTTCCAACTGTTCCCGGATCTCCGGGACTCGAAGACACGCGGACGTGCTGTCCCCCTGAACGAGCCGGAGCGCGGGATCCGTATTCCGGCATTGGCTCTGCACGAACGGACATCGATCGGCGAATGAGCAAGCATCGGCGACACCGGCAGCCAGCGCCGGATGACCCGGGATTCCGGCCGGAACGTGCCGACGGTGCAGCGACGGCCGCGAAGCGAGCAGTGCCGACGTGTAAGGGTGCGCGGGACGCGAGGTGACCGCTTCTGAGGATCCGGCCTCGATGACGCGCCCGGCGTACATCACCGCCATTCGATCGGTCGTCGCCGCGGCTAGATCCAAATCGTGGGTCACGAACACCAGGCCCACATCGTGAGTGCGAATGACGTCCGAAAAGATCGACATCACCTCTGCCTGGACCGTGACATCCAAGGCCGTCGTGGGTTCATCGGCCAGGATGAGCGCCGGTTCCGGCATCAGTGCGGCCACGATCATCACGCGCTGCAAGAGACCACCGGAAAGCTGACCCGGGTACTGACGCATCTGTCGCGCCGGGTCTCGGAAGCCGACTTCCTCCAGTAGCTCTTGGGCTCGTGCATTCGCCTGACGCTTGCGGAACCGGCCTGACGCCACGACGGCCTCCGTGAGGAAGTTGCCGACCGTCCAGAGCGGGTTGATGTGGGCTCGAGGATCCTGGTAGATCATTCCGATCTCGCCGGAGCGGAGTCGCGCCAGTCGTCGCGACCGCATCTGCGAAACCTCCTCGCCACGGAACGCCACTGAACCACTCGCGGAAAAGCCCGCCGGCAGCTGGCGCATGATCGCACGAAGAGTCATCGACTTGCCCGACCCGGATTCGCCGACCACTCCGATCGCCTCGCCAGCCCGCACGTCGAGGTCGACACCGCGCAGAACGGGAGTCGCTTCGGATCCAGCGCCCGACCACACTTGGAGGTCGCGGATGGACAAGAGAGAAACGGCGGCCCCAGAATTGGTCGTCATCGTCCCACCCCCAAGGTTGCCTGCAGACGCTCACCCAGCAGGGTGAACGCGACGACGGAAATGACGATCATCGCCCCAGCGCTAAGTGTCTGTTGCGGATCACCCGCGAGCATTTCAGTCCGCCCGGCGATGACCATCGCGCCCCACTCCGCCGTCGGTGGCTGGATTCCCAACCCGACGAACGAAAGCGCCCCGAACTCCAGCAGCGCGACCCCGAAACCGAACGTCGTCTGGGCGAGAATGATCGGCGAGACTCCGCGAAGGATGTGACCGTTGATTCGCAACGTCGAGATTCCGGATAGACCAAGCGCCTCGACGTACGCCTTGTGCCGTTCCTGCTGCGCCGTGCCGCGGAGAATGCGAGCAGCATATGGCGCGCTCGCGAACGCCATCGCCAAAACGGGGGCCCAGAAGCCGGGGCCAAGGATAGTCACCGCAATTATCGCGACGAGCATGCCGGGAATGGCGATGAACACATTGAGTACGCCGGATGCCGTGGCGTCGACCACGCCGCCGAACCACGACGACACCAAGGCGATCACGATGCCCAGCACGATGCTGATCACCACGATGAGTGCCGCAGCCGCATAACTGATCTGCGCGCCCCACAGAAGTCGCGAGAGCAAGTCCCGTCCCAGCGAGTCGGTGCCGAGCGGATGGGCTAACGACGGCGGCAGACTTGCGGCGAGGATATTCGTCGCATCCGGCGGGTATGGAGCAAGTAGGGGTCCTAGCAACGCGGTCAACACCAGCGCCCCGCACAACACGATGAGGAAAACGGTGTATGGGCTCCGCCCGCGCCCGCGGCGTCGACCGAACCTGGGTGTGCGCAGCACATCTGACGTTCCGACTGCGGTCATGCTTTCGCCTTCCGATCGCGGAGCGATGGATCGAGAACAACACTCAGCAGGTCGACGATCGCCACGATCACGACGTAAACGGTCACGATGAGTACAGAAACTGCGAGAACGACCGGGACATCCTTGGTTCCCACGCTCCGCACGAGTAGGGAGCCGACGCCATCGAGCGTGAAAGCGGTCTCCACGATCACACTTCCCGCAACGAGCGCCGCAAGGGTCAATCCGGCCGCAGTGACGATGGATACCCCGGCGTTGCGCAATACGTGCTTTCCGACAACGAGACGAGGTGGCAGGCCGCGCCCGACTGCGGTGCGAACGTGCTCCATGGAGCGTTGGTCGTCGATCGAAGCCATCGAGATCTGCGCCATATAGGCGATCCACGAAACGGAAAGGGCAATCGCGGGGAGCGTCAGGTGCCAAATGCGATCCCCACCAGGCGATCCTGCTCCGAAACTCGGAAACCAGCGCAGCGAAACCGCGAAGACACCAAGGAGTGCGGTCGCGGCAACATAACTGGGGACCGAGATGAGGAGTGCAACCGCACCCGCGACGACGGGACGAATACGAGTGACAAGTCCGCCGACAAGTCCCAACCCGATGCCCACGATCACAATGATCATCGCGGAGTAGGCGACCAGCTGCAACGTGACTTCCAGCCTCGGGAGAATCACCGCCGAAACGGAATCATGGTACGTGTACGACGTTCCCATGTCACCGCGGACGAAGGCCCCCAACCATCGGAAGTACCGCACGATAAGAGGTTCATCGAGGCCGAGCTGCTCGCGGACGATCATGCGTTGCTGGGCTGATGCCTTCCCTCCGAGGATCTGCGCGACCGGATCTCCGGGAGTCAGTGACAATGCCGCGAACACGAGGAACGATGTGATGAGAATTGTGCCGATCGGCATCACGACGTAACGCGCCACGAAACGCCAGGGCTGACGCCCACGGCGAATATCGAGCGCCGCGGCCCGTACCGCGCCGGTGGACGCGCCCACCCCTGTGGAGGTCACGGCTGAAACCCCGGCCGGATGTGCGCCCACGGTCGCAGTGCCTCCCACTTCGCGGCGAGATGAAGAAGACGCGCATCTTCATGCTGCGGCGCGTGCAGTTGCATCCCGATGGGCAGCCCGTCATCGTCGAAGCCTGCGGGGACGGTGATCGCCGGGATACCGGCGTGCGACGCGGGCTCGGTGTATCGATGGAAGTCGATGGCCGGAAAAGCGACAGGGACGCCGTCAATGTGCGTGTTGCCACCGGCGTCACCTGGATGCGGGAACGCGGAGACGGGACTTGTCGGCGTGATGAGCAGGTCGTACTCCGCGAAAACAGCGTTATAGGTGCGCGTGATCTCAGAACGCCGGACGTTCGCGGCAAGGAGATGACGTTCGAGAGTGACTCGAGACGCCGCGTCACGAACACTCAGCATCGCGGGGTGCGGAAGCGGAGCAGCAGGGTCGAGGAACGCAGGACCCCAGAAGTCGATGAAATACTCCACAGGGTCAGGCAGCGGCAGCTCGATCTCGGTGACCTGTGCGCCTGCGTTCGAGAGTGCGGCGATTGCGTCGGCGACAACTCGAGCAACACTGGCGCCGGCCTGCGCGCCTGACGGCGCGGGAGCGTAGGCCACGCGAAGGTCCGTGAACTCCGGCGACGCCCCCAAGACCCGGTGCGGTAGTCCTCGCGTGGGGTGGGGCACGGAGAAGGGAGCTGCCGGATGGTGTCCGGACGCGATCTCGAGCAGGAGCGCCTGATCGACGACCGTGCGCGTAAGCGGGCCGTCGGTCACGGCCGTGTCCCAGGGATGATCCCCTGGGATCCAGCGCAAGGATGCTTTCAACCCCACGACGCCGCAGTATGACGCGGGAATACGAACGGAACCGCCGCCGTCCGAGCCCCATGCGAGCTGCCCGATGCCGGCGGCGGCGGCTGCTGCGGCCCCGCCGCTCGACCCACCCGCGGTGCGCGACAGCCGCCACGGGTTGTTGGTGACGCCGGTGAGCTCGCTCTCGGTGACACCGAGCATGCCGAATTCCGGCGTGGTCGTCTTTCCGATGAGGATAGCTCCAGCGGCACGCAGCCGCGACACAGAGATGGAGTCGGCATCCGGGACGTGGTCGGCGAAGGCAACGCTTCCAAAGGTCGTCCGAACGCCAGCGGTCGGCGAGAGATCCTTCACGCTCAACGGCACTCCGAACAGGGGAGGCAGGTCCTCGGGCGCGGTTCGCATCAGCTCCGCGTCCGCCCGCCGGGCGTGGTCAGCCGCTTCATCCGCCAGGACCGTGACGAATGCGTTTATCTGTGGTTCCCGCTCTTCGAGGCGGCGCAGCGTGGCCTCGATGACCTCTGAAGGCGCAACCTCGCGTGAACGGATGCGACGTGCTACTTCGAAACCGGAAAGCCAGACGAGCTCATCGGCTTCACTGCTCGCGCTCACCGTCGCGCCCCTTCACCACGATTTTGAGCAGCGCCCCCCAGCGCTTTCCACGATGCGGCCGCTGGGCCATCTGAGGGTCTTTTCACGATGCTCCTCAATAGTCGACTAGGTGTGTCCAAGCACTCTACGAAGCCAGACCGTTTTTGTATAGTGATTGTGATAAAAAATCCTGAAGAATCATGCAGCGACGTCAGGGCGCCGACGACAGTGCCGACAGCCCCAGACCGCGGAGACCGTACTCCACGACGGAGAGCTGCCGCTCCGCAGTCCACAAGTTCGGATGCTCGACAGCAGAAAGGACGGCGCCGTTCACGAGTGCACGCAGGTAGTCGATCGCGGCAGGGATCTCCTCCGGAGCGAGCAGACCGTGCAGGCGTTCGCGGAAAGCGTCGCGCGCTTTCGCCTCCATTGAGTCGAAGAAGCGGGCTATCGCGGGATTCTGCGCAGAGTAGACAAGCGCTACGCGACATCTTTCGACGTCGATCTCCTCTTGCGTCTGCGGCACCATCCACGCTAGGTAGGAGCGAAGGCTGTCAAGAGGCGTCGACTCCTTCGGGAGCGCCGCCAGATCCTCATCGTAGTTCGTGGACAATTCGTCGATGATGCCCTCGAGTAGAGTCTGGCGATCGGCATAGAAATGGGTCACGAGGGTGATCGACCCATTCAATTCTCGAGCGAGCGCCCGCAGGGTGAGTCCGTCGGGGCCGCTGCGCGCGAGCACGCGCATCGCAGCGACACTGATCTCGTGACGGCGGGTTCTATGGTCGACGACCTTGGGCATGGCTCAACCTTCCAACGCGAGCACGAGGACGCTCATGTCAGTTGGTAAACACGAATGTTGATCTGACCGCCGGCGTCAGTAGCGACACCGATCAGCTGATTCTCCGCCAGCCATCTGTGCTGGGGCGCGTCGGTGCGGAACGTGAAAGCGGTACGGAAGTAGTACTCCTTCTCGGAAACCTCCTCGCCCGCATCCAGACGCTCCTCGACATCTCGGGTGGCGCGGAAGTAGCCGCGGTTCACGACGTCGATCACGGCGCCATCGTCAGCGCGGAGAAGGTATCGGGCTTCGACCTGCGTCGTGTCCTGTCGCTTCGTCGACCAGTCGCCCCCGCCCGGGACGACAGTTGCCGAGAGCCCGGGCCCCTCGGCGCGCCCACCGACGATCGGAGTGAACCACAGCTTCTCGTCGCTGCCGCGCCCGATGTGCCATCCGTCTTCGATATCCACAACGAGATCGAAAGCGAACTCGAGCGAGGGTCCAGGGATAGTGCTCATGGTGCTCCTTTGATGCGGTCGGAGGGTGCGCTCGCCGGCAGGCGCTCGCAGAAGAACGTCACAACGAGCCCGAGACGACTCGCCCGTCGAAGATCACCGCAGAGGGAACGATCTCGCTGAGCTCGGTGGGCGGCGTGACCAGGGGGTCACGATTCAGAATGATGAGGTGCGCGGGGCGGCCGGGGGCGATCATTCCGAAGGTGTCCTGGATTCGAAGCTGACGAGCCGCGTGAACCGTGTAGCCGCGCACGAGCCTCTCAGTCGACAATGCGGCAGATGACGACGGCCGGCGGCTCTGCGGCCAGCGTCCCCCGTCCAGTGGGACCTCCGGATCTACCCGTGTCGCCGCGATCTGCATGCCGAAGAATGGGTCAGCGCGGTGCAGTTCGGCGTTCGAGACCACATCGCTCGAGAAGGCCAGAACTGCGCCTGCGTCCGCAACGTCGTTGAAGTCGTACATCCGGTTCCAGCGCTCTTCCCCGAGGTGCTGAATCGCCTCATCGCCGAAGTATCCGCCCGACCAATGGTTCGTCCAGTTGATGATGATCCCCAGGTCCGCCGGGCGCGTCATGTCCGCGGAATCGATGAGTTCGCAATGGGCGAAGGTGACCTGCATCCTCCACGGAGTTTCGCGACGGCGTTCGGATCCGAGGACGTTTTCGACAGCATCACAGGCTGTGCGGAAGGCACGATCTCCGACCATGTGGATGTGTATGTCCACTCCGGCGGCGTTGCAGAGCTCGAGACAGTCCTCGAGTTCAGCTTGTTCCATCTGGATGGAGCCGAGCGACCCCGCGTTGCCCCCGCTCTGAAGCGGCTCGATCACCGCACTCGTGCCGAGCTCATTGGTCCCATCGAGGAAGAGCTTCACTGTTCGGACGCGGACTCGCTCGGAGGCACGCTCGCCGTCGAGACGCCGTACGAGATCGAGAGCCTCCGCAAGATCCGCTCTCGTCCGAAATCGCACGGCGCCTTCGTAGTGCATGGGCAATGCCCCGAGGCGATCGAGGTCGTTGATCGCCTCGATGACCTCCGGACGCTCGATGAGTGCATCGAAGATCGCCACGATGCCGCGGCTGGACAAGTACTCCAGCACCGGCGCAATCACTTCCGCCGTGGGTTCCTCGGGAGGTGACCATTCCAGGGCCCGGTACATCGTCGGCAGGAAGTGCGCATGCGCGTTCTCCAAGACGTGACCGGTCGGCTCGCCGCCCTCATCCCTGATGAACATTTCCAGGCCCGGGACCGGATCGGCGGTGTCCTTGGTCACTCCCAGGAGTTCGAGCATTCGGGTGTTGACCCAACTCGCGTGGTCCCCGGCGTCCTGGCATAGCACGGGGCGATCGGAGATCGCCGCGTCGAGCATCTGTCGGGTGGGGCCGTCGGCTGGAAAGATCGACGGAGAGTAGTACTCGAAGTAGAGGTATGGTGCTTCCTCCTTCGAATGCACGTGGCCGTACGACCGGATGAAGTCGAGCAACTCCTCGAGGTCATCCGTTTCGGGGAGGCGAATATGCCACCTGCTCATGGCGACGAGCGCCGGGTGCGAGTGCGCGTCGATGAGGCCCGGAAGGATCGTGCTCCCTCCAAGATCGACCACACGGAGATCCGCTGTGGCAGGTGCCTCCCGCTGCCAGCCCACCCATGCGACACGGCCGTCGCGGATGACGACCGTGTCCGCGCGCGGCGACGACTCGTCCAACGTGCGGACGACCGCGTTCGTGAGAACGAGATTCGATGCCTCACGCATCACGAGCGGCTACGCCCGCCGTGACGCCGCAGACCACTGGGCTGGGCGATGAATTGGCTACTCAAACTGCCACCGCGCGAGACTTCTAAACGTCCGATCCATGCGCCACCGCTTCCGTCGTGGGGATCCGTACGACTTTTATAAATCACTTGCTACTAAAAAACAAGATCGCATTACACTCGCAGCCATGACCAATCACCCGACTCCGCTGCACGGCCGCACTGTTGTTCTGTCCGGAGGCACTAGCACGCTAGGACTCGTCAGCGCTCGGAGACTGGTCGAGGCAGGAGCTCGCGTCGTAGTCGCAGGTCACGACGACGACAAGCTCACCCGCGCAGCCGCGAGCGTTCCAGAAATCGCCACCATGCGAGTAGACCTGACCGATGAAAGCGGAGTGTTCCGTTTCGCGGACCGCGTTCATCAGGAATTCGGAAACGTCGACGGCGTGCTCCACCTCGTCGGAGGCTGGCGCGGCGGAGGCGGGCTCGCGGGACAGAGCGAATCCGACTTTCGATTCCTCGAGCGATCATTGACGGCCCTGAGACATGTGTCCCGTGCATTCGATGACGATCTCCGCGCCTCCAGTGCGGGCCGCACCGCCATCGTGTCTTCTACGACGGTCCTCTCTCCGCTCGCGGGTGGCGCCAACTACGCCGCGATCAAGGCAGGCTGCGAAGCGTGGATGCGAGCAGTAGGTCAGGGGTTCGCGAAGTACGCCCGCGACCTCGACATACCACCTACCGCCTCTTGTGCGGTCATCCGCATCGCAACCCTGGCCGGATTGGAGGCTGCCGTCGCGTCTGCCTTCGTAGACATGTGGACGTCGAGCACTCCGGAAACATTCCGAGAGATTCTCGTATCCACATCGGCAGGGTGAAACGCGACCATTCGACGTAAGCTCGTCGGCCATTTTTATGCAGCGACCTTTACATATCGCCGGCTCGCCGCCATCATGAAGCAGAGACAGGCGAAATGCGCTGACGATGACACACCATTCAGGAGTGCTTTGACATCCACCACTGAACCGACGGCCATTGACCTCTCCGCGTTCCCTTCGACGGACTCGATCCTGGGACGGATCAAAGAATTGGCCGCGCTCGGCCATCGGAGAACGGGGACCGAGCAAGGTCGCAAGTCCGCGGAGTACATTGCGGACGCCTTTCGTGCGGCCGGTCTATCCAACGTGATCATTGAGAAGGCTCCAACGCCATGCCCGACCGTTCATATGCAATCTGTTGAGTTCTCCGGCAACCGGATCGAAAGTTTCTGGGCCAACGGAACGGGGCGCAAAAACACACTTGGGCGCTTCCATTCGGTGATCGAGCCGGGCACGGAAATCGTGTACCTCGGACCGGGCTGGGATCACGACTTTTCCGGCGTTGATGTCGCCGGAAAAGTCGTCTTGTGCGACGTGTTCTTCCGTCCGTCCATGACGTCGACATTCCTCGACGTCAACCCCCGCGCCGAAGTGTTCGATCCCGATGGGACGCTGTTCGAGCCGAGGAACAAGTACGACATTTACGCCCCGAACAATTGGCCGAACAACTATTTCACGGCCCAGAAGCTGGGGGCCGTGGGGTTCATCGGCGCGTTGCAGAACTACATGGACTGCTACAACTACAACGAGGACTACACCGAGAACGGCGCGGTTCTCGGAGTGGACAGAATGACGATTCCCGCGGCCTGGGTGTCGCGGAGCGACGGGCACGAGATGGCCAGAGTCATCTCACAGTCGCCCGGCTTCGCGGGAGTCTCGATGGAACTCGATCTCGAATACGAGCTCAAGGACGCCCTGAACGTGGTCGGCGTGCTTCCCGGCCGGACGGCGGACACCATCCTGGTCCATTCCCACCACGACGCCGTATTTGCGGGTGCGGTGCAGGATGCGTCCGGCGTTTCCGAAGTGATCGCACTTGCCGAGTTCTTCGGAGCCCGCTCGCCTGGCGGGCATGCGAAGACCATGATGTTCGCCGCGACCGACACGCATTTCACGGACTATGTGGGCCACGAAGCCTTCCTTCTCGAGCGTCAACGCGCGGGAGACAACATCGTTCTCGACCTCTGCATCGAGCACATCGGCAAAGAGGTCG
>Ga0157369_10002341_pt1 | contig 22798 bp, 34 predicted proteins | sample C25metaG_FD_113461 | JGI IMG/M metagenome (GOLD analysis project Ga0157369, IMG submission 113461) | Corn rhizosphere microbial communities from Kellogg Biological Station, Michigan, USA - C2-5 metaG | ecosystem: Host-associated > Plants > Roots > Rhizosphere > Soil | place: USA: Michigan... | reverse complement strand
GCTCCGTGCACGTCAACGTGCAGGAAGGCGAGCGCGTTCGCGCCGGCGATCCGCTCATCGACGGTCCGATCGATCCGCACGATGTCCTCGCGGTCCTCGGCATCAAGGAGCTGCAGCGCTACCTGGTCGACAAGATCCAGGAGGTCTACCGCTCCCAGTCCGTCGCCATCAACGACAAGCACATCGAAGTCATCTGCCGCCAGATGCTGCGTAGCGTCCGCGTGACGCGCGTCGGCGACACCGACTTCCTCGTCGACGAGCAGGTCGATCGCTTCCGCTTCATGGAAGAAAACGAGAAGGTGATGAACCGCGGCGGCGAACCCGCCGACGGCACCCCCCTCCTCCTCGGCATCACCAAAGCCTCGCTCTCAACCGACAGCTTCATCTCCGCCGCCTCATTCCAGGAGACCACGAGGGTGCTCACCGAGGCCAGCATCGCCGGCCGAGTGGACCACCTGCGCGGCCTCAAGGAAAACGTCATCGTCGGCCGCCTCATCCCGGCAGGAACGGGCATGCCCGTCTACCGCGAGGTCTACCTCGAGAAGGACGAGCCAGTCCCGGTCCAGCCGAACCTCGAAGACCTCCTCCGCGCCGAAACCGACGACGACGCCGAAGAGGCGCTGTCGCTCGCGGATTTCGACGACGAGCAGTAGGTTCCGCATTCGCTTCAGTTGAAACGGGCGGCCGCAAGGCCGCCCGTTTTGCTTCGCCAGTAGAATCGTCTGCGCCCGAGATCAACCGGGTCCTTCGGGTTCATCGTCGCGATCAATTACGGCGAGCAACGACCCGCCCCACCGTCACGCGTGGTACGCAGGTGAGTACGACTGTCCCCATCTCGAATGGCAGCGCGCTTCAATTGAACGGATGGGCAAGCGATGGCCGTCCGTCCATCTTGTGATATGCCACAAGCTGCATACTCAAACACAAGTGCTTGCTAAATAGCTGTTAAAATTGGAGATAGTAGCGTTATAATAAAGACAGTCTTGAAAAAAGCACGGTTACACCTAAGTAGAATAGCTATTACCTAAGCAGACTAGTTGAGGAACGGCTCATAGGATTACCTTGTTAAAGCACCTACGTCCGGCGATAAGTCATCCCGCTCCGCGCGACGTGAACGCCGCGTCGGAGGCCGGTCTGGGTCGCGGTTATCGGAACATCGGGCGCACCTTAGATGTTAGCAGCCATTTTGTGTAGCCGGGGACACAGATTGGTACACGGGTCTGTGGCGAAAGGCGAGCCCGGACGTGGTAGTTGAGAGCATCCCTACGCTGTCGTTTCTGGTTCCACGATAAGTAGAATACACGGGGTAGATTGACATGTCGCCTTGATGGACGTAACCTCTACTCCAGCAGCAGGAGTAAATAGGCCGATTTGGTAAGGACCGTGATCTAAGCAGAAAAAGGAGATCGAGGTATGGGCCACGATTACAGTGAAGCGACATCGTCCGGCGATGAGTCATCCGCTCCGCGCGACGTGAACGCCGCGTCGGAAATCGACGTTCTTGCGGTGTGTGCAACGAAGTTGTCGGCGCTGCCAAGGGAGAGTGCGCATCGCGCGCTCAGTTACCTCAACGACATGTTTGGATATGCGGCGCGTTCCGAGCGATCAGAAAGTGGCGGTGATTCGTCTCCGCGACCGGGCCGCGCGTCCGAGCGCTTCGCCGATTTCGCCGAACTTTTCGATGCTGCTAATCCCACCGATGGTCTCGATCGCGTACTCATCGGCGCGTACTGGCATCAAGTCATTCAAGGGAGCGACGATTTTGAAAGCCAGTCCGTCAACACCGACCTGAAGAATCTTGGACATCCGTCAACGAACATCACCCGTGACCTAGACAACTTGATGAATCGCGTTCCTCGTCCGGTCATGCAGGTTCGAAAGTCCGGACCTTCGCAGCAGGCGCGGAAGCGGTACAAGCTGACGCGCGAGGGCGTTCGCGCGGCCGAAGAGATGATTGCGAGGACGCAGAATGGATAAGCCGACTGAGTTTCACGTACTCGAATCGGTGTGTACGCAACTGGACGAGCTCGACGCCGAGCCGCGCGAACGTGTGATTCGGTACGTCATGAATCGCTACTCGATCGGCGCTAATCCGGTCGAGCGGCAGGCCGGCGCGCGGCAACCAGGGTCGGTTGCGTCGTCTGTCACTGAGTTGAATGGCATCGCTTTGCTGAAGGGCGACGGGAGTCTTCGGGTGACGGTCCGCGACCTGAAGGGCGCGACGGCAAAGGATGCTGCCCGCCGGCTGATCTACGCGGTCGTCCTGTCGAATGAGATGCTGACTGGTTCTCGAGAGGTCTCTTCGAGGAAGACGCTCGTACCAATTCTTCGCGAGTATCGCCTGTACGACGGAAACACGCGGGCATTGATCGCGTCGGATAAGGGCGTGATCCGCAACGGAGACCTGCTTTCGCTCGATGCCCACGCTCGAACGGAGGCTGAGGCCTTTCTTCGCGACATGCAAGATCCCTCGATCGTCGGCAGCTGGCGTCCGGGCGCTATGAAACGCAAGAGAACGTGAGATGAACCATGTCGTTCGATGCTAGTGATAAGGACGTACTGAAGCGACTTATCCACTCCGCGCCACGCCGGCAGCTCGATGTTGCTCTGTTGATCCTTGCTTCTTTCGGTTCGCCGGCCGCAATCAAGGATGTAAATGCGCGGGCGATCGAAGTTGGTGTCCGGAAAGCGAAGAAATGGAACTTGTCCGACATGTTCCGTCGAGCAGCGCACCTTGTGATCAAGCTGCCGAGCGGCTGGGAATTGACTGAAGCCGGAAGAGCACAAGTCAGGGAGCTCGGATACGAGGCCGCACACGCCGATATTGCTGAAACGCAAACGCCGACGGTCGATCGCACCCGCAAAGCGGTCATTCTCACCGCTCTGCCAGTCGAACATGCCGCGGTGATGCCTTATATCGCTCGAGCTTCCCGCCAGCGAGACCGCGGAACCATTTACGACGTTGGTGAATTCGTTGCCAACGATGTGACTTGGACGGTAGCGATTGCCGAAATTGGAGCAGGCAACGTCCGCGCGGCATCCGAAACCGAACGTGCCATAAACGTCTTTAAACCCGACGTCGTACTTTTCGTCGGAGTTGCTGGAGGCATCAAAGACCTTTCCATTGGTGACGTCGTGGTCGCAGAAAAGATCTACAACTACGAATCGGCAAAATTAGATCCTGAAGTCAAGACTCGGCCCCACGTCTTCCGATCTTCCTATGCACTCGTTCAGAGCGCCCGAGCAGTCATCCGCGATGCAAAGTGGCAAACGAGATCGCCACGGGGCAGCTCTCGTCATGCGGTCGTCGGAGCGGTAGCCGCCGGCGAAAAACTCCTGGCTAGCTCCTACTCTTCGGTCGCAGAGTTAATTCGAAACTCCTACAACGACGCCGTTGCCGTTGAAATGGAGGGCGGTGGCGTGCTCGAGGCGGCACACGCAAACGAAGGTACGCGAGCGGTTGTTATTCGCGGCATATCCGACCTTCTCGATGGCAAGTCCGCGAGCGACAAATCTGGTTCACAAACTCTCGCATCGGAAAATGCGGCTGCTTTCGCGTTCGAACTACTGGCGCAGACCGCCTGAAGCAAGGAGGGTGAGGCCCTTAGTTGTCGCGAGCCAACCAAGCGTAAACGTCCTAGGATCTGCGCGGAGGAATCACTCCGCCGTGGGTTCACCCTATCCGTCAGGCGCCGCGAGCGTCAGCATCAGCTTCCCGTGCGCCACCGTGACGTAGTATCAGGTCCCAATAGAGAACCCGACCTGGCGAGGTCCTGGAGCTCGCGCGACAGGAACAGCTCCAACGAAGCCCGCTCCGCCGCCGCCAGATGCTGCAGCATGTCGATCAGATACCGCGGCAGCCGTGTGCAAAGCCGCCGAGTTCGCAGGCCGGGCGGCAGGATCTTTTGCGCGCTCGACCCCAACGCACGCTCGATCTCTGTCATCGACCAGAGCGACAGCGCCATTTCCATCAGTTCCGCTAGCTCGACGCTTGGGTTCCGGCACGCGCCGGCGACCTCGATCTCGCCGTCGCGCATCGCCTCGTTCATCCGCCCGGACGACCATCCGAGCATGTGCACGGCCTCGGCGATCGTGACGCGAGGTTCCGGATGTAGGAAGATGGCGCGGATGCGGTTGTTGTCGTCAGGTTCCACCATGTGCTCATCCTTCAAGGCTATGACCTACGGTATATATGCTCAAGGTCATAAAGTCAATGGGAGAATTCATTTTTGGCAGAAGTGACCGCGGCGGGCCAGTTGTTCGGCGAGCGGTTGCGCGAGCTGCGCAGCAAGCGCGACATCACTCAAGTGATGCTCGCTGAACGAACCGGCATCCCACAGAATCACATCAGCTCGATCGAGCGCGGAATGAAGTTGCCGAATCTCCTCACGATGATTCGCTTGGCGTCCGCCCTCGACTGCAAGTTGAGCGCGCTGGTGTCGGTCTTCGACAAAGAGCAGCTGTCGTCGTTTCTACGGTGAGGCGCAGGGCTTTCAAGGGAGTGCAGAGAGCGAAGGTGACCCCAATCGCCGCTCAAGAGCGCGCGCCGACCTAGGGCGGTTGCACCGGATGCGCCCACTTCAGCGCGCGCGGTCCGCGCCGGTGAAACCGCGGGCCGTTAGGCGACGAAAGGCTGCTGCGGCCGCGATCGGTCAGGCGAACTCGCACAACGCCACGCGATCGGAGGTGGAGTACCGTTATCATTCCTTCATGGAGCCGATCACAGCGTTTCTCGCAATCGTGGACAGGCTGCTGAAACTTCTCGAACGAGGCGAGGCGCGCAAGATCCGCTCTTTCGAGAAGCTAGTTGATCCCCTCTTCCGCGATATGGAACCGCTCGCAAATGACTACGTACGTTTCTTTCGAGAGGTTGCCGAGCAGCTTGAGTCTATGAAGCGCAGCGAAGATCCCGAACGAGCAGTTCGCGAGGCTGCCGTGCGTATCCGCCAACGACGGAATGAATTTCTCCTAGCTCGGAGCAAGGTCCGCGCCCTCGTTAGGGTTGGCCTGCGCGAGATCGATGACGTTGATGTACGTTCGTTTCTGATGGATGTCGGCATGTTCTTTCACGGGTCGGACACTACCTTCGGCACCTCGTTGTCCTCGAGGTTTGCCGACATCTTTGATCTCGTCTTGAGGTGGCGACTGTGGCTGTTGACTCGTTTCAATGAGTCTTTACTGCCTGAAATGATTCGATGGACGCGCCAGGTGGAACAGAATCTCGATTGGTGTTGGCGCCGTGTCTCTGAGAAACACGCGGAGCTGCGGGTTAAGTATCTCAAAGTCTGAGGAACCAGCATTCGCCCTTCCGCCCATTGTTTGCGCAACCTGCTTCGGCGCCAAAAGGGTATCGACGAGCATGTCTTTGCAATAAGTATATCCGCACTATCGTATACTCCTGAAAGACATGACGAACCTTCAGCTTGTTCAGGTCGTGCTGCAATCCGTGTCGGTGGCCGTGGTAGTTGTTGGCTTCTTCGTCGCAGTTCGTCAGCTTCGCCTCGTGATGCGATCCTTTGTCGACCTACACGACTGGAATCGCCGTAAGGCTGCTCAGGATGCGTGTCACGAATGGCGGGAGTACGCAGAGGACGCAGTACTTCTCGAAAACACATTTCGCTTTCGTGATAGCCATGGTCTCGTTGAGTTGTCAAAGCTGCTATCAACATTTAACACCGACACAAAGGCGCAGGCGAGCCTCCATCGCATTCTCAACTACTTTGAAGCTATTGCTAACGGCACGCGCAATGGCGTCTTTGATGAGCCGATCATTCGCGATGCCTTTTGCGGCGTCTTCGACCTGCATGTGCAAAGGTTCGGTGCCTACATAGAATACCGGCGCTCGCATGGGGCGCCAAAGGCGTGGATCGAGATGCAGGACCTTGCCGAAAAATGGCAGCGCGACGACCGAGGACGCATTCAACGTGATTCCACTGGTGCTGTCAGCAGCTAACCCCTCGAGATGTGGACTCGATTCTGACCACATGATTTCGCAGCGCAGCACAAGTGTCCCGCGATCAGGCGAAAGTTTCGCGTCACACGGGCTGACTAGATTTTGAGGGCCCGCGCGTTGAGATCAATGCCTTGTCGCAGAAAACGTACGTCTCCTCTGCGACATCAGGCCAAAGCGGCTGATGCATCCATCCGCAGTCTAAATCGGTGATCGTGTCATGCATTGAGACCCACATCTCGTCGACTTCAGGTGGCACTTTTACGGCCCCGAGAATTTCCTTCCATGTCGTGTTGCCACTCCAACGAACATCGCCATGCGGATCACGGCCAGCAGAGACGGTAGGGGTCAGGCCTTCGATCTTCGGTGGTGAGTTCTCGTGTCGGCAACGGGTCGCATGGTGGAGCGCTTGTCCGCCGAAAGTGTGATTGGTCAAAGCAGCCCAGAAAGCGCATGCAGCGGACGGCCTGCCGTCCTCTGCTAGCCTTGTTCTCATGTTCTGCGCGCAGAAGGCAATCCACTGAAGCGCAGAGCCGTTAGGTCCGCACACTTCCGAGGTACAGGAGACCGTCATGCCCGCCCTTAAGACGGAAAAGACTTCTAAGCCTGCGGTCCGGAAACCGGCCAAGCGCACGGCGGCACAGGGCAACGCTGCGGCGACGCTGCCGGAAGCCATGACTGGCAAGGCAAGCCCGGCGAAGGCTGCGGTCGGCGACAAGCCGGTCTTCGCCTACATCGCCAGCCTGCCGCAGCCGCAGCGCGGCATCGCCGAACGGGTCGATGCTCTGGCGGCCAGGACGCTTCCCGCCCTGCAGCGTTCCGTGAAGTGGGGCATGTCGTATTACGGCGTCGGCGACGGCTGGTGCTTCTGTTGCGGCGGCTTCGCAGGCCACGTCAAGCTCATGTTCGTGAACGGTGCGGCGCTCGAGCCGGTACCGCCGGTGATGCCGGTGGGGATGGGCAAGTCCACGCGGGGCGTGGAGCTCAAATCCGTCGACGACCTCGACGAACGCCAGATCGCGGCGTGGATGAAACAAGTGGCGGCCGTGCCCGGTGCCGGCGGGAAGAAGCGGTAGGCCGGAAGCCGGCCGAGATCTCGCCGAAAAAGAAAAATTAAAGTGCCCGCCTGGCGAGCTGGATGGCGAAGTAGAGCATCAGCAGCGCCGTGAGGACGTTGGTGATGATCTCCCAGCGCGGAGACGCGAACTTTGCGCCGGCGCGCACCGCGGTGCAGAGAAAGAGTCCCCAGGTCGCTGCACCGATCACGACGGAGGTCGCAAGGAGAAGTGACGCCGCCAGGCCGTGGGATGCGCCGGCCTGTTGTCCGACGACGGCGAGCCAGAAGGCGATGTTCCAGGGGCTCGACAGCGCCATGCCGACGCCGAGGAAGTATCCGCCGCGGCTTGTGGACAGCGCGCCGGAAGGGACCGGTGCAGCGGCGCCCGAACGCAGCGCGCGCCAGCCATGCACCGCGCTGCGGATGAAGATCGTGGCCAGAACCAGAAGGAGCGTGAAGCTGATCGCGGCCAGCGCCAGCTCGAGCGCGCGCACGCGAGCGAGCGCGCCGGCGCCAAGAGTGACCGCAAGCGCCCAGAGAAAGTCACCGGAGCAGGCTCCCAGGCTGACTGCGTAGGCCGGCCAGAATCCGCGCGACAACCCGCGCCGGATCATCTCGCTGTTGATCGGCCCCGGTGGCCAGGCGATGGACCAGCCGAGCAGGAGGCCTTTGCCGAGCAGCGGTAGAGCATCAAGTCCCATGCGCGGAGACATGGTACTCATGGTCTACACCGCTGTGCCCTCCGGTAGTATCGCGTTCGGCACTTCTAGTGATGAAACGGCATAGCGTCTACTTGTTCCGCTTTCTGTGTGTCCTGGTGGTGATCGCCGCGGGGGTTGTGACACTCGGGGCACAATCCTCCAAGCCGAAAACAGTCGTTGACTACTTTCTCCTGGTTCCGACGAAGTATTTTTCCTACGATCTCGCCTTTCGCAACGATCTGCTGCACGGCAAACATCGAGGCGAGGTCATCGACGTTCGAAATGGTTACATCTCGTGGCGTGGGTCTGACGTGCCTGACGAATTCCAGTTCGTCATCTTCCGAAGGAGTAACGGCACGCACGTAGTCGCCTACAACGACCTCGGCGACAACTTTGACGACCCCAATGCGGGCCCGCGGCTGATTCTGTTGAGCTATGAGCGCGGGAAGTGGCGCGACGTAACGAGGGCCTTGCTCCCTCCGTTCGCAGTAGATAAGAGGTTCAACTACAAACTCCCACGGAAGGGGAGGAGTATCGAGGTAACTGATGACAAAGGAGCCCACCTCTACACGCTGACATGGGCGAACGACCGGTTCCACCTGAAGCGTCACAGGGCAATGAATCCATACTGAGCCACTTCCGAAACGATCGCGGACGAAGGAACAACAATCTATGTCGCAGAACATCACCTCCGTAAACGCGTATTTAGACGGCTTCCGCAAAAATGACCACGAGCAGATCCTGTCCTGCCTGACCGATGACATCAAATGACTGTCTTCGGTGCCTTTCAATTGAGCGGCAAAGATGCCTACGACAAAGCCATTGATGGCGCGCCCAACTTCATTGATCCTCCCGAGCTCCAGGTCGTTCGTATGGTCGAGCAGGGCGACATCGTCATGGTCGGAGCTCACCGGCGCGGCGAAACGCGCCGCCGGAGGAGAGATGCGCATGTCGATGGCGGAGGTATTCGTCATGCGCGAAGGCAAAATCGCCGAGCGGCGCGCCTGGGTGATCCCTCTCCCAGGAGAATGACTACCGCTGAGCAGGACCAGGTAATGGCCGGAGTGCGCCTGACTCGCGGTTGCTGCGTGGTGTGTTTTCGTCTTTGGCACGCATCAGGAACGCGGCCGGCCACGAGGCGCAACAGATATCCGCCGATTCCGGGATAATCTCGCGAAGCTAAGGGCGAAGATCCGGGCTGGATACGCGACTGAGAAATAGGTAACGGCCAAGTGATGAAACATAACTTTCTGCGTGACGCGGCGAAGTCACCACGAGGTTCAGCAGTTGCGGTCGCGATCGGGTGGTACTCCCTCCAGGATTGGCAACGGTTGAAGCGCGTCGCCGCGGACTCGGAAGTTCTCCACGCGACCTACCTCGAGTGGGTCGAGGAAGCTGAGCGAACGGTCGCGACGCTCCGCGCGGCAGGGACGATGGTCGAGAAACTCGAGGTCGACCTAGAAGAGCTCGAGGAATGGTGCCGGACTCGTTCTCTCGAGAATACCAGTGCGAACCGCGCAAGGTTCATCGTTGAAAAACATCAGGAACGGGGAGAGCGCTTCTAGCCCTCCAGACCAGCGAATCACGCGACGCGAACGGACAGCCGCTGTCGTGAGTGGGCGCATACTCTCCGCCGGATGGCGGAAGTGAACAAAGCGGCGTTGCGGACGGCATCGATAGCGTGCCTTGCGATCTGGGGAGTGGTCTGGCTCTCGTTTCTCGCCATTCGCTTTTCGTCGTTTGATATCAGGGTGATTCCGGGGATTGGTATCGTCATGCTGGCTGCGCTCGGCGTTTCGATGTTGGCTCCAATCGTCTCCACCGCGCTCGCCGGCGCTGCGATCATTCGAAATCCTCGGCAGCTGCTGAACTGGCTGACGCTCGCATGCGCAATCGCGGTTCTCTTCGGTCAGGGACTGCTGTTTTTTGCTTCGCGGTGGCTTTGATGCCCGCGTCAGGTCTAGCAGGAGAGAGCGAAGCCCCACGATGCCGACGTTAGACGCGGAGCGGATGCAAATGCTCGACGAACAAATCGATTACACAGGTTGTACCCTCGCGGAACTTTGTGACATCGCGGCGCACATTGACCGCGAGCGATTCGCGGAGCGCGCTGCCGTCGTGGACCGTGAGATCAGGCGGAGAAACGCGCTTCCGATTGATCTTCAGGAGGCTGTGTCATTCGAAGGCGGACTTCGAGTTGGTTCATTTCTCTATTTCGGCCGAACCGTCCCACGTCCTCTGGTCAATCTGTCGTTCTCAACGACGACGCTGGAGATTCTCGGGTCTCCGCTCGCATTCATGTCGAGTTACCGTTTCACGCGAGAAGAGATCCCGACCATTGAAGAGCGTCGAGGGTGGCTGCTCCACGGGTTTCAACTGATGCACACCCGCTCCGACTATCCGCCCGTAGTCTTGTTTCTCGCGGTCGACACCGAACCGATTCGGAAAGCACTGCGCGCACGCCGTTGGGACGTTCACCTCCCCGGCAGCACTGGTGCGAAACCGAGGCCGCAGCGGGCTCGGTTTTAGAAGGAGAACGGGTTCACGCGAAGACGCGGAGACGCGGAGAAAGGCGGCGGGCGGCTCGTCGCTTGCAGGGACAATCCCATCCCGATCATCCCCGCTCGATCATTTCGCGAGCTGCCGAACTTCTCCGCTGTCCGTCACACCCAAAAACTTCGAACGGTTGTACGCGCGGCGATGCCCGCATGGAGTCTCGACTCATGGCCAAACAGACCAATGCCCCGAAGTTCGTCACCTGGATCATCTCGCTGATCCTTTTTCTCGTCGCGATCGCGGCGCACTTTGCCATCATCCACGTGAGCTCCGACATCGCCAGCTGGTCGTGGATCATCGGCTACGCGCTCCTTCTCGTGGCCGTTCAGGTGAAGGGTCTATAACGTGAACTGGCTTGTCTGGCTGATGCTCGCTGTCGTGGTTGCCGCGATTGCGGCGGTGACTGGAATTAAACCGAAGGGGACGCGTCACGTCGCCCATTCACGGATGATGGGCATGGCGAGAGTGTTTCTCGTCATTGTCGTCGTGATCTTTGCGTATCTGGCTTTCAGGGCAAGGTCCGGCTAGCAGCGGTAGCCGGTGGTTTTTCAGAAGGTCCAGCTGAGACCTGCGGAGAGGCGCCGGGTCCGGCCTTCGTCAAAGTCGCCATCGTGGACTTTGATCGACGTACCGACCACGTCCGGTTTTCTCTGGCCGTAGAGCCGCTTCGCTTCGAGGTCGATGCCGAAGTGTTTTGTGAGGGCGATCGTGGCGCCTGCGTCGAGAATTTCGCGGACGTTGTCGTGGCCAGCGACGCGGATAAACCGCGTGCCGCCGCCGATCCACGGCTTGAAATGCGCTCCGTCCGCGGCGTGATAGCGCACCAGGACATCGATCGGGTGGAGGCGCTCATAGCTGGTCTCTGGAAGGACGCCGAGGGCTCCCGGGACAAATCGTGTGAGGACGGTGCGCTCGGAGGACATCGCCACCGCGGCGGAGAACCTCGCCGAGAGAAAGTACTCGGCCTCGCCGCCATAAGCCTGGCGATACGGTGCGTTGGAGGTCTGCGGATTCTCGAGTTCGAAACCCGAAAGCCGGACGGTGCCTGCGGATTGCGCGTATGTGACGGCCGGAATGAAAAGGATCAGGAGAAGAAGTCGAAGTCGCATCGGGAGCCTCCGTCTGATGGGACGGCGCGAGGCTGAGGAGGTTTCACTGTCCATACGACGATTGTGGAAGGCGCTCCGTATTCGAGCGTATGAAAACGTTCCTGATCCTCTCGGTACTCGCTCGTCCGTTGCATGCCGAAATTCGCGGCGCTGTACGCGGTGGAGTTTTCGTCAGCGGCAAGCATGATCCCGCCGGTACCATCGAGGTCGACCTTCGTCACGGTAATTGGTCGTTCGCGCCGGCGTACGATTTGATCCGCGCGGTTATGGCGTTTATGCGATCGATGCCGATGTGCGCCGCCTCTTCCAGTTCGAGCACAACATGATGTGGATCGCAGCAGGTCCGACGTTCGTCGGCTCGAACTCCGGATCAAAGACTACGTGGAACGCGGATGCCGGCTTCGGCTGGAAGACGAATAGCGCGTGGGAACCCTTTGTCGCCGCGCGCTACTTCAGCTTCCGCATACCGGTCTTTCGCGATGTTCTTCAAGAACGCGGCGCGGTGATCTCGATCGGAATCTCGCGCCGATTTCATTAGGCGACCGCGCGGCGGATGCGGGCCAGTTGATTGAGATGGACGACATCGTGGCCGGCCACGAGACGCAATAGGTATCCGGCCGATTCCGCGCCGCGTTCACTGTGAATTCCGACCCGCTTCAACTCCTCGGCACTCAGACTGCGCGCCAGCCGCACGTTCGCGGCGCGTAAGACGGCGAATTGCGCCAGCACATCCGCGATTGAGGCTTCGCGATAGCGGAGTTTCTCCACCCACAGCTCCTGATCGTAGGCAACGATCGGCGGCCGATCCTGCGCCACGATCATGCGAATGCGGACGCCGGCGACCATGTCGCTATCCGCGAGGTGATGCGCAACCTCGATCATCGACCACTTGCCGGGCGCTTCGGGACGGCGAATCGTGGCGTCGTCCAGTCCGTCGAACGCCGCGCGCAGATCTGCGATGCCCGCCTCCATCACGGATAGCGGATCGCGTTCGCCGAGGCGGTCGAGAAGATCGCGCGCGTACTCGCCGGGAGCGTCGACGGGGATCGAAGAGTCGGTGGTCAGCATCGCCGGATTGTACGCGGGCGTTACGCTGCATCCCTTGCCGTCCCGCTACAATCCGGCTCGTGCCGGACTACCGGACCATTGCCGAACCGACGGAGTTTGAACACGAGTTCCGGCGGCAAACCCGCGGACCGAGCGGCTTCGCCTTCGTGCGATTTCGCTGTGGGCCCGCCACCTCGCTCAGCTTTACATCGCAGGCCGAATGGCCTCGGCAGTTGGGAACGCAGTACGCGAAGCGCGTGGAAGAAGCGGTTGAACGAGCCGTCACGGATGCATTCGAGACGGCCAGCATGCCGTCACGTGCGCGAGCGGGCGCTGGTCGTCAAGCGGTTGAAGGAGCTATCGCCGGAGGATTGGCAGCGAACGGCCGAGCACGAGGCGTCCAGCCACTACTCGGTACACATCATGTTCAGGCACATGCTGATGCACGAGATGCTTCACACCTACAGGATCGACGAGCTGATGCTGAAGAAGGATTGGGAGTAAAACGACTGGCTGGGCCGGTCGCGCGCGAACACGCAGACGGAAAGATGCTTGATTTTGAGTGACGACTCCGCGCCGGAATATGCAATTCTGAAGTTCGGCTGGAGAGGTCGCCTTCCGAAACTACCGAGACCAGTCATTGCCATTGGCAACCAAACCCTTTGGCGGGTATTGGTTCATGGCACAGGGTTCAAGGTTGAAACAGATCCGGGACAACCCGCTCTTGTCGGGTTCTACGCCACGTATTTTGTAGCGGCCGACAGCGTACGAGAAGCGTCTAGAACGGCCGAGTTGGTCGCACGCAATCGATGGTCGAGCAGTGGCGCCGGCGCGCGCGCGAAGGGCGACCTGGAAGTGACCATCGAGGAGATCGATCGCATCAATGGCCGGTTTCGTTGGCGATCCGGATTCGGCTACGCCTTCTATACTGAGGAATCGGCCGACGTTCCGTAGACGGAAGGGAAGGCGGCGAAGGATTGAATTCGCTTACGATTGCCCGATGAAACGCGCGTTCCTGTTTCTTCTGCTCGCGTGCGCGACGGCGTCGGTGGCTCAGGGGCCGCTGCCGCCGCCAGTTCGCGGTCCGAAACTCGTTCCGGTGTACGAGTGGAGCAAAGACAAGACGCTGACGGGATTTCAGAGCCAGATGCTGGAGCTCTGTCGCGCGCGTGACGAGAAGCGTCTGTTCGACCATCTCGACCCGAATGTGCGCAGTTCGTTCGCACGAAAGAGCGGCATCGAAGCGTTCAAGATGGCCTGGTACACGCAGCCGCACTGGGAAGAGCTCTTCCTCATTTTTTTCATGGGCGGTGGTTCGTTCCGCGACAACGATCACTTCGTGGCGCCGTCGGTCTATGCGAACTGGCCCCAACGCTTCGATCCCTATTCATTCCTCGCGGTCATGAGCCGCGGCGTGCCGCTGCGTGAAAGCCGCGATGCGAAGTCCAAAATCGTGGCCATCCTCTCGTTCGATATCGTCAAGCCGCTCGGGGAAAAGGGTCACGTCCGTCTCGCCGATGGCCGCGTCGGGTGGGTCGATCCGAAACTTCTATGGAGTCCGGCCGGGTATCACGTAGAACTCGTGCGCAAATGGGGCACCTGGAAGATTGAAGCGCTCGTCTCGGGACGGTAACCATTGACGCGGTTTCCGCGCTCGAATGCTGAAGCCGCGTGCGCTTCGTTGCCAAGCGGATACGCAAGACGCCACCATCCGCGTGCATCTCGTTTCGTAAAGCCCGCGCGGACGCGTCGAACGGCGCGTCCGCCTCAATCTGGTAGCAGTTCTTTCACACCGCCGGAATGCGTTCCTCGTCTAGCGTTGCGCGCATGACGCGCACAGCTCGACTTCTCGCACTCGCCTTCCTCTTCCTCATCGGTTGCTCGACGTCACTTCCTCGGCATTCGACGCCTTCCGATGAAGCGGCGGTGCGGCAAGCGATGAGCGGGTTCATGGATGCGCTGAACGCTCTCGACGCCGGGAAGATGTCGTCCTTCTTTGCCGAGGACATCACCGCGTTCGTTCCGGTCGCGCAGGCTGACCGCGTGGAAGGACGCGCTGCGCTCACCAACATCTTTCAAAAGTTCGTCGACCGGACGAAGCCGGCCGTCTCGCGCCTCAACCTAGTCCCCGAGGATTTGGAGGTGTTGGTGTCGGGCGATCTGGCGATGGTTTCTTTCAACATCCGCGAGAAAGCATTGAACGTGACGCGCCGCCGTACGGTCATCTTCATCAGACGCGAGGGGCATTGGCTGATGCGCCACATGCACGCCTCCGATTTCGCGTTACCCAGCCGTAACGGTATCAATTGAAAAGGGCGGAGACGAATGCGATACGTGATGAAACAAAAGCTGTTCTCCTGGGGCGATGACTTTTACATCCGCGATGAGCAAGGCCGCGAGGTGTTTCTTGTCGACGGCAAGGCCTTCTCATTTGGCGACCAGCTTTCGTTTCGCGATCTCGGCGGACGCGAGCTCGCATTCATCCGCCAGAAGTTGCTTTCCTGGGGACCGAGATACGAGATTTATCGCGACGGCGAGGTTGCGGCTGTCGTCACAAAAGAGCTATTCACTTTCTTCAATTGCAAATTTACCGTGGACGTTGAAGGGCCGGATGACTTGCAGGCCTCGGGCAATTTCACCGATCACGAATATGTGTTCACCCGTTCCGGCCGGACCGTGGCGACGGTGTCAAAGCAATGGTTCTCCTTTTCCGATACCTATGGCGTAGACGTCGCCGACGGTGAGGATGATGTGCTGATTCTTGCGAGCACCGTCGTGATCGACATGGTCTGTCACGCGGACCAGCAGCAACGCTGACGGTTCGACGAACGTTTCGTTCCCTTACGATCGTCGCCAGAGTCCTGCCGGGTTGGCGCCGGCCAGCCCGGAGGTGCGCAGCGATTCTGAGACGTTGCTGACGTCGGCGATTCGTTTGCGCGGCAGTTTCCAGGCGCGCGGGGCGTCGTCGATGGCGCGGTCGATGTACATCAACTCGCCGCCGCTGAAGCGCCAGCCGCGCGGCTCGAAACGTTCCAGCTCCACAGGTTCGGTGAAGGCGCGCATGGTGCGTTTTGCGTAGACGTTGAAGAAGCCGTCGAAGTAGCTCAGGCCGAGGGCGATGTAGGGATAGATGGCTTCGCGCGAACGGAGGGTGGTGAAATTCGATTTCGCCACGGCGCCCCAGAGGCCGCCGATTTCGTAGAGCGCCAGGCAGTGGCCGTCGTCGCTGGCGGCGTCCATGTACATCAGGCGCGGCGGATGCCCGAGCTCGCGCAGCGCGGCGGCCGCGAAGAGCGCGCCGCTGAAGCATTGCGCTTTTCCGCTCTTCATCACCGCGCGCGGAGAGGCCGCGCCGCCTCGCTCGTCGTAATCGAGCTCGTCGAGAAACTGCTGAACGTGCGCGGGCGTTTTCAGCCCCGCGAGAATCCGCCGTTCCTCCGCCGACCAATCCATCGATTTTTTCAAGGTGCCGAGCGTAGCAGAGTCGACGTTGTGACGCGGGCTGCATGCGGTTGTGACGTCCGCGCTGCAGCACGTTCCGTGGCGTATTCTCGTCGGCCGGGAGGGACAAACAACATGCGACTCGTCATCGCTTCACTCCTCACCCTCATCGCCGCAACGGCCTCGGCGCAGACCGATGAAATCTCCTGCTTTCCCAACTACTCGGTGCCCGGGGGAGGGATCGAGGTCACCATCAGCTCAAACCATTTTCATCAGTTCAGGGCGCCGCAGGTTTTTTTCGGAAGCGTTCTCTCGCCGCGCATCACGGTAACCAATCCGGATACCGTCAAAGCCGTGGTTCCGGCGCATCCCCGAGGACTCGTCGCATTGACCGTGCGCGACGGCGATGCGGTGCTGCACACATTCAGTCCCTTCGCGTACGTGCCGCTGCTGGAGGAGATTCTCATCCCCATCGCCTTCCAGCCGATCGAGACCAACGGCACGCGGTGGGTGAGCGACATCTCCGTTTATAACGACTCCGACGACACTGTTTCCCTCGATCCGGAGGAGTGCAATTTCATCGGCCTCTGGTCTGACTGCAGCCAGAATGCACGGCGGATTCCTCCCCGTTCGTCGATGCGGATCGAGCCGCGATTCACGTCGGCGGATCGACCGTGGATGTTCCTGGATCCTCCCGCCGATCAAGCGGACCGTCTGCACTTCAGCGTACGGCTGCGCGAAACGACGCGCGATCCTGACGGTCCCGGCACGCAGATTCCGGTCGTCCGGTCGCGCGATTTTAAGAAGCTGCAGGTGTGGCTGCCTTCCGTCCCGATCAGCGTCCGCTTTCGCTCCACACTTCGCGTGTACACGCACGCGAATTTCGTCACCGTGAGAGTCAAGGACAACGCGACCGGTGAAATTGCTGAAGGAATGGACCGGCAGCCAGTTTTTTCCCACCGACGGCGGTTCATTCGGGACGTTGACGTTCCCCGGTCTCCTCGAGGCGGCCGAGGTTCGTTCGCATGAGAAGGTGCGCGTCGAAGTGGAGAGCTGGCTTCCGGTGTGGGCGTTGCTCACGCTGACGGACAACGAGTCACAACGCGTACAGATCTTCACTCCGCAGTGATTGCGATGTCACAATCGCGGCGATGGAAGAGGAGCTGAAGCGGATCAACGATCTCCATCTCTGGGATTTCGAGGTCGCCGAACATGACGGCGACAGGTTGCTGATCCTCGGCAGCAACGATTTCGTTTATTACCACTACCTTGAGGCGGAGTTCCGCGGCGTGACGTTCACCGATGTCCCCGCCCGCTTTTCGCACGCGCAATTTCGACTCGGCAAGGACGCGGTCGTCTGGATCGATGCCGAGGCGGATTCCGGCGCGACCGAGTTCGAGATCCAAGCGACCGGTTTGGATGTCCGCATCGGTAAGGTCTACTACTACGATCGCAAGGATCTCCAGCCCGGCGAGCGGATCGCAGGCCGGAATCGATAGAGGAGGGCGCAGTGTCCATCAAGCCGCAACCAAGCGTGGTCGTGTTCGTCGCGGATGTCCGCCGGGTCGGTAAGTTCTATCGCGAGATCGCATCGATGGACGTTCTGATCGACGAGGACGACTACAGCGTCATGGAAGTGGAAGACATTCAAGTCGTGATTCATCGCCTCCGTGGCGAGCCGGCGGTCGACGCTGCGGCGGTCCGCGTCCGCGAGGATTCGTACGTCAAACTCTGCCTGCCGGTTTCCAGCATCGCCGCGGCTCGCGCGCTGGCGGCCGCAAATGGTGGAGCCATCAAGTCGGCGGAGCACGAGTGGGAGGCGCGCGGATTCCGCGCGTGCGACGGGCACGATCCCGAGGGCAATGTGATTCAGGTTCGGGAGAGCGCCGGGTAGCCGCCGCTGGCGAGAAAAAACAAATCGCGATCCGAATGAAACGATCTCCGAGGCATCGTCACTATGCCTTCGAAAGGAGATCGCATGGGTACCACTTTAAGAACCGAAGCTACCAACTTTCTCGAGCTGTGGAAGGCAATTCATGGAGGCTGCTGGCCGGGGCCGAAACCGGATCTCGCGCTCAGCCAGGCGGCGCAGGAAGTGATCGCCTCGCTGGCGCTCCTTCACATCGCGCCGACGTTCGGCGACGCCAATGTGGCGAAGCAGATCAACGGGATCGCGGTCGATCGTTTCAACGCCGCCTCGACCAAGGTGCAGGCCGCGGCACGGAAGCTGTAGCTCGGCAGTGTGTCTGGAGGACGGGCGTGAATCGCCCGTCCTCACGAGCATTTCAATGTGCGAGCGTCCGCAAAGTACGCGACGCCGTGCCGTTCTTCGATTTCGAATCGGATCGAGCTGCACGGAAGGTTGTCGGTGCTCAGCGTGAGAAAGGTGCGACCTTTCGAATGCGTCACCTCGTGCTTCATCAGCATGCCGAGGTTGTGATCGGACGATGAGGGGAGGATCTTCCACAGGATTGCGATGACGTTCGGTGACGCGATGTCTCGCGTCGGACGGTGATGAATGACCGCGTCCCACAGCTCGTCGCAGGCTTTGAGTTCCTTGTCGACGAATTCGGGCTGCGTGTTCGTCACGCCGTTCGGATTCATGTGAATTTGCCAGACCACCTCCGGCTCGGTGCATGCGCCGCAGGAGGAAAACGATTTGAATTCGCCCTTTGCGTGGATGGTGATCAATCGATCGGAGAACGCGTTCGGCGGCGTCTCGAGCGAGGCCGCGTAGCTGCGGATGAACAATGGCAAGGCCGAGTGGCCGTCCCACTCCCACACGCTGATCTGTTTGCGGAACGTTCCGCCGGCTACCGCGGCGGCAGTCGCGTCGACGTAGAAACGCGGCCGGCCATTTTCATTCGACGCCATGTGCCCGACGACGCCAACGAGCGGCCCGTCTCCCCACCCAACTCTGTACGACGCCCAATTGCCGATCTCGTCGCGCGAATGACGCACAGCGATGTCTTTGATGTTCCAGCGCACGCCATCGCGTGTGACGACGAAGAACGTTCCGGCGTGAATGTACGAAGCCGAAACGGCCCACGCGTCGCGATCGAGAGGAACGGCGTGCGCCTCGATGCCATCGAGTTGTCGAACAGCATCGACGACGTCGCGTGCCGAGGCGGATGGATGGGACTTGACGTAGAGCGCGGTCCAGTCGCCGATGATCCGCCAGGCGCGATTCAATGTTCGAGAATCAGACGAGCCGCGATCGAGATCGCTGTGAACGTCCCGATACTCGGACAGAAGTCGTGCGCGCTGATCCTGCGCCGGATGTGCGGCCAGGATCAGCGCAAAAATCGCCGCGAACACGACGTCAGCGCAGCGCGACCGGCTGGGCGCGGTACACCTGCGGATAGACCTGCTTCAGCGCCTCGATCTTCGGCAGATCGTTGTAGACGATGTACGGCTGATGCGGATTGTGGATCAGGTAATCCTGGTGGTAATCCTCGGCCGCATAGAAGCCCTTCAGCGGCTCGATCTTCGTGACGATCGGCGACGCGAAAACTTTCGCCTTCGTCAGTTGCTGCACGTACGCACGCGCGATGCGCTCCTGCGACGGCGACGCGAAAAAGATTTCGGAGCGATAGCTCGGACCGCGGTCGGGACCCTGCCGATCGAGCTCCGTCGGATCGTGCGCGACGGAGAAGAAAAGCCGGAGGAGCTGACCGTACGAAATCTGCTTCGGATCGAACGTGATCTGGACCGACTCCGCGTGCCCGGTGCTCTCGGTGCCGACCATCTCGTAGTGCGCCGTGGCCTTGTCGCCGCCCGAATATCCGGCCACGACCCGCGTCACGCCCTGCACATGCTCGAACATCCCCTGCAATCCCCAGAAACAGCCGCCCGCCAGCACCGCCACCTGCGGTTTGGTAGCCTCGGCGGCGGGCGTGTCGACCTCCGGCGCAGGGATCGCCTTGTTGATGGCATCCGCATTCGCGCCGCAACTCAAAAGCAATGTGACCATTGCCACGAAAAGAAGTGATTTTTTCATCGGGATTCCTCCGCGTCTTCGCGTCTCCGCGTGAAAAAATCCAAACGGCCGCGCGTACGTCCTTATGCCCCGCCGATGGTGTCGCTCCTGTAAAGAAGCGTTACGCGATCGCGGGCTGCGTCAGCCGTGATTGCCGGAGAAGAATGGCGATCACGAGCGGCAGCGCGACGCCGACGACGGCCCACGGCAGGAGAAACAGCAGCCCGAACCATGGCGAGGTCACGGCGATCAGTCCCCACACCATGAGCGTGATGCCGCGCCAGTTTTTGCGGTCGGGAAGAAACCAGGCGGCGATGAAGACGATCAGACCGCCGACCATGACGCCGCCGGTGACGTACTCGAGGAAGAGCGGCTTGACGATATTCTTGTCGAACGAAACCGCTGCCACAGCGAGAATCGCGATCAGCACCATGGCGCAGCCGACCCATGCGGTAGTCACCCAGACGCGCTGTTTGTTCATGTGCGGGTCATTGTAATCGAAGCGAGCCGAGGCGTTCGGTATGATGGGGACATCATGATTGCTGAATTTCGGGGATTCCTGACGAAGACGAACGCGCTGGCGCTGGCCATCGGCGTGATCATCGGCGCGGCGGTCAGCAGCGTCGTGTCCGCGCTGGCCGCCGATCTTCTGATGCCGGTCATCAGCCTCGCCCTCCCCGGCGGCGATTGGCGGCAGGCTAAATACGTTCTGTACTCGACCACCGATGCCGCCGGCAAGGTCACCGAAAATGCCCTCCTCTACGGCCACTTCCTCGGCACGGTCATCGACTTCCTGATCATCTCCTTCGTGGTCTTTCTCATCGTGAAAGCGCTGGTGAAGCCGGTCCCCGCTCCGCCCGCGGCTCCGATGAAGGCGTGTCCCGAATGCCTGGAGATGGTGCCGGCCGCGGCGAGACGCTGCCGCGCGTGCACGGCATCGCTGACATGAACGCGGCAGACGTTCGCGGTCTCTACGAGCGCATGATCGCCGGCTGGAATGCAGGCGACGCCGCCGCGATGTCGCGCGATTTCGCCGATGACGGACAGTTGGTCGGTTTCGACGGCAGCGAAGTGAACGGCCGCGAGCAGATCGCGTCGCACCTGGCCGGCATCTTCGCCGATCACCAAGTGGCGTCATTCGTGACGCTCGTTCACGAAGTCCGAGAGATCGCGCCGGACGTGATGCTGCTCCGCGCGCACGCCGGAATGGTTCCGCCGGGCAAGTCGGAGATCAACCGCGCCACGAATGCGGTGCAGTCGCTGATCGCCGTCAAACGCAGCGATCGCTGGCAGATCGCGCTCTTCCAGAACACCCCCGCCGCCTGGCACGGCCGCGACGGCGACGCGAACGCGCTGACCGCGGAACTGCAGGCAAAATTCGACGCATGACGGGCGAGATCGTCAACATCTGGATCAAGCGCGCGCATCGCGGCGTGATGGATCCCGTGGAGAGCGCCGAAGCGATCGCCGGCCGCGGGCTGCTCGGCAATGCGGATCAGGGACGGCGTCGCCAGATCACGATCATCGATGAAGCGGCGTGGCGCGAGGCTGCTGCGGAAACAGGCCACGACGTCGATCCGTCCAGGCGCCGCGCGAACGTGATGCTGCGCGGCATCCCGCTCGCCAACTCCCGCGGCAAACTCCTTCGACTCGGCGGCTGTCTCGTGCGGATTCTCGGCGAGACGCGGCCGTGCGAGCGGATGGAGGAGGCGCAGGCGGGTTTGCGCAAGGCGCTCAGCCCGAACTGGCGCGCCGGCGTTTTTGGCGAGATCGTCGAGGGCAGCACGGTCCATGTTGGCGACTGTGCGGAGCTGGTCGAAGCCGAGGTCGAGCAAGCGGCGATGTTCTGATATCGTTCGCGGATGCCGCATCGCTATCCGCAGGAGGCCGCCCTGCGCGACGGCCGCAGAGTTCTGCTTCGTCCCTTCGCCGAGAAGGACGTCGACGCGTTGTACGAGTTCTTCCAGCATTTGCCGATCGCGTATCGCCGTTTCGCGTGGGACCACATCGAGAACCGCACGCTGATCGAAGGCTGGGGCCGCGACATCGACTACGCGAAGGTCTTTCCGCTGCTCGCCTTCGACGGCAACCGCATCGTCGCCGACGCGACGCTGCACCGCCGCCACGGCAGCCCGCTCCGTCTGGCCGGCCGCATCAAGTGGATGATCGATCCCGCCTTCCGCGGCGCCGGATTGGGAACGTTGCTGGTGAATCAGTTCATCGGCATCGCCCGCGAAAACGGGCTTCGCCATCTCAACGCGATGCTGATCTCCGACCTCGAAGCCGACGCCGTCACCACCCTCCAGAACCTCGGCTTCAGCTCCTACGTGATGCCCGGTTACGGCACCGATCCGGATGGCAACCAGCACGACATGACGCACCTGATTCTGAAGTTGTGACCTGGGAACGCGGGCGTCCCGCCCGCTCTTGAAATCGCGCGGTAGGTTCCTGTCTCGCGGGCTTCTAAAGCGGACGGGACGTCCGCGCTCCCAGGGCTTCGCTGAGCATCCGCGCGGGCGAGTCGAGCGCGACATCGATTCCGAGAAAGCGCAGGGCGAATTGAAGCGTCTCGTTGACGCGCTTCTCGTCCAGCGACGGAAGCGGCAACGCGCCGTCGCGTTTTCCGAGTTTCGAGCCGTCGGCGTTCACGACCAGCGGCAGATGCGCGTAGGACGGCGTTGGGAGTTCGAGTGCATGTTGAAGGGCGATTTGGCGCGCGGTCGACGTCAATAGATCGGCGCCGCGGACGACCTGCGTGACTTCCTGCGCCGCATCATCGACGACCACCGCTAATTGATACGCGTAAACGCCATCGGCGCGGCGGACGACGAAGTCGCCTGTTTCTGCGGCGAGGTCTTCTTCGACATGACCGCGAATCAGATCGTCGAAGGCGATGACCTCGTGCGACGTGCGAAAGCGAACTGCACGCGCGACGCGTCCCGCCGGAAGTCCGTCGCG
>Ga0157369_10002340_pt1 | contig 22809 bp, 22 predicted proteins | sample C25metaG_FD_113461 | JGI IMG/M metagenome (GOLD analysis project Ga0157369, IMG submission 113461) | Corn rhizosphere microbial communities from Kellogg Biological Station, Michigan, USA - C2-5 metaG | ecosystem: Host-associated > Plants > Roots > Rhizosphere > Soil | place: USA: Michigan... | reverse complement strand
GTTACCGAGAGCATGGGGCCGATCGTCGATCACACCAAGGAGCATCTGGCGCCGAGCGATATCATGATCTCGCGTACGCGGCGGCGCCTGCTGACCGTCGCCCGTGCCTTTGCGGAAGACGGCACCGTGCCGCCCGGCGTCGACGATGCCGAGATATTCTGGAGCGCGCGCGCCGGCTCCTTCTACGCCGATGAAAAGCTCGATTGGCTCGACGCCTATCGCGAGCAGCTCAGATCCGCGATCCGCTGGCCCGCTCCGGGTCAGCAAGCGGCGGAGTAGCGCGATGTCGTCGCGTGATCCGTTTGAGAAGGCGCTGATTACCCGCCGCGCGGCTTTGCTGGGGCTCGCGGCGGGCTCGGCCGTGCTGTCCGCCTCGACGATCGCGCGCGCCGAGGAGGCGTGGGACGGTGTGGTCACCGCGGCCAAGAAGGAAGGCCATGTGGTGCTCTACAGCGCTTTCGTCGGTCTTGCCGCGCATCAGGACCTCAAGAAGGAATTCGAGGCGGCGTACGGCATATCGGTCGACATCCTTGAAGCAAGAGCCAGCGAGATACGCGAGCGCATCCGCATCGAGCACGCGGCAGGGCGCTTTGCTGCCGACATCTCGGAAAACGGCCGCACCACGACCACGCTGCAGATCGACCAGGATCATGTCTTCCAGCCCTTCGGGCCGCTGCCGAGCCTTGGCCATCTCAAGGGCGAATTCCGCGCCGACGAGATCCGCCTGCCGGTGTTTGCCATCGTCTACGGCATCCTCGCCAACACGCTGCTCGTGAAGACCGCTGACGAACCGAAGAGCTGGCTTGACCTCGCCGATCCCCGCTGGAAGGGCAAAATGCTGGCCGACGATCTGCGCACGCTCGGCGGTGGCGGCGTGCTGTTCTTCGTATTGCAGGAAAAGTTCGGGCGCGATTTCCAGGAGAAGCTCGCCGCCCAGGACCTGAAATTCAGCCGCGAGATTCCCGCCAATGAGCGGCGTATCGCGCGCGGCGAATATCCTCTCTACCTTCCCGTAAGCCTGACATCGGTGCCAGAGCTGAAAGGCTTGCCGGTCAAGTTCCTCGCGCCAAAGGAAGGGCTGCCCTATGTCGGCTACGATCTGGCGCTCCTGAAGAACGCGCCGCACCCGAATGCCGCGCGTCTGCTGATGGAGTTCTATCTCGGCAAGAAGATGCAGCAGCGCTTTGCCAATCTGGGCTTGCTTCCGGTGACGACCGATGCGCTCGATCAGGTCGATGCAGCGGTCGCAGGGTTGCAGAAGAGCAAGCTGCTTGGCACCACCGACGCCAAGCGGATGGATCAGATGCTGGCCCTGGCCCGGGAGATCTATCACTGAGGGGGGAGGAGGCCTTGATCTCGGACGCGGCGCTGGCAAGATGAGTAACGTCCGCGCCTCCGATCAAACAAGTGGAGCGTTCATGGCTTTGAACGGCCAGATGAGCGGCAGTGATGGCTCTCCGCGCTATGCGGGCGCGATCGATTGCGACCTGCATTGCGTAGTGCCTGACATGAGCGTGCTGCTCTGCCGTGCCACCGAGCGGCCATGGATGATGGCGTTGGCCAAGAAGCTTTATCCTTGATCGGGCCGTGACCGTTTCGGCCGACGATCGTTTGCAGGATGCCAACAGGCCCGCGCTTGGCGCGCGCCTGTCCGGCACCGCTCGCTGGTTGCAGGCGACTTCGGCCAGCCGCGTTGCCGGCCTTACGCTGCTGGTCGCCGTCCTCGCCTTCCTCTCGGTCTATCCGCTGTCGATGCTGCTCTATGGCAGCCTGCACTCGACACCGCCGGGCATGGCCGGCACCTTCAATCTCGACGGCTATCGCGACATCCTCACGCGCGAGAACCTGATCACGCTCCTCAACACCGTCGGCATTTCGCTGGCCAAGACGGTGCCATCGCTGGCGCTCGCGGTGCTGCTCGCCTGGATCCTCGCGCGCACCGACACGCCGTGCCGCGGCGCGCTGGAAGTGCTGGTGACGCTGCCCTTCTTCATTCCGCCCATCCTCACCGCGATGGCCTGGGGCATGCTCGGCAATCCGCAGGTCGGCCTGCTCAACCAGCTCTATCAGGGCATCACGGGGTCGAGCACCGCGCCCATCAACGTCTATTCCTATGGCGGCGTGGTCTGGCACATGATGCAATATGCGGTGCCGTTCCTGTTCCTCTTGATCGTCGACGCCTTCCGCGCGATGGATCCGAGCCTGGAGGAGGCCGCCCGCATGTGCGGCGCTTCGCGCCTTCGCACCTTCCGCACCATCACCTTGCAATTGATGCTGCCGGCGCTGACCAGCGGGGCGATCCTGAGCTTCATCCGCGGCATCGAGAATTTCGAATCGCCGCTGTTCTTCGGCTCGCCCGCGGGCATCCACGTCATCACCACCGACATCTACGATTCGATCAACCAGCGCTCGCCGCCGCAATATCAATACGCGACCGCAGTCAGCTTCGTGATCATGGCGCTATTGTTCCTCATCGTGCTGCTGCAATGGCGCCTGCTCCGCGGGCGCAGCTTTACGACGGTGAGCGGCAAGGGCTATTCGCCCGGCGTCACCAAGCTCGGCAAATGGCGCTGGGTTACCTTTGCCTTCTGCGTGTTGTTCTTCGTCATCACCGTCGTGCTGCCGGTCGGCCAGCTCCTGATCGGCTCGTTCTTCAAGTTCTTCGGCTTCTATCAATGGGACATGCTCACCCTGGAGCATTATCAGGCGGTGTTCGGCTCCAGCGAGTTCTGGCGCGGCTTTGGCAACACCATGCTGCTCGGCCTTGTCGGCGCTTCCGCGACCATGGTGCTGGGCGGGCTCGTCGCCTACATCTCCGTCCGCACGAAATGGCGCGGCCGTTCGCTGATCGACGCGATGGCCTGGCTGCCCTGGATGATGCCGGGCATCGTGCTCGGCGTCGGCTTTCTCTGGGGCTTTGCGCTGCTGCCGCATGCGATCCCGATCTATGGCACGATCTGGGCGCTGCTGCTCGCCTATATCTCGCTCGGCACGCCGCTCTCGGTGCGGGTGATGTCGAGCGCCTTTTCCCAGCTTTCCTTCGACATCGAGGAATGCTCGCGCGTGCATGGTGCTAGCTGGCTGCAAACGATGTGGCGGATCGTGATCGCGCTGTCCTGGCCGTCCTTTGCGGTGGGCTGGGTATTGCTGTTCTTCGGCATCATGCGCGAGCTCAGCGCCTCCGTGCTGCTCTATTCCATCGGCTCCGAGGTGCTGTCCGTCGTGCTGCTGAAATTGTGGGTGAACGGCAATGCGGAGCAGGTCAGCGTCATCGGTTTGATGATGATGGTCATGGTCATCCTGTTCCGCTGGGTGCAGCTCAGCTTCATCAAGAAACACATCAACACGCTGTAAGGACGTGGGAAACGAGCGATGTCCAACATTGTTCTCGAAAAAGTCAGCCGGAAATTCGGAGACTTCGCCGCGGTCAGCGGCGTGGATCTCAGGGTGGGCGAAGGCGAGTTCGTCACGCTGCTGGGGCCGTCCGGCTGCGGCAAGACCACGACCTTGCGCATGGTCGCGGGGCTCGAGCAGAACACGGGCGGGCGCATCTCTATCGGCGGCCGCGTCGTCAGCGATGCCGAGCGCGGGTTGTTCGTGCCAGCCGAGCATCGCGCGCTCGGCATGGTGTTCCAGTCCTACGCGATCTGGCCGCATATGACGGTGTTTGACAATGTCGCTTATCCCTTGCGGGTGCGGCGTGTCGGCCGCGTGGATATCCGTCAGCGCGTGCTGGAAGCCTTGAAGCTGGTCGAGATGGCCGATTATGCCGACCGCCCGGCGCCCGCGCTCTCCGGCGGCCAGCAGCAGCGGGTCGCCATCGCCCGCGCCCTCGTGTTCGAGCCGGCGCTGCTATTGCTCGATGAGCCCCTGAGCAATCTCGATGCGCGGCTGCGCGCCCAGATGGGATCGGAATTTCGCGCGCTACAGAAGCGTCTTGGCATCACCAGCCTTTACGTGACCCACGATCAGGAGGAGGCGATGGCGCTCTCGGATCGGGTCGTGGTGATGCAGGCCGGCCGTGTGTTGCAGATCGGGGCTCCCGAGGAAATCTACCAGCGGCCGGCGAGCCGCGACGTTGCGAGTTTCTTCGGCTCGCCGAACCTGTTGCCTGCCACCGTCGTGAACTGCGCCCGGCTCGACGATGCCGATTTCGCACTGTCGGTCCGTGGCAGCGGTTGGGAAGGCACGTGTCGCGCCGGGGAGGCGAGGGCCGAAGGCGCCAAGGTGCTGGTGATGGTTCGCCCCGAAAGCGTCCGTCTTGCCGATGGCGCCAACCAGGCGAGCAGCGTGCTCTCCGGCCGCGTGGTTCAGTCGAGCTTCCATGGCGCGCGGCGCGCGCTGACGGTCGAGGTGAATGGCAATCTGATGCGCGCCGAGGTGCCTGCGACGACGCCGCTTGGCGAGCAGGTGACACTCACCATCGACGAAAGAGCGGCGTGGGCACTCAGCGCGTAGCGCGTGAAGCTGACACGAAGCTTACAACGGCAACAATATACCGCAGCGGTTAGCCGAATTCTGTAAGCAATTACAGCTACATTGATTGGCTCTTTGAGCGCCTTGCACAAAGGATTTTCAAAGAGCGCAGCCCCACCGTGTTCTCAGCGCGGTGGGGCTGTGTCGATGTCAGCCTTCAAGCTTCGCTCACGTGGAGCGCGTCGGCTTCATCCTGGCGACAAAGCCCTCGAGATTGCGGAAGCGCTGCATTGTCAATTCGCTGTGGAGCTCGCGGATCTTTCGCGACTCCGAGACGAACGTTTCATAGGTCTGCTGTGCAAACTCGCCCTGCAGCTCGAGCGCCTTGTCGATTGATCGCACGCCCGCGAGTTGCTCGAAGAAGGAGCTGGTCTGCTCGATCGACTTCCGCGTGAAGTCGCCATAGGCGTTCGTGATCGTCTGCAAGCTGACCGGCGCGGTTTCCACATGCTCGGTGGACGCGACCTCAACGGGAGCGTCAGGCGCGGTGTCGGCGGCGGGCGGATTTTCCATCGGTACAGCCGCCACCGTGATCGGCTCTTGTGGTTGCTCTACCTGCTCCGGTGTCGGAATCTGCGCCGGTGTCGGAGCCGCCTGTTGGGTCGGCTTCCGGCTGCGCTTGCCGCTCTTCTTCGTCGACGGCTCGGCCTGTCCGTTCTGTCGGGCTCCTCTGGTTGGCATATTCTCGTCTGTATTCATCATGATTGGATTACCCCGTTATTCCAATTCCAAATCGAGATTCAAACCTCTGCCATGTTTGCGCTGGATTCGCGGTTGCGGCTTGTCCCTCGCACGGCGGTCATGTGTTGACATTTGGAGGAATGAACCGCGCGACATTTTCGTCCCGTAGGATTACGGAGTGGTGCGGGGGTGTGATCAGGGGTTCAGCACGTGAAACGGCTGAAGGCCGGCCGTTGTTCCCTGATATGAGGTGGAGTGCAACCTCTCGCGATGACGCTAGTCGTTCCTCGACTTGTAACTGCTCCCAGCCAATCTGTAATGTCCTGAGCTCATTCGATAAGTCTGCTGAAGGCAGCCGGAGGCATTGCAGAAACTGACCCCCGCGCAGTGAAAATGCTCGAAATGCAAATGCACCTCGTCATGAAAGAAGGTCGCAAAGTAATGGCCGGCATCGGGCCGCGTCGGACACTTCGCCAGGACGGCGCTGCGCACCTCAATGGGAAGATGGTCGATGTGCTCCGCGTTCCACGGCGGGTCGTGCATGAACTCGGCGGCGAGTGCGGCGGGCATTGTTCCCATCAGCGCGGACGCGAACGCGATAACATGGGCTTTCATTGCCGCGATCTCCCCTGCCGGTCGGTTTGATCCCCGAGCTGGATATTGCGACCAAAGCAGCCAAGGCGCCTTGAATTTCCTGTGATGCGGCACTGCCGCGAACAAGTGGATTGACAGCGCGCACGCTCCGGAGTTTAAGGGGCGGACGGGGAAAGCGATCTCCCCGCGAGGCGACATGCCCAAGAATCGCGTCCTGTTCACCAAGGGCGCAGCATGTCATCTTACACCTCGATCTCATCCGACAAATTGTCTCGACTGATCGGCACGGCGCATGCGCCGACGCTGATCGACGTCCGTCTCGACGAAGACTTCGCCGCGGACCCGCGGCTCATTCCCGGCGCGGCGCGCCGCTCTCACCACAACGTCCAGGATTGGGCGGCACACCTTGCCTGCCGGCCGGTAGTCGTCATCTGCCAGAAGGGCGAAAAGCTCAGCGAAGGAACGGCGGCGTGGCTCCGCCATCATGGCATCGCTGCCGAGACGCTCGAAGGTGGCCAGCTCGGCTGGAGAGAGGCTGAGCTGCCGACCGTTCCCGCCGACAAGATTCCACAGCGCGATGCGCTCGGGCGCACGATCTGGGTGACACGAGCGCGGCCCAAGATCGACCGCATTGCGTGTCCTTGGCTGATCCGCCGCTTCATCGACCCGGCTGCGGTCTTCCTGTTCGTCGCATCTTCCGAAGTGGAGGGGGTTGCCCAGCGGTTCGACGCCACTCCGTTCGACATCGAGAACGTGTTCTGGAGCCACCGCGGCGAGCTCTGCACATTCGACATCATGGTGCAGGAGTTCGGCCTCTCGACGCCGCCGCTGCAGCGGCTTGCTATTATGGTGCGTGCGGCCGACACCGCACGGCTCGACCTTTCGCCGGAAGCGCCGGGTTTGCTTGCGGCTTCGCTCGGCCTGTCGCGGATGTATGACGACGATCTCGAGCAGCTCGGCGCGGGCATGCTGCTCTATGACGCCTTCTATCGCTGGTGCCGGGACGCTGCGAAAGAAACCCACAACTGGCCGACCAACAAAGCCAAGCCATGACTCGTGTTGCGGCGGCCCGATTGGCTCGCGACGAACTCATCGAATGTGGGGCGGAGCATAAAACAGGAGAGCGCAACGTGTGGATGCGAACGATCTCACAAGTGATGCTTTGCCTCGCGATGGCGGGCGTGCTCGCCCCGCTACACGCAATGACGCAGCGGGAGCTCGTCACCAAGCTTCAGGCGGCCGGCTATTCGCAAATTGGAGAAGGTAAATCCACGCCCGAAGGCATCGCCGTCAAGGCCATGAAAGGCGGCAAGGAAGTGCATCTGGTTGTCGATAGCAAGGGCCAGATCAAGGAACGAGACCAGTGACCGTGATGAGAACTAAACCAGCGATGTCGCCGCTTATCCGCCTATTGCTCATCGCCACCTTCACAACGGGTGTCGTGGTGATGACGGCGCCTTCGTTGGCGTTCGCCGACGATCCGGCGGGCGTCGAGCACGATCGGCCCGCCAGCCAGACGGTTGGCGCCGCCGGCATGGCAAAATTCGCAACCGAGATAATCAACGGCGTCGTCGCAAGCGTCGATGAGCGCAGCGACACGATAAGAATTCAGCGATCGCCGGAGATCGCCGAGGAACTCAAGGTCCAGGACGGCCTTCTCTTTAGCGCTGTGCGCTACGGCGACCCAGTCCAGGTCACCGTCGAGAATATCAATGGAGCGAGGACGATCGTCGGTCTCATAAAGCGATAGGCGGCGATCGAGACGCGGCACCGACTGGGGCAGCGCAAACAAACCATTCAAGGAGATATACATGCGCAAGACACTCTGGACCGCGGCATCCATCGTCGCCGTCGTTCTGACGACTGCCGCGGGAGCACAAAATTTCGATTGGCGGGTGTTCACCGAGCCTTTCATTTCATCAGCCCACGCCCAGGACATCGACTGGCAGAAGGTTGACGAAGTTCTCGGCCGCAAGCCCGCAGTGGGCGGCGACGTCCATCGTTACGGCTTCCCGCGCACCGATCTTGCGGTGACGCTGGACGGCGTGAGCATCAAGCCTGCGCTTGCGCTCGGCGGCTGGGTCGCGTTCAAGCCCGCGCATGGCGGTGTCATGGTCATGGGAGACCTGGTGCTACTGGATTCCGAGATCAATCCGGTGATGGCCAAGATGATCGCTGATGGCCTCGAGATCACGGCCGTGCACAATCATCTGCTCCGCGCTAACCCTGAGACATTCTACATGCACGTCTCGGGACACGGCGATCCCGTCAAGATCGCGACCGCCATCCGCGACGGGCTCGCTGAGAGCAAGACTCCGCTCACTGTTGCGGCCTCGACCTCGCCTCCGCCCGCCGTCGATCTCGACACCGCCCAGCTCGATCAGATCATTGGCGTCAAGGGCAAGGCCAATGGGGGCGTGTACCAGTTCGGCGTGCCGCGGCGCGATCCGATCAAGGAGGAGGGCATGGCCTTGAGTCCGGCCGGTCCGCTTGGCGTCGCGACCGGCATCGGCTTCCAGCCGACCGGCGGCGGCAAGGCTGCGATAACAGGTGATTTCGTGATGACCGCCGAGGAGGTCAATCCCGTGATCATGGCGCTGCGGACGCACGGCATCGAGGTGACAGCGCTGCACAGTCACATGCTCGACGAAGAGCCGCGACTCTTCTTCATGCATTTCTGGGCCAACGATGACGCGATCAAGCTCGCGAAGGGGCTGCGCGCCGCGCTCGACAAGACGGCAAGCGGCAAGAGCTGAGGAAGGTGAGGGCCGACAATGACGACGACCGCGACAATCGAGCAGGGCCGGATCGGCGAATTGGTGCGCTATTTCCTCCGGCTCGGTTGTCTCGGCTTTGGTGGCCCGGTCGCTCTGGTCGGCCAGATGGAGCGCGAGCTGGTCGATGGCAAGCAGTGGCTGACCAAGGATCAGATGCGCGAGTCCATCGCCATTTGCCAGTCGTTGCCGGGTCCGCTCGCGATCCAGGTCGGAATCTACATTTCCTATTTGCGCGGCGGCTTCTGGGGTGCGTGGGCCGGCGGCTGGGCCTTCATCCTGCCGAACTTCATCATCGTCGCCGCGCTCGGTGCGCTCTATGTGTATCTCGGCGATCTCAAGCCGGTCACCGCCATCTTCTACGGAGTCAGTCCTGCGGTAATCGCGCTGATCCTGCATTCCTGCTACCGGCTCGCGAGGCTCGGCATGGAGGACTGGTTGCAATGGGGGATCGCGGCCGTCTGCCTTGCCATCACCGTAATCCTGCAGGCGGAAGTCGCGCTGCTCTTCATCGGTGCAGGCATTGTCGGTATTCTCTACTACGGCAGCCTGTTCAGGAAGGCGCCCGCGACGCTGTCTGGAGTTGTGATCGTGCCAGCCGCAGCGGGTCCTGTCGCGCCGGTGGTCGGCGGCTCCACGCTGTCCAAGCTTCTGCTGTTTTTCCTCAAGGCTGGCTCGATGACGTTCGGCAGCGGCCTCGTCATTGTGCCGTTTCTCGAACAGGGGCTCGTGCAGCAGTATAACTGGCTCGACGAACGGCAATTCCTGATCGCGGTTGCGATCGGCATGATCAGCCCGGGACCCGTGGTGATCACCGCGACATTTGTCGGCTATCTGGTCGCGGGCTTCTGGGGCTCGCTTGTTTCGACGATCGGGATTTTCCTGCCGTCCTTCCTGCTCATATTGATCGCAGCTCCGCTTCTGGCGCGGCATCGCGGCAACGCCAATGTCCAGGGTTTCGTGAAGGGCGCCTATGCGGCCGCGATCGGCACCATTCTCGGCGCCTGCATTCTGCTCGGCAGGATCGCAATCGGCGATTGGTTGACGGCGCTGACCGGGATCGTCTCGCTCGCGGTGCTGTTCCGCTGGAAGGTCAGCAATCCGATGCTGATCGCGGCCACGGCCGTCGTCGGCCTGATTGCATACCCGCTGCTGCAGCCGGCATGGGTGATGGTGAAATGACAGTTTGGTGAGGCGCAGGGGGATCTCGAACGAATGTGAGGAGTAATCCCATGAACAGAAGAGAAGTCCTACTTGCGACCGCGCTCGGCCTCGTCCTTGTGCCGATGGAGGGAATCGCTGTCGGCAATCAGCCGGCCTTTGCGATTGGACCTGACCAGAAGCAGGCGGAATTGGCGAATGCATTGAGTGAAGCAAAGGTGAGCCTGCAACAGGGACTTGCAGCCAGCGAATCCGAGGGACAGCCGATCTCCGGAAAATTCGAGGTCGAGGACGGCAAACTGCAGCTTTCGGTCTATACCGCAAAGGACGGAAAATTCTTCGAGGTCATCGTCGATCACATGACTGGAAAGATCGCCAAAGTCGAACCAATCGATGAAGCTGAAGATCTTTCCCATGCCAAGGTGCAAAAGGCTGCGATGGATCGGGCAAAGGTCAAGCTTGCGGACGCGGCTGTCAAATCGATGGGACAGGCGAAGGGATCCACCGGCAATGTGCGCGTCGTGAGCGTCATGCCAGAATTGCAAGACGACCGGCCGGAGGCCAGGATTGTCCTGCTGGCAGGAAAGCAGTTCTCGACCGCGTCAGAACATCTCGATTAGGCGGTGTATGACGCACTGAACGAACAGGGGGCGACAATGCCGCATCCGTTCCGGATGGCGACCGTGGTCTTGGCAGGCTCGTTGATGCTCCCGGGCACGACGGCGTCCGCCCAATCGGCGGAAGTCAAGGCGCCGCTGCAACTCGAAGCCAAGATCTTGCTCGGCAATGTGCGGGGCCGCATCGATCACATGGCGATCGATCTGAAGCGGCAACGCCTGTTCGTCGCCGAGCTTGGCAATGACACGGTCGGTGTCGTCGATCTCGCCAATCGCAGCCTGACGCGCACGATCACCGGACTGAACGAACCGCAGGGCGTTGGCTATGAGCCGTCGGCCGATTCGCTCCTGGTCACCAATGCGCGGGACGGATCGGTCAAGCTGTTCGATGGAAGCGAGTACAAGGAGAGGGGTCAAGTCGCGCTCGGCAGCGATGCCGACAACATCCGCGTCGACTCCGCAGCGAAGCAAGCCATCGTCGGCTACGGTGAAGGCGGGCTGGCGTTCCTCGATCCGGCAACCCGGCGCAAGACCCGGACTGCGCCATTGAAGGCCCATCCTGAAAGTTTTCAGATCGCGGGTGAGCGCATTTTCGTCAATTTGCCCGACGCCCGCGCGATAGCTGTGGTGGACGCCGCCTCGGGCAAGCTGGTGGCGAGCTGGCCGATGGACAAGGGGGGCAATTTTGCCATGGCGCTCGATGACGATCGGGGCCGGGTGCTCGTCGCGTTCCGTAGTCCGCCCGAGCTTGTGGCGTTCGCCGTCGCGGACGGAAAATCTATCGCGACCGCGCCGACCTGCGGCGATGCCGATGATGTCTTCGTCGACGCAAAACGTAACCGCGTCTATGTCACCTGTGGAGCGGGCTACGTCGACGTGTTCGAAACCAACCAGACGGTCTATCGGCGTATCGCGCGCGTACCCACCGCCGCGGGTGCGCGCACCTCGCTGTTCGTGCCGGAATTGGATCTGTTGTTTGTCGCTGTTCGGGCGGGGCCCGCAGGTCCTGCTGCGATCTGGCTGTTCCGTCCCTCATCTTGAGGCCATCCGTTTGCGAGACCGCCGATGTCCGCATGCCACACGCGTACAGGAGAAATCCCGAAGAAGCTTGCTTCGAGCTTCGCTGTCGCCCTGGTGATGGCGGTATGGTCAGTTCCTGCGCTGGCCTACCGTCCGTTCGATGGAACGGACGCCGCCGTCGCCGCCAAGGGAGAGATGGAGATCGAACTGCAACCCGCCGGGCGCCTGCGGGATGAAAGCGGGACGAGCCTGATCGCGCCGGCCACGGTCATCAACTATGGCTTTGCAGAGGACTGGGAAGCGGTCCTCGAGGGCCAAGGCCAGACGCCGCTTTCGCCAACGGGGCCCACGAGCCTGACGACCGCAGGCGCCTTCCTCAAGCATGTGGTGGTGCCTGGCAGTCTGCAGGACAAGACCGGACCCAGTATTGCGACCGAATTTGGCGTCCTGCTTCCCGATAGCACCGGCAATTCAGGGGTGGGCGCCAGTTTCGCCGGTATCGTCTCGCAGCGCTGGGATTGGGGGACGATCCATCTCAATGCCGAGACCGCGCTCACACGAGACCATCATGGCGACGTCTTTCTGGGCGCCATCCTCGAAGGGCCGTCCAAATGGACGGTCCGACCCGTCGCCGAGGTTTTCTACGAGAACGAGCTTGGACAGGAGGAGACGTTTTCCGGACTGGTCGGGCTGATCTACACCGTAAGTGACAATCTAAACTTTGACGTTGCCATACGCCACGCGCTTACGAATGGGCATCCCGTCAACGAAATACGTGCGGGCGTGACTTTCGGATTTCCGCCTTCTCTTTTTGAAAGCCACAACGCGCAACACCAGGCATTACCGGCTTTGCCTCGATAGTCTGGTGATCGCGATTGTCGGGATGCGCACGCCAGTCGCGGCTTATGGTTTGGTGGTTCTGGTCTGCGGCAGCGGCCCCGGCGTGACTGTTGCCGCTTCGACATATCGAGATGCAATCATGAAACACAAAATCGCGATCGTCTGGCGCGGAGATCCCGCTTCGCGCGTGACGGCAACGCCTGAAAACAATCGCTACCGGCAGATATTCTCCGAGCTTCTGGCGCTCGGCATCGAAGCTGAACCGGCCGTCTATTGCGAGGAAAGGCAGGGCGAGTTTCGCGCGCAACTCATGCAGGTCGACGGCGCATTAGTGTGGGTCAATCCGCTCGAAGGCGGTCGCACGCGGGAGAAGCTGGATGCGCTGCTGTGCGAGGTAGCAGCGAGCGGACGCTTCGTCAGCGCGCATCCGGACGTGATCCTGAAGATGGGCGTCAAGGAGGTGTTATACCGCACGAGGCATCTCGGCTGGGGCACCGACACGCGTCTCTATCGCAACGCCCAGGAATTGCGTGATGGTTTTCCGGCTCAGCTTCATGCTGCGGGGCCGCGCGTGATCAAGCAGAATCGCGGCAATGCGGGGCAGGGTGTCTGGAAGGTCGAATGGCCGGAGCAGAAGGCAGGCAGTCCGCCTGTTGTCACCGTGCTGGAAGCGCGCCGCAGCAGCGTGCTCGAAACGGTGCCGCTCGAAGATTTCCTGTCGCGCTGTGAGGCCTATTTCGGTTGGGGCGGCTGCATCATCGATCAACCCTTCCAGCCGCGGCTGCCAGACGGGATGATCCGCTGCTACATGGGCGCCGACAAGGTCGTCGGCTTCGGTCATCAAAAGATCAAAGCGCTGATCCCGCCTCCGCCGGAAGGGCCGGATGCACCGGTCGCGCAGCCCGGGCCGCGCCACATGCATGGGCCCGACGCCGCGGCATTCCAGGCGCTGCGGAGCAAGATGGAGACGGAGTGGACGCCGCAGATGATGGATGTTCTCGGGCTCGAGCGAGATTCGCTTCCCATCATCTGGGACGCCGACTTTCTCTATGGACCGAGGAGCGCAGCCGGCGAGGATACCTATGTGCTCTGTGAAATCAATGTGAGCTGTGTTTTCGCGATTCCCGATGAGGCACCGGCTGCCATTGCGCGTCTGGCGCGCGAGCGCCTGAAGAAGGACTGGGGCGCGTAACTCCCCTTGAACGTTGCACGTGTGCGTCGGGTCAGCATCTCAACAGCGCCTGCCCGTTCAACCGCGCTTACCGGTCTTTGCCGCCTTGTCCGCATCCCACCACCACAGGCTTGGCAAGCCGGACACGCCGTATTGCGGCAGCGGGTCGGCATGGCTAAAGCGGTCCCAGCGCACGATGCGCTCGAAGCCATAGGTGAACTGCGGCACCACGTAGAAATTCCACAACAGCACCCGGTCCATCGCCTTGCACGCCGCGATGAGGTCGGCGCGGTCCTTGGCGAAGATGATGCGGTTGATCAGCGCGTCGATCGCGGGGTTCTTGATGCCGGAGAGGTTCTGGCTGCCCGGACGGTCCGCCGATTGCGATCCGAAGAAATCGCGTTGCTCGTTGCCGGGCGACAAGGACTGGGCCCACACCGCCGTCGTGATGTCGAAATCGTAGTTGCGCAGGCGGTTCTGGTATTGCACGTCATCGACGCTGCGGATGCTGACGGTGACGCCGAGCCGCTCCAGGTTCGGCTTGTAGAACAGCGCCAGCCGCTCGTCGGCGGGGTCGCGGCAGAGAATTTCGGCACTGACCGCCTGGCCCTTCGGATCGACCAGCTTGCGGTCCTTCACCTCAAAGCCCGCCTCTTTCAACAGTCGCATCGCCTCGCGCAGGTTGCTCCGCACATTATCCGCGTTGCCGTTGACCGGATTTTGATAAGGCGTGGTGAAAACTTGCGGCGGCACCTTGTCGCGCAGTGCCTCCAGAATTTCGAGCTCCCGACCTTGCGGCAGGCCTGTAGCCATGAGGTCCGGAATGCCGTCGAAATAGCTGTTGTCGCGGGCATATTCACCGAAGGAAAGCTGCCGGTTCATCTCCTCGAAATCGAAGGCGTAGTTGAACGCGCTGCGCAGCCGAAGGTCCTGGAATTGCGGCCGCCGCAGGTTGAACGCCCAGCCCTGCATCCGGCCGATGTTGTGCATCGGGAATTTCTCAAGGAGGAGGCGCTTCTCATGCACGGCCGGGACGTCGTAGGCGGTGGCCCATTCCTTTGCACTGCGCTCGGCGAACCAGTCGAACTGATCTCCCTTGAGCGCCTCGCGGGCGACCGTATCGTCGCGGAAGTAATCGTAGTGGATCTCGCCGAAATTGTTCTGACCGATGTAGCAGGGCAGGTCCTTGCCCCAATGATCCCTGACCCGCTCGAGCGTCAGTGAGCGACCGGCTTCGAACTGCTTGACCCGGTACGGTCCCGACCCTAGCGGAATCTCGAGGGTGGTGGCGGTGATGTCGCGCTTCTTGCCCCGCGCATCGGTGCCTTCCCACCAATGCTTGGGGAACACGGTGAGCTGGCCGGTGATGACAGGCAATTCGCGATTTCCCGGTCCGTCGAAGCTGAACTTGACGTCGCGGTCGCCGACCTGCTCGCATTTGACGATGTGCTGATAGTAGGCGCTGAACATCGGGCTGTTGGTTTTCAGTGCATTGAAGGAAAAGATCACGTCGTCCGGCGACACCGGCTTGCCGTCGTGCCAGCGCGCCTCGGCGCGCAGCCGGTAGATGACGTAAGACCGGTCTTCGGGAAAGGCGGCGGCTTCCGCGAGCAGGCCGTAAGCCGTCTCGACTTCGTCTTGCGATTGAACCGCCAGCGTTTCATGGATCAGGCTGACGCCTTCGGCGAACTCTCCCTTCAATCCGGACACGACGTAGTTGAAATTGTCGAAGGAGCCGCTCCCATATTGGCGCGCCGTGCCGCCCTTGGGGGCATCCGCCTTGACGTAATCGAAGCGCTTGAAATCGGCCGGATACTTGATGTCGCCGAACAGCGAGAGCGCGTGGCGCCACTCAAGGCCGCCTGCCGATGGCGCGCCTGCCGGCGTGGTCGGTGAAGTCGCTGCCACGCTGGCGAGCCGTGGCATGAGCGCGGCGATGGCGCTGGTTTGGACGAGCCGTCGTCGGGTGATGATCAAGGAGAGTGCTCCTGCTGTGATCGTTGCGCGATGGAGGCGCAGGAAAGGTGAGGGGGCGAGTGGCGCGAGTATATATGCGGCTTGCTTGCCGGCAGCGGGGATTCTTCGTGGCGAAGCAGCCTGTCCAACCGTGCCGGGAGTGAGCGAGGATTTTAGGGCTAAGACTAGCCCTACAATCTGAACAGCTTCTCCGCGTTGCCGTGGGCGATGCGCTCCTTGTCGGCTGCGCTCACCGGTAGCTGGTCAAGAAAGGCGCGTCCTTCGGGCATGGATTGATAGGGATGATCAATGGAAAACATCATGCGGTCGACGCCGCCAAGCTCCAGCAGCAAAGCGAGGAAAGTCGGCGGGAAAAAGAAGCCGGAAAATGTGTAGTGAATGTTCTCCTTGAGATAGGTCGTGACCGGCCGCTGTAGCCTGGTGAGTGCGGGCGCCATGACGTCGAGGCGCTGGAACATGCCGGGCAGCCCTTCGCCGAGATGGCCGATGACGATCTGCAAGTTCGGAAAGCGGTCGAACACGCCGCCGAGGATGAGGCGGATGATGTGGACCGCCGTTTCGATGTGCCAGCCCCAGCCGGGTCCTGCGAATATGTCGCTGACCATGGGCGAGAAGCCGCCGAACGAAGCGTCGATGACGGCCTGTGGCGGTCGCGTCGGATGCAGGTAAATCGGTGCGCCGAGCTGCTCGGCACTTTCCAGGACCGGCCAGAAGAACTTGTCGTCGAGATAACGGCCCCTGGTGTGGCCGTTGATGATGGCACCGGCGAATTTCTGTCCGCGCACGCGGCGCTCGAGCTCCTGGGCGGCCTTGTCCGGCGCCATGATCGGCAGCGTCACAAAGCCGCCAAGGCGCGCCGGATGCTTCTTGATCGCGTCGGCGAGAAAATCATTGGTCTCAGTGGCAAGCGCGATCGCTTCAGCGGCCTCCAATTGTTCAACACCGGGCGCCGTCAGCGACACGATCTGCATATCGATGCCGGCGGCGTCCATTTCGGCCAAGCGCGCCTCGTCGAGATCGCAAAGCTGCGGGATGAGCTTAAGCGCCCGGGCGCTGCTGAATTTCTCCGCTTGCTCCTTCAGGTCCCGGCCCGGGCCGTCGAAAAATCGCCGCGTCGCAAAGTGCTCTTCGATCGTGATGATCCGCATGGTCGTTGACCTTCCTTCCCTGAGCCGTTGCCCTTGATGCTAATATGCGGGGCCCGGCACAGCTACCCGTGTCGTATCGCGAGATGCCAGCGTGGCTTGGTGCAAGTTTGATCAGCCGCACGGATCGCGGCGCCGATCACGCGAAATTCAACGCGGACTTCCGGAAGGTGCGATCAGGCGAACACAACTCTCCGTTTCAGGTTGGCGGCTTCAATCCCGGCGAGTTGGCCCATTCCTCGATGTGAGCCGCCGTATTGGCTTGACGCAGCTTCTTGAGGAGGGCCTCGCGTTCTGGCCCGGGCGGAAGCTTGCCCGCTTGCTCGCGGACCTCCTTGGCCCACGCGTCCATTCCATCCCCGGAGGGAACGTCTTGGTTGAAACGTCGTCGCTTCGACATGGCGCTGCTCCATCATTTTGGTGCAGGCGGGGCGCGCGATTGATCTATTGGCTACCGGGGCCTGTGAGATCTGGTCGCGGCCGGCAGTCTGTTGGGAATGCCCAAAAGACGACGATGGTTGCTCATGGCCGATGGAACCACTCTTCACGATCCGATCACTACGGATATCATTCGTGAGCCGAGGGAAGGAACTTGCGGGGCGCGGGAGCCGGCCTGGCAGGAACCCTGATCTGGCACGCAGGCATCATGCGCCGCGGCGTCGTTTGGCTGGCCTGTGGTCGATGCCAAAACCGTTTTTGTGGATAGCCGAGCGGCTCTTCACGTGATCGATGAAGGCACGCAGCTTCGGCATCATTTGCCGGTTGCCGGGATAATAGAGAAACACGCCGGGCGCCTTGGGGGCGAACGGCTCCAGCACGCCCACGAGTCTTCCCGCGTCCACCGCGCTGGCCGCGATTGGCCCCGGTACCTGCGCAAGGCCCAATCCTTCGACGGCCGCGCCAAGCACGGTGGGCACGTCGTTGGCGATGAAAGGTCCTGACACGATGACCTCGACGGTCTCGTTGCCCCTGACAAAGGACCAGGGCGCGATGGACCCGTCCGAATGGCGCATGCGCAGACAGGCGTGCTCGCGCAGATCGTCGATGCGTTCGGGCCGCTGCCGCCGGCGCAGATAATCGGGACTGCCGACCACAGCCAACGGGAACGATGGCGTCAGGCGTACCGCGATCATGTCGGCCTCGATGAACTGGCCAAGGCGGATGCCGGCGTCAAATCCCTTGGCCGCGATATCGACCAGGTCTGCGCTTGCGGCGACCTCCACCTCGACGTCGGGATAGGCCTCGCAAAAGGATGCGATCAGTTGATTGAGATGGGTCAGCACCGCGCGCGGCGCGGTGAGGCGCAGCAGCCCGGCCGGCCGCTGTCCGAGGTCTCGCGCGACCTCGCTGGCGGCGATAAGCTCCTCGAAGGCGGGCTTGGCGCGGACAAGGAATCGTTCGCCGGCTTCGGTCAACCCGACGCTTCGCGTCGTGCGGATGAAGAGCGCAGCGCCAATGCGCGCCTCGAGTGCGCGCACCGCCTGGCTGATCGCAGACGGGGTCACGGCGAGCTCAGTGGCCGCCTTTCGAAAACTGCGGTGCCGGGCAACGCTCAGAAATGCTTCCACACCATCGAGGGCGCCCTGCCGGACTGTGAAGTTCTGCTTCATAGCCCGTCAACATTACAACGAATAGTCGCTCACGGGAAGCCACCGTATATCCGGCTTGAAGCCGCGAGCGACGCCAGCGTCGAGGCCGGATGCGCGACAATCTAGGGAGCAACACCATGCGAGATGCGACGTTTTCCCGGCGAGGCATGCTCTTGGCGGCAGGCGCGCTCACCGTCGGCGCGGCTTTCGCGCATCCGCTGAAGGTCGCTGCCGGCGAGCCCGGCGTCGCTGGCCCTGCGGCGGCATCATGGGCGGACCCGGCGCTGCCCGCCGTGACGCATCGGATGATCGAGACCAACGGCATCCGCTTGCATGTGGCCGAGCAAGGTGAGGGCCCGCTCGTTATCCTCTGCCACGGCTTTCCCGAATGCTGGTATTCATGGCGGCATCAGCTTGGCGCGCTGGCGAAGGCCGGCTTCCATGCGGTCGCTCCCGACCTGCGCGGCTATGGGCGAAGCGATCTTCCCGAGGACGTGGAAAAATACACGATCCTCCATGACATCGGCGACGTCATCGGTCTCATCGACGCAATGGGCGCCAAACAAGCTGTTATCGCCGGCCACGACATCGGCGCAGCGATCGCATGGCAGGCGGCGCTGATGCGGCCCGACCGCGTCAGGGGCGTGATCGCCATGAGCCCGCCGTTCCGGCCGCGCGCCTTCGGCAGCAGCAAGGTGCCGCCGACGACGCTGATGCCGCGGAACGAGAATGCGTTGTTCTACCAGCTCTTCCTCCAGACGCCCGAGGCGGAGGCGGCGCTCGGACGCGACCTGCATCGCACCTTCCGTTCCCAGTTCTACACGCTCTCGGGTGACAAGCCGCCATCCGCTCCCGGCGGGTTGCCCGCGGGGATGGTGCCGCGAAAGGGGACCGTCCTCGTCGATCCGCCGTCCTTGCCGCCCTGGATCACCGAGGCCGACATCAACGTCTATGTCGAGGCCTACGCGCAGAGCGGATGGCACGGCCCGCTGGCCTGGTGGCGCAATATCGATCGCGGCTGGGAGCTGATGGCCGCCTTCGATGGTGCAACGGTTTCCGTTCCCGCGCTGTACGTGGCAGGCGAGCGCGACATCATTGCCGTCGCGTTTCGTGAGGCCATCGCCAGGCAGTCGGTGTTCGTTCCAAAGCTCCGACCGGCGGTCATGCTACCGGGCTGCGGTCATTGGACCCAGCAGGAACGTGCCTCCGAGGTGAATGCCGCCATGATCGATTTCCTTCGGCAGATCTAGATGGAGTGAGGTGAGCCGATGAAGTTCATGATCCCATTTCTCGTTGCCGCGCTTCCGGTCGCGGCCCTCGCACAATCACAACCTGCGCAAACCCCAGGCACGCCCGGAGTAATGCAGCCCAAGACCACCGCAGTGATGGTGATGGTGAGCCCCAGGCAGGGCGTAACGCGTCAGCAGATCATGGCCGTCATGCCTTCCGAGATCAGAGCGACCGTGAAGCTCTATCTCGATGGGAAAATCCGCCAGTGGTATTCGCGCGGCGATGGCAGGGGTGTCATCCTCCTGATCGACGCGAACACCGAGCAGGAGGCGCGAGCGGTCATGGAGACCCTGCCGCTCTCAAAGCAGCAGTTGGTGGACGACGAATATATTCCGCTCGGTCCCCTGATGCCGCTGATGGGATTGATCGGCCCGAGCGCGCCACAGTGACTTAGCAACCGCAGGCGCCGCGACCCGTTGTTGAGCTTGCATTTGTGCGAGCTCAGAAGGGAACCACATGCTGCGCCTGAACCCCGACAAAGCCCTCGTAGCGGCTGTCATACTCTGCGCCACTTGCACGTGCGCCGGAGCGGAAGAGCTCAAGGCAAGGTCCGACGACGGCAATCCAGGCCTCGGCTTTCGAAGCGAATATGCCGAGGTCAACGGAGTGAAGCTGCACTACGTAACTGGCGGGGAGGGAGCAAAGGCTATCCTGCTGATTCCCGGCTGGCCGCAGACCTGGTACGTGTGGCGGAAGATCATGCCGGAGCTCGCCAAGGAATATCGCGTGGTCGCCGTGGACACGCGCGGCATGGGTGAGTCGAGCCGCCCTGAAGGCGGTTACGACACCGAGACCGCTGCAAAGGACATGAGCGAGCTCATGCACCACTTGGGCTTCGACCACTATTCAGTGATCGGTCACGATGTCGGCATGTGGATCGCCTATCCGCTGGCTGCGCAACATGCGGACGCCGTCGACAAGCTCGTCGTCACCGAAGCGCTGATCCCGGGCGTCACGCCGACGCCGCCGATGCTGCTGCCGCCCGACGTCAACGCCGGGTTGACGCAATTCATGTTCAACCAGCTGCGGGACCTGCCTGAGTTTCTTGTCCAGGGACGCGAAGGGCCCTACCTGCGCTGGGTGGTCGATCATCTGGCCTATCGGCCTGACCGCGTGGCCGTCGACGAATATATCCGCGCCTACGCTGTGCCAGGCGCGATGAAGGCGGGCTTTGCCTACTACCGCGCCATTCCCGAAACCATGCGGCAGAACGAAGAGTTGAAAAAGACAAAGCTCAAGATGCCGGTGCTTGCGATCGGGGGCTCGCTCGGGGCGGGCCAAACCACGATCGACACGATGAAACTGGTGTCGGATCACGTCGACGGCGCAATGGTGAAGGATTGCGGACATTACACGCCGGAGGAGTGCCCCCGCCAATTCCTTAATCTGGTGAAGCCGTTTCTGGCGCGATGAACGCAGGCCGCGGAAGCGACACCTTGCCCGGCGATGCCGTTCCCCGACTGCGCGGCAGCGACCGTATTGATGAGGGCAGGGCGCATCTCCTTCGGCGCCGCGTCCTTAAGGCCGCAAGCCTCGCCGTCCTGTCAGTGAAGCTCGCCGAGCAGAGCCCTGGCGCTGCGCAAGTCGCTCGTGGCAAAGCCTTCGTTAAACCAGGCGTAGACGGGGGTGAGAAGGTCACGTGCCATCTGCCGCTTGCCCTGGTCACTCAAAAGCCGTGCCATACTCATGGCCGCGCGCAATTCCCACGATTTTGCCTGCTGTGCTCGGGCAAGCGCCAGAGAACGTCCAAAATAGGCTTGTGCTTTCGCTGTGTCCCGCTCTGGCGACTTGAGTGCGATTTCACCCGCCACGCGATTGGCCTCGGCCTCGCACCATCGCTCCCCGGTTGCCTGCATCGCTGCCATCGCCTTGCCAATACAGTCCCACGCTTCGTCGAATTGATCCGAATCTGCATGGGCAATTGCCAACATGAACTCCTGTTCCGGTGTGAATATCGTCGATCCGGCCGACCTCCACAAATCGATACCAGTCGACACCATCTCAACTGCAGTCGCGGCTTTTCCGGTGAGGGTCAGGATATAGCCGCGTCGTAATACGCCCTCCGCCTTTCGAAACGGAGCACCTTTCTCCTCCGCCAGGGCGACAAGTTCGTCGATATGGTCGTTCGCAGCGTCGTAATTGCCGCAATAGGTATTGGTGAGAATGGGAAAATTCAGCGTGAACATCAAAGTGGCAGCATGTTCGATCTGCCGTGCTTCCATCAACGCGCAGTCCGCATCCTGAAGCGCGGCGTCGGGATAACCGAGCAGCCACAAGGCCATTGAACGAAACGCCAGGCAGGTTACCCGGAGATCCTGTCCAAATCGCGTCATCAATCGTCGGTGTTCGGTCGGGCGGTAGAGGGCGAGTGCTTCATTGTAGTGTGATCGAGCCTCAACGACGTTTCCCATCAGGGCGAGCGTACTTCCCATCGTCCGGTGCCCAACGAGAAGCGGGACGACAGTCCTCTCTCTTGCGCCCAACGCCAGGAAACGCGCTGCGAGTTCTCGCGCGACGTCACCGTTGAATCTGATGAAGTTGACGATCCACTGGCCGAAAAGGGCCGAGAGCAGCAGCGAGGTGTCGTCGAGAGGCTCTGCGAGACGCTCCGCTTGCTCGATTAGCGCCCTGACTCGGTCCACGGCAGCCTTGGTTTCGTGCGCGCCATAGCCTTTGACATGCATCAGCGTGTTTACGAGCGCGACTTGCAATATGATCTGGTCGCGCCGCAGGTCGGGCGTGCTGGGCAAGCTCTCGATCTGTGCCAGGGCCTGGCCGAGTTGTTCAGCGGCCTCAACAAGGGCAGAGTGCTCCTGTGACCGTTGTCCCGCCTTGCCCCACAGGCGGGCCGACTTCTCCGTCAGGTCGGCTTTCGTATAGTGGCGCGCCAGCAGCTCGGGCTGGTTCTCGGCGAGGTCGGCGAACTGATCTTCGAGGATTTCGGCGATGCGCGAATGCAGCGCGCGCCTCGGCTCTCGCAGCAACGTGCTGTAGGCGGCGTCCTGCACCAGGGCGTGCTTGAACAGGTAGGTCGCGTGCGGTGGAGCACCCTGCCGAAACAACAAGCCGGCCGCAACAAGTCGATCCAGGTCGGAGTTCAGCTCTGGCTCCGGCTTTCCCGCGATCGCAGCCAGCAACATGTGCGGAAATTCGCGGCCGATCGCTGCTCCGATCTGAGCCAGCTCCTTTGCCCGGCCGAGTCGGTCCAGCCGCGACATCAGCGAAGCCTGAAGGCTTGCCGGAACCGCTACCGACGTTCGATCGCCTCGGGCGGCTCGTTGCGCTTCACCATCACCCTCGGCGTCCAACACCGCCTTGGTCATCTCCTCGACAAACAGTGGTATGCCGTCCGCGCGATCGATGATGTCCCGTCGGGTGCCGACCGCGAACGTCCGGCTGCCGATCAGTCCTTCGACCAGGCGATCGATGTCGCGGCGCGACAGCCGATTGAGGGTCAGCGCAGTCACGTGCGGC
>Ga0157369_10002338_pt1 | contig 22812 bp, 20 predicted proteins | sample C25metaG_FD_113461 | JGI IMG/M metagenome (GOLD analysis project Ga0157369, IMG submission 113461) | Corn rhizosphere microbial communities from Kellogg Biological Station, Michigan, USA - C2-5 metaG | ecosystem: Host-associated > Plants > Roots > Rhizosphere > Soil | place: USA: Michigan... | reverse complement strand
CTCGAGGCGACCGGGATACAACCTTCGATCCACGACGATGCGCTTGGGCTTGTAGTGCAGCTTCGCGGCAAAGAGCTTTGCCGTCGCGAGCGCCCGGCTTGCCGGACTCGACAGGATCAGATCGGGCTCCACATCGCGCTTTGCCAAACGCCGCCCCATCTGCGGAGCATCGCGCTCCCCACGCCCGGCGAGCGGCCGATCCTCATCAGGCAGCCCCGGTGGACCCCGACTCGACTTCGCGTGCCGCACGAGAAACAGAGTCTTCATGAACGAGCGGACGCTGTCCTTCTTGAGAGGTCCCGACGAGCTGCGCCTGCCCGAGGACGTGGCTCTGCATGGCTGCCAGGAGCGCGGGCTTCGTCGTTTTCGCTAGATTGACAGAAGCCCGCGTCGATTTTGCTCTGTCGCCGGCACCGGCTGCAAATTGGTGCGTTACCTCGTTAGCAACTCCTGAAGTCTGGTACGACCATGCCGCCGTTCAAAGCCAAAGCCTACGTCAAGGAAGGGTGCCCGTTCTCGTTCAAGTACTGGCTGTTCATGCTCGAAGCAGAGCTCGAGCACCAGATCGAGGTGGTCCGTTGCGACCCCGAGGGCCCCGGTTTCGAGACTGTGAAAGCGAAGCTCGCCCAGGGCCTTGGGAAGGCTACGAGTTTCCCGACAGTGGAGATCGAGCCGGGCCGCTATCTGTCGGACTCGGATGCGCTGATCAATTGGTACGCCGAGCGAAACGAGATCGATGCCGGAGGTCTGCCGGCACTGCAGTTCTACAAGGAGACGATCTTCCCACAGCTTCTGCAGTTGCACCGTGGGAAGTCCGTCAGTGATCGGAACGGACCCCGGAAGAGATATCGGGGCAGAGGGATTTGAACCCCCGACCCTCTGCTCCCAAAGCAGATGCGCTACCAGACTGCGCCATGCCCCGAACCGCCGTGCACCGGGGCTGCAATCCTACCAGTTCCGCCGCGGCCTTACCTCGGCGGGTCCAGCAACCCCTCGCGGGCCCCTCAAGCTCGCCGCCAGGTCGCCTTCCCGCCCGGCTTGTCCTCGACGATGACCCCGGCGGCCGCCAGCTCATCGCGGATCCGGTCGGATTCTGCAAAGTTCCTGGCCTTGCGGGCTTCGAGCCGCGCCGCCACTCGTTGCTCGACCTCGGCATCACTCAGCACGGGCCTCTGCTCACTGCCCGCCGCCAACGGCATATGCGCCGACCGCCGGAACCATTCCGCCGGATCCACCCGCAGCAACCCCAGAATCGAGGCGATCACCCGCAGCTCCGCTCCCAGCGCCGCGGCCTTGTCCATCTTGCCCTTGTCGCGCGCCGAATTGATCTCACGGGTCATCTTCTGAACGATGGCAAGCGCTTCCGGGGTGTTGAGGTCATCATCCATGACGGCGAGGAAGCGAGCGGTGTACTCGCTCGCAACCGCCGGCGCCGGCGGCAGATCGCGCAATGCCGTGTAGATGCGCCCGAGCGCCGCGTCCGCCTGCTCGAGCTGGTCCAGCGAGTAGTTGATCGGTCCGCGATAGTGACTGAGGAGATAGAAATACCGCAGCACCTCCGGATGGCGCAGTGTTTTCAACACCTCGCGGACGGTGAAGAAGTTGCCGAGCGACTTCGACATCTTCTCGTTGTCGACGTTGACGAACCCGTTGTGCACCCACAGATTGACGAAGCGCTCGCCGGTGGCCGCGCAGGATTGGGCGATCTCGTTCTCGTGGTGCGGGAACTTCAGATCCATGCCGCCGCCGTGCAGGTCGAAAGTGTTCCCCAGCAGATCGGTCGACATGGCCGAGCACTCGATGTGCCAGCCCGGCCGGCCCGCTCCCCAGGGGGAATCCCAGGAGGGCTCGCCGGGCTTGGCTCGCTTCCACAGCACGAAATCCAGCGGATCGCGCTTGGACTCATCCACATCGACGCGCGCACCGGCGCGCAGGTCGGCCAGCACCTTGCCGGAGAGCTGGCCGTAGCCCTCGAATCGCGCCACCGCATACATGACATCGCCACTGGCGGCCACGTAGGCATAGTCGCGCTCGACCAGCCTTTCGATCATGGCGACGATCTGCGACAGATACTGGGTCGCGCGCGGCTCGACATCCGGCTTCACCAGGCCGAGCTGCTCGAAGTCTTCGTTGTTCGCCGCGATGTACCGCGAGGTCAGGGCATCGATGCTCTCTCCGTTCTGAGCCGCGCGGTTGATGATCTTGTCGTCGATATCGGTGATGTTGCGAACGTAGGTGACCTGGTAGCCGCGATGACGCAGATACCGTGCGAGGGTGTCGAACACCACCAGCATGCGGCCGTGCCCGATGTGGATGAAGTCGTAGACGGTCATGCCGCAGACATACATCCCGATCTTGCCGGGGACGATCGGCTGCAGCGCCTGCTTCTCGCCGGTGAGGGAGTTGTGGATTCGGATCATGGTGGCAGTCATCGCAAAACTCACGCGAATCTGACGAGCCGCTCATAGGCGGCACCGGGGGGCATGGCTTTCAACAGCGGGGCAAGCTCCGGACCGTGCGTCAGCCCGGTCAGCGCCGCCCGCAACGGCATGTACAGGTCCGCCCCCTTGCGGCCGGTCGCCTCACGCACGGCGGCGGCAATGGCCTTCAGGTCGTTGCCGCTGCGTTGCGCGGCCTGCGCCGCGGCGGAGAAAAAACTGCTACCGGCCGTGCGCACGCCCTGCTCTTCGGGTGCCCCGAGAGCCGGTGGCCCTCCGAAGACTACATCGACCCAGGGGCGCGCGTCCTCGGGGAGCACGATGTTCGGCAGTACGGCGGTGATAAAGGCATTCACCGAGCTCGCGTCTGCGCTTGCCGGCAGCACCGCGGCCAACCAGCTGCGTGCGCGATCGAGCGGCATGTGGTGCGCGAACTCCTTCTGCCAGACGTGCAATTGCTGCTCATCGAAGCGGGCGGGCGCGCGCCCGAGATGCGCTGGATCGAACGCACGCGCCATCGCCTCGAGGCTCAAAAAGCCGTGCTCCGACGTGGAATGTCCGAGGCGGAACAAGTGATTGGTCAGTGCCTCGGGAGTGAACCCTCGCTCGCGGTACTCGCGGACGCTGGTGGCACCGTGCCGCTTGGACAGAGGCGCCCCGTCGGCGCCGACGATCAGGGAGACGTGGCCGTAGCTCGGCGCCGCCAGGCCGAGGACCTCCAGGATCAACAGCTGCCGCGGAGTGTTCGCGAGGTGATCTTCCCCGCGCAGCACCTGGGTGATGCCCATGCGAGCGTCATCGACTGCGTTGCTGAAGAAGAACGCCGCCGATCCGTCCGTCCGTCGAACGACGAAATCGCCGATGTCATCGGACAAAAAACTCTGCGGCCCATGCACGAAGTCCACGAACTCGATCCGGCGGCCGGCTGGAACGCGGAAACGAGTCGTGGGCGCAGCACCGAGCTGCTGCTTCTTTGCGCGCTGCTCCGGTGAAAGATGGCGGCACGTTCCGGCATAGCGCGGAGGTCTGCCGGCGGCCAGCTGGGCCTTGCGGGAAACCTCGAGCTCGAGCGGCGAGCAGAAGCACGGGTAGACCGCCCCTGCGCGCTCCAACAGATCGAAAAAGCCAGCGTACACGCTCGCACGTTGAGACTGGCGGTACGGCCCGCGGTCGTCCTCGCGATCCGGCCCCGCGTCCCAATCGATGCCCAGCCACCGCAGGTCCTGCATGAGGGCCGTGGTATGGGCCTCGCTGCTGCGCTCCGCATCTGTGTCCTCGATGCGCAGAATGAATCGCCCGCCGGAGCGCCGCGCCAGCAGGAGGTTAAATAGCGCCGTACGGGCATTTCCCAGGTGCAACTCCCCCGTGGGGCTCGGGGCGAAGCGTGCAATCTGTCCGGCGGCGAACGTCCGGGCGGATGAGATGTCCATTGCGCTCATGGGGTCATGTTACTCAAATTCCCCCTAATGCATGGCCCGGCCATTAAGATAAGGGGCTGAAATCGCGGGGCTGCCTCGCTCTCGAGGGCCTCCATGGAGAATCGATGCGCCATTACTTGCGAACCTGGATGCCCGCCGCCCTCCTGCTGGCAAGCCTGCTGGCCCACCCGAGCGCCTTTGCGGCCGATGAGCCTGCGACTCCCGCCGCTTCCGCCCCGCCCCCGCGGGTCCGGGTGAGCACGAGCATGGGTGATTTCACCATCGAGCTGGCCCCCGACCGCGCACCCCTGACGGTGGCCAATTTCCTGCGCTATGTGAAGGAAGGCTTCTACTCCGGAACGGTCATTCATCGCGTCATTGCGAATTTCGTCATCCAGGGGGGCGGCTACGAGGCCGGGGACTACAAGCTGAAACTCACGCACGAATCGATCTTCAACGAGTCCGGCAACGGCTTGCAGAACAAGCGCGGCGCCGTGGGGCTGGCGCGCGGGACGGCGGCACATTCGGGCAACTCGCAGTTCTACGTCAACCTGGTGGACAACCCGGACCTCGATCCGCTGCCCACTCGCTGGGGATACTGTGTCTTCGGGCACGTGGTGGAGGGCATGGACGTCGTCGATCGGATCGGCGTGACGGGCACGGGAGCCGCCGGGCCGTTCAAGTCCGAAGCGCCCCTGACACCCGTCGTGATCCAGAAGATCACGTTTCTGGATTCCAGCACGCCGACACCCGCGACGTCTGCGCCGGCACCGACCGCGAACCCAACGGGCAACACGACGATCCTGTCTCCCAAGTAGCGCAGCCCCGTCCGTGTAAACAGTATGATTCGGCTGTTTGTCTCGGACGTGCATCTGGATACCGCATCACCGGAGGCCGTGGAGCAGTTCCTCGGTTTCCTTACTACGCACGCCGCAGGCGCCGAGGCCCTCTACATTCTCGGCGATCTATTCGAGACCTGGATCGGCGACGATGATCGCGATGCCGCCAAGGCACGAGTTCAGGGCGGCCTGCGCGCATTGACGCGAAGCGGTGTGGCCTGTTTCGTCCTCCACGGCAACCGGGACTTCCTCCTCGGGCGGGACTTCTGCACGCAGACGGGGTGCCGACTGCTGCAGGACCCGATCGTCGCCGACCTCGACGGCGAGCGCGTCCTCATCACCCACGGGGACGCGCTGTGCACCGACGACCATCCCTACCAGGAGCTGCGCAGCATCGTGCGCACGCCCCAGTGGCAGCGCCAGTTCCTCGCGTTACCGCTAGCCGTTCGGGAGGCGCTGGCCAACAGCGCGCGTGCGGGCAGCAAGCAGCACACTTCCAACACTTCCTACCGGATCATGGATGTGAATCCGGATGCGGTCATCGCCGCATTCCGCGTCGCCGGGGTGCGCCGGATCATTCACGGACACACTCATCGTCCGGGAGTGCAGGAGCTGGTGATCGAAGGCGCGCCCGCGCAGCGGATCGTGCTGGGCGCCTGGTACGAGCAGGGAAGCTATCTGTGGAACGAGAACGGACGCTACGAGCTTCGAGAGCTCCCGCGGCGCTCGTGAAAATCACGCGAGCGCCGCGGGTCGTGATATCGGAGGCGTTGCACCCCCGCAGCACGCGGCAGGAACTACGTCAGTTCTGAGTACCGGAGTTCGACGGCGGCGGGCTCCCCGGGGGCGGGCCGTGCCGGTGGTGGCGGAAACGCGGTCCGCCGAAGCCTTGATGCAGGGCGTTGAACTTCTGCACCTGCAGCGGCGAGAGCACACCCGACAGCTGCGAGTCCGTGTCGGTCTTGATCTGATCGTGCAACGCCTGCAGCTGCTCGCGCGTCGGGCGCGTGCCGGATGACCTGAACTGGGTGAAGGCCGCCTCGGCCTTGGAGCGTTCTGTCTGCAGGATCATCTGCACTTCGGACTTCTGGGCTGCGTTCAGGTCGAGCAGCAGGGCCAGGCGGTCCATTCTCTTGGCTTCCCAGGCCGCCGGCTGCTGGGGCGTCGGCGGATTGGGGGGTTGAGCCGCTGCGGTGGCGGCAGCGCACAACGCAACGACAGCTAGCAAACTCGATTTCATGGGGCTCTCCGAGTTGATTGACGGTTCCGCGTACGGCGAGGGTGTCTGCCACGGCCACCGGCGACCTTTCACGGACCTAACGGTACCGACGGATCCGGAATTGGGCCGTAATGAATCGTAAAATTCATCGCGCCGTCCGGCAGGGCCTGGAGGTTGGTTACGGTGGGGTCCCGGGCGTGGCGGCGGTCGCACTTCGGAGGTTCCACCACCCCCCGCCCAAGGCCTGCAGCAGCGCAGCCGTATCGGCGAAGCGGCTCGCCCGGGCCTGGACGAGCGCCAGCGTCGCCTGCTGGTAGGTCTGCTCGGCATTGAGCACGGCCAGATAGCTCACCGAGCCCAGCTGGAGATTATGACGAACGACCTCCAGGGAGCTCGCCGCGGCCCGCTCCGCCGTGTAGCTGGCATTGACGGCGTCGGCGTCCGAGCGCAGCGCCGTCAGGGAGTCGGCGACGTTCTGAAACGCCGCCAGGACCACGGCCCGGTACTGAGCCCCCGCCGCGTCCAGGGCGGCATCCGCCGCCCGTTTGCGATGCACCAGAGCCCCGCCGGCAAACAGGGTCTGCGTCAGCCCCGCCCCTGCCGTCCAGAACGTGTTTCCCGAGGCGAGCAAATTGCCGAGCACCGTGGAAGTGCCTCCCTCGGAGGCCGTCAGCGTAACCTGCGGCAACAGATTGGCGATGGCCACGCCGACCGCGGCGCTCGCCGCATGCATCTGCGCCTCCGCCGCCAGCACGTCCGGCCTTTGCCGCACCAGCTGCGCCGGCAGGCTGACAGGCAGATCCTGCGGCAGCATCAGTGCGGACAGCTCGAATTCGGCGCCGGGCTCCTCATCGGGAAAGCGGCCTGCCAGAGCGGTCAACAGATGGCGCTGCTGGGCGAGTTGCTTCTGCAGCGGCGGCAGCGTCGCCTCCGCGGCCGCCAACGCAGCCTCCTGGGCCATGACGTCGGTCCCGGCGATCGAGCCCAACTCGTACTGATGGCCCAGGATCTCGGCCGCCTCGCGCTCGCTGCGAACGATGTCGTTGGTCGCGGCAATCTGAGCACGCAGCGCGGCCTCCTGGATGGCGGCGGTGACTACGTTCGAGGCCAGCGTCAGGTACGTCGCCTCGAGCTGATAGCGCTGCGAGTCCGCCTGTGCCTGCAGCGACTCGACCTGGCGGCGCTTGGCGCCAAACACGTCGAACACGTAGGACACGCTGACCTGGGCCGTGTGCAGATTGAAGATCGAGGCACCTGAGCTGAGCGTCGGCGAGAGCGTACCGACCGGATTGCGCTGGCGGCTGAACGCATAGTCGGCTTGCACGCCGGGGAAATATGTGCCGCCCTGCGCAGCGGTGTTTTCGTTCGCCGCGCGCAGTGCCGCCTGCGCGGCCGCCACTGTTGGGTTCTTCTGCAGCGCTTCCCCCACCAGCTCGTTCAGTGCGGTCGAGTGAAACAGCGTCCACCACTGGCCCGGGATGTCCATGCCCGCGACGAGTTGCTGCACCTCCGCATGTGCGCTCCCCACGCGCGGTGGCAGCGTCTCCTTCGAGTACCCCGAGACTTGCGGAGGCGCGGGCGATTTGAAGTCGGGGCCGACGGCGCATCCGCCGAGCAGGCCGGTGGCGATGGCTGCAACGAGCAAGCGGCTCATGCCCGCGCCTCCTGCACGGCGCGCTCGTCCGGGATCGGCCTGCGGCGTGAGAACATCAGGATCAGCAGCGGCAGAACCAACAACACCAGCACCGGCGTGAGGAGCATTCCTCCCACCACCACGATGGCCAGGGGCCGCTGGACCTGCGAGCCGATGCCCGTCGAGAGCGCCGCTGGCACCAGCCCAACGCACGCGACGATGCACGTCATGATGACGGGGCGCATCTGTACCCGGCACGTCTCTAGGATCGCACTTCCCGCATCGAGTCCCTGCTCGATGTGCAGATTGTAGTAGGACAGCACGATGATCCCGTCCATGGTGGCGATGCCGAACAGCGCCACGAAGCCGATGGCCGCCGAGACGCTGAAGGGCATGCCCGTCAGCGCCAACGCGAAAATGCCGCCGATCAGCGCCATGGGAATGACGCTGGCCGCCAGCAACACATCGGTGAGGGAGCCGAAGTGGATGAACAGCAGGATGCAGATGAGTGCAATGCTCAACGGCACGACCACCGTAAGGCGCTGCAGCGCGTCCTGGAGATTGCCGAACTCACCTACCCATTCCAGGCGGTAGCCGGCGGGCAGTCGCACTTCCTGCGCCACCTTGCGCTGCGCTTCCAGCACCGCGCTGCCCAGATCCCGGCCGCGAACGCTGAATTTGATGGGAATATAACGCTCCTGGTGCTCGCGATAGATGAACGAGGGACCGGAGATCAAGCTCACATCGGCCACGTCCGCGAGCGGCACCTGCACCGTGCCTCCGGAACCGGAAGGGTCGGGAGCGGCGATGGTGATCCGCCGGATGGCCTGCGGGTCGGCGCGGTATTGCTGTGCCATCCGCACGATCATGGGAAAGTGTCGATCGCTGCCGCTCTCATACAGATCGCCCGCGGCCTGACCGCCGATGGCCGCCTGCACCACCGCATTGATATCCCCCGGGGCAAGCCCCAACCGCGCAGCCCGCGTCCGGTCGATGTCGATGCGGATGGTGGGCTGGCCGAGTGCATCGAACACGGCCAGGTCGGTGACACCCGGCACGCTCCGCACCACGTCGCGAATTCTCTTGGCGGTTCGCTCGAGCGTCTGCAGATCGTTGCCGAACAGCTTGATCGAATTCTCGCCCTTCACCCCCGAGGCGGCCTCCTCCACGTTGTCCTCGATGTACTGCGAGAAGTTGAACTCCACGCCGGGGAAGCGCTCCTGCAGCGCCTGCGTGAGCTGCTGAGTCAACCTGCCCTTGTCCAGGCGGCGCGGCCAGGCCTCGAACGGCTTCAAGGGCACGAAGAACTCCGCGTTGAAGAAGCCAGTGGCATCGGTGCCGTCATCGGGCCGGCCATGCTGGGAGATGACGGTCTCGACCTCCGGGAAACTCTTGATCAGCCGCCGCATGTCGTTGACGTAGGCGTTGCCCTCCTCGAGCGAGATCGATTCGGGCAGCGTCGCACGGATCCAGAAGTTGCCCTCCTCCAGTTTCGGCAGGAACTCGAGCCCCAGCGAATGCACCGCGACGCCGGCGGTCGCGATCAGAATGCCCAGGACACCGAGCGTCACGACCCGGTTGGCGAGGCAGAATTCCACGACCGGCTCATAGAGGCGGCGCAGGACGCGCACCACGGCCGTTTCCGTCTCGGCAACGCTGTCAGGCAGCAGCAGCGCGCTCAGCGCCGGTGAGACGGTGAAGGTGGCAATGAGGCCGCCGGCGATCGCATATCCGTAGGTCTTCGCCATAGGGCCGAAGATGTGTCCCTCGATGCCGCTCAGCGTGAACAACGGCACGAACCCCGCGATGATGATCGCGGCGGCGAACAGAATTGCCTGATTCACCTCAGCCGCCGCATTCGCGATGACGGCGAACTTGCCGCGAAAGAGGCTCGGCGCGCGCACGACGTGCATCAGAGTGCCGCCCGTGCGGCGCGCCTCGGCGCTCTCGCTCAGGTGCCTGAAGATGTTCTCGACCATGATGACCGAGGCGTCCACGATCAGGCCGAAATCGATTGCGCCGACCGACAGCAGGTTCGCCGACTCCCCCCGCAGGATCATGAGCGCGATCGCGAAGGTGAGGGCGAACGGAATCGTGCAGGCGACGATGATCGCGCTGCGCAGATTGCCCAGGAAGGCCCACTGCAGCAGGAAGATCAGCAGGATTCCGGCGAGCACGTTGTGCAACACCGTGCGCGTGGTGAGGTGGATCAGATCGGAGCGATCGTAGATCCGCTCGATCCGCACTCCCAGCGGCAGAATTCCCGAGCGGTTGATCTCGGCGACTTCGGCTTTCACGCGCTCGATGGTCGGCAGGCTCTGCTCCCCACGGCGCATCAGCACGATGCCTTCGACGATATCGTCGGCGTCGACGTCCTGGCCTGCGATACCCAGGCGCGGCTGGTGACCGGCCTCCACGGTCGCCACATCTCCGATCAGAACCGGCACGCCATGCGGGGCGGCGATCATCGTCTTGCGGATCTCTTCGATCGAGTGAATCAGGCCGACACCGCGCACGACGGCCGCCTGCGGACCGATGTTGACCGTCTGGCCGCCGACGTTGACGTTACTGTTGTTGAGCGCCTGCAGCACCTGCGCAAGCGCCAGCCCCTGCTGCTGCAGGCGTTGCTGATCGACGATGACCTCGAACGTCTTGGTCTTGCCGCCCCAGCCGGTGACGTCGATGACACCGGGGACGGCCTTGAAGCGCCGTTCCAGCACCCAGTCCTGGAGCGTTTTCAGATCGGTCACCGAATAGCCGGGAGGGCCCGCGAGGCGATAGCGATAGATCTCCCCGATGGGGCTGGTGGGTGAGATCTGCGGCAACGCGCCGTTGGGGAGCTTCGCAAGCTGCGACAGGCGGTTGATGACCCATTGCTCGGCCTGCTCGTACGTGAAGTCGTAGGTGAACTGCACCTTCACATCCGACAGCCCGAACAGAGAGATGGTCCGCACGGTCGTGACGTGCGGAATGCCGGCCATCTGCACTTCGATCGCAACGGTGATGTATCGCTCCATCTCCTCCGCCGACTGGCCGCTGCTCTGGGTGACGATGTCGACGAGCGGCGGCACGGGGTCCGGATAGGCTTCGATGTTCAGGTGGCGGAAACCGAAGATCCCGCCCAGGAGAATCAGGGGGAGCAGGATCGCAAGGAACACGCGCTGCTTGAGCGCGACTGCAATGATGGAATTCATGCCTGAAGCGAAGCGCTATCCCGGCTGCGCTGCGCGATCCATGAAGAGACTGCCACGAGTGACGACGCGCTCGCCGGGCTTCAGTCCCTGGAGGACCTCGACCATGCCGCCACGCGTGCGGCCGGTGCGGATGGGTCGCAGGGTGAGCGCGTTGTCGTCCTGCACCACCCACACATGCGCCTGGTCTGCCTCGCGCACCACCGCCTCCTCCGGCACAGCAGCGGCCTCTGAAGGCTCCCCGGTGATGATGTGAAAGCTCGCGTACATCTGCGGCTCGAGCTTCCCGCCCGGATTGGCAAGCGTCGCTCGCACCGGAATACGGTGCGTGACCGGATCGACCTGGGGTCCTACCACTGTCACTTTCGCGTCGAATACCTGGTCAGGGAATGCCAGCACACGCACTTCGGCGCTCTGCCCCGGAGCAATGAACGCAGCGTCCGTCTCGCGCACAGCCGCGATCAGCCATACGGTCGACAGATTTCCGATCGTGAACACGGGAGTCGAGCTTCCCGCCTGGATGTACTGTCCCGGGCCCACCTGGCGATCGGTGATGACGCCGTCTATCGGAGCGAGCACGTCAGTCACGGGATCGGGTTTCGCCGCACGCTCGATCGCCTCGATCTGCGGGTCCGTCTTGCCGAAGATGCGCAAGCGATCGTGCGCTGCGGCGAAAGTGGTCTGAGCGGCGGCCAACTCCGCCTGGGACTGCTGCCAGTCCTGCAGCGAGCCGCCCTTGCCTTCGTAGGCGGCGTGCTTGCGCTCCTCGTTGGTGCGCGCGAGCTTCAGCGCCGCCCCCGCATTGAGCAGATCGCTCTGGCCCTGCAGGAATTCCGAGGCATCGATCCGCAGCAGCGGTGTCCCCTTCCTCACGTATTCGCCGGGCCCCGCCATCACGCTCAGCACGCGCCCGGAAAAAGGCGAGAACACCTGCGTCGCGGTATCGCCGTTGAGTGCAATCTGCCCCTCGGTGAGCTCTTCACTGCGAAAGGTGCGCAACACGACGGGCTGGATCTCGAGCGTCGAGAGTTGCGCGTTCGTCAGGCGGAATGCGCTCGATGCGGCAGAGCTCGCCTGAGGCTGCGTCTGAGGATGGGCGCGCAGCGTGCCCGCTGCAAATAAAACAGCGGCCGCCGCGACCAGCGCGACCAAGAGCACGACACGCACTTGCCTGCGTACAGGCCAGGCGCGCTGCGAGACTGGGAAGTGAGACTGAGCCATCCGCGCACGTCATACCGGGAGAAACGAAATTCTACCGAGGCATGTCGTCAGCGGGCTTACGGCAATCCGTCAGCAACCTTTCATCGGTGTTGCCGCGGAAGAGTCAGAACGGCCTCCAGGCCCCGCTGCGGCAGATTCCCCAGCACGAGTGAGCCGCCGTGGGATTGCGCGATATCTCGCGCAATACTCAATCCGAGACCGGTGCCGCCGCTATCCCGATTGCGCGAGGACTCCACTCGATAAAAGGGCTCGAACACACGCTCCAGCTCCTCGGGAGGAATGCCGGGCCCGTCGTCTTCGATTCGAATCACGACGGCCGTCCCTGCGTCCTGCAGGTACACCCGCGCACTGCCGCCGAATTTGATTGCGTTCTCGATGAGGTTTGTCAGACAACGCTTCAGCCCCTGCGGCTTGCCGACGAGCCCGCTCTGCGCGCTGCCTTGCACGCTCACCTTGCCACCCATCTGGGTGAATTCCGCCTGCAGCGTCGCAAGCAGGGCATTGATGTCCACCGGCGCGAGCGCCTCGTCGTCGTCGAGACCGCGGAACAGTGCGAGTGCGCCCCTCACCATGCTTTCCATCTCGTCGAGCTGCGTCCCAATGCGCGCCTGAGCCTCAGGGTCCTCCAGAGTCTCCACCTGCAGGCGCAGTCGCGTGAGCGGCGTCTTCAGATCGTGCGACATCGCAGCCAACACGCGCGTGCGACTATCGAGATATCGGTGCAGCCGGTCCTGCATCGTGTTGAATGCACGCGCCGCGTCGCGAATCTCGCGCGCCCCCTGCTCCTGCAGCTTCGGCTGTCGAACGTCTCTTCCGACCCGGTCAGCGGCGTTGGCCAGGTGGAACAAGGGCTGTGTGATCGACCTCGCGGTGACGAACAACGCAATTCCCATGATGACCACGAGCAGCGACAGGTTCACGAGCAGGTTGCGCGGAATCGGCGCGCCTTCCGCGGGACGCGCGATGCGGAAGAGTGTCGAACCGCCGTCAGGATATTGGACGGTCACATCGTACAGCCCGTCCATTTCGCCGCGGCGCTCGAGGGTCTGCAGAGGCGACACCTGGATCGCGGAAGTGACTCCCGGCGAAGCAGCGGTAACCGAAATGCGATACCCCGAGCCGAGAATGCCCTGCAGCGTCTGCACCAGCGGGTGCTCGAAATCGCCCGCCAGAGGCAGCGGTAGAAGGGTCTCCCGGACCCGTTGTCGCGGCGGCAATGAGATGCGCGGGATCGGCGAGGGCAGGCGTTCGCCGGGGCCGCCAAGAGGCGGTGGGGCCCTGCGGATCTCGCGCGGTCCGGCAGGGACGCGGTTGGGGGGGTCGCCCGGAGGCCCCAGGGGACGCCGTGCATCCAGGCGTCCCGAAGCCCCAGGGCTGTCGTCCGGGCCAGGGGCGGAACGGGGGTCTCCGGGCAGATCGGCGGGCGCCGATGACTGCAGGCGCCTCCTGGCCTCTCCCAGCAGGGCCCGGCGCCCGAACCGGGCGTACTGCTCGATCAGCCGGCTGGTCGCCTCCGAGCGCTCGCTCGCATTCATGGGCTGCAATGTCAGCGCGATTTCCGCGATGCGCCGCGACCAATCGCGAACGCTCACCTCCAGGACGAACCGCTCGCGCTCATGGGCAATGAGGGCGAGCGCGCCCACCTGCGCCAGCAGTACCGCGATGGTGCAGGCCGCGGCGAGCCGCCCGAATAACGACTGAGGCCAGGCACGCCCGAGAAATTTGATCCAGCTACGCCGCGGGTCGCTCACTGAGTCTCGACGGGCACGCCGATGACGTAGCCTTCGCCGTATACGGTCTTGATGATCTGCGGCGCGCGGGCGTCGTCACCGAGAATCTGCCGCAACCGACTGACGCGCACATCGATACTCCGGTCGAACGGGTCTGCCTCCCGCCCTCGCAGCAACTCTGTGAGCTGGGCGCGCGTCAGCACTCGATTCGACGAGCCGAGCAGTACCGCAAGCAGCCGGTACTCCGCACCGCTCAGAGCGACTTCCTTCCCCGTCGAATCCGTCAGAGTCCGGCTGGTCGTGTCGAGTCGCCACCCGCTGAAGAGGAAACAGCGGACGGTCTCGGGACTCGGGTCGCGCGGCGCATGCGCTGCCCGGCGCAGAACCGCACGGATGCGCCCGAGAAGCTCGCGCGGATTGAACGGCTTGGGAACATAGTCATCGGCACCCAGCTCCAGCCCGACGATCCGGTCGACGTCCTCGCTGCGCGCCGTCAGCATGATCACAGGCAGTTGCGAACGGCTGCGGATTTCGCGGCACAGCGACAAGCCGTCCTCGCCCGGCAACATGAGATCGAGCACCACGAGATCGACATGCGACCGCTCCATGATGCGGCGCATTTCTTTCCCGTCTCCGACGGCGGTCGTGCGGAAGTCGTGTTTGTCCAGGTACTGCGAAAGCAGGGTGCGGATTTCCCGATCGTCGTCGACGATCAGCAAATGCGGGTGGTCGTTCATCGTGCCTCTCACGGGCGCACGGGATACCAGGGTCACAGTGTCGTTCATACGAGCTCCTCTATGAGCGAATGGTGCCCTGCCTGCCCCCGTCGCCGTCAAGAATCCGGTAGTTGTAACGAAGTGTACCGCGACATCCCCTTTTCGCGCCCGCTGCGGCGGGGTGCGGCGGCCTTGGGGCGCCCACAGGTCCGCGCCGATGCGGGTAGTTAGCAGAACGCGGTTGAGGCGGTGGCGTTTACTGTGGTGTACGGGCGCAGTGCTCGGACTGCAAGTCGCGTAATCACTGTGCAGCACGCGCGAGGCGACCACGACCGCTGTGTACCTTGGGAGGTGAACTCGCATACGCTAGTAGGGTCGAACGCAGCGCGTCCAAAAACGCAACACGTCCGAAAACGAGGGAAAGCCGCAATGTCGGCCATCGTCGTCCAAATTGGCAGGCTCGCAGCAGCCGCGGCAGGCGTCACGGCGTGCATGTGGCTTGCCGCTTGCGCCACCGACAGACTCGAGTCCATGCCGCCCACGGGGGTCGACCTCAGCGGGGATTGGCAGCTCGACCCCAACCTCAGCGACGACGCGACAAAGCCGCCGATCAACGACAGCAATTCACCAAGTCAGATGCGTCACCGCAGTGGACGCGGGCGTGGAGGTGGAAGCATCGGGTTGCCACCCTTCGGCAATCCCGCTGGCGCGGGCGGGCCCACGGGCGGCGCGCAGCCTGATGGCACGGAGGATTTCACCAGCAATGCGGACGTGCACAGTCCCTACGTGCGAACGCTGTGGCAAGACCCGAGCAGCGGCAGCGCAGGTGGCAGCACCACGGCCGGCGGAGGTGCCCCTGGTGGCGGCGGCGCGCCTCGCAGCGGCGGCCGCACGCGCACCAACCACTGGCTCGACGCTCCCGTCCGCCTGACCATCGAGCAGAAAGGCAACAAGCTGACGATTCAGAGCAAGACGGCGCGTGGTGAGATACAGACCGACGAGCTCGTCTCGGGCCACAGCAGCGACATCCCGCTCGGCGGGAGCACGGCTGACCGCGACGTTGGTTGGCGAGGAACGATTCTCGTCGTCGATACCAAAGTGAAGAGCGGGACGACGAAAGAGGATGACTACGCGCTCGATGACGAGGGTCACTTGATCTTGTCAACGTTCGTGAGCGGCGCACATGTGCGCAAATCCCAGATCAAGCGCGTCTATGACCGAGTGAGCGGCGCACGAGGCGTGCACCCGTAGCACCCGCCAGAGATAGGCCGTCAGCCCCGCGGCGGCCCTGAATGGAACCGCAGGTCCTCGTCAGGCGAGGTCGCCAACTGCGCTTCTTTGGCCGCCAGCCACGCCAACCGTGGCCGCCACTGCTCCGGTTCCAGGGCACGCGCGAAACCGATATACAACTCGAAGTGACGCGCCTCTGAATGACTGAGCTGCCGGTACAGCGTGCCCAACGGAGCCTGCAGGCGGGGAGCCAGCAGCCGAAACCGCTCGCAGGAGCGAGCCTCGATCAGCGCACCGGTCAACAGCAAGTCGAGCTTGCGCCCCTTCTCGGACGTCCGCACGTGCGCGCGCAGTCCGGCGCCGTACCGCCCGGGCCGCTGGCGTTGAAATGGCACGTTGAGGGCAGTCATCGCCCTCTGCACCTGCTCGAAGTGCCGCAACTCCTCCCGCGCGAGCCGTGAGAGCGCCACCGCGAGCCCCACATCCTCCGGATACGCAAAGATCAGCGCCAGAGCGGTGGAGGCTGCCTTCTTCTCGCAGTTTGCATGGTCCACCAGAACGTCCGCCCAATTCGAGACGGCCGCATCCACCCAGGCACCGGGGGTCGCGGCGGCAAGGATGGTTTGCGTCTCAATCACGATCGGGCGAGAACGCTGAGCGTCAGGAGCGCATCCTCGAGCGCCTCCGCCGCCTGCCGTGCAGTCGGAAACCGGTCCTCCGGCCGCTTCGCCAGCAACCGCTCCATCAGCGGCTGCAACGGGCTCAGGTTCTGCGGCAGGCGCGGCACGGGCTCCTTGCGATGCTTGTAGATGATGGCCATCGGATTTTCGGCTCTATAGGGCTTCTGCCGGGTGAGCAGCTCGTAGAGGATCACCCCCAGACTGTACAGGTCGCTGCGCGCATCGATCGGCTCACCATGGCCCTGCTCCGGGCTCATGTAGTGGGGCGTGCCGAAGATCAAGCCCGTATCGGTCACATCCAGCTCGAGCGCCTCATCCTTGGACATCCCGAAATCGATCAGCGCGGGACTCCCATCGTCACGAAACATGATGTTACCCGGCTTCAGATCGCGGTGCAGGACGCCCGAGGCGTGAATGGCCTCCAGCGCGCGAGCCACCGCGACGAGCGTGCGCATTCCCGCAACCGGCTCCATGCCGGTGCGCATCCGCCGCCGCAAATCCCCGGCGCGGAAATATTCCATGACGAGCCACGCGTGCTCGTCGCTGACACCCAGGTCGTAGAGCCGCACGATATTCGGGTGCTGGATGCGCTTGACGATCTCGTATTCCTGCAGGAAGCGGCGGAAGGAGTCGTCGAGCTCCATGTCCTCTTCCTGCCGGTCGCGCGCCACCTTGAGCGCCACCAACGCGCCCGCGTGCTCGCTCTCGGCGAGATACAGATCCGAGACCGGCCCCGCAGCCAGGCGCCGGACATTGCGATAGCCGCGGATGAAAGCGCCGCCAAAACGCTGCTGCTGCCGGCCAGCCTCGCGCCACACAGCACGCGCATAGGATTGGCGATGCTCGGCGGTAACGATCGCATGGACGAGCCCATCACCGTCGATCTGTTCACGTCCCAACACCGCGTGCACGCCAAACGATCGGGCAGCGCGCGCCGCCTCATCGCCGGTCCGCTCGCTGACAAACACCACCGGCGCAAAGCCGCCCCTCCCGACGAGCTCGCGCGCCCAGTCGAGAGCTTCCGGGCGACCGTTGCCGACCAGCACGGCATCGAACGCCTGCGCCAGAAATTCCGGCGCCAGCGTTCCTTCAACCACGGGGTTGCGAACCACGACTTGAGAGCTCGGCCACAGCGACGTCAGTCGCTGCCGCATGTGTGCGCAGAGCGCGCTGTCTTCCTCGATCAGCAGCAATCGCATGGCCACGGGAAGGATTACAACATGGGCGGCCGGGTGCCGCCATGCCGCTCCAGGACCGCCTCCGCTTCCTGCGGGGAGAGGTTCAGTCCGATGACGAGGTCGCCCACATTGGTGCCGGTAGGTCCGGTGTGCACCAGGTCCCCGGAAGCAGCCAGGGCGGCGTTGGAGTCGGCGCGCACCAGACATCGGTCGGCGTCGAGGCCACCGAGGGAGATGCGCGCCACGGTCTCGCCGTCGACGACACCTCCGGCATCCTCCGTCGGACCATCGGTGCCATCGGTTCCGGCCGCGAGCAAAGCGAGGTTGGGCTGTCCGGTCATCAACCTGGCCGCCGCCAGAGCGAGATGTTGGTTACGGCCGCCGCGCCCCGGATTGGCCGGGAGCTCCAGCGTCGACTCGCCACCCCAGACACATACCTGGGCCTGGCTGAGCTGCAACTCGTGAGCGAAGCGAATCGCCAGGCGGACCGCGTCGCCATCAAACACCCGGCCAGGCGCCCCCACCCTCAGACCCCACCCCTGGGCGGCACCGCGAACCGCATCGACGGCGGCATGCACGGAAGCGACGATTGTGCGTTGCACATTGTCCCCGCCCGGCGCGGGTCCCATGAGTCCTGACCCGATGACGCTCGGATCATCACCCGGCACGTCGGAGATGAACAAGGCACGCGCCTGCCGCCCGTGCAGCCGCGCGGCGAGACGTCCACCCTTGATACGAGAGACGCGCGCGCGGCGGGCGTTCAGCTCACCGATCGCCACTCCCTCGGCCATGCCCTGGGAGTTGATCTTCGCAAGGTCCGCGAACGTCACGCCGTCCTCGAGCACCTCGACGAGGCTGGAGGCGCCCCCGGAAATCAGAAACAGGGGTTGCGCATGCGCGGGCAACTCGTCCACCCAGCGCAGCAGATGTGCGCCGGCCTCGAGCGAGCGTTCATCAGGAAGCGGATGAGCGCTCTCGCATATTTCGACAGTCGGCCCGATGCCCGACAGGCTGCGAGCCTCGGCTGACACGTGGTCGTCCTTGGTGATCAACAGCACGTGTTGGATTGATCGGCCCAGCGCGTCATGCGCTCCAAGGACCATCGCTGAGGCCGCCTTGCCCACCGCGGCTATCCAGATCCCTGCAAGCGACGCCCCACCGCCAGCCCCATCGCGCAGCGCGCGGGCAACGCACGAACGCCCGTCAACCCGGTCGAGCCCTGCTCGGAACAGCTCGAGCAACAGCCGGCGCCGGGATTCGCCGTGGCCCGTGAGGTTCTCGGCCACCACGGCCCTTCAGGTTCCTCGAATGACCTTGAGCTTGCCGCGTCGCTCGCGGCGCAGGCGCTTGGCGTCGTCGGAGCGCTCCAGCTGCAGGCGCTCCAGATAGTCGGGCGTCACATCTCCGGTGACGTACTCACCGGAGAAGCACGAGGTGTCGAATTCCTCGACGCGCGAATCCTCGTGCTGGCAGGCGAGAATGAGGTCCTCGAGATCCTGATAGACGAGCCAGTCCGCGCCAATCAACTGCGCCACTTCCTCGACGGTCCGGTTCGCAGCGACGAGCTCGCGCGTCGCCGGCATGTCGATGCCATAGACGTTGGGGAAACGCACTGGGGGAGCGGCGGAAGCGAAATACACCTTCTTGGCGCCCGCCTCGCGTGCCAAGTCGATGATCTGGGCGGAGGTGGTGCCGCGGACGATCGAATCATCCACCAGCAGAACGTTCTTGCCGCGGAACTCCAGGTCGATGGCGTTCAGCTTGCGCCGCACGGATTTCTCGCGCTGATCCTGTCCGGGCATGATGAAGGTGCGGCCGATGTAGCGATTCTTGATGAAGCCCTCGCGATACTTCAGCCCGAGCTTCTGCGCCAGCTGCAACGCGCTCGTGCGGCTGGTGTCGGGAATCGGAATGACGACGTCGATGTCGTGCTCCGGCCGCTCACGGAGGATTTTCTCCGCGAGCTTGTCGCCCATGCGCATGCGCGCGCGGTACACCGAGATGTTGTCGATCTTGGAGTCCGGACGAGCGAAATAGACGTACTCGAAGATGCAGGGCGTGTGGCGCACGGTCGCCACGCACTGTTGCGAATGCAGGCGGCCCTGCTCATCGATGAATACCGCCTCGCCTGGCGCGACGTCGCGTACGAAGCGGAACGACTGCATATCCAGAGCGACGCTCTCGGATGCCAGCATCCATTCGGTGCCGCGCGGCGTAGTTCGCTGTCCCAACACCAGGGGACGAATGCCGTTCGGATCGCGGAACCCGAGAATGCCGTGCCCGATGACCATCGCCACGACCGCATAGCCGCCACGGCAGCGGCGGTAGACGGCGTTGACCGCAGCGAACACGTCGGCGGGAGTGACCCGCGGTGTTCCGATGCGTTGCAGCTCGGACGCGAACACGTTCAGGAGCACTTCCGAGTCGGAAGTGGTGTTCAGGTGCCGGCGGTCCTCACGAATGATCACCTCGGCAAGCTCGGTGGCATTGGTCAGGTTGCCGTTGTGCGCCAGACAGATTCCATAGGGCGCGTTGACGTAGAACGGCTGGGCTTCTGAAGCGCTGTCGCACCCGGCCGTCGGATAACGGACGTGGCCAATCCCGGCGTTGCCTTTGAGCTCGAGCATGTGCTGCTGCTGGAACACGTCGCGCACCAGGCCACTGCCCTTGCGCACATACAGCTCGCCATCTCCGGAGGTCGCGATGCCTGCGGCGTCCTGCCCGCGGTGCTGCAGCACAGTCAGCGCATCATAGATCCGCTGATTGACCGCGCCGGTCCCGACGATGCCGACAATTCCACACATGCGTGAGCCGCCTTACGCTTTGAGAGCCGTCACTATAAACGCTGCGCTCCCCGATGCACCGGGTGCTCGCCGACCAGGGTGCGCAGGCCATTGGCGATCGACTCCCCATACGGGATCAATGTCGATTGCCGCCACCAGCGCTCGTCTTCCAGGCGCAGCAGCTGACCGAGAATGATGAGAACGCCGAACAGGATCAGTCCGCGCAAAGCGCCGAACAGCAGGCCCAGGGCCCGGTCGGTGCCGCTGAAGATCGACACGCGCACGAAGTGGCTCAGAGCCGCGCCGAGGCCGGTGCCCACCAGCAGGATGACAACGACGAGAATGGTACGAGCGGCCCAGACACGCACGGCCGAGCCCGCCAGCAGGCCGCCCAGGTGCGGCTCGATCATGTCGCTGAAGTGCCAGGCGACGAACAGTGCGACCACCCAGGTGACGAGCGCCACCGCTTCGCGCAGAAAGCCACGCAGAGCGCCCACGACGGCGGAAATCACGATGCCGGCAATCACCAGGTAGTCGGTTACGTTCATCCGTCAGCCACGGCGGGTAGGCAAGCGGCGCGGATTGTACAAGAGCGCAGGCGCCACTGCTTGGACGGTGCCTGCATTCCGTGATGACCGTGCCAGTTGTCCGGCCGGAACCGTTCCGCCTGCTTGAAATGGAGCCGTTCCGGTGCTCGATTTGACCGAAACGGGGGCCATTCAGGTCCGTGGCACCACCGACCCGGGGGCTCCGGCGGCTCGCAGCTTCGCGGCCAGGTCCGAAGCGGCCGTGCGGTCGGCAACCGGTCCGGCGCGCACCCGGAAGAGCTTCCGGCCATTGCCGGCAATCTCCGCTACCGCGACCTTGAATCCCTTCTCCTTGAGCTCCTGAGCCAGGCGGTCGGCGTTGTCGCGGCTGGCGAAGACGCCGAGCTGAACCATCCAGCCGTGCCCCGAGGCGCCCTCGGTTGTCGCTCGCTCTGGATTGGCCTTGGGTGGCGTAGTCGTGTGCGCTGATGAGGTGGCGTGCGTCTGTGCGCTGGGGTGCGAAGGGGCCGCTGAGTGCCGCTCTGGAGTCGGCGCACGATCTGGAACCGGTGCACGCTCCGGTTTCGCAGAGCCCGCTGGAGATGGAGTGCTGGCGCTCGAAGCCGCCGTCGTGGCTCCCTTCGGTGTGCTCGCAGCCTCGCCGGGGACCGCCGTGCCGGTACCACCTGATGCGCCCGTGCCCGGGCCGCTCGGCGTAGTGCCTGAGCCGCCGCTCGCGCTGCCCGAGCTCGGAGCAGGCTCGGTCGAGTCGCCAGGGGCTCCGTCCGTCACTGCGGAGGGATTGGCCTGAGGCGCCGGCTGTCCGGACGCTTCCTGCGCAGTCGCCCCGCTCACGCTCGCTGCCGAGCGCGGCGTCCGGGAGTCGTCTGCAAGATTGATCGTGTACGAGCGTAATGGCGGTTCCTCCGAAGAGGTGGCCGCAGTCTGCGGCGCCGTGCTCGAGCGGACAGGCCCCGTCAGCAGTTCCGGGACCAACAGCACCATGACAGCCACCAGGATAATCGCGCCTGTCAGCCGCTCTTTCACTAAATCGCTCGTGGGTTGTTGGGGCGGAGTTGCGCAGATTCAAGCTCGTCCGCGGGCTTGGAGGTCTGCGTGCTCACTCAGTATATCTTAAGCCACTGCAACGCCGGCCCCACCGTGTACACGGAGCCGAAGATGAGCACACGATCCGCGGGGCCGGTGGCCGCTCGCGCCGCCTCGCAGGCCTGCGCCACAGAGTCAGCGAGCGTCACCCGGTCAGACGACACGCGTCCCAATCGCTGCGCCAGCTGGCTCGCCGAGCCACCGCGCGGACCGGGCAGCGAGCACAGGAACCAGTGATCGACCAGCGGCTGCAGTGCACTGACGATCTCCAGCGCGTCCTTGTCGCCGAGGATTCCAACCACTGCGACGGTGCGCCCGCGTGCCGCAGGCAGCGGTCGCTGTTTGACGTGCTCGGCAAAGATTTTTGCCGCCGGCTCGTTGTGCGCGATGTCCAGAATCCACTCGCCGGGCCCCGAGCCCGCGGAGCGGCCCGAGTCAGCTGAGTCGGCGGAGCCGGCTACGACCTGAAAGCGCCCTGCCAGCCGCACCATCCCCAACGCCCGAGTGACCGATCGCTCGTCCATGCCAAAGGCCGCCCCGAGTCGACGCGGATCGAGCGCTTCAACGGCCGCAAGGGCCGTCGAGGCGTTGCGGTACTGAATCGCGCCCGCGAGGGCCGAAGGCGGCAGACTCCGGAGCGTCTGCCGCAGCCCACGGTATTCCCACTGCTTTCCCTGGACCTGCCAGGTGAAATCCTTGCCGGCCACAATGGGCTGCGCGCCCACAGTCTCGATCGTTGCGAACACACTGCGAGGCATCTCCGAGGTGCCCAGCACGGCCGGCCGCCCCGAGCGGAAGATGCCGGCCTTCTCCGCACCGATCAGCTCGAGGGTATCGCCAAGCCAGTCGCGATGATCGAATCCGATCGAGCAGACCACTCCGACATCCGCATCCACCAGATT
>Ga0157369_10002337_pt1 | contig 22828 bp, 20 predicted proteins | sample C25metaG_FD_113461 | JGI IMG/M metagenome (GOLD analysis project Ga0157369, IMG submission 113461) | Corn rhizosphere microbial communities from Kellogg Biological Station, Michigan, USA - C2-5 metaG | ecosystem: Host-associated > Plants > Roots > Rhizosphere > Soil | place: USA: Michigan... | reverse complement strand
CACCGCGCCGGTGACCAGCGTGTAGTTGACCGCGAACCAGGTCAGCGCGGCGGCCAGCACGATCCCTGCGGCGACCCAGCCCGAGGAGCCGGAGGGCGCGAACGGTTTCTCCCGGGCCAGGTCGAGCACGAGATCGGCGGCGGCGAAGGCGACCGCGTACTGGCCGACGTTGAACGCCGCCCGCCAGAGCCGGTGGCGCATGCGCACCGACGAGGCGGCCACCGCCACCGTCTGTACCGCGACGGCCGGCCCGATGCCCCAGATCAGCAGGATGGCGAAGGTGAAGCAGATCGACGGGAAGACCGGCGAGAGCTGGCGCGGGCCGGGCGGGGTGAACGGTCGCACATCGGAGAAGACGGCCAGCACCGCCATCAACCAGAAGGCGGTCGGTAGCGGATGAGGGCCGGCGTTCAGGTGCGTCGACTGCGGCGCCACCACCGCGATGGCCAGCAGGCACACACCGGCGACGTAGCCGAAGAAGATGCCCTCGTGGCGAGGAGGTGCGGTGTTGCGCAGCGCCGTCGACTCCATCGATCGATCCCTTCGCCAGCGCGCGGCCGTTATCCGGGAACCGGCCGGCGCACGCCGAAAGAAACGAGACCACCAAGGGTCGGTGACGCCGGTTTTGTACCCAACCGAGCGATTGTGATCGAGTCGATACCTTGGATGTTCATCTATGCGTCGTCCCCCGTACGGGCGACTCCCCGCGCCGCCTCGGGCCCCTCGGCGAGCAGCACCGCGAACCCGTCCTCGTCGAGTACCGGCACCTTGAGCGACACCGCCTTCTCGTACTTCGAGCCGGGCGACTCGCCCACCACCACGAAGTCGGTCTTCTTGGAGACGCTCGACGTCGACTTGCCGCCCCGGCTGGTGATCGCCTCGACCGCGCCGTCCCGGGAGAAGTTGACCAGGCTGCCGGTGACCACGATGCTCAGCCCCTCCAGCGGGCGCGGGCCCTCGTCGGCCCGCTCCTCGGCCAGCTGCACGCCGGCCGCCGCCCACTTCTCGACCACCTCACGGTGCCAGTCCACGCCGAACCACTCCCGTACCGAGTCGGCGATCGTCGGCCCGACCCCCTCGACGGCGGCCAGCTCGTCCCGGGACGCCTCGTCGATCGCGGCCACCGACCCGAACCGGCGGGCCAGCGCCTGGGCCGCCGTCGGGCCCACGTGCCGGATCGACAGCGCGACCAGGATCCGCCACAGCGGCCGGCTCTTCGCCTCCCCGAGGTTGGCCAGCAGCTTGACCGCGTTGGAGCCGAGCGAGCCGTCCTTGTTGACGAAGAACTCGCTGCGCCGCAGCTTCTCCTCGTCGATGGCGAACAGGTCGCCCTCGTCGCCGATCACGCCGTCGTCCAGCAGCGCCATGCCGGCCTTGTAGCCCAGCACCTCGATGTCCAGGGCGCCGCGGCCGGCCAGGTGGAACACCCGCTCGCGCAGCTGGGCGGGGCAGGAACGGCTGTTGGGGCAGCGGATGTCGACGTCGCCCTCCTTGGCCGGCGCGAGCGTCGACCCGCACTCCGGGCAGACCGTCGGCATCTCGAAGGCGCGCTCCGTGCCGTCGCGCTTGTCCACCACCGGCCCGACGACCTCGGGGATCACGTCGCCCGCCTTGCGCAGCACCACGGTGTCGCCGATCAGCACGCCCTTGCGGGTGACCTCGCTGGCGTTGTGCAGGGTGGCGAAGGTGACCGTGGAGCCGGCCACCCGTACCGGCTCCAGCACCGCGTACGGCGTGACCCGCCCGGTGCGCCCCACGTTGACCTTGATGTCGACGAGCTTGGTGTTGACCTCCTCGGGCGGGTACTTGAAGGCCAGCGCCCAGCGCGGCGCGCGGCTGGTGGAGCCGAGTCGACGCTGGACGGAGACCTCGTCGACCTTCACCACCACGCCATCGATCTCGTGCTCCACGTCGTGCCGGTGCTCGCCCGTGTACGCGATGAACTCGCGCACCTCGTCGAGGCTGTGCACCACCTTCCAGCGCTTGCTGGTCGGCAGCCCCCAGGCGGCCAGCGCCTCGTAGGCGTGCGACTGGCTGGTCGGCTCGAAGCCGCGCCGGGCGCCCAGGCCGTGCACGACCAGGTGCAGCGGGCGGCTCGCGGTCACCCGGGGATCCTTCTGCCGCAGGCTGCCCGCGGCGGCGTTGCGCGGGTTGGCGAACGGCGCGCGGCCGTCGGCGACCAGCGACTCGTTCAGCGCGGCGAAGCCGGCCACCGGGAAGAAGATCTCACCGCGCACCTCGACGAACTCCGGCACCGGCTGGCCCTGCCCCTCGCGCAGCCGCTGCGGCACGTCGGCGATGGTGCGGACGTTGGGCGTCACGTCCTCGCCCGTGCGACCGTCGCCACGGGTGGCGGCGGTGACCAGCCGGCCACGCTCGTAGGTCAGGTTGATGGCCAGCCCGTCGACCTTCAGCTCGCACAGGTAGCTGACCGGCCCGCCCGCGTCCCGCTCGACCCGCTCCGCCCAGGCGGCCAGCTCCTCGTCGCTGAACGCGTTGTCCAGGCTCAGCATCCGCTCGGCGTGCGCCACCGGCGTGAACAGCGTCGAATAGGTGCCGCCCACGCTCTGGGTCGGCGAATCCGGGGTGCGCAGCGCCGGGAACTCCGTCTCCAGCCGGGTCAGCTCGCGCATCAGCGCGTCATATTCGCCGTCGGAGATGGTTGGTGCGTCGAGGACGAAGTAGCGGTAGCGGTTCTCCTCGATGATCTGGGCCAGCGCCGCGTGCCGCTCCTTGGCCAGGGGCGGCGGCTCCGCGCCGGCGCGCTCCTCGGCCTCGGCCGTCACCTGTTGGGGGATCTCCTCGTCCTGCGCCATAAGGCACGCTATCGCGCCGGTGTGACAGGTCGGTCAGGCGCCGTACGCCTCGTCGAGCAGGCGGCGGGCGGCCTCGCGGGTCGCGGTGATGAGCGCCCGGGCCGCCTCGGGGCTCGCCCCGGCCAGCCCGCACGCCGGCGTCACGACCACCCGCGTGGGCAGGTCGGCCAGCGGGAAGCCCAGCTTTCCCCACAGCTCCCGCACCCGCGTGGCGGCGCGCGCCGCCGCGGAGCTTGTCGGAGCGGTGCCAGGCAAGCGCTCGACCGCATCGGGCCGGGTGGCCGTGGACGGTACCGCGCCGGCGAACAGCCCCATCCCGGCGTCGATCGCCTCGCCCAGCGGGTCGAGGTCGGTCAGCAGAGCCAGGTCCAGCCCGACCGCCACCGCACCGGCCGAACGCAGCAGGGCGACCGGCACGTCGGGCGCGCAGGAGTGCACCACGACGGGTACCCCGGCGGCCGCGATCACCGTGCCGAGCGTCTCCTCGGCGACCGTCGCCTCGATCGCCCGCAGGGTACCGAAGCCGCTCTCGGTGGCGATCCGACCCGCCAGTACCGCCGGCAGCCCCGGCTCGTCCAGTTGCAGCAGCAGGTCCGCCCCCGGTACCCGGCGGCGCACCTCGGCCACGTGCCGCGCCAGCCCCTCGGCCAGCGAGGCGGTCAGGTCCCGTACCGCACCAGGGTCCCGCAGCAGCGCCCCGCCAACCGGCAACTCGACCGCCGCGGCCATCGTCCACGGGCCGGCCGCCTGGAGCTTCAACGTCCCGGCGTACCCGTCCGTCAGGTCGGTCAGCGTGTCGAGGTCCCGCTCCCAGAGGTCGGCGGTGCGGCGGGCGTCGCGACCCGGCCGGGCGGTCGTACGCCAGCGCGCGGCGTACAGCTCGACGGGCAGCTCGACCAGGAGCCCCGCGGTGCGCCCGATGATCTCGGCACCCGGGCCGCGGGCCGGCAGCTCGGGCAGGTACGGCAGGTCGGGCAGCTCACCGAGCACGGTACGGACCGCCTCGGCGATGTCGGTGCCGGGCAACGATCCGACCCCGGTGGCGCTGCCCTCCGGCCAGGCCGGGGCGCTGCCCTCCGGCGATGTCGGGGCGCCGTCAGCCTGGCTCATGCGGCGGCGGGAAGTCTCGTGGCGGAGGCGATGGTGGCGCTGCCGAGCACGATGTCCCCGGCCGGATCCGGCCGGTACGCCACCATGGCCTGACCGGCGGCCACCCCGCGTACCGGCGTTTCCAGCGCGGCCACCAGCCGGTCGCCACTGAGGCTGACCGTCGCCGGTACCGGTTCACCGTGCGCGCGGAGCTGGATCTCCGCGCGTACCGGCGTCGAGGCCGGCTCGTTCCACAGTGGACGGTCACCGTACACAGTGGACACCTCGAGCTCCTCGGCCGGTCCGACCGTCACCGTGTTGCTGACCGGCGTGATGGACAGCACGTACCGTGGCCGGCCGTCCGGCGCGGGACGGTCGATGTGCAGCCCCTTGCGCTGCCCGACGGTGAACGCGTAGGCACCGTCGTGCCGGCCGAGCACGTCGCCCGACCCGGCGTCCACGATGTCGCCAGGCGTGGTGCCCAGCCGCTCGCGCAGCCAACCCCGGGTGTCGCCGTCGGCGATGAAGCAGATGTCGTGCGAGTCGGGCTTGTCCGCCACGGCCAGCCCGCGGGACGCCGCCTCCGCCCGTACCGCGGCCTTGGTGCTGCCGCCGAGCGGGAAGATCGAGTGGCCCAACTGGTACGGGGTCAGCACCGCCAGCACGTACGACTGGTCCTTCGCCGCGTCCACGCTGCGGCGCAGCCGGCCCGCGTCGTCCAGCCGGGCGTGGTGGCCGGTGACCACCGCGTCGAAGCCCAGGGCCAGGGCCCGGTCCAGCACCGCGGCGAACTTGATCTTCTCGTTGCAGCGCAGGCACGGGTTGGGGGTACGGCCGGCGGCGTACTCCGCGACGAAGTCGTCCACCACGTCCTCGTGGAAGCGTTCGGCCAGATCCCAGACGTAGAACGGGATGCCGATGACGTCGGCGGCGCGCCGGGCGTCCCGCGCGTCCTCCAGCGTGCAGCAACCGCGGGCACCCGTCCGGTACGTCTGCGGGTTGCGCGCCAGCGCCAGGTGTACCCCGGTCACCTCGTGCCCCGCGTCGACCGCCCTGGCGGCGGCGACCGCGGAGTCCACCCCGCCGGACATCGCGGCCAGAACTCGCATGACTACTAGATTAGCTGTCGAACGCTGACTGCCGCCGCTCCGCAGGCGTCGCTAGCGGGCCTGCGGCTTCTTAACGCTGGCACGGCGGGCGCGCTCGACCGCGCCGGGCAGCGCGGCGATCAGCTCGTCCACGTCGTCCGCGGTCGAGGTGTGCCCGAGCGAGAAGCGCAGCGAGGAGCGTGCCCGGTCCTCGTCCGCGCACATCGCCAGCAGCACGTGCGACGGCTGGGCCACGCCGGCCGAGCAGGCCGAGCCGGTCGAGCAGGCCACCCCGGCGGCGTCCAGCAGCATGAGCAGCGCGTCGCCCTCGCAGCCCGGGAAGGAGAAGTGCGCGTTGCCGGGCAGGCGGTGCTCGGGATGCCCGTTGAGGATGGCCTCCGGTACGGCTGCGAGCACCCGGTCGACCAGGTCGTCGCGCAGCGTGACCATCCGGGCCGCGTGCTCCGGCTGGGCCTTCACGCTGGCCTCCAGCGCGGCGGCGAAGGCCACGATCCCGGGGACGTCCAGGGTGCCCGAGCGCACGTCGCGCTCCTGGCCGCCGCCGTGCAGCAGCGGGGTGGCCGGTACGTCGCGACCCAGTAGCAGGGTGCCGACCCCGACCGGTCCACCGATCTTGTGCCCGGTCACGGTCAGCGCGGCCGCCCCACTCTGGGCGAAGTCCACCGGTACCTGGCCGATCGCCTGAACCGCGTCGGAGTGGTACGGGATGCCGTGCTCGTGCGCGAGTGCGGCGATCTCGGCGACCGGCTGGACGGTTCCGACCTCGTTGTTGGCCCACATCGCGCTGACCAGGGCGACCTCGTCGGCGTGCTCGGCCAGCTCAGCCCGCAGCGCGTCGACCTCGATCCGCCCGTACCCGTCGACGGGCAGCCAGACGACCGTGGCCCCCTCGTGCTCGCCGAGCCACTTCACGGAGTCGAGTACCGCGTGGTGCTCCACCGCGCCGGCGACCACCCGGCGGCGTGCCGGGTCGGCCGCGCGCCTGGCCCAGTAGACGCCCTTAACGGCGAGGTTGTCGCTCTCGGTACCCCCGCCGGTGAAGATCACTTCGGAGGGCCGGGCGCCGAGTACGGCGGCGATCAGCTCCCGCGACTCCTCGACCTTGCGGCGCGCGCAGCGCCCGGCGGCGTGCAGCGACGACGGGTTGCCGACCTCAGCGGCGGCGGCGACGAAGGCCTCCACCGCCTCGGGTCGCATCGGCGTGGTCGCGGCGTGGTCAAGATAGGACATCGCCCCCAAGCGTAACGACCGCGACGGCCGACCGGTCCACCCCGGTCGGCCGTCGCTCACGATTCGGTCATTTACGCTTGCGGATTTCTTCGGCGGCCTGGGGTACGACCGTGAACAGATCGCCCACGACGCCGAAGTCGGCGAGTTCGAAGATCGGTGCTTCCGGGTCCTTGTTGACCGCGACGATCGTCTTGCTGGTCTGCATGCCGGCCCGGTGCTGGATCGCACCGGAGATGCCCAGCGCCACGTACAGCTGCGGGGACACCGTCTTACCGGTCTGCCCGACCTGGAACTGGTGCGGGTAGAAACCGGAGTCGGTGGCCGCCCGGGACGCGCCGACCGCGCCGCCGAGCAGGTCGGCCAGCTCCTCGACCAGCTTGAAGTTGTCCGCGCTGCCCACGCCGCGACCACCGGCGATCACGACCGAGGCCTCGGTCAGCTCCGGCCGGGAACCCTTCTGCTCCACCACCCGGTTGACCACGGTGGTCAGCTTGTCCTTCTCCGACACCGCGACGTCCACAGTGGACACCTGCGGGGTGGCCGGCGCCGGGGACGGGGTCAACGAGTTCGGGCGCAGCGTCACCAACGGCAGACCACGGGTGACCTTCGACTTCACGATCGTGGCACCGGCGAACACCACCTGCGTCGCGGTACCGTCCGCGGCCAGATCGACCACGTCGGTGAGCAGACCGTTGTCCAGCTTCACCGCCAACCGGGCCGCGATCTCCTTACCCTCCTGGCTGGAGGGCAGCAACACCGCCGCCGGGGACGTGGACGTCACCAGCCCGGCCAGCACGGTGGCCTTCGGCGCGACCAGATAACCGGTCAGGTCCGGATGCTCCGCCGCGTAGACCTTCGTCGCGCCGTACTCACCCAGCTTGGCCGACAGCGCCTGCGCGGTACCGGGTTCGCCGAGCACCACCGCGGCCGGCTCACCCAACCCACGGGCCAGAGTCAGCAACTCCAGGGTGACCTTCTTGACCACGCCGCCACTGTGCTCGACAACAACGAGAACTTCACTCATCCCGGCCTCACACAAACTTCTCGGAAGCGAGGAACTCCACCAGCTTCACGCCGCCGTCGCCCTCATCGGTGACCTTCGTACCGCCCTGCCGCGCCGGACGCTTACCCGCCTCCACCACCGCGCTGCTCGCCCCGGCCGCGCCGACCTCATCCCCGGCGATCCCCAGATCCGCCAGCGACAGCGTCTCCACCGGCTTCTTCTTCGCCGCCATGATGCCCTTGAACGACGGGTACCTCACCTCGTTGATGGTGTCCCACACCGACACCACCGCCGGCGTCGACGCGGTCAGCACCTCGTACCCCTCGTCGGTCTGCCGCTCCACCGTCAACGTCGACCCCTCGATCGTCAGCTTCCGGGCCCCGGTCAACGCCGCGATCCCCAACCGCTCCGCGATCATGTGCGGCATCGCCTGCACCCGGCCATCCGTCGACTCGGAGCCGGACAGCACCAGGTCCGGGTTCAGCCGGCTGATCGCCGCGGCGAGCACCTTGGACGTGGCCAGCGCGCACGAGCCGTGCATCGCCGGGTCCACGACGTGTACCGCCTTGTCCGGCCCCATCGACAACGCCTTGCGGATCGACTCGGTCGCCTGCTCCGGACCCACCGTCAGGATCGTGACCTCACCGCCATGCGCCTCCTGGATACGGAGCGCCTCCTCGATGGCGTACTCGTCCATCTCGTTGATCACATTGTTCGCCGACGCACGGTCGACAGTCTTGTCGTCAGCGCGCAGGCTGCGCTCCGAACCGGAGTCCGGCACCTGCTTGACGAGTACCACGATATTCATCGGGCTTCGACGTCCTCCTGCCTTGACGGCCGCTTACCTGGCCCCGCTCGCACGCTATATGTTACCCGCCAGTAGCCTCACCGGTCTGGCCCGTCCCGGGTGACCGGAATCACCCGGGCACCACGGGGTACGGATCGGTACATGCCGCGCCCGCTCGTACCCATTGTCGCGGGCCTCGCCGCCCCGGTCGGCACCGAGGTGCCGCGCACGCCGATCCCACGCGCCCACGAGGAGGTACCGCGGTGAGCGGCCGCTACAGTCAGGACGTGCGAGTCGCCCAGCCGATCTGGCGGACCGTCCGCCAGTGGTTCGACCCCTCGGACGTCCGGGCGGTCGGCTCCACCCCCGACTACCGGTTCTCCCTGGCCAACGAGCGCACCTTCCTGGCCTGGATCCGCACCGGTCTGGCCCTGGTCGGCGGCGGGCTGGCCGTGGCCGGTTTCCTGCCGCCGCTGCGCCTGACCCACCTGCGCGAGGCCATCGCACTCGTGCTCATCCTGATCGGCGCGGCCATCGGGGTACGCGCCGTGGACCACTGGGCACGCAGCGAGCGGGCCATGCGGCTGCGCGAACCCCTGCCGCAGTCACGATTTCCGGCGCTCCTGGGCCTCACGCTCGGACTGGGCGCCCTGCTGCTGGCCGGCGCCGTACTCGCGGGCGTCCGGTGACCGGCAGCGAGCCGTCGGCGCCGCCGGGCGCGGCCACCGAACGCACGCAGCTCGCGTGGCGCCGCACGGCCCTCTCCGGTACCGCCGTCGCGCTGCTCACCGCGCGGCTGGCCGCCCGCGACGGCTTCGCCTATCCGCATCTGGTACTGGGCGGGCTCGCGCTGCTCCCGTTCATCGGTCTCCTGCTGGTGACGCGCCGTCGACTGCGCAGCGTCGGGGAGTCCGGGGCGCCGCCCGGTTGGGTACCGTCCGCGATGGCGATGAGCCTCGCCTGGTTCGCGGTTCTCGGGGCGGTCCTCGTCGTACTACCGTAAGCGCCATGGGCCGCCTCTTCCCTCTGTTCGCCCTCGCCGATCTCGCAATCATGGTCATCGCACTCATCGACTGCCTGTCCGTCGAGGAGCACGAGATCAGGGCTCTGCCGAGAATCGCCTGGGTGTTCCTGATCATTCTGGTCTCGCCGGTCGGCGGAATCGTCTGGTTCGTCGCCGGCCGACCACAGCGGTCCGGCGCGGCCGCGTCCGCCGGGGTCTGGCGCCCGGGCAACGGCTTCCCCGAGGCGGACCGCCCGCGGCAGGTGGCCCCCGACGACGACCCGGAGTTCCTGGGCCGGCTGGCCTCCCGCCACCGCGCCGAGGACGAGGCGCGCCTGCGCGCCTGGGAGGCCGACCTGCGCCGCCGCGAACGCGAACTCCGCGACAAGGACCCTGAGTGAGTAGGCGCCCGCTCCGCGCTCGCGAGCGGAGCGGGCGCCAAGAACTCAAGCGAGGTTGGACGAGCGCGGGTAGGCGTCGGCCGGGTCGGTGAGGACGTTGACCAGGTAGGGGACGCCGCTGTCGAACGCGCGACGCAGCGCCGGGCCGATGCCGGACGGCGCGCTCACCGTCTCGCCGGCACCGCCCAACGCCTTCACCACCTCGTCGTACCGCAGCCCGGGCTGCAGGTCGGCGGCGACGTCGTACCCGTACATGGCGCGCATCGGGTGCTTCTCCAGGCCCCAGATGCCGTTGTTGCCGACCACGATCACCACGGGCAGCTTCTGCCGTACCAGCGACTCCACGTCCATCAGCGAGAAGCCGGCCGCTCCGTCGCCCATCAGTACGCACACCTGACGGTCCGGGTAGCTGACCCGGGCGCCCAGCGCGTACCCCATGCCGGTACCGAGGCAGCCGTACGGGCCGGGATCCAGCCAACTGCCCGGAGTCGTCGGCTCCAGGTACTTGCCCGCGTACGAGACGAAGTCGCCGCCGTCGCCGATGGTCACCGCGTCCGCGTCCAGTACCTGCCGGAGCTCGCCGTAGACGCGGGCGGGCAGGATCGGGTCGGCGTCGGACGCCATCGCCTCGGCGTCGCGGGCGCGCGCCTTCTCCTCGGCCTGGCGCAGCGTCGCGATCCAGTCCTCGTGGTCCTCGCGCGGCCCGGTGTGGTCGGCGAACCCGGTGAGGATCGCCCGGAGGTCACCGGCCGGCGACACGGCCGGCTCGACATGCGTGGCGCGCTGGCTCGGCGCGTCCACGACGTGTACCACCTTGGCCTCGCCGAAGTCGCCGAAGCCGAGCCGGAAGTCCAGCGGGGTACCGACGACCACCACGAGGTCGGCTCCCCCCAGGGCGACGCGACGCGCCTTGGCGAACCCGAGCGGATGCCCGGCCGGCAGCGCGCCGCGCCCCATCCCGTTGGTGAACACCGGTACCCGCAGAGCCTCGGCCGCCGCGCGGAGCGCGTCGATCGCGTCGCCGCCGTACACGTCGGAGCCGGCGATGATGACCGGGCGCTGCGCCGCGGCGATGAGTCCCGCGGCTTTGGCGACCTCGTCGGGGTCCGGCTCGATCACGGGGATCTGCACGGCTGGCAGCTCGCCGCGCCCCGCGCCGAAGATGACCTCCAGCGGGAAGTCGAGGAAGACCGGCCCGCGGTGCGCGGTGAGCGCGGTGGTGGCCGCCTTGTGCAGGGCCGCGACGATCTCGTCGGTATCGAAGACGGTGACCGCCTCCTTGGTCACCGGCGCGACCAGCGGCAGGTGGTCCATCTCCTGCAGGCTCCCGGCGCCCCACCGGAAGGCCGGCGCCCTGCCGCCGAGCACGACCACGGGCGAGGCGTTGAAGAACGCACTCGTGAGGCCGGAGACGCCGTTCGTGACGCCGGGACCGGCGGTCAGTACGGCGAGGCCGGGGCGGCGGCGCAGCTTGGCGACGGCCTCGGCGGCGAACACCGCGGACTGCTCGTGGCGCACGTCGACGATCCGTAGACCGGTGGAGTGCGCCGCGTCGTAGAGCGGGAAGACGTGCCCGCCGGAGAGGGTGAACAGTTCGTCGACCCCGAAGGCGCGCAGCGCCGCCAGGGCCAGCTCGCCGCCGTGCCCGTCGATTGCCGTCATGCCCGGCAGCTTACCGGCGAGTAACCCGAGGCGGGTCAGCGACCGGTGAACTTCGGCTTGCGCTTCTCCACGAAGGCGGCCATGCCCTCGCGCCGGTCCTCGGTGGCGAACAGCCCGGCGAACAGCTGGCTCTCCCAGGCCAGGCCCGCGGCGAGGTCCATGGCCAGGCCGCCGTCCACGGCCAGCTTCGCGGCCCGGATCGCCTGCGCCGGCCCACCGACGTACCGGCGGACCAGGTCCACAGCGGCCGGCAGCACCTCGTCGGCCGTCGGTACCACGCGGTCGACCAGGCCGATCGCCAGCGCCTCGTCGGCGGTCACCATCCGGCCGGACATCACGAGGTCCTTGGCGCGCGCCGGGCCGAGCAGTCGGGCCAGCCGCTGCGTGCCGCCCGCGCCGGGGATGACGCCCAGGTTGATCTCCGGCTGGCCGAGCTTCGCGTCGGCCGAGGCGACCCTCCAATCGCAGGCCAGCGCCAGCTCGCAGCCGCCGCCCAGGGCGTACCCGGTGACCGCGGCGACCACCGGCTTGGGGATGCGCGCGATCGCGTCGAACGCGGAGGACAGCGCGGGCGCCCGGGCCGCCATGTCCACATAGGACATCGCGGCCATCTCCTTGATGTCGGCGCCCGCCGCGAAGACCTTCTCGCCGCCGTACACGACGACGGCCGCCACGGAGTCGTCGCCGGCGACCGAGGCGGCGGCCGCGCGCAACTCCTCCTGGATCGAGGCGTTCAGGGCGTTCATCGGCGGCCGGTCCAGCCGGATGGTACCGATCCCCTCGTCGACCGTGACCGTGACGAACACGCTGACCTCCTCGTCGAGACGTTGTCGCCGACAATACGTCCGCTCGGCGGTTCGCGCGTTGCCCGGGCGAACTACCGTTGAACGGGCCATGCGCACCTACTACCAGGATGCCGGGATCCACCTGACGTCGTCGGCGATCTGGGTCGACGGGCGGCGGTACCCGCTGGACCAGATCGAGGGCGTGTGGCGGCGGGCGCGCGGCCTTCCGGGCGGCCGGCTCATCGTCCAGTTGATGATCCTGCTGTGGGTCGGCGCGCTGGCGGTGCTGAGCTTCACGCTCGGTGCCCGCGGTCACGTCAGCGGCGGGATGCTGACGAGGCTGTTCACGAGCACGGGCGGCCTGGTCGTGGTCGGGGTCTTCGGGTTGGTGCTCAGCGTGCTCGCGGTGCTCGCTATCGAGGCGGTGCTGCACGGACTGGAGAGTGCCCGCCGGTTCGGCCGCCGCCAGGAGCTGTGGGTACGCGTCCGCGGGGTGGACGTCGTGCTGCTGACCACGACCGACAGCGTGCGCTTCGGCAAGGTCCACCGGGCCCTGGTGCGGGCGTTGGGCAATCGCTGACCGGTGTCAGGGGCGGTCGCGGATCTCCGCGCCGAGCGGGAACAGCGAGATCGGTACCAGCTTGAGGTTCGCCAGCCCGAGCGGGATCCCGATGATCGAAACGAACTGCGCGATCGCCGCGGTGATGTGGCCGAGCGCCAGCCACCAGCCGAACAGGATGACCCACAGAACATTCCCGATTGTCGATGCGATGCCGGCGTCGGGGCGCCGGACCACATCGCGACCGAACGGCCAGAGCGCGTAGTTGGCCATCCTGAACGCGGCGATGCCGAAGGGGATGGTGACGATCAGCAGGAAGCAGATCAGACCGGCGATCGCGTACCCGAGGGCCAGCAGCAGCCCGCCGAACACCAGCCAGAACACGTTGAGGATGAACCGCATGCTTCGATGATTACCCTTCCGCGCCATAGGTGCTCGCGTACAGCTCGTCGATGGCCGCCCGCTGCGGCAGCCCGATCGAGGCGCCGAGCCGGCGTACCGCGGCCGCCCCCGCCGCGCTCGCCCAGCGCACCGCGTCGATCAGGTCGCGCCCCTCGCCCCAGGCCACCGCGAGGGCGCCGATGAACGCGTCGCCGGCCCCGGTGGTGTCCACCGCCTCGACCACGGGCGCCGGCACGTGCTCGCGGGTACCGGTCCGGTCGCCGTACCACGCGCCGCCCGCCCCCTGGGTGACGACCGCGCGCGACACCGACTCCAGCAGCGTGTCCAGCAGCACGTCGGCGGAGACCTGCTCGCCGGTGTCCACGTCCACCTCCGGCAGCGACGTCATCGAGCACGCCTCGACCCGGTTGACCACCAGCAGGTCGACCGATTCCAGCAACCGGGCCGGCAGGTGGCGCGCCGGCGTGGCGTTGAGCACCACCCGGGTAGCGGCCTCCCGCCCGGCCAGCGCCGCGGCGAGCACGGTCTCGACCGGTACCTCCAACTGGCACAGCAGCACGTCGGCGGCGCCGATCGCGGCGAGTTCGGCGTCGGTGAGGTCGACCAGCGCGGCGTTGGCGCCCGGTGCCACCACGATCGCGTTCTCCCCGGCCCCGTCCACCACGATCAGCGCGACGCCCGAGGCGCCGTACCGGACGCGCAGCAGCGAAGTGTCCACAGTGGACGCCTGAAGCCGGGCACGCAGGGTGACCCCGAACGCGTCCGAGCCGATCGCGCCGACGAACCGCGTCGCCCCGCCCGCCCGGGCCGAGGCGATCGCCTGGTTGGCGCCCTTCCCGCCCGGTAGCTGCGTGAAATCGTGGCCCAGCACGGTCTCCCCCGGGCGCGGCAGGACCGGCGCCGTGACCACCAGATCGATGTTCACGCTGCCGACGACGACGACTCGGGGACCTGCCATGCGTGCACTGTACGCAATGGCCACAGGGGCACAAGGAGAGCGCTTGAGGCAATCATCAGCGCCGGTAGGAGCAACAAGGTCGGTCGGTTGCCCAGCGTTCCGGCGAGCAGCCCGCCGACGAGCGGGCCCAGCGGGATGGCGCCGAAGGACAGTTGCCGGGTGGCGGACGCGACCCGGCCGAGCAGGTGTGGCGGGGTGATGTGGGTACGCAGCGTGGTGAGCAGCACGTTGGTGACCCCGACGCCGAGCCCGGCCAGCGCCTCCGCCGCGATCCACACCGATACCAGCACGGGCGTCCCGCCGCTCACCGCCGGTACCAGGATCAGCGGCGCACCGGACATCACGCCGGTGACCAGGATCGTCGGCCCGTACCCGAACCTCGCGGCCAGCCGTGGCGCGAACGCCGAGCCGACCAGCGCGGCCACCCCGCTGCTGGCCAGCACCACGCCCCACAGCCCCGCGCCGACATGCCGGTCGCGCAGCGCGTACAGCAGGTACGGCACGGAGAACGCGTTCCACAGCCCGTTGACCGTGAACAGCCAGGCCGTCAGCCGCCGCAGCACCCGGCTGGAGAACACGAAGCGCATCCCGCGCGACAGGTCCGCCAGCACCGGCCGGTCCCCGTCGTGCACCGGATCCGGCTCGCCGCGGCGGATGCCCGCCAGGGTCAGCACCGAGACCAGGTAGGACACCGCGTCGACGAGGATCGCGACGGGCGCGCCGACGGCCTGCACCACGACGCCGGCCAGCCCCCGCCCGATCACGTCCGACCCGCTGCGGGTCGCCTCGACGGCGGCGTTGGCGACCAGCAGCCGGTCCCGCCCGACCAGGTCGGGCAGGTAGGTCACCACGCCGATGCTGAAGAACACCGCGCCGACGCCGCTGCCCAGGGCGAGGGCGCAGGCGACCGGCAGGGTCAGCAGCCCGGCCGCGGCCAGCAGCGGTACCAGGCCGAGCAGCGCCGCCTGCGCCGCGTTCGCCGCGATCAGCACCGGCCGCCGGCGGTGCCGGTCGAGGTACACGCCGGCGACCAGGGGCAGGCCGAGGTACGGCAACCAGGCGCACGCCTGCAGCGCCGCCACGCCCAGCGGGCCGGCGTGCAGGGTCAGCGCGCCGAGCAGCGGCAGGGCCACCCGGCTGACCGCCGAGCCGGTCATGGACACGGTCTGGCCACCGAAGAACAGCCGGAAGTCGCGCTCGCGCCACATGCCGGTCAGCCAACCGGTACCGGTGGCCGTCGCGGAAGAGCCTTACGCCGCCCGCGCCGCGAATCTGCCGTCGGCGAAATCCACGCGCAGCGGCAGGTCGAAGGTCTTGGACAGGTTGTCGCCGGTCATCACGTCGCGGATCGGCCCGGCGGCGACGACGCCACCCTCACGCATCAGCATGCCGTGCGTGAACCCGGGCGGGATCTCCTCGACGTGGTGGGTCACCAGGACGATCGCCGGCGCGGCCGGGTCGCCGGCCAGGGCGGACAGCCGCCGTACCAGATCCTCCCGGCCGCCGAGGTCCAACCCCGCGGCGGGCTCGTCGAGCAGCAGCAGCTCCGGGTCGGTCATCAGGGCCCGGGCGATCTGCACCCGCTTGCGCTCGCCCTCCGACAGCGTGCCGTAGCGCCGGGCGGCCATGTCGGCGACACCGAGCTGGCTCAGCAGCGCGCTGGCCCGCCGGGTGTCCAGCTCGTCGTAACTTTCCCGGAACCGGCCGAGCACCGACCAGGCGGCGGTCCGCACCACGTCCAGTACCGTCTCGTCGCCCGGGATCCGGTCGTGTACCGCGACCGAGGCGAGCCCGATGCGGGTACGCAACTCGAACACGTCGACCCGGCCGAGCCGCTCGCCGAGCACCCGGACGGTACCCCGGGTCGGGTGCAGGCGACCGGCCGCGAGGCTGAGCAACGTGGTCTTGCCCGCACCGTTCGGGCCGAGCAGCACCCACCGCTCGTCCGGCTCCACCCGCCAGTCGACATCGCGGATCAGGTCCTTGCCGCCGCGCGTGACGCTGGCACCGTCGATCGCGATGACCAGGTCTTCGTCCCCCTCAGACACGCCACCATCCAACCACGGGGCACACGGAGTGGCGCCGGCACACTAGGGTGCCCCGCATGACTGGAGCTCTAGATCGCTTGCCGGGCGCCGCTCCGACAAGCTCCGCGGCGGTGATCGAGATCGAGGGTCTCGTGAAGACCTACCGGAGCCGGCGGCGCGGGTCGCGCCGCGCGTTGGACGGCTTCGACATGGCGGTACCGGCCGGTCAGGTGCACGGCTTCCTCGGCCCCAACGGCTCCGGCAAGACGACCACCCTGCGTACCCTGCTCGGGCTGGTCCGCGCCGGCGAGGGGCGGATGGCCATCTTCGGGCAGCCGGTACCGCGGGCGCTCCCGGAGGTCGCGCGGCGGGTCGGTGCCATCGTGGAGAGCCCCCAGTTCTTCGGCAACTTCACCGGCCGGCGCACGCTGCGGCTGCTGGCCCGCACCGGTGGGGTACCGATGCGGCGGGTGGACGAGGTGCTGGAGACCGTCGGGCTGGCCGACCGGGCCGGCGACCGGGTGAAGGGCTACTCGCTGGGCATGAAGCAGCGGCTGGCCGTGGCCTCCGCGCTGCTCAAGTCGCCCGATCTGCTCATACTCGACGAGCCGGCCAACGGGCTGGACCCCGCCGGCATCCGGGAGATGCGCGACCTGATGCGCAACCTGGTCAGCTCCGGGGCCACCGTGCTGCTGTCCAGTCACATCCTCAGCGAGATCCAGGTCATCTGCGACTCGGTGACGATCATCTCGAAGGGCCGGCGGGTCGCCGCCGGACCGGTCGCCGACGTGCTGGCCAGCCAGGACAAGGGCGAGTACCGGATCCGGGTGGGCGAGCAGGACCGGGCCGCGACGCTGCTGGCCGAGGCGGGCGCGACGGTACGGGCGGCAGACGGCCACCTCGTGGTCGCCGGGGCACCGGAGCCGGCCTGGATCACCCAGACGCTCGGCGGGCACGGGCTGTGGATCTCCGAGCTGACATCGGTGGCGCCCGACCTGGAGACGGTGTTCCTCCAACTGACCGAAGAGGTGGCGGCGTGAACCTGGTACGCGCGGAGCTGGCCCGGCTGTTCGGCCGCCGGTTCACGAAGATCATGCTGGGCGTGGTGGTGCTGCTGCTGCTCGTCATCGGGTTCGGCCTGGCCAGCTCGTCGCACAAGCACAACGCGCAGACCCGGGCCCAGGCGCTGGCCCAGATCCAGCAGATGCGCGCGCAGGTCCAGCCGGAGATCGACGCCCAGCGCGCCGACTGCGAGGCCCAGCAGCGCGGCGAGGCCAGCGCCAACGCCCCGAAGTTCCCGCCCGGCTTCGACTGCTCCCAGATCCAGGCACCCGACTTCTCGCCGACCGAGGAGAACCTGAACAACTTCCAGCCGCACCAGTTCGTGTTCCGTACCGACGCCGCGGACACCCTGATGGTGATGGGCTTCCTGCTGGCGCTGCTCGGGTTCGCGGTCGGCGCCTCGTTCGTGGGCGCCGAGTGGAGCTCGGGCGGCATGATGAACCTGCTGCTGTGGCGGCCCCGACGGGTACCGGTGCTGTTCGGCAAGCTGGCCACGCTGCTCGGTGGCATGCTCGTCGCCGGGGTCGTGCTGAGCGTCGCGTGGCTGGCTGTGGTGTACGGGATCGCCCGGGTGCGCGGCGACGCGAGCCGGATCACCAGCGGACTGCTCACCTCGCTGGCGCTGACCGACGCCCGGGCGCTGACCCTGATGCTGTTCGCGACCGCGATCGGCTTCGGCATCGCGTCGCTGGGCCGCAACACCGCGACCGCGCTGGGGCTGGCCGTCGGGTACGTGATCGTGCTGGAGATCGGTACCCGGATCGTGCTGCAGCTCACCGCCGTGTCCCGGCCGGAGCGCTTCTTCCTGTCGAACTACATGTTGGCCTGGTTGGCAAAGAGCCAGTCGTACCTCGACGAGTCGTCGTGCCGGCGCAAGGCCGCCGCGGGAGTCGCCGTCAACTGCGAGCCGACGCAATGGACGCTGCACATGAACCAGAGCGCCGTGCTCGGCGGGGTACTGGTCGCGGTGGTGCTCCTCTGGGCGTTCGTCAGCTTCCGCCGCCGCGACATCACCTGACCGCTCACTCGTCGATCGTCGAGCCGAACACCTCGTCGCGCGCCGCCTCCAGCCCGGTCACCATCGCGCCGTGCAGCACCGGCTCCGGCGGGCCCTCCGTCACCACGACCCGCGGAGACACCGGCGCGATCGCGGCGACCTCGTGCTGTACCCGCTGGGCCAGCGCCACGCCGCCGGCCTGGCCCACCTCGCCCGCCAGTACCACCAGGGCCGGGTCGAGCACCACGCAGGCCGCGGCCAGTCCCAGGCCGAGCCGGCGGGCAAGCTCGTCGAGCACCGCTCCGCCCCCGGTGCCCGCCTCCACGGCCGCCCGTACCGCGTCCGCCGCGTTGGCCGCCCGGAAGCCGTGTTCCCGGGCCACCGCGCGGACCGCGTCGCCCACCGCGAGCTCCTTGAAGCCGCCCTTCGACCGGCGGGCCACGTCCCGCGGCACGGCCGCACCGGCCACCGGCAGGTAGCCGATCTCGCCGGCCGCGCCGCTCACACCGCGGTGCAGCTTGCCGCCGAGCATGACCGCCATGCCGACGCCGCGCCCCAGCCACAGCAGCACGAAGTCGTCGACTCCCCGGGCCGCGCCGGCATGCGCCTCGGCGACCGCCGCGAGGTTCACGTCGTTCTCGAAGACCACCGGCCGCTTGAGGTCCTCGCGCAGCGCGCCCAGCAGGCCGCGCTGCCAGCGGGGCAGGTCGAAAGCGAAGGACAGGTCGCCGGTGGACGGATCGACCAGACCCGGTGTACCCAGCACGACGCGGCGTACCCGGTTGATCGGCGCCTTGGCGCTGCGCGCCGCCTCGATGACGGCGTTGTGCACCACGCCGACCGGATCGTCGGTGTCGTGAGTGGACTGTTGCACCCGACCGACCACATTGCCCGTGATGTCGGCGCAGGCGGCCACCGCGTGCTCCGGCCCGATCTCCACACCGACCACGAAGCCGCTGGCCGGTACCACGGCGTAGAGCTGGGCGTTGGGTCCACGCCCGCCGGCCTGCTCGCCCACCCGGGCCACCAGGCCCCGCTCCTCCAGTCTCTCCACGAGCTGGGACGCGGTGACTTTGGACAACCCCGTAAGTTCCCCGAGCTGTGCGCGGGTCAACGGACCGCGTTCGAGCAGCAGTTCCAGCGCGGCACGGTCGTTGATCGCGCGCAGCAGCCGTGGCGTACCGGGCAGGCGGGTTGAGCTCATCGCGGGGTAACCTCTATCATTTAGGAAACTTTCCTAATTGGCATATCGACCCTGGAATACGGGTAGCGTACTTTCAAGTCGGATCTCGTGGAGTCCGACACCGCTGCCGCGTCTGCGAGGGTCATGGGTGGCCAACCGATGCGGCGGGCCGGAGGGGAACTAGCGTGGCGATCGATCCCGGGTTGCGGCGACTCATCTTGCGGACGTTGCTGCCGGCCTTTCCCGGCCTCACCCCACCACGTTGGGCCCTTGACCTGGTCGCCGAGGGCCTCGGCGGGTACGTCATCTTCTACTACAACATCCGGGACGACGAGCAGCTGACCACCCTGACCGCGAAGCTGCGCGAGGCGAACCCGGGCGTACTGCTGTCGCTGGACGAGGAGGGTGGCGACGTGACCAGGCTGGGTCACGTGGCCGGCTCCCCGTACCCGGGCAACGCGGCCCTCGGCGCGGTCGGCGATCCCGCGCTGACCGAACGCATCTACCGGGCCATCGGCGAGGACCTGCTGGCCACCGGCTTCAACCTCAACCTCGCGCCGAGCCTCGACGTGAACACCTCGGACGACAACCCGGTCATCGGTACCCGTTCGTTCGGCTCGGACCCGGCCCGGGTCGCGATCCAGGCCGCGGCGGCGATCGCCGGCCTGCAGTCCGTCGGCGTCGCCGCCTGCGCCAAGCACTTCCCCGGCCACGGCTCGACCGACTCCGACTCGCACCACGAACTGCCCACCGTGGACGTTCCGCTGGACGTGCTGCGCGAGCGCGACCTCGCCCCGTTCGCCGCGGCCATCAAGGCGGGTACCCAGGCCGTGATGACGGCGCACATCCGGGTACCGGTGCTCACCGGCGACCTGCCGGCGACCTTCAGCTCGGCGGCCCTGGTCGACCTGCTGCGCGGCGAGATGGGCTTCGACGGGGTCGTGGTCAGCGACGCGCTGGACATGAAGGCGGCCGCCGCGATCGCCGGCAGCACGGCCAAGGCGGCGCCCAGGGCCCTGCTCGCCGGCAGCGACCTGCTGTGCGTCGGCGGGGAGGTCGACCAGGAACTGGTCGAGGCGACCATCACCGAGATCGCGGCCGCCGTCGACGACGGCTGGCTGCCGACCGCCCGGCTCGAGGACGCCGCGGAGCGGGTGACCGCGCTGTCGAGGTGGGCGCGGGCGGCGGGCGGCGTCACGGCCCCCGCCACCGGTGTGACGGCGGCCGGCGCCGACGGCATCGGGTACGGCGCCGCCCGGCGCGCGGTACGGGTGGAGGGATCGCTGAGCGGACTGAGCGGCCCGCTGGTGGTACAGCTCGCCGAGAAGGACGTGAACATGGCCGTCGGTGACGTGCCGTGGGGACTCGGGCCGCACCTCAACGGTACGGAGCAACTGCGCGTCTCCGCCGACACGCCGCTCGACGAGGTGCGGGCCGCGGCCGGTACCCGCCCGATCGTGGTCGTGGGTCGCAACCTGCACCGGGTACCGGGCGCCTCGACGCTGATCGAGTCGCTGGCCGCGACCAACCCCGTGGTGGCGGTCGAGATGGGCTGGCCGTCGGCGTGGCGTCCGTCCGGGGTACGCGCGTTCGTGACCACCTACGGCGCCAGCCGAGCGAACGGCTGGGCCGCCGCCGACGCCCTCGGCCTAACCCACTAGCGGCGCCGCCTGCGGAGCCGCTACAGCCGGCGCTTGTCTAGCTCAGTTGTTTACCAGGGTGCGGATCTGGCGCAGCAGCACGGACAGCGCGGCCAGCTCCGCCGGGGAGCCGTCGAACTCGCCGATCGCGTTGCGGGTACGGCTGATCGCCGTGGCGTTGGCGCGTTCCCAGGCGGCCAGCCGGTCCGGAGCCGGCGTACCGGTGTCCGTGGCGCCGAGCACCTCCGAGGTGAGCGCGGCCAGGGCGGCGTAGAGGTCGTACCGCAGCGCCATCCGGGCCAGCGTCTGCCAGCGGTCGTCGCGCGGCAGCATGGAGATCTTCGACAGCAGATCGTCCACCCGGAACCGCTCCGACAGGGCGAAGTAGACCTCGGCCACCTCGGCAACGTCCCGGCCGGACCGGTCGGCCACGGACACCACGTCGAGCAGGCCGAAGCCGTACAGGACGCGGGTGGCCCGCTCGGCGAGCTCGACCGGTACGCCCATCCCCACCAGACTGTCCACATTGGACTTCAAGGAGTCGCGCTCCCGGCCGCGCAGCAGCTCGTCGAGCTTCGGCAGCAGCAGGGCCACGCCCGGGCGCAGCCGGCCGATCTCCTCGGCGACGTCCAGCGGGGCGCGCCGGTTGGTGACGAGCCAGCGCACCGCCCGGTCCATGAGCCGGCGTACCTGTAGGTAGACGGCGGTCTGCGCGGCCGTGGGTACCTTGTTGTCCAGCTCCTCGACCGCGCGCCACAGGTCGGCCAGCCCGTACACGTCGCGTACCACCATGAAGGCTCGGATCACGTCCTCCGCGGTCGCGCCGGACTCCTCGACGGCGCGGTAGACGAACGACGTGCCGCCCCGGTTGACGGTCTCGTTGACCAGCCGGGTGGTGACGATCTCGCGGTGCAGCGCGTGGCTGTCCATCAACGTCGCGTACCGCTCGCGCAGCGGCGTCGGGAAGTAGTCCACCAACACGTCCCGGGTCCAGTCCTCGTCCGGTACCGGTGAGGCGTTGACCTCCGCCTCCAGCGCGATCTTGACGTAGGCCAGCAGGACGGCGAACTCCGGCGACGTCAGCCCCGTACCGTTGGCGAACCGCGCGGCCAGCTCCTCGTCGGTCGGCATCGCCTCCAACGCCCGGTCCAGCCGCCCGTCCCGCTCCATCTCGCTGATCAGCCGGCGGTGTACCGGCAGCAGCGAGTGCGCCTGGGTGCGCGCGTTGCCGAGCGCGGTGGCCTGGTCGTAGTTGTCGCGCAGCACCAGCGCGGCCACCTCGTCGGTGGTCTCCACGAGCAGGGCGTCGCGCTGCGCCTCGTCCAGCGCGGCGTCGGCCAGCAGGATCTTGATGTTCACCTCGTGGTCGGAGGTGTCCACACCGGCGGAGTTGTCGATGAAGTCCGTGCAGATCCGGCCGCCCGCGCTCGCGTACTCGACCCGGCCGCGCTGGGTCAGCCCGAGGTTGCCGCCCTCGCCGACGACGAGCGCGCGCAGCTGCGCGCCGTTGACCCGGATCGGGTCGTTGGCCTTGTCGCCGACGTCCACATTGGACTCTCCGGCGGCCTTGACGTAGGTGCCGATCCCGCCGTTCCACAACAGGTCCACCGGGGCGAGCAGGATCGCCTTCATCAGGTCGGTCGGGGCAAGCTGGCTCACGCCGTCGGGCAGGCCGAGCGCGGCGCGGGCCTGCGCGGAGACGGGAATGGACTTGGCGGTGCGGGGCCACACCCCGCCGCCCTCGCTGATCAGCTTGGACTCGTAGTCGGCCCAGGACGAGCGCGGCAGGTTGAACAGCCGCTCACGCTCCACATAGGACACTTCCGGGTCCGGGTCCGGGTCGGGGTCGATGAAGATGTGCCGGTGGTCGAACGCGGCGAGCAGCCGGATGTGCCGCGACAGCAGCATTCCATTGCCGAACACGTCGCCGGACATGTCGCCGATGCCGACCACGGTGAAGTCCTGCGTCTGGGTGTCCCGGTCCAACTCTCGGAAGTGCCGCTTGACCGACTCCCAGGCACCCTTCGCGGTGATGCCCATCTTCTTGTGGTCGTACCCGGCGGAGCCGCCCGAGGCGAACGCGTCGCCGAGCCAGAACCCGTACGCCAGCGAGAT
>Ga0157369_10002334_pt1 | contig 22832 bp, 18 predicted proteins | sample C25metaG_FD_113461 | JGI IMG/M metagenome (GOLD analysis project Ga0157369, IMG submission 113461) | Corn rhizosphere microbial communities from Kellogg Biological Station, Michigan, USA - C2-5 metaG | ecosystem: Host-associated > Plants > Roots > Rhizosphere > Soil | place: USA: Michigan... | reverse complement strand
CTCCCCCGATGAGGAGCGGCATCGTGAAGCCGAGGCGCTCCATCTCGGCCGCGACGTGGGCCATCTCCTCGAGCGATGGCGTGATGAGGCCCGACAGGCCCACCATGTCGGCGTTCTCGCGGCGGGCCGTCTCGAGGATCTTCTCCGCCGGCACCATGACGCCCAGGTCGACCACGTCGTAGTTGTTGCACTGGAGGACCACGCCCACGATGTTCTTGCCGATGTCGTGCACGTCGCCCTTCACGGTCGCCATGACGACCTTGCCCTTGGCCTTCGCGTCCGCGGTGCCCAGGCGCTTCTTCTCCTCCTCGATGAACGGGATCAGGTGCGCCACGGCCTGCTTCATCACGCGCGCGCTCTTCACCACCTGCGGCAGGAACATCTTGCCCGAGCCGAAGAGGTCGCCCACGACGTTCATGCCGTCCATGAGCGGTCCCTCGATCACCTGCAGCGGCCGCTCGTACTGCTGCCGCGCCTCCTCGGTGTCCTCGACGATGTGCTTCGTGATGCCCTTCACGAGCGCGTGCACGAGCCGCTCCTGCACCGTGCCGCCGCGCCACGCTTCGTCCTCGGCCGCGTCCTTCGCCTTGCCCTTGAAGCTCTCGGCGAATTCCACGAGCCGCTCGGTCGCCTCCGGCCGGCGGTTGAAAAGGACGTCCTCGATGCGTTCCAGCAACTGCGGATTGATCTCCGCGTAGACACCCAGCTGGCCGGCGTTCACGATGCCCATCGTGAGCCCGGCCTTGGTCGCGTGATACAGGAAGGCCGTGTGCATCGCCTCGCGCACGGGGTCGTTGCCGCGGAACGAGAACGAGAAGTTGGAGACGCCGCCCGAGGTCTTCGCGTGCGCGAGGTTGCGGTGGATCCAGCCCACCGCCTCGACGTAGTCGCGGCCGTAGTTGTTGTGCTCCTCGATGCCGGTGGCGACCGCGAAGATGTTGGGGTCGAAGATGATGTCCTCGGCGGGGAAGCCGACCGTCTCCGTGAGGATCCTGTAGCAGCGCGCGCAGATGTCGATCTTGCGCTGGTAGCTGTCGGCTTGTCCGGTCTCGTCGAAGGCCATCACGACGACCGCGGCGCCGTAGCGGCGCGCGAGCCGCGCCTGGCGCATGAACTCCGCCTCGCCTTCCTTGAGCGAGATCGAGTTCACGATCGACTTGCCCTGCACGCACTTGAGCCCCGCCTCGATCACGCTCCACTTGGAGCTGTCGAGCATGATCGGCACGCGCGCGATGTCGGGCTCGGAGGCGACGAGCTGCAGGAAGCGCGTCATGGCGGCGACCGAGTCCAGCATCGCCTCGTCCATGTTGATGTCGATCACCTGCGCGCCGCTTTCCACCTGCTGGCGCGCGACCGAGAGCGCCTCGGCGTAGTCGCCCGCGAGGACCAGGCGCGCGAAGGCCTTGGAGCCCGTGACGTTGGCGCGCTCGCCCACGTTCACGAAGAGCGAGTCGTCGCCGACGTTGAGCGGCTCCAGCCCCGAGAGCCGCAGGCGGTGCTCGACCTGCGGAATCTCGCGCGGCTTGAAGGGCGCCACCTGCTCGGCGATGGCGCGGATGTGGTCCGGCGTCGTGCCGCAGCAGCCGCCGGTGATGTTGAGCCAGCCCGCCTGCGCCCACTCGCGGATCATGCCGGCGGTCTCGGCCGGCAGCTCGTCGTATTCCGCCATCGCGTTGGGCAGCCCCGCGTTCGGGTGCGCCGAGACGCGCACGTCGGCGATGCGCGCCAGCTCCTCCACGTGCGGGCGCAGCTGGCGCGCGCCGAGCGCGCAGTTGAAGCCGACGGAGAGCGGGCGCGCGTGGCGCACCGAGTTCCAGAACGCCTCGACGGTCTGCCCCGAGAGTGTCCGCCCGGACGCGTCGGTGATGGTGCCGGAGATCATGATGGGCAGTCGCAGGCACTTCTCCTCGAACACCTGCTCGATCGCGAAGAGCGCGGCCTTCGCGTTCAGCGTGTCGAAGATGGTCTCCACCATGAGGAGGTCGACGCCGCCCTCCACGAGCGCCGCGGCCGCCTCGCGGTACGCGTCGCGCACCTGGTCGAAGTCCACCGCGCGGAAACCGGGGTCGTTCACATCGGGCGAGAGCGAGAGCGTGCGGTTCATCGGGCCGAGCACGCCGGCGACGAAGCGCGGCCGGGCCGTGGTGGACGCGCGATCCGCCGCCTCGCGTGCGATGCGCGCACCGGCGAGGTTGAGCTCCGCCACGATCGACTCGAGGCCGTAATCGGCCTGCGCGATCGCGGTCGAGTTGAAGGTGTTCGTCTCGAGGATGTCGGCGCCGGCCTCGAGGTACTGGCGATGGATCTCGCGGATCACGTCGGGCGCCGTGAGGTTCAGCAGGTCGTTGTTGCCGCGCAGGTCCTTCGCGTGCGCGCGAAAGCGCTCGCCGCGGTATTGCTCCTCGGAGAGGCGCTCGCGCTGGATCATGGTGCCCATGGCGCCGTCGAGCACGAGGATGCGGCTCTGGAGCGCGGCCTCGAGGGCCTGCAGGCGGATGGGACGAAGGGCGACGGGCTGGTCCATGGGCTGTCCTGGCTTCAAAACGAAAAACCCCTGCCGCGTGGCGACCGGGGTTTCAGAGGACCGACCGCTTTAGCTGCACTTGTAGAGCGCCCGCAAGCAGGGAGCAAATCGGCGCTTTCTGGAGGTCATTCTACGCCTCCGGCGGGCCTCCCGGCAAACCGGGCCGCCTCGCGCGCCACCTCGTGCAGCATCGCCTCGAAGCCGCGCGCATGGGCCGCGGCATCGAAGAGCGGCGATGACAGCGCCGCGCGGGCGCGAGCCTTGGCCGCGGCGAGGCGCTGCGGCGAGCGCGCGAGTGCCAGGATCGCCTCGAAGGCGCGGTCGCGATCGTCGAAGATCCCGTCGCCGCAGCCGGCCGCCGCGAGCACGCTCGAGGCCACGCGCGAGGCGAACGTCTCGCCGCGCGCGGTGACGAGGGGGACGCCGCTCCACAGCACGTCGCTCGCCGTCGTGTGCGAGCCGCAGGGAAACGTGTCGAGCGCGAGGTCCGCGTGGCGAAGGCGCGCCAGGTGCGCCGCGATGCCCACGCGTGGCGCGAACACGAGCCGCGCCGGGTCGACACCGCGCGCGGCGGCCTCGCGCCGCAGGTTCGCTTCCGCACGCGCATCGAGCGCCGTGAGCCACAGCACCGATCCGGGCACCGCGTGCAGGAGCTCGCACCACTGCGCGAAGACGGACGCCGTGATCTTGATCGGCTGGTTGAAGGAGCAGAACACGAGACCCGCCGGCGGCAGGCCGCACGCCGCGCGCGAAAGCGCTTCGGCCTGCGGGCGCAGGCGGTCGTTCGGCTGGTAGCAGCCGGGCACGCGCACGAGGGTCTCGCTGAAGCCGCGCTCGATCTCGCGCGGCGCGGTGATCTCGTCCGCCACGAAGAAATCGACGAAGGGGGCGCCGGTCGTTCCGGGATACCCGAGGAAGTGGCCCTGCAAGGGCGCCGGCCGGTGCGCGAGGACGCCCAGGCGTCCACTCCTGGTGTGGCCGCCGAGGTCGAGCACGATGTCGACGGCGTCTTCGCCGATGCGCCGTGCGGCCGCCGCGTCGTCCAGCGCGCCCACCTCGACGAAGCGATCGAAGCCGCGCTTCAGGCGCTCGCGGATGTCCGTCGCGTCGTCCACCGCATGGGAGTAGGCGATGAACTCGAAGCGCTCGCGATCGTGCGCCTCGACCATCCCCGCGAGGAGCCACGCCGTGGCGTGCGCGTGGAAGTCGCCGGAAAGGAATCCCACGCGCAGCCGTTCGCGTGGGCGCCACGGCGGCCGCGGCACCTCCGCGGCCCAGCGCATGCGCGACCAGCGCTCGGCCCACTCGCGCTGCTCCGCGGCATCGACGCCCTCGTAGAAGAGCGATCCCTGGGGATGCGCGGGATGGCGCGCCTCGGACCCGGCGCCCGAGCGCAGCCGCGACACGAGCTCGTCCAGCCCCCGCCAGTCGCACTCGAGCGCCTTGTACGTCGCGAGCGCATCGAGCATCTCCGCGTCGTGGTGGCCGGAGGCGATGGCGCGCTCGAGCACGTCCTTGGCAGCGTCGCGCTCGCCCGACTCGTGCAGCGCCACCGCGAGGTTCATGGCGCCCGCGCGAGCATCGGGAGCCGCCGCGAGCGCCGCGCGATAGAGCTCGACCGCCCGCGCGGCATCGCCCTGGGCGTGCGCGGCCGCGGCGAGCTTCGTGAGGAGAGCCGCGTCGCGGGGCTTGCGCGTGGCGGCGAATTCGAAGTGCCGCTGCGCCTCCCCCGGACGGCCGCACGCCGCGAGGAGGTCGCCCACGCGCTCCAGCACCTCGGCTTGACCCGGCGCTGCGTTCGCGGCGCGCTGCGCGAGTGCCGCGGCCTCGTCGAAGGCGCCGAGCGCCGCGTGCGCGGAGGCCGCGCCGAGCAGCACGCGCACGTCGGTGCCCGCGCTCGCGACCAGGGGCGTGAAGGCGTCGCGCGCCTGCGCCGCCCGGCCCGCGCGCAGCAGCACCAGCGCATGCTCGAGCCGCGCCGGAAAGTGGTCGGGCCGCTCGCGCACCAGGCGATCGAGCACCTCGAGGGCACGCGCCGTGTCGCCGCGGCGCTGGGCGAGCCGCGCGAGGTTGAAGCGCGCCTCCGCATCCCGCGGATCGAGCCGCAGCGATTCTTCCAGGGCCTGCTCCGCGCCGGCGAGATCGTCGAGCGCCATGCGTGCGGCGGCGAGCGTGTTGCGCACGCGTGCATCGCCGGGCGCGCCGCGCGCCGCGCGCTCGAGGCTCTCCACCGCATCGGCGGGCCGTCCGCCGACATGCTGCGCGGCGCCGAGCAGGTGAAGCCACTGTGCATCGGAGGGATCGCGTTCGCTGCGCTCGCGCGCGATCGCTTCGGCCTCGGCGTACCGGCCGCTCGCGAGCAGGTTGCGCACGTGGTCCGGCGAGCTCGGTCCCAACGCGCTCGCGTCGCCGGCGAGAAAGCGCTGCAGCTCCTCGCGCACGCGCGCCATGACGCCTTCGCGGTCCCCGGGCCGCGCCTGCCGGAATAGGCGCGCGGAGGGATACCAGGGGCTGTCCTCGCGGCCGAGGAGCCAGCGCCAGTCCGCGGCGAAGGGCAACAGGATCCACACCGGTCGGCCCATGGCGCCTGCGAGGTGGGCGACGGCGGTGTCGACGGTGATGACCAGGTCGACCTGCGCGATGAGCGCGGCGGTATCGCGGAAATCCTCGATCTCGCGCTCGAAGCGATGCACGCGCGGCGTCGCATCGAGGAGCGCCGCTTCGGCGCGATCGATCCGCTTCTGCAGCGCGATGAAGCTGGCGGGCAGCTCGCGCAGCCCGGCCCAGTGCGAAAGCGCGATCGCGCGCGGATCGTCGCTGCCGGGTGCGAGGCCGCCGGACCACGCGATGCCGATCCGCGGCCGCGGGAACGTCGAGAGCCGCTCGTGCCAGCGCTCGTCGAATGCCGGCGGCGCGTGCAGCGGCGGCTCCTGCGCGGGAAGCGTCTCGAGGCGCGTCCCGAGGAGCGCCGGGAGGCTCGCGAGCGGACAGTAGAGGTCGAACGCGGGCAGCGGCTCGCCCTTCGCGACGACGCGATCGAGCCAGGGCAGCGGCGCGAGAAGCGATCCCACCTCGCCCGGTGCTTCGAGGATCACGCGCGCGCCGCGCTCGTGCAGCACGCGCGCGAAGCGGCAGAACATGAGCGCATCGCCGAAGCCCTGCTCCGCGAGCAGCAGCACGGTGCGTCCTGCGACGGATTCGCGCCCCGTCCACGGCGTGCCCGACACCGCCCGCGTGACCCAGCGCGCATCGCCCAGCACGCGGCGCGCCTCGTATTCCGCGAACCCTTCGGCCCAGTGTCCCATCGCAAGCAGCGAGAGCGCGCGGTTCCAGCGCGCGCGCACATGGCGAGCATCGATCGCGAGCGCGCGGTTGCAGGCCGCGATCGCCTCGCCATGGCGCGCGAGCGCCGCGAGCGACACGCCGAGGTTGTGGAAGGCCTCGGCATGGCCGGGTGCGGCCTGCGCGGCGCGCGCATATTCCGCGATCGCTTCCTCGTGCCGGCCGAGCGCGGCGAGCGCCACGCCGCGGTTGTTCCTCGCGTCCGCCGCCTGCGGATGCGCGGCGAGCACCGCGTCGTACTCGGCGAGCGCCTCGGCATGGCGGTCCAGGCGCCGCAGGGCCGCTCCGCGGTTCGCGCGCACCTCGGGATGGCCGGGCCGCACGGCGAGCGCACGCGTGGAAAGGTCGAGGGCTTCCTGCCAGCGCGCCTGCTGCAGCGCCAGGACGCACGCGAGATGCAGCGCATAGAAGTGCGACGGCTCCTCGCGCAGGACCGCGGCGCAGAGCGACGCCGCTTCCTCCGTGCGTCCGACAGCGAAGGCCGCCGCCGCGCGGTCCATCGCCTGCGCCGTGGCGGGGCTCGACGCCATCAGCGCGGTCCGGCGAGCGCGAGCCGAAGTCCCAGCAGGACGAGGATCGCGCCGCCGGCGCGCTGCGCCCACGCGAGCGCGCGGGCCGAGGGGCGGGCGCGCCGCGCGAAGCTCGCGGTAACCCACGCCACCGCGCCCTTCACCGGGAACGCCATCGCCGCGTAAAGCGCGCCGAGCGAGACGAGGTCTCGCGTCGGATGGGCGCTCGCGGGATCGACGAATTGCGGCAGGAACGCCATGAAGAACATGACGATCTTCGGATTGCTCACGTTGGAGAGCATGCCCTGGCCCACGAGTGCCAGGGGCGAGAGCGGCTTCGCCGGCGCCGCGTCGGCGCTGGCGACACCCTTCGCGACCAGCATGCGCGCGCCGAGGTACACGAGGTATGCCGCGCCGCCCAGCTTGAGCGCCACGAAGAGCGTCTCGCTCGCCTGCAGCAGTGCCGCGACGCCCAACGCGGCGAGCGCGGTGTGCACCAGGATGCCGAGGGACACGCCGAGCGCGGAGCAGAGCCCCGCGGCGCGGCCTTGCGCGACCGAGCGGGCGATCACGTAGAGCATGTCCTGCCCCGGCGTCGCGATCAGCGCCAGCGAGGCCGCCACGTAGAGCGCGAGCGACGGCATGACGCGGGGTTCAGCGCGAGGCGAGCCAGTCGAGGGCGAGGGAGGCGAGCGCCTTCACGCCGAGCTTGAGGCAGTCCTCGTCGAGGTAGAAGCGCGGGCTGTGGTTGGGGGCCGCGCTCGCAAGCTCGCGCTCGGGCGGCGTGCACCCCACGAAGAAGAAGAACCCCGGCACGTGCTTCTGGTAGAACGAGAAGTCCTCGGCGCCGCAGACCTTGTCGACCACGCGCACGTTGCCGTCGCCCGCCACGCGCTCGAGGGTCGGCACCGACCACTCGGTGAGCGCGGGATCGTTCACGGTGACGTCGTACCAGCGGTGGATGTGCACGTGCGCCTTGGCGCCGCCCGACTCCGCGATCATCTCGGCGATGCGCTTCACGTGCTCGTGCAGCTGGTCGCGCTGCCGCTCGTCGAAGGCGCGGATCGTGCCCTCGAGCTTCACCTCGTCCGGGATGATGTTGTGGCGCACGCCGCCGTGGAAGACGCCCACGGTCACCACCGAGGGCTCGTGCGTGATGTTCATGCGGCGGGAGACGATCGTCTGCAGGCCGGTCACGATCTGGGAGCCCACGACGATGGGATCGACGCCGCGCCACGGCTGCGCGCCGTGGGTCTGGCTGCCGCGCACGAAGACGCGGAAGTCGTCGGCCGAGGCCATGAGCGGCCCCGACCGGTAGCCCAGCATGCCGGTGGGATAGATCGAGCTCACGTGCAGGCCGAAGATCGCCGAGACCTCGGGATCCGCGAGGCACCCTTCCTCGATCATCAGGCGCGCGCCGCCCTCCTCGCCGATGGGCGGGGTCTCCTCCGCCGGCTGGAAGATGAACTTGACGCTCCCCGCGATGCGATCGCGCATGCCCGCGAGCACTTCGGCGACACCCATGAGGATGCCCACGTGGGCATCGTGGCCGCACGCGTGCATGACCCCGCAGTCCTGCCCGTTGTACTGCGCGCGCGCCTTGCTCTTGAAGGGGACGTCCGTCTGCTCCTCGACGGGCAGCGCGTCCATGTCGGCGCGCAGGGCGACGACGGGGCCGGGAAGCCCGCCCTTGAGCACGCCGACGACACCCGTGTGCGCCACCTTCTCGCGCACGTGGTCGAAGCCCAGCGCGCGCAGGTGGTCGGCCACGATGCGCGCGGTGCGCATTTCACGGTTGCCGAGCTCGGGGTTCTGGTGGATGTCGCGGCGCCAGGCGATGACGCGCGGCTCGACGCGGTCCGCGGCCTCGGCCACGGCGGCGTGGTGCTGGAAGGCGGTATCGGGAGCGTTCATGGGACCGATTCTACGCCGGCGCTGCGCCCTATAATGGCGTGCCCATGGAACACCTCGACCCCAAGCAGGCCTACAGCTTCCTGCGCCAGAATCCCGACGCGATCTTCATCGACTGCCGCAGCGAGATGGAGTACATGTTCGTGGGCCACCCGGTGGGCGCCATGATGGTGCCGTGGTACGACGGTCCCGACTGGGAGCTCAATCCGCACTTCGTGGGCCAGGTGAAGAAGATCGCCGGGCAGAACCACGCCCAACGCCCGGTCGTGCTCATCTGCCGCAGCGGCAACCGCACGATCGAGGCGGGCGAGGCGCTGGAGCGCGCGGGGTTCAAGCGCGTGATCAACGTGCTCTACGGCTTCGAGGGCCCGCTCGACGAGAACCACCATCGCAACACGAAGAGCGGCTGGCGCGTCGAAGGCCTGCCCTGGGAGCAGTACTGACCCTTCCGCGCTAGTGCGCGAGGCCTTCCAGCGCGGCGCTCCAATCGCCCGAGGCGGCCTGGCGGAAGGTGCGGAATGCCGGGAACCAGGGGCTCGGTCCCTCGAGTCCCCAGCGCCACTCCGGCGGGAATTGCACGAGCACGTCCGCCTTCGCGCCGGCCGCCGCGGCGAGGTGGATGTTCGTGTTCGAGACGGCGACGTGCCGGTCGAGGAGGGCCACGAGCGCCAAGGCTTCCTCGAGGTCCGCGTTGATCGATTCGAAGTCGTGGACGGCTCGGCCGAGCGCGGACGAGGCGCGCGCGATCTCGCCCTCGAGCGGCGCGCGTTGCAGCGAGACCACGGTGCCGGGCTGCGCGCGCAGCGCGCCGAAGAGCATCTCGGCGGGGAGCTGCTTCGCGAGGCCGCCCGTCTCGGGCGCCACGCCCGCGCGCCACGTGACGCCCGTCCACGGCGGCGGTCCCGCCGCGGCGAGCCTTTCACGCACGCGCTCGAGCACCTCGGCGCGCGGCGCGATGGCGAGCGAGACCGGGTGGCTCTGCGCGAGCGCCGAGTCGAGGAGCGGCAGGTCGCCCAGGAGCACCGGCACCGCCCCCTCGAGCGGCACCGCCACGCGATCGGAGTGCAGGCGCGTGAAGAGCCCGGCGCGCGCCACGAGCGAATGCAGGCGCTCGTCGCCGACGTACTCCGCTTGCGCGCCCACCGCCTGCAGTGCCGGTGCGTAGCGCAGGAAGAAGAGGTTGTCGCCCAGGCCCTGCTCCCCGAGCACCATGACGCGCCGCCCGGCGAGCTGATCGAGCGAGGGGACCTCGTAGCGCGCGCCCTGCTGCGCGAACTGCGCCTCGTACTGCCGGCGGTGGAAGCGGCGCGCGTACGATTTCCAGCCCGCCTCGAGGCGGCCGCGCAGCAGCTGCACCTGCGCGAGCTTCTGCGCGAGCGCGGTGTCGTCGGGCGCGGCCGCGCACGCGAGCGCGTATTCGCGCTCCGCGGTGCCGAAGTCGGCGAGTGCCACGGAGACCACGCCCGCCGCGTGGTGCGCGGGCGCGAATCGCGGGCGCAGGGCTGCCGCGCGCAGGAAGGAGGAGCGCGCCTGCCCGAAGCGGCCGAGCGCCTGCTGGGTGAGCCCGAGCTCGTAGAAGACGGCGTAGTCCTCGCCGGCGCGCGTGGCGGCGCGCTCGAGCGCGAAGAGCGACTCGTCGAGGCGCCCCTCTTCGCGCCGCGCGATGCCGATCACCATGTTCGCGCGGGCACCCGCGGTGGGCGAGGCGCGCAGCCGCTGCGCGATGTCGAGCGCGCCCGCATGGTCGCCCGCCTGGAGCAGTCGCAGCGCCTGACCCAGCTGTCCCGCGTCGTCCGTCATGCGTCTTCTCCCAAGGCCCGCGGGAGCGTTCCGCGCGCGGCATCGAAGCGCAGGTAGAGGCGCCAGCTCCACCAGCCCACGATCATCATGCCCATCATGCCGAGGGCGAGCGCGCGCAGGTCCACCGACAGCGCGGGGGAGATGATGCCGGCGGTGAGCGTGTTGACCATGCCCGAGACGAATCCCTGCAAGGACGCCGCCATGCCGCGCCGCGTGGGAAAGAGGTCGAGATTGAGGATGGTGATCGACGGGTTCGCCATGGCGAAGCCGATGCCGTACAGGAAGATCGGCACCATTGCCCACGGTACCGAGGGCCGGCCGAGGAATGCGTAGGCGAGGTTCGTCACGGCCGCGACCGCCATGAATGCGTAGGCGCGCTGCACCGTCTGGCGCGAGGTGAGGCGGCCCGCGGCGCGGCCCGAGAGCTGCGAGCCGATCATGATGCCGGCGATGCTCGGGATGAAGAGCCACGCGTATTGCTGCGGCCCGAGCCCGAGATGCGTGCCCAGGAAGGCGGGCGCCGAGACGATGTAGAGGAAGAACGCGTTGAAGTTGAAGCCGGCCGCCAGAGCCAGGAAGAGGAACTTGAGGTTGATGAGCACCTCTTCGTAGCCCTTGAGCAGCGGCACCGGATGGAACGCATGGCGCCCGGCGGGCGGCAGCGTCTCCGGCAGGAAGCGCGCGCTCACGGCGATGAGCAGCAGGCCCACGCCCGCGAGCCCCCAGAACACGGAGCGCCAGCCGAGCGCCACGAAGAGCCAGCCGCCGATGATCGGCGCGATCGCGGGTGCGAGGCCGAAGAAGAGCGTGACGAGCGACATGAGGCGCTGCGCGTCTTCCGCCTCGAAGAGGTCGCGGATCATCGCGCGCCCGACCACCATGCCGGCGCCCACCGAAAGGCCCTGCACGATGCGCCACACGATGAGCGCGTGCACCGTTTGCGCCAGCGCGCCGCCGATCGAGGCCGCGGTGTACAGCGCGAGCGCCACGAGGATCACCGGCCGGCGCCCGCAGCTGTCGGAGATCGCGCCGTGGAAGAGGAACATCACGCCGAAGGCGAAGAGGTAGCCCGACAGCGTCTGCTGGATCTCGAGCGCGCTCGCGTTGAGCGAGGCCTGGATTCCCGCGAACGCGGGCAGGTACGCATCGATCGAGAACGGGCCGAGGGTCGCGAGCGCCGCGAGCAGCGCGGCGAAGGTGATGCGAAAGCGGCGCGAGTGGCGTGCGGCCTCGATCATGCGCGCGAAGCCTCGATCATGCGATGGACCGGCGGTCGAAGCCGCGGAAGCGAAGTGCCTCGCCGACGTGGGCGTCATCCACGTCGACGGCGCCCGCGAGGTCCGCGATGGTGCGCGCGACCTTGATGATGCGATCGTGCGACCGCGCGGAGAGCCCCAGCCTGCTGCACGCGTGCCGCAGCAGCGCGCGCGCCGGGCCCTGCAGGCGCGCGCGGGACGGCAGCTCCCCGGAGGGCAGCACCGCATTCGCCACGCCCTGGCGCGCGACCTGCCGGGCCCGCGCGCGCTCTACCCGCTCGCGCACCGCCGCGGAGCTCTCCCCGGGCCGAGCCTGCTCCAGGTCCGCCTCCGCCAACGGCGGCACGTCGACGTGCAGGTCGATGCGGTCGAGCAACGGGCCGGAGATGCGGCGCCGGTATTTCGCGACCTGCATGTCGTTGCAACGGCACTTGCCCGACGGATCTCCCGCGAACCCGCACGAGCAGGGATTCATGGCCGCCACGAGCTGGAGCCGCGCCGGAAAGTCCGCCTGGCGCGCCGCGCGCGAGATGGTGATGCGGCCCGACTCGAGCGGCTCGCGCAGCACCTCGAGGACCTGGCGGCTGAATTCGGGCAGCTCGTCGAGGAAGAGCACGCCGTGGTGCGCGAGCGAGACCTCGCCCGGGCGCGGCGGCGAGCCGCCGCCCACGAGGGCGATCGACGACGCGGTGTGGTGGGGACTGCGAAACGGCCGCACGCCGAAGTGCTCGGCGCGAAAGCCCGCGCCGGCGAGGCTCTGCACTGCCGCGGCCTCGAGCGCTTCTTCTTCCGACATGGCGGGGAGTATGCCGGGAATCCTCGTCGCCAACATCGTCTTTCCGGCACCGGGAGGGCCCGAAAAGAGGATGGAGTGCGCGCCCGCGGCCGCGATCTCGAGCGCGCGCCGTGCGACGAGCTGGCCGCGCACGTCGCTGAGGTCGGGGTACTGCGCGGTCACGATGCGCGTTTCGCCCGCGTAGGGCGCGAGCGGTGCCTCGCCGCGCAGGTGCGCGTGCACTTCGAGCAGCGTGCGGGCCGGCAGCACGATCGCTCCGCGCGCGAGCGCCGCCTCGGGAGCGACGGCCGCGGGAAGGATGAAGGCGCGGCCCTCGCGATGGGCGCGATACGTCATCGCGAGCGCGCCGCGGATCGGCCTGAGCTCCCCCGAGAGCGCCAGCTCTCCCGCGAGCTCGACGCCGGCGAGCGCGCCGATCGGCGCCTGGCGCGTCGCGGCGAGGATGCCGATCGCGATCGGCAGGTCGAAGCGGCCGCTCTCCTTCGGCAGGTCGGCGGGCGCGAGGTTGACCGTCACGCGCCCCGCGGGCCAGTCGAAGCCGGCGGTGTGAAGCGCCGCACGCACGCGATCGCGCGCTTCCTTCACTTCGGTGTCGGGCAGTCCCACGATGTGGAACTGCGGGAGCCCTCCGCCCACGTGCGCTTCCACGCGCACGAGCGGCGCATCGAGGCCCGCGAGGCCCCGGCTCAGCACGACGGCAACGTCCACTCGACACCTCCCGCCGGACGCGGGAGGCGCCCGGGAATCAGTTCGGGCCCGGTGCGCTTCGCGCGCGCTCGAGCTCGGCGACACGGCGCTCGAGCGCCTCCAGCTTTTCCCTCGCGCGTGCGAGGACCTGCGCCTGCACGTCGTATTCCTCGCGGCTCACGAGGTCGAGCCGCGCGAAGGCGCTCGAGAGCAGCGCGCGCATGTTGCGCTGCAGGTCCCGGCCCGGGTTCGCGCCGGCCATCGCGGCGAGCTTCTCGCTCAGGTCGTTCAACAGCTTCTCGTTCATCTCAATCCCCGAGGAGGCGCGGCGGTTGACGCCGCGCACAAGCATGGTGCCCGTGCCTCATCCGCTGCACGCGCATGGTGCGCGCCTCGCGGCGCGTCCTGGACTTTCCTTTGCGATCAACGGCTTCGCCAGTGGCATGTTTGCTGCTCTTTGCCGTCGCGCCGTCTTTTCACAACGCCCAAAAGGATACCCAACATGCGATTGCTGCCCAAAGCCCTTCTCCTGGCCGGAGCGGCGGGCCTCACCTTCTGCACTCTCGCCGTGCGCGCGGAAGACACGCCGCCTCCCGGACCCGGTCCGCAGCCGGGCACGCCGGCGGAGCCCGCGGCCGCGCCCACGCCGGACAACCAGTTCACCGGCAAGGTGGGCCTCTGGAGCGAGTACGAGTATCGCGGCATCTCGCAGTCGTCGCAGAACCCCGCGCTGCAGCTGAACCTGGACTATGTGAACAACCCGACGGGCCTCTACGTCGGCACGTTCCTGTCGAACATCAAGTGGCTGAAGGACACGGCCACCGCGAACGGCTTCGACACCAACGCGCGCGTCGAGTGGGACATCTACGGCGGCTGGCGCAAGGAGATCGTGAAGGACACCACGCTCGACATCGGCGTGCTGCGCTACGAGTACCCGAGCTCGGGCAGCTTCAACCCGTCGCCGAACACGACGGAGATCTACGCGGGCGTCACCTGGCAATGGCTCAACCTGAAGTACTCGTACTCGGTCGACGACACCTTCGGCGTGCCCCACAGCAAGGGCTCCGACTACCTCGAGGCGAACATCGCCTACCCGATCCCGGGGATGGAGAAGGTCACGCTCATGGGCACGCTCGCGCACCAGCGCTACAAGGGGACGCAGGACAGCGGCTTCGACAACGGCGACCTCTCGTACACGGTGTGGAAGGCGGGCGCCTCCTACGACTTCGGCCACGGCATCAACGCGGGCGCGTACTACAAGGGCACCGATGCGACCAGCGCGCTCTATACGGTGAACGGCAAGGACTGGTCGAGGGACCGGCTCGTGGCCTTCATCACCTATTCGTTCTGACCGCACGCTCAACGGGGGAAAAACATGAAGCTCGTCACGGCGATCATCAAGCCGTTCAAGCTGGACGAGGTGCGCGAAGCCCTTTCGGCCATCGGCGTCACCGGCATCACGGTGACCGAGGTCAAGGGCTTCGGGCGCCAGAAGGGTCACACCGAGCTCTACCGCGGTGCGGAGTACGTGGTCGATTTCCTGCCGAAGGTGAAGGTGGAGGCGGCCATCCGCGACGAGCTGCTCGACCAGGTGATCGAGGCGATCGAGAAGAGCGCCAGCACCGGGAAGATCGGCGACGGGAAGATCTTCGTCTTCAACCTCGAGCAGGTCGTGCGCATCCGCACCGGCGAGACCGGCGCCGAAGCGCTCTGAGCCCCAAGGAGAAACCGAAAATGAAACGACTGATCGCTCTCGCCGCGATGTCGCTGGTACTCGCCTTCGGCGGTGCCGCGGCTGCGCAGGACAAGAAGGCGGACACCGCGCCCGCGGCGGCCGCACCCGCCGCTGCCGCCCCGGCCGCGGCCACGCCCGCGGCGGAGGCCAAGCCCGCCGAAGCCGCTGCAGCCCCGGCGGCTGCGGCCGTCCCCGCGCCCACGCCGAACAAGGGCGATACGGCCTGGATGCTGATCTCCACGGCGCTCGTGCTCATGATGAGCGTGCCGGCGCTGGCGCTCTTCTACGGCGGCATGGTGCGCTCGAAGAACATGCTGTCGATGCTCATGCAGGTGTTCGTCGTGTTCTCGCTCGTGACCGTGCTCTGGTGCGTGTACGGCTACAGCCTCGCATTCACCGAGGGCAACGCGTTCTTCGGCGGATTCGATCGCGTGTTCCTGAAGGGCACGTTCGACGCGTCCAAGGACCCGGCCTTCTCGATGGCGGCGACGTTCTCCAAGGGCACGCCGCTCTACGAGCTGGTGTACGTCGCGTTCCAGGCGACCTTCGCCGCGATCACCTGCGCGCTCGTCCTGGGTGCCTTCGCGGAGCGCGCGAAGTTCTCGGCGGTGCTGCTCTTCATCGTGATCTGGTTCACGTTCTCGTACATCCCGATCGCGCACATGGTGTGGTTCTGGGAAGGCCCCGACGCGTACACCTCCGCCAAGGTCGTGGACGAGGTGAACTCGAAGGCGGGCTTGCTGTGGCAATGGGGCGCGCTCGACTTCGCGGGCGGCACCGTCGTGCACATCAATGCGGGTGTCGCCGGCCTCGTCGGGGCGTACGTGATCGGCCGCCGCGTGGGCTACGGGCGGGAGCCGTTCAAGCCGCACAACCTCCCGATGACCATGATCGGGGCATCGCTGCTCTGGACCGGCTGGTTCGGCTTCAACGCCGGGTCCGCGCTCGAGGCCAACGGCTCGGCCGCGCTCGCGTTCATGAACACCTACCTCGCGACCGCGTGCGCGGTGCTGGGGTGGATGTTCATCGAGTGGTTCTCGAAGGGGAAGCCCTCGATGCTCGGTGCGGCCTCCGGGGCCGTCGCGGGCCTCGTGGCGATCACACCCGCGGCCGGCAACGTCGGCATCCCGGGGGCCTTCGTGATCGGCTTCGCGGCCGGCGTCGTCTGCTTCTGGGGCGTGACGGGGCTCAAGCGCATGCTCAAGGTCGACGACTCGCTCGACGTCTTCGGCGTGCACGCGGTCGGCGGCATCATGGGCGCGCTCCTCACCGGTATCTTCAATGCGCCGCAGCTCGGCGGCCCCAGCTTCCCCGTCGACCAGTTCACGGGCAAGCTCGTCGCGGCGGCCGATTACTCGATCGTGAGCCAGTTCATCACCCAGGCGAAGGCGGTCGGCGTCTGCATCGTGTGGTCCGGCGTCGTGGCCTTCATCGCGTACAAGATCGTCGATGCGGTGGTCGGGTTGCGCGTGCCGGAGGAAGACGAGCGCGTGGGCCTCGACATCACCTCGCACGAGGAGTCGGCGTACAACGCTTGAGGCATCACCGATAGCGTCGAGACGGGCGCCTGCGGGCGCCCGTCTTTTTTGGGGCGCGCGCGCACGCCCTGCCAGATGGACTACGCGTTTTCCTACACAGTGTAGGAATTCATGAACTTTTTACCGGGCGTTTCCTCAAACGTCCGCTTCGAACGTCCGCAGGTGTGCCGGACGTTTATAATTTTCAGTCCCTTACGTTGGAATCCGGCGTTGCCCAAGAAAATCGGTGAGATCCTGGTCGAGCGCGGCAAGCTCGATCCCGCGAACCTGGAGCGGGGGCTCAAGCTGCAGGAGACGGAGTCGCGCGAGAAGATCGGCGTGATCCTGCTCCGGCTCGGCATGGTGTCGGGGCGCGACCTCGCGGACGCGCTCGCGGACCAGCTCGACCTGCCCCTCGCGGCGGCGACCGACTTCCCGGAGCTGCCGCTGCTCGAGGAGCGCCTGTCGGCCAAGTTCCTGCGCGACGCGCAGGCCGTGCCGCTGCGCGAGGACGAGGAGGAGCTCGCCCTCGCGGTGGCCGATCCCACGGACTCGTATGTCATCTCGGCCGTGCAGATGGCGTCGGGCAAGCGCGTCAAGCCCTACATCGCCGCACCCAACGAGATCGACTCCGCGCTCGAGCGCCTCTACGGCGGCGGCAAGTCCTCGATGGACCACATCGTCGACAACATCACCACGCGCGACGAGGAAGACGACTTCGGCGACATCGCGCACCTGAAGGACCTGGCGAGCGAGGCACCGGTCATCCGGCTCGTGAACCTGCTGCTCACGAAAGCGGTCGAGCAGCGCGCCTCCGACATCCACATCGAGCCCTTCGAGAACCGGCTCATCGTGCGCTACCGCATCGACGGCGTGCTGCACGAGGTGGACTCGCCGCCGCGGCGGCTCTCGGCGGCCGTGATCTCGCGCGTGAAGATCATGGCGAACCTCGACATCGCCGAGCGGCGCCTGCCGCAGGACGGCCGCATCAAGGCGCGCATCCAGGGCAAGGAGATCGACCTGCGCGTGTCCACCGTGCCGACCATGCACGGCGAGAGCGTCGTCATGCGGATCCTCGACAAGGGCGGCGTGCCGCTGGATTTCGCGGCGCTCGGCTTCGACGGCGATCCGTTGAAGCGCTTCCTGCGCGCGCTGGACGAGCCCCACGGCATCCTGCTCGTGACGGGCCCCACGGGCAGCGGCAAGACGACCACGCTCTACACGGCGCTCGATCGCCTCAACAAGCCGGACGTGAAGATCGTGACGGTCGAGGATCCGGTCGAGTACCAGATGGCGGGCATCAACCAGATCCAGGTGAAGCCGCAGATCGACCTCACCTTCGCCAACGCGCTGCGCTCGATCGTGCGCCAGGACCCGGACATCATCATGGTGGGCGAGATCCGCGACGTGGAGACGGTGAGCATCGCCATGCAGTCCGCGTTGACCGGCCACATGGTGCTCTCCACCGTGCACACGAACGATGCGCCCTCGACCATCAACCGCCTGCTCGACATGGGCGCGGAGGACTACCTCCTCACGTCCACCATCAACGGCATCCTGGCGCAGCGCCTGGTGCGCACGCTCTGCACCAAGTGCCGCGAGCCGCACGCGGCGCTGCCCGAGGTGATCGAGCAGATGAACCTGCGCCGCTTCGTGCCGGAGGGCGAGGTCACGCTCTACAAGCCGGTGGGGTGCCCCGAGTGCGCGAACACGGGCTACTGGGGGCGCGTCTGCATCATCGAGATGCTGCTCATGACCGACAACCTGCGCTCGCTCATCATGCGCCACGCGACCGCCGGCGACCTGCGCTCCGCGGCGATCATGGAGCACATGGAGACGATGTTCGAGAACGGGCTGCGCAAGGCGCTGGCGGGTGTCACGACGATCGAGGAAGTCGTGCGCGTGACGCGCGAGGACTGACCGCGCATGGCGTTCTACCAGTACAAGGCGGTCACGCCGGGGGGCGAGGTGCAGGAAGGCGTCCTCGAGGCGTCGAGCACCGCGGCGGCCGTCGCGCGCGTGCAGGCGATGGGCATGATCCCGATCCGCGCCGAAGAGGCGGGCGCCATCAAGGCGACCGCGGCCGCGGCGCCGCGCCGGCAGCTCTTCGCCCGCAAGAGGGTCCGCCAGGACGACATCGTCATCATCACGCGCGAGCTCGCGACGCTCTTGCGCGCGGGCCTGCCGCTCGATCGCGCCTTCGAGATCCTGATCAACCTGGCGCCCCACGCCCGCGTGGGCGAGCTCTTGTCGAAGATCCGCAACGAGGTGCGCGGCGGCTCCTCGCTCTCGAAGGCGCTCGACGCGCACAAGGGCGTCTTCTCGCGCTTCTACGTGAACCTGATCCGCGCGGGGGAGGCGGGCGGAAGCCTGCCCTCGGTGCTGTTGCGCCTCGCCGAATACCTCGAACGCTCGAAGGCGCTGCGCGACAACGTCCGCGCCGCGCTCACGTATCCGGCATTCCTCGGCTTCTTCTCGGTGATGGCCGTGGTGGTCCTCCTGGGTTTCGTCGTCCCCCGCTTCAAGCCGATCTTCGCCGGCGCGGGCAAGGCGGTGCCGTTGATGACGCAGGTGGTGCTCTTCATGGGCGATGCCATGCGCAATTACGGCTGGCTGCTCCTCGGGCTCATCGCCTTCGGCGTGTACGCGTTCATGCGCCGCCTGCGCGATCCCGAGGTGCGCTACCGCATGGACCGGCGCATGGTGACCGCACCGATCGTCGGCGACCTCTTCGCGAAGGTCGAGATGGCGAGCTTCGCGCGCACCCTGGGCACGCTGCTCGGCAACGGGGTCACGCTCGTGTCCGCGCTCAACATCGTGCGCGAGACCATGGACAACGCGTGGCTCGCCGAAGCGATCGGGTCGGTCGCGCGCGAGCTCAAGGAAGGCCGCGGCCTCGGCCGGCCCATGATGGAGACGGGCCGCTTCCCGATGCTCGCGGTGCACATGATCCTGGTCGGCGAGGAGACCGGGCGGCTCGACGACATGCTCATGCAGGTCGCCACGACCTACGACAACGAGGTGGACGTCGCGATCCGCAAGGCCCTGGCGCTGCTGCAGCCGGTGATCATCGTCGCGATGGCCGGGATCATCGCGTTCATCATCATCGCGATCCTCTCCGCGATGCTGTCCGTCTACGACATCCAGCTCTGAAAGGCATTCCGATGAAACCACTGCGCAACAGGACGCGACGGCCGGCCCCGCGCGGCTTCACCATCCTCGAGATCCTGATCGTCTTCATCCTGATCGCCGGCCTCATGGCGTTCGTGGCGCCCAAGATCTTCCAGCAGTCGCAGAAGGCGAACTGGCAGCAGGCGCAGCTCAAGCTGCGCACGCTCGCGGGCGAGATCGAGATGTACAAGCTCGAGGTCGGGCGCTACCCCGAGAGCCTGCAGGCGCTGGCGAAGCAGCCGCCCGGCGTGGACCGCTGGAACGGCCCGTACGCGAAGGAAGACGAGCTCAAGGACGCGTGGGGCAACGACTATCGCTACCAGGTGCCGGGCACGAACAAGCCGTTCGACCTCGTCTCGCTCGGTGCCGACGGGCGCGAGGGCGGCGAGGGCGAGAACAGGGACATCGTCAACTGATCCTCGTGGCGAAGAAGCGGCCGGCGGGCTTCACGCTCCTCGAGATCCTCCTCGTGCTCGCCATAGGGGCCGCGGCGTACGTCGCGGTGCTCGGCGTGCCGGGGCGCGGCATCTCGAGCGCGGAGCTCAAGTCGAGCGCGCGCGTGCTGGCCTCGGGGCTTCGCACCGCGCAGGCGACCGCGATGGCGACGCGCCGCGATGCGCTGCTCACGCTCGACCTCGACAGCCACGACTTCGAGGTGCCGGGCGCGATGCCGCCGCGCCACCTGCCCGACAAGCTCGACCTCAAGCTCTACACCGCGCAATCCGAGGTGGCGAGCGAGAAGCGCGGGTCCATCCGCTTCTATCCCGACGGCAGCTCGACCGGCGGGCGCATCACCGTGTCCTCGGGCGAGCGCAAGTACCTCGTCGACGTCGACTGGCTCACCGGCCGCGTCACGATCCAGGAATGACGCGGCCGCCACGCCAATCCGGCTTCACGCTGATCGAGGTCGTGGTGGCCTTCGTGCTGCTGACACTCGTGCTGTCGGTGGGCTTCCAGATCTTCTCCACCGGCATGGCCCGCGCCGCCGAGCTCGACGCGCGCTCGCGCGCGCTCGACATCGCGCAGTCGCAGCTCGCGGCCGCCGGGACCGTGGCGCCGCTGCAGGAAGGCCAGACCCAGGGCGACAGCGAGGACCGGCGCTTCCACTGGACGACGAGCGTGACACCCACGGACGAGGGCCAGGACCCGAAGATGCCGACGCAGGGCGCGTACATCCTGTGGCGCGTGGAGACGCACGTGGAGTGGACGACCGCCACGGGCCGGCCGCAGCAGGTCGCCCTCGCCACGCTGGCACTGGGGCAGAGGACGCCATGAGGCGCGTGCACGCGGGCTTCACGCTGATCGAGGTCATGGTGGCCATGATGCTGCTCGGCATCATGATGCTGCTGCTCTACTCGGGGCTCAATTTCTCGCTGCGCGCCTGGAATGCGGGCGATGCCAACGGTCGGCGCGTGGCGGACAGCCGCGTGGCGGACAACTTCCTGCGCCGCGAGGTGAGCGAGATGTATCCCATGCGCTGGAAGGATCCGAACTTCCTCAAGTACGCGTTCGACGGCAAGCAGCACGCGCTGCGCTTCATCTCCTCGCGCCGGGCGGGCGTCTCCTCCGGCGGGCTTTCGGTCGTGGGCCTCGACGTCGAGCCGGGCAAGGAGCCGCGCACGTTCGACCTCGTCATGCGCCGTGCCCAGGTGACCGGCTTGGTGAACGACTTCTCGCCGCTCGACGCGGCGGAGCCCACGGTCCTCGTACCCGACGTCGACGCGGTCGACTTCTCTTATTTCGGCGCGCTCAACGACTTCACCGATCCCGACTGGAGCGACGAGTGGAAGTACGACACGCGCATGCCCATGCTCGTGCGCATGACCGTGCACACCACGCGCGCCGATCCGCCCCCGCCGATGGTGATCCGGCCCATGGTGGCGGTCGAGGCCGGGTGCTTCGAGAACGTGTTCCAGCGCGACTGCCGGCCGCGCCGGCCGACGATGCCATGAGGCACGGCGCACCGCGTTCGCGCCAATCGGGCGTGGCCCTCGTGCTCGTCGTCTGGGCCGCGGTGCTGCTCGCCGTGATCGCGGGCTCCTTCATCGAGGAGCGCCGCGCCGAGACGCTCGTGGTCGCGAACTCCGTCTCGATCGCGCGCGCGGCGACGGCGGCCGATGCGGGCGTGCAGCGCGCGCTGCTCGATGCCTTCCGCGGCGATGCGGCGCCCGATGCGTGGAAGCGCGACGGCCAGCCGCACGACTGGGTGTTCGACGGCGTCCCGGTGCGGGTCGAGATGCGCGACGAGTCTGCTAAGATCGACATCAACACGGCATCCGACCCGCTCCTGCGCGGCCTTTTGTTGTCGGTCGGGCTCGAGGAGGACGAGGCGACGCGCCTCGTCGATGCCATCCTCGACTGGCGCGACCCCGATACGCTGAAGCGCCCGAACGGTGCCGAAGAGCCGGAATATCGCGCGGCCGGACTCACGTACGGCCCATCCAACGCGCCCTTCGAGGCCATCGAGGAGCTGCAACTCGTCCTCGGCATGAAACCCGAGACCTACCGCCGCCTTTCCCCCATGATCACCGTCTACTCCCGCCAGGCCGGCGTGAACCCCACGATCGCGTCGCGCGAAGTGCTGCTCGCGATCCCGGGCCTCACGCCGCAGGTCGTCGACGACTACATCCGCCGCCGCGCCGAAGCCGCCGCGGCGGGCCAGCCGCTGCCGACGCTCCCCCAGGCCGCCGCCTATATCGCGGGCGCATCCATGGTGACCGACGTGCGCGCCGAAGCGAAGCTCGACGACGGCACGTACTTCGCGCGCGAGGCGGTGGCCCTCCTGCGCTCGGTGCCGCGCCGTCCCGTGTCGTTCCTCGTGTGGCGCGAGGCGACCGCACCCCCGCCGGCGCCGGACGCGCAGGCGCTGCCCACAGGAGCTCCCGGCTGATGGCGACCCTTCCCGAGATGTCCGCGCGGCGCGTGCCCGCGTGGCGCCAGCAACTCGCCGCGTTCTGGCGCTGGTGGACCGGCGAGCTGATCGCGCTGGTCCCGGAGCGCCTTGCGTCGCTGGGCGGCGCCGCGCGCGTGCCGCTCGTCTCGCTCACCGCCAACGAGCTCGTGCTGATCGAGCCGGCCTCGGCGTTGGGTCCCGACTCGCGCGTCGATTTCGCGGCGCTCGACGAAGCCGCGCGGCGCGACGCCACGCGCCGGCTCCTCGAGCACGCGGGCGAGACGCGCTCGCGCGTGCGGCTCTGCCTCGAGCCGGCCGAGGCTCTCGTGCGCCGCGTGCGCATGCCGGCCGCGACCGAGGAGAACCTGCGCCAGGTGGTTGCGTTCGAGATGGACCGGCTGACACCCTTCCGCGCCGACGACGTGTACTTCGACTGCCGCGTGCTCTCGCGCGATGCGGCCGCGGGCATGATCGTGGTCCAGCTCGCGCTCGCGCGGCGCGAGATCGTCGACGCGAAGCTGCAACGCCTGCGCGCCCTCGGCACCGAGGTGACCGGCATCACGGTGCGCGACGAGCGCGGCCAGCCGGCGGACCTGGAGCTCATGCCCTCGGACGCGATGGCGGGGCGCGCGAGCTCGCACGAGCGCTACATCGTCTTCGGTGCCGTGGCACTCGTGGTCGTGCTGCTCGG